>Ga0182742_1001129_pt1 | contig 35900 bp, 44 predicted proteins | sample eDN5th37CBELigMG_FD_128880 | JGI IMG/M metagenome (GOLD analysis project Ga0182742, IMG submission 128880) | Enriched Miracle-Growth compost microbial communities from Emeryville, California, USA - eDNA 5th pass 37_C BE-Lig MG (version 2)... ... | reverse complement strand
GTTGTTCCAGTCGGGCGAAGTCGACTACATCGTCGCAACCGATGCGATCGGCATGGGCCTGAACCTCGACGTCACCCATGTCGCTTTCGCCTCGCTCTCCAAGTTCGACGGGATAAGGCAGCGACGGCTTACCCCGGCGGAGATGGCGCAGATCGCCGGGCGCGCCGGGCGCCACCAGCAGGACGGCACCTTCGGTACGCTGGGCGGCGGCCAGCGGGAAGGTGGGCTGGAATTTACCGAGGACGAGGTGTTCGCCATCGAGCAACACCGGTTTGCTCCGCTGACAAAGCTGTTCTGGCGCGAAGCACAGCCGCGATTCGACCGCCTCGCCACGCTGATCGGCGATCTGGAAGCCAAGCCTGAGCTGCCCCAACTTGCCCCCGCGCCGGAATCGATCGATTTGGCGGTGCTCAAGCGGCTGGGCGAAGACCCGGAGATTGTCGCCAGCCTCACCACCCCTGGTATCGTCCGTCGTTTCTGGGAAGCGTGCCAGCTTCCAGACTTCCGACAGCAGGGCCCGGACACGCATGCTCGCTTCGTCGCCCGCCTGTGGCAGGATTTGCGGGAGGGCCATCTCGGCGCGGACTACATCGCTGCACGGATGGGTGAGCTTGGCCGGACCGAAGGCGACATCGACACGCTGCAGGGCCGCATCGCCGCCATCCGCAGCTGGGCCTATATCTGCCAACGTCCGGACTGGGTGCTGGCGCGGGACGAGATGGCCGCCCGCGCCCGCGCCGCCGAGGCGCGCCTCTCCGACGCGCTGCACCAGCGTCTGACGGAGCGGTTCGTCAACCGGCGCACGGCCGTGCTGATGCGCGGCCTCGGCAAGGATCGGGACCTGCTGAACGTGACGCTGGACAAGGACGGCCGGGTGCTGGTGGAGGACCAGCCGATCGGCCATCTCGAAGGCTTCCGCTTCGTGGTGGATGCCACCGCCGGGCATGAGGACCGACGCCTGATGCTCGCCGCGGCAGAGCGGCACCTTCCCCAGCTGCTGGCGGAGCGGGCCCATGCATTGATTCGCGACGAGCTCGGAGAGCTGACGCTGGAGGATTGCGCCGTCCTGCGCGAAGGTCGGCCGGTCGCCCGCATCGAACAGGGCAAGTCGCCCAGCCGCCCGCGCCTGGTGTTGGCGAAGGAACTGCGCGCACTCGACGAGGCGCAGCGTGCGCGACTCACCGAAGCGCTCGAACATTGGCTGGAGGGTGAGCTCGCCCCGCTCGCGCCGCTGCGGCGGATCGAGGCTGCGGCGCTGGACCCTGAGGCGGGCAGCGAAGTGCGCGCCGTCCTGCTGGCCGTCGCCGGCGGCAACGGCGCCATCGCCCGCGAGCAGGCGGGGCTCGGTCAGGTGCCGAAGGAGAAGCGGGCGCTGCTGCGGCGGTTGGGCGTCACGATCGGTTCGCTCGACCTGTTCGTGCCGGCACTGCTCAAGCCGGGCGCTCGCCGCGTCCTTCGCGCCATCGGCGCCGATCGCCGGCCGTTGCAGGAAGGAATGGAGGCGGTGATCGCATCCGGCCGCCATCTGCCGGCCGGCTATCGCCGCGCGGGCAGTCAGGCGATCCGCGTGGACCTTGCGGAGAAGCTGTTCCGCACCGCGCATGAACAGCGCGAGCGCTCGCGCGGGCGCGATTTCGGAGTGGACGCCAGGCTCGCCACATCGATGGGGCTGCTGCCCGACAATTTCCGCAAGCTGATGCGGGAAGCTGGCTTCCGCCCCGCGCAGGAGCGCACATTGGCAGATGGCGCGTTCGGCCCACCTGCTCCGCCAGCCTGGAACTGGCGCGCCCCGCAGCGGGATCAGCGCAGGCAGGAGCGAAATGCCGTGCGTCCCAAGGAAGGCAATGCGTTCGCCGCGCTTGCGGGGCTGGTGCGTTGAGCAGGCGGTGCCAGTGATCGCAGGGGCGATGCGGCTCGACCGGCTGCTGTTCAACCTGCGTTTCGCTAAGAGCCGCACCCTTGCCCAGCGCTGGATTGCCGAGGGGCACATCCGCCGGAACGGAGAGCGGGTGCTGCGCCAGGATCTTCCCGTCTCCTCCGGCGATGTCCTCACCCTGCCGCTGCGGCAATCGGTCCTGGTGATCGAACTTCTGACGCTTCCCGCCCGTCGCGGTCCGCCCAGTGAGGCGCGGGAACATTATCGCCCGCTTGACGCTGGGCGGGCAAAGGCCATAGGCGGCCCGCAGCCGACCAATTTCCGCCCCGACGAGGGGGCGCCGCGCATCGAAGGGAAAGCGCCGCAATGACCTATGTCGTCACCGATGCCTGCATCAAGTGCAAGTACACCGACTGCGTAGAGGTCTGCCCGGTCGATTGCTTCTACGAGGGCGAGAACATGCTCGTCATCAATCCGTCCGAGTGCATCGATTGCGGCGTCTGCGAGCCGGAATGCCCGGCCGAGGCGATCCTGCCCGATACCGAAGGCGGGCTGGAGCAATGGCTGGAGCTGAACGCGAAGTACTCCGCCGAGTGGCCCAACATCACCGAGAAGAAGGACCCGCCCGCCGACGCGGACGAGCACAAGGGCGAAGACGGCAAGTTCGAGCTCTACTTCACGCCGGAGCCCGGCGAGGGCGACTGATCGCTCGCTTCGGCGTAAGCAATAATCTCCGGGTGGTGTGACGAGTCGCGCACCATAAGTTTGACGAGACGGAGATTCTCCGTTTCTTCGTGCGTTCCTGCACGCAATGCGCGTGGAGGGGTGGAATTTTTGTTGCGAATCCACTATATCGCGCGCCGACCGTTATCCTTTCAAGAGGATCCCGGCAGATAAAGGAAGGCAGGTCCCCCCTCCCAGCAGCGCGCACCGCGAAGAAGTCAGGCCGCCGATGGGTCGCGCGGCCGACGACTTGGTGCTCGTTCGGCGGGGATTCTGCCTGATAGAAAGGACTCTAGATGGCATCCAACGCCCCCGCCTTCGACGTCGGCGATTACGTGGTTTATCCCAAGCACGGGGTTGGTCGGGTGATCGAGCTGCAGAGCGAGGAGATCGCCGGCATGAAGCTCGATCTTTATGTGCTTCGCTTCGAGAAAGAGCGGATGACGCTCCGCGTTCCGGTGAACAAGGTCGAAGCCATCGGCATGCGCAAGCTTTCCAGCGACAAGACGCTCAAGGAAGCGATGGAGACCCTGAAGGGCAAGCCCAAGGTCAAGCGCACCATGTGGTCGCGCCGCGCCCAGGAATATGAAGCCAAGATCAATTCGGGCGATCTGGTTTCGATCGCCGAAGTGACGCGTGACCTGTTCCGCCCGGAAGACCAGCCGGAACAGAGCTATTCGGAGCGCCAGATCTTCGAAGCCGCCTCCAGCCGCCTCGCCCGTGAGCTGGCCGCGATGGAGAAGACGGATGAGCCGACCGCCCTCGGCAAGATCCTCGACGTGCTGAAGAAGCACGCGCCCCGCTACTACGAGAACACCGAGGACGCATAAGGTCCGGGCAGACGACCGCAATGGTCGTCACGCCGCGCAAGGGGCCGCGTCACAGCTGTGACGCGGCCCTTCGCGTTTTCGCCAGCCCCCGCGCCGCCAGTCTGCGCGCTCTTTGCGACGAGGCGCGTGCTCGTTAACCTGCACGAAGGCCTTGCCAGCCTAGCCTTGGCGGCAAAAGGAGTGCCGATGCCGCCCCGCCTCATCCTGATCGCAGCGCCCCTGGCCCCGCTGATGCTTGGCGGATGCCTCGCCAAGACCGCGTTTGACGTCGCCACGGCGCCGGTGCGGGTGGCCTCAGGCGCGGTCGACCTCGCCACCACCAGCCAGTCCGAAGCTGACGAAAAGCGAGGACGCGAGCTGCGGCGACGCGAGGAACGGCTCGGCCAGCTGGAGCGCGAATATGACCGGCAGGCTGAGCGCTGTGCCGAGGGCAACCGCGAGGCCTGCCGCCGAGCCGGCGCCGCCCGGGCGGAAATCGACGAGCTCCTGCCGACCGTGCCGGTAGAGCGCGCCCGCTAGCCCGCTGCTGCCCGCCGCAACCGATCGTTGATCGCGGCCCCGATCCCTTCTTCGGGCACCGGAGCAACCGCAATGCGTGGCCGATCCGAAGCCGCTGCCTCGTGCAAGCAAGCATAGAGCCGCGCGGCCGCTTCGGCGAGATCACCCGCTTCGGACATGGTGCAGTCACCGCCGATCTCGCCCAGCCCGACCATGAACTCGTCGCTTTCCGCCGCCAGCGCCTCAAGCCGCACCGGCTTGCCGGGCGAATAATGCCGCGCGAGCTGGCCCGGCGCCTCAATCCTTGCCTCTCTCAGGGGCGTAGCCGGCCCGAGCAGCTCCGAAAGCTCCGCTTCCGTCACCGGGCCGGGTCGCAGCAGCTGCCAGCTTCCATCCTCCCGCAGCGCGACGATGGTCGATTCCATGCCGCGAGCACTGGCCCCTCCATCGAGAATCGCGGCCGGCGCAGCACCGAGCGAGGCTGCCACATGCTCCGCACGTGTGGGGCTGAGCGAGCCGCTGCGATTGGCGGAGGGGGCGGCGAGCGGAAGGTTCAACTCCTCCAGCAGGGCCGCCGCAAGCGGATGCACCGGCTGCCGCAGGGCGATGGTCGGAAGCCCGGCGGTGACGGCCGGCGCAATGGCGCTAGGCTGCCGAAGCGGCAGCACGAGCGTGAGCGGTCCCGGCCAGAATCGCTCGGCCAGCAAATCGGCGCGCGCGTCGAACAGCGCGAGGGAACGGGCCAGCTCGCGCGACCCCACATGCACGATCAGCGGATTGAAGTCCGGCCGACCCTTCGCGCGGTAGATTTCCGCCACGGCCTCCGTCCGGTCCGCGCGGGCAGCCAGGCCATAGACCGTCTCGGTCGGCATCGCGACCAAGCGGCCCTCGCGCAGCAGCTCCGCCGCACGCGCGATGCCCCGCTCGTCTCCGCCCAGCCATTCGCATCGCTTGCCGCTCATCGCCGGGGGCTATAGGCGCTTCATCCATGGAAAACCAAGGCGACGTCCTCGCGCGGATAGCCATGGCGCTGGAGCGCCTCTCGCCCGCGCCACCTCGGGCTACGGACTGGCTGAGCCACCCCGCCTATATCTGGCTCGGAACTGGCGCGCGGCCTGTGGTGCGCATCGAGGCACCCTCGCTCCACCTGCTGCGTGGGATCGATGCGCAAAAGGACGCCGTGACAGCCAACGTGCTGCACCACGCGCGCGGCCACGCTGCGCATGACATGCTGCTTTGGGGCGCCCGGGGCATGGGAAAATCAGCGCTTCTCCGTGCTTCCGTCGTCCATGCGCAAGCCGAGGAGCCCGGTCGCCTCGCCTTGATTCAAGTCGGCACGGAGGCGCTGGGGACGCTGACGGACCTGTTCACCCGTCTCTCTTCCCTGGATCGCCGGTTCCTCGTGTTCATTGACGATCTGGGCTTTGCGGAAGGTGACGCGGTTGGCCCTCGTCAGCTGCGCAGCTGGCTCGATGGCGGGGTGGAGGAGCGCCCCGCTAATGTCAGGCTGGCCGTCACCTCCAATCGCCGCGCCGTCGTTTCGCGCGATGCGCACGAGCAGGATGACCCCCTGAATCCACGGGACGTGGTCGATGACCGGCTCGCGCTGGCGGATCGATTCGGCCTTTCTCTCGGCTTCCACGCCTGCTCTCAGGACGAATATCTGGCGATCATTCGCGGCTATGCGGAGGCTCATGGGCTGGATTGGGCCGAGAGCGACGCGCTCGAATGGTCACGGCGGCGCGGCGCTCGCTCCGGCCGCACCGCCTGGCACTATGTCACAGAGCTTGCGGCACGCGCGGGGCGCCCGCTTTAGGGCCTAGAAAGCTCCCGGCGCCAGATCGGCCGGGGGCTGCTCAAACGCCCGCGCCGGGTCGCCGCGCAACTCGCGCTGAGGCGGCAGGGGCTCGCCCTGGATGCGCTGAGGCGCCGCTGTGGGCGTGGCTCCGGGCGCGATCACCCGCCAGATGATGTTGCCGGTGTCATCACTCACCAGCAGGGCCCCAGTCTTGTCGAAGGCCACCCAGGTGGGGCGTCCATAAGTCTGGCCGTCACCGGCGAGGAAGCTGCCAAGCACCGGGACCGGCTTGCCCTGCGGATTGCCGCGCGCGTCGAACGCAACGAACACCACATCGTAACCCGACGGCGGTTTGCGGTTCCAGGAGCCATGGCGGGCAATGAACGCGCCTTGTCCAAAGGCCTGACCCATCCGCGTGCCTTCCTGCGTGAAGGCGAGCCCCAGCGCCGCCACATGCGGCCCGAGCGCATATTCGGGCGTGCGTGTATATTGCGTCAGGAACTGGGGCATCGGCGCCTTCACGCGCTCGTCGATCACCTCATTCCAGTAAACCCAAGGCCAGCCGTAATGCGCGCCCACGGGCACATTGGTCAGGTAATCAGGCACCAGGTCCGAGCCGAGCATGTCGCGCTCATTGACAGTGGTCCACAATTCGCCGCTCCACGGGTTCCAGGCGAGGCCGTTGGGATTTCGCAGCCCCTGGGCGTAAAGGCGCGAGCGGCCAGTCGTCAGATCCAGCTCATGAATCGCGGCACGGCCCTCTTCGGCCTCCATTCCGCCCTCCGCGATATTCGACGCCGAGCCGACGGTGACGTAAAGTTTGGCTCCGTCCGGGCTGAGCAGCAGGTTGCGCATCCAGTGGTTGCCGCCCGGGGGCAGGTCCATCAGCTTCTCGGGCGCACCGGTCAGCGTCGTCGCCCCCTCCTGATAGTCGAACCGCAACACCGCATCGTGATTCGCGATGTAGAGCTTGCCGTCTCGCCACGCGATGCCTCCAGGTGAGGCGAGATCGCTGCGGAGCACATGGCGCTGCTCGGCGACGCCATCGCCATCGGCATCGCGCAACAGCACCAGCCGATCGGGCGACGGCACGTCGGCACCTGCGCGGGCAAAGAGCAGGCCGGCAATGAAATTGGTAATGCCGCCGCCAGCCACTTCTCGCCCGGGAGGGGCATTGCTTTCCGAAACCAGAATGTCGCCGTTCGGCATTGCATAGATGATGCGCGGGTGCTCGAGCCCTTCGGCAAAGCGGTTGACCACCAGCCCCTGCGCGGCAGAGGGAGCAGCCCCATCGGGCCAGCCGATCGGCTCCGCTATCTTCACCGTGGGGATCGTCTGCTCCTGCGGTGCGCCAATCACCGGATCGGTGCCGGAGACCTCCTCCAGCGACAGCTCCGCGGTATGTCCCCGCGTCAACCACCAGCCGAGCGCGACCAGGAGAATGATGACGATCGCGGCGCCGATGCCGACCTTCTTGAGGGTGCTCATGGTCGCATCAGATACGCGTCCCACTTCTTTGCGGCAATGGATTCGGCCGCTAGGGGAGTGCGATGCACGCCTTTGCCCTTGACCCGTCGCTGACACCTGAAGAGTTCTATGCGGAGCTTCTGTCGGCGGCTGACGCGCTCACCGCTGGCGAACCGGACGAGATCGCCAACATGGCAAACCTGGCCGCGCTGATCTGGCAGCTTGTCCCCGATCTCAACTGGGCGGGATTTTACAGGTTGGTGGAAGACGAACTCGTTCTCGGTCCGTTCTGCGGAAAGCCGGCCTGCATCCGCATTCCCTTGGGCCGCGGCGTCTGTGGTACAGCGGCAGCGACGGGAAGCACCCAGCTCGTGCCCGACGTGCACGCCTTTCCCGGCCACATCGCTTGCGACGCCGAAAGCAGGTCTGAACTCGTCGTACCGATCATTCGGGCGGGGCACGTCGTGGCCGTGCTGGATCTCGATAGTCCATTGCCCGCCAGGTTCAATGAGCAGGATCAGGCCGGCTTTGAGAGCCTCGCACGGCTTACAGCAACGCGTATCTAGCGATCTCTCTCGCGACCCCTATCTCTAAGATACTGATTTCCCTAGCCTTTAGATCGTTCCGCCCGAGAGGCGCTGGCAGAGCATATCGAGCTGGTCAAGCGTCCGGTAGCGGACCGTCACCGCGCCAGAGCGGGGATCGGCATCCGGGGTGATGCGCACCGGCAAGCCGAGAAACTCCTCGAGCTGGGACTGGATGGCAGCGATGTCCGCATCCTGCTCGCCTGTATTTGCGGGCCGCTGCTCGCGGCGCGGCCGCTCAGCCCCGACACGCGGCCGCTGCGCCAGCTTCTCCACCTCACGAACGGAGAGGCCCTCGGCCACCGCGCGGGCTGCGATTGCTTCCGCATCCTCCCTCCCGACCAGCGCCCGGGCGTGACCCATGTCGAGCCGCCCGGCCTCCACATGGTCCAGCACCGCCTCGGGCAAAGCCAGCAGGCGCAGGAGATTCGCGACATGGCTTCGCGATTTCTCGACCAGTCGGGCGATTTCCGCCTGGCTGAGACTCTCCTGGTCGGACAGGCGCTGATACGCCCGCGCTTCCTCGATTGGGTTGAGGTCCTTCCGCTGAAGATTCTCGATCAGCGCCAAGGCCATGACGTCGCGCTCTTCGAGCTCCTGCACCAGAGCGGGTATCTCATGGAGTCGAGCCCGCTGCGCTGCCCGCCAACGCCGCTCGCCCGCCACAAGCTGATATCGCCCGCCGGCAAGGGGGCGCACGATAACAGGCTGAATCACCCCGCGCGCGGCAATCGAGGCCGCAAGCTCGGCGAGCGAGTCCTCGTCGAAATGCCGCCGAGGCTGCTCAGGGTGAGGCTCAATCGCCGAGATCGGAAGGCTCGCGAGCCTGTCCCGAGACCCGGCCGCCGCTTCACCAGTATCAGCCGAGCGCGCACCTTCATCAGCCGCTTTCGGGGTCTTGGGAGCGATGGCCTCTTCTTGACGCACTTCGCCCAGCAGGGCGCCAAGACCCTTCCCCAATTTCCGCCGCTGCGCCGGTTTTTCCTGTGTACTCATACCGTCGCTCTCACCTCTGCCAGTCGCTCGATCAACTCAGTCGCCAACGCCATATAGGCCCGGCTCCCCGCACATTGATGATCGTAAACAAGGGCCGGGACACCATGGCTCGGCGCTTCCGACAGCCGAACATTGCGCGGAATCACGGTGTCGAACACAAGCGGGCCCAGCACTTCCCGCACATCCTCGGCAACCTGGTCGGACAGGCGTGCGCGCCGGTCAAACATGGTGAGAACCACGCCCGCAAGACTCAACCGGGAATTAAAGCGCTTCTTGACCTGCTCGACCGTCTGCAGGAGCTGGCTCAACCCCTCGAGCGCGAAGAACTCGCATTGCAGCGGCACCAGAAGGCGATCCGAAGCAGCCAGTGCATTGAGCGTCAGCAGGCCTAGAGACGGCGGACAATCGATAAAACAGACCTGGTGCTCGTTGTCTTCCGACAATGCTCGATCCAAGATCGCAGTGCGATCTTCTGCGCTCACAAGCTCGATTTCGGCGCCACTGAGGTCAACTGTCGCCGGTAAGAGATCCAGGTTCGGAATGTCGGTACTTACGACACACTCTGCCAAAGATGCCTCACCAATCAGCAGGTCATAGCTGGAGGATCCCCGCTGCGACGCCGAGCTTCCAAGGCCGGTAGAGGCATTTCCCTGCGGATCCAAGTCGATCAGCAGCGTCCGCCATCCCGCAGCCGCCATGGCTGTCGCAATGTTCACGGCGGTGGTGGTTTTCCCCACCCCGCCCTTCTGGTTGGCAATAGCGATCCTGATCATCGGAGTTCCGGAACTCCCTGCCCGACAAGAATACCAGCCTCTGGGTCAGTGAGGGACTGTTCCACGTGAAACATCCGCCGCACGGCTTGAGACTGTTCCCTTAGCTCCTGACCCGCCGAACGGCCTTTCGGCAAGACCCAATATGTGTTCGGTGTGGAAAACCGGGCAGCCAGAGCGATAAGCTTAGCAAGTGGGGCAAACGCCCGCGCCGAAATGGCGCTAACCGGCCTTGTCGAAACCGCCTCGAGCTTCGCGCCAACAACTTGCACGTTTGCAAGCTGGAGTTGATCAGCTGCTCGGCCCAGCCATTCGACGCGCAGCTTACGCGACTCAACCAAGACAGTTCGCATCTCAGGCCGTGCGATTGCCAAGACCAACCCGGGGAAGCCACCACCGCTACCCAGGTCAAGCCAGTCAGCTGTTTCACGTGGAACATGCTCGAGAAGCTGAAGGCTGTCCGCGATGTGCCTCCGCCATGTCTCAGCGAGACTGGAATTCGCGACCAGATTCTGCCGCGCATTCTCCGTAGTCAGAAGCTCCGTCAGCAGCTCCAATCGGGAGAACGCGCCCGGATCCACGCGCGCCAGGCAATAAGCGCGCGCCTCATCTTCGTTCGTGATCATGCGGCCTGGCCGCTCCTGCGGCGGGCGTGCACCAGCAGCGCTGCCAGCGCCGCCGGAGTTACCCCCCGCACCCGGCTTGCAGCCGATAGCGTCTCAGGTCCAGCGGCAGAGAGCCGCTCGATCATCTCGGCAGAGAGACCCGGAACATCTGGGTAGGGATAGAAGGGGCCAAGACGCACCGATTCACTCGCGCGAAGATCGCGCAGCTCACTCTCCTGACGCTCCAGGTACGGAGCATACAGGCAATCTTCCGCCACCTCTGACGCCACATCGCTGTTCGTGTCCAACTCAGTGTCGATCCAGCGAGCCATTTCTTCGATGCCGACGCTCGGGAACCGCAGCCATTCGCTAAGCTTCTTGCGCCCGGCATCGCGGCGGACATCAAGGCCGGAATCCGCCAGCTCGGCTGCGGAAACTTCACGTTCCAGAGCAGCAGCCCAGCGCTCCTGCTGTTCGGAGCGCTGGGCGAACCAGGCAGCGCGCTCAGTTTGCACAGAGCCGACACTCATGGCGAGCGCGGTCAACCGGGTGGACGCATTGTTGGCGCGGAGACGCAGGCGATACTCCGCCCTCGCCGTAAGCATCCGGTAAGGCTCGCTCACGCCTTGAAGGGTCAAATCCTCGACCATCACCGCCATGTAGCTGTTAGCGCGGTTAAGCGGCGCCGGCGCACGTTCGAGGACCGCGCTCGCGGCGTACATCCCAGCCATCAAACCTTGAGCGGCTGCCTCTTCATACCCCGTCGTACCGTTGATCTGCCCCGCACAGTAGAGTCCGCGAAGTGCCTGAAGTTGCAGGTTTGAACCGAGCGAGCGTGGGTCGATGTGGTCGTACTCAACCGCATAACCGGGAACGGCCATTTCCACGTGCTCAAGGCCCTCCATCGTACGAAGCATCGCAAGTTGGACTTCGGCCGGGAGGGACGTGCTGATCCCGTTGGGATAGACGAGCGGTGTGTCGACGCCTTCCGGCTCGAGAAAGATCTGATGGCCGTCACGATCGCCAAAACGGTGGATCTTGTCTTCGATGGACGGGCAATAGCGCGGTCCCGCAGCCTCTATGGCTCCTGTAAATAGCGGAGACTTATGGAGATTTTGCCGGATGATGTCGTGGCTGCGGCCATTGGTGCGGGTGATTGCACAAGAGAGCTGAGGATTGGCTCTTCCGGCGGTAAGGGGGGACATCGTCCAAGGCTCTGCGTCTGAGGGCTGCACCCCAAGACCCGCCCAGTCGATCGTCCGACCATCCAGGCGCGGCGGTGTTCCCGTCTTCAGCCGCGCCATTGGCAGGTCCAACTCCCGCAACTGCCTCGCCAAACGCTGAGCTGAACATTCGCCCACCCGGCCGCCGGCGAGCCGTTCTTCTCCCCTGAACAGCGTGCCGCCGAGGAATGTGCCGGTACACAGGATCACCGACCGAGATGGCACCACCGTGCCATCGCTCAACTCCACGCCATGGACTTGACCGCCCCTGACGACCAGAGCAGCGGCTTCGCCTTCGATCTGTTCAAGGTTCGCCGTCTGCGCCAATGCTGCCTGGATAGCGTGGCGGAATAGCGTACGGTCAGCCTGAACGCGAGGCCCCCAGACAGCACTGCCCTTCGACCGATTGAGCATTCGATAATGGATCGCTGCTGCGTCGGCCGCACGGGCGATCAGGCCGTCGAACGCGTCGACTTCCCTTACCAAATGTCCCTTTCCGAGCCCTCCGATCGCAGGGTTGCAACTCATCGCCCCGACCGTGCGACGATCGAATGTTATCAAGGCAGTGCGCGCGCCCATCCGTGCGGCAACTGCCGCGGCCTCGCATCCGGCATGGCCGCCCCCGATCACAAGAACATCGAATGTGCGCATGTAGAGGCTTCTACTTCTGAGGCGCCTCGGCGTCAAAGAGCTGTTCCACGTGAAACATGCTACTTTCCGATGCAAAAGCGCCCGAAAAGAGCATCGAGAACGTCTTCGGTTGAGCTACGCCCTACCAAACGGTCAAAGCCCAGACGGACCTGCCGCAGCGTCTCAGCTAGGCAGAGAGGGTCACGCTCCTGCTGTGCGCTATTCAGTGCCTGGCTTGCTGAAGCCAACATCTCTCGCTGCCGCAGAGACAGGGCAAACCCGCCCGGGCGCGGCATGGATTGTCGGGCGCGCTCCATCAGCCCGTCCTTCAACGACCCCAAGCCTTCTCCTGTAAGAGCAGACACTCGATAAGTGGGCTGCACCTTCGTCTCACGATCCGTCCGGTCGCACTGGGCTTCGACTTCCACACAGCCGGCCGGACCCTCACCCTCCGGCCCCAACCACAGCACCAGATCGGCCCGCGCGATCTCATCGTGAGCCCGTGCAATTCCCGCCGCCTCGATCTCGTCCGCCCCCTGGCTGCGAAGACCAGCCATGTCGACGAACAAGAAAGGGATCCCGCCGATCGCAACCGGTTTGGTCAACACGTCGCGGGTCGTTCCGGGGATTGCGGCGGTGATCGCTGCCTCGCTCTCCACGAGCGCGTTGAAGAGCGTGGACTTGCCGGCATTGGGTGGGCCGGCCAGTGCGACGCGGTAACCTTCGCGGAGCACTTCTGCCGCTGGAGCTGCGAGTGTGTCGGTGATCTCCAACGCTAGATTACAAAGGCTTCGGGTGAAGTCTCGCGAAAGCTGGCCGACATCGTCTTCATCCTCGAAGTCCAGAACGGCCTCAACCTGAGCTGACAGGCTTAGCAGCTGGACCCGCCATGCCTCGATCCGCCGGGAAAGTGCTCCGCCCGCGGACGCCAGAGCAGCTCGCCGCTGCATCTCGGTTTCTGCTGTGAGCAGGTCGGCAAGGCCCTCGGCCTCAGCCAGATCGATCCGCCCGTTGATGAAGGCGCGGCGCGTAAATTCCCCGGGCTCGGCACGGCGCAGGCCCGCCACCCGCCCAAGGGCAGACTCGACCGCCGACACCACGGCACGCCCGCCGTGGAGGTGGAACTCGGCCAAGTCTTCGCCTGTCGCAGTCCCCGGCCCGGGAAACCATAGGACGATGGCTGTATCGAGTGGATCACCGTCCGCATCACGCAGCCGCGCGAGCTTCGCCTGCCGTGCCGCAGGTACGCAACCAACCAGCACCTTCAGCGCATCACGCGCGGCCGGTCCACTGACGCGGATGACACCGATTCCCGCAGGCGGCGCACCGCTGGAAAGCGCGAAAATAGTGTCCATAGAATAACCGGACAGGTTACTCTGATCGGCCGGAAGTGCCTTCGGATCCCGGGGTCATGGAGCGTGTGCTTTCCAGGAAGTTCTGGAACAGCTTCAGCCCGAACTGCCCCATAGGGGCGATCTGGCGACTGAAAGCCTCTAGCTGATCCATGCTGGTTACACCCTGCATCGCTTTCGCCATGGCATCGACGTAGACATTGTTCACCTTCTCCACGTCAGGGAGCCCCATGAACCGCCGAGCCTCATCAGGCGTGCAATCAAACTCGACTGTGACCTTCATCGGGTGACTCCTTCTTCCGCCGGAACCCTATGCGCAACATCGCACCATATTGGTTCATGCGCCGCCTGAGCAGCGAGCAACGCCCTCAGGAAGCAAGCGCACCAGATATGGTCTCCCATCGCGCCAATTCCAGCGGCGCATTCAGGCCCCGCCCAAACCTACTGGTTCATGGTCGCGAAGAAGTCCTCGTTGCTCTTGGAATCCTTCATCTTGTCGAGCAGGAATTCCATGGCGTCGATCGTGCCCATCTGCATCAGGATGCGGCGCAGGACCCACATCTTGGAGAGCTGGTCCTTGCCGACGAGCAGCTCTTCCTTACGGGTGCCGGATTTGCCGACGTCCAGCGCCGGGAAGATGCGCTTGTCCGCCACCTTGCGGTCCAGCACGATCTCGGAGTTGCCGGTGCCCTTGAACTCCTCGAAGATCACCTCGTCCATGCGGCTGCCGGTGTCGATCAGCGCCGTGGCGATGATGGAGAGCGAGCCGCCCTCCTCGATATTGCGCGCTGCACCGAAGAAGCGCTTCGGCCGCTGCAGCGCGTTGGCGTCGACACCACCCGTCAGCACCTTGCCGGAGCTCGGCACCACCGTGTTGTAGGCGCGCCCCAGGCGGGTGATCGAATCCAGCAGAATCACCACGTCACGCTTGTGCTCGACCAGGCGCTTCGCCTTTTCGATCACCATTTCAGCGACTTGCACGTGGCGCGAGGCCGGCTCGTCGAAGGTCGAGGAAATCACCTCCCCCTTCACGCTCCGCTGCATGTCGGTCACTTCCTCGGGTCGCTCGTCCACCAGCAGCACCAGCAGGAAGACCTCCGGATGGTTGTCGGTGATCGCCTTGGCGATGTTCTGCAGCAGCACCGTCTTGCCGGTGCGCGGCGGCGCCACGATCAGCGCGCGCTGGCCCTTGCCCTGCGGGCTGATGAGGTCGATCACCCGCGCGCTCTTGTCCTTGACCGTCGGGTCGGACGTGTCGAGCTTCAGCCGCTGTTCCGGGTAAAGCGGCGTCAAGTTGTCGAAGTTCGTGCGGTGACGCACCGCATCCGGGTCGTCGAAATTGACCTTCAGCAGCTTCGTCAGCGCGAAGTAGCGCTCGCCGTCCTTCGGGGCGCGGATCTCGCCTTCGACCGTGTCACCGGTCCTCAGGCCCCATTTGCGCACCTGGTTGGGGGAGACGTAGATGTCGTCCGGCCCGGCGAGGTAGTTCGCCTCCGGGCTGCGCAGGAAGCCGAACCCGTCCGACAGCACCTCGATCGTGCCGATGCCGAGGATCTCCTCCCCGTCATCCGCCACTTCCTTCAGGATGGCGAACATCAGGTCCTGCCGCCGCATGGTGGAAGCGCCTTCCACCCCCAGCTCCTCCGCCATCGAGACCAGCTCGGCCGGAGTGCGCTTCTTCAGTTCTTTCAAATGCATAATGATTCATTCCGGGTGCAGACGGGGGCCGGCGGGTCGAAAAGGGGCTTGGGGAAAGCTGACCCGGCCGCGCTTGGGTGGCGGCCTTTGCCGATGATGTCAGGCGAAATATGGATTGGCGCAGCCGACGTCAATTCGCATTTCTTGCACAAGAGATGGAATTGTGCCGCAAATCAGAACGGTTTGACCACCACCAGCACCACAATCAGTGCGAGCGCGACGCCCGGCACCTCGTTCAGCAGGCGAAGCGTCCGCCCGGTAAGCTTGCGCTCCCCCCGCGCCAGCTTCTTGGCATAGCCCGCCAGATAGCCGTGATAGCCGCTCAGCCCCAGCACCAGCAGCAGCTTGGCATGGAGCCAGCCCTGGCTCCAGGCATTGGTGCTGATCGCCAGCGCGATCCCCAGCACCCACACCAGGATGATGGATGGGTTGAGGATGATCTTCAGCAGCTTGCGCTCGCGATCGATCCAGACCGCATTCTCGGGCGATTCCGGTGCGGTTTCCTGATGATAGACGAACAGGCGCGGCAGCATGAACAGCCCCGCCATCCAGAACACGACAAAGATGATGTGGCCGGCCTTGAGCCAGAAGTAGGTCATCGCCAGAAGATCCTGCATAGCCGCAATCTAGAACGCCGATGCCGGCGCGTCATCCGCCAGAATCACCCCTGCCAGCCGCGCACCGCCGCCAGCAGTCGCTCCACATGGGCGACAGGCGTCTCCTTGTCGATGCCATGGCCCAGATTGAAGACGTGCGGCCGGTCCGCGAAGGCATTCAGGATCGCCAGCGCTTCGGCCTCCAGCCGGTCGCCACCCGCCAGCAGCAGCAGCGGGTCGAAATTGCCCTGCACCGGCATTCCCGCCGGCAAGGCTCCCGCGGCCCAGCGCGGATCGACCGTTTCGTCCAGGCCCACGGCATCCACGCCGGTCTCCCGCGCATAGGCCGGCAGCTTCGCGCCGGAGCCCTTGGGGAAGCCGATCACCGGCACGTTGGGATGCCGCCGCTTCAATTCCGCCACGATCCGCGCATTGGGGGCGATCACCCAGCGTTCGAACTCGTTCGGGGCCAGGCTGCCGGCCCAGCTGTCGAACAGCTGCACGGCTTCCGCGCCGGATTCGATCTGCCCGGCCAGATATTCGACGCTCAGCTCGATGATCGCGTCGATGATCGCCTGCACCGCTTGCGGGTCGCGATAGGCCATCGCCCGCGCCTGGTGCTGGTCCCGGCTCCCCTCGCCCGCAATCATGTAGGTGGCGACCGTCCAGGGGCTACCGGCAAAGCCCAGCAACGTCACCTCAGGGTCCAGCTGGGCCTTCACCAGCTCCACGGTGCGATAGACCGGGTCGAGGCGCTCCGGCACCGCCTGCAGCGCTTCCAAAGGGGCATCCACCAACGGCGGCGACAGCTTGGGCCCCTCGCCCGCCAGGAAGGCCAGGTCCTGCCCCAGCGCGTGCGGGATCACCAGAATGTCCGAGAACAGGATCGCTCCGTCGAATCCGAAGCGGCGCACCGGCTGCAGAGTCACTTCCGCCGCCGCTTCGCTGTCATGGACGAGCTCCAGGAACCCGCCCTTCTCGGCCCGCAGCGCGCGATATTCTTCGAGGTAACGCCCCGCCTGGCGCATCAGCCAGACAGGTCGGCGCGTGCTCGCGCGGCCGCGGAGAGTCTCAAGAAGAAGGCCGGGCATCTGTCGGTCCCATCAAAATTAATGATTCTAGAGAGGTTGAAGGACGCTGTTGGTCCTGTGGATTGTGGGGAAAGCGCGCACTGCCCCATTTTGTCCCGGCTGAACAGGGGCGGCGGCGAGGTGCGAATCCCGGCCCTGCCGTGGTCAAGCACAGCTTGTCCCCGCTATCCCCAGCCTGTCGATAGATCTGCGCCCCTGTGCATTTGGCGCGGTGCGAATCACCGGCCAGTGGGGGTGGATCGTTCTGCCGAACTTGTCCGCGTGCTTGTCCCGTGGTTTATGCCACCATCTTTCCACATGCGGCTCCACCTTCATCTTCTATCGGATTCCACCGGCGAAACGCTGGAGATGATCGCCAAGGCGGCGCTCGCCCAGTTCGATGATCCGGACATCGTCCGCCATTTCTGGCCGATGGTTCGTTCGCGCCAGCACCTGGACCGGATCGTGGAGGAACTGGCCGAAAATCCGGGCCTGGTGTTCTACACTCTCGTCAACGCGGACACGCGCGCGCGACTGGAGGAACGGTGCCGCTCGCTCGGCCTGCCGCATGTTCCCGTGCTCGATCCGGTCACCGCCGCGCTGGAGGCGAGTCTGGGGCAAGAGGCGCATGGCCGCCCCGGCCGCCAGCACATGATGGACGACGCCTATTTCGCCCGCGTCGATGCCATCCAGTACACAATTGCCCATGATGACGGCATCGCGTCGGAAGAGTGGGAGGAGGCGGACATCGTCCTCGCCGGCGTGTCGCGCAGCTCCAAGACGCCGACCAGCATCTATCTCGCCAACCGGGGCTACAAGGTGGCCAATATCCCGCTGGTGGTGGAAAGCCCGCCGCCGCCCGCTTTGTTCGCCCTGCAGAACCCGCTGATCGTCGGCCTCACCACCGCGCCGCGCAGGCTGGTGGAGATCCGCCGCCATCGCCTGCTCTCGCTGAACGAGCATGCCGAGACGCCCTATGTCGACATGGAACGGGTGGAGCAGGAGGTTGTCTTTGCCCGCCGCATGTTCGCCGACAATGGCTGGCCGGTGATCGACGTCACCCGCCGCTCGATCGAGGAAACCGCGGCCGCCATCATGAAGCTGCTGGCCGAACGGCGCGCCCGGGAGGATTCGTCGCGAGCGGGGCCGAAGCCGATATGATCGTCCTCGCCTCCCAAAGTGCTTCGCGCCGGGCCATGCTCGAAGCGGCCGGCGTCGCCTTCGAGGCCGTTCCCGCCACGCTGGACGAGCGGGCGCTCGAAGCCGGCCTTCAGGGTGCCCGCGCCGATCAGGTGGCGCTGGCCTTGGCCGAAGCGAAGGCCCTCGCCGTGGCCGAGGCGGTGCAGGACGAGCGGCTCGTTCTCGGCAGCGATTCGCTGGTGTTGTTGGGAGAAGACCGCTTCGACAAGCCGCGCAGCCGGGACGAGGCGGCCGAGCATCTGCGCCGCTTTTCCGGCCGGCTGATGCAACTGCACTCCGCCGCCGCCATCGTGAGAGGGGGCAAGGTCGCCTGGCACCACGCAGCGCTTGCGATGCTTCAGGTGCGGGTGCTGTCCGACTCCTTCATCGAAACCTATCTGGATGCCGAATGGCCGGACGTCGGCCATTGCGTCGGCGTGTTCCGGATCGAGGCGATGGGCGTGCAATTGTTCGAGCGGATCGATGGCGACTGGTTCACGATCCTCGGCATGCCGCTGCTGCCGGTCCTCGGCGCGCTGCGCGAGATGGGTGAGCTGCCCGCATGACCCGTCTTTATGCTGAAGTGATCGGCGACCCGATCGCGCAATCCAAGTCGCCTGCAATCCACAATTTCTGGCTACAGCGCCTAGGGCTGGAGGCTGATTACCGCGCCTGCCATGTGGTGAGTTCAGGACTGAACGATTACTTTGCTCAGCGCAAAGCGGACCCCCTCTGGCGGGGGTGCAATGTCACTATGCCGCACAAGCAGGCCGTCATTCCGCACCTCGATGCGCTCGATTCGCTCGCCGGACGCATCGTCGCTGTAAACACGATCCGCCGCGATGCGGACGGCTTGCTCATCGGTTGCAACACCGATGCAAATGGCTTTTTGGAGCCCCTGCGGCCCCTCCTGAAAGAGCGCCACCTGTTCCGCATGGCGCGTGTCCTGGGCACTGGCGGCGCGGCCCGCGCCATCGTCGCAGCTCTCGCCGGAGAGGGCGTCGTCATCGTGCTGGCAGGCCGCGATCCGGCCAAGGCCCGCGCATTGCTGGACGAGCTTGATCCCGGAGGGGAGCACCATACCACTGATCTCGCTCACTTTTCCGAAGAAACCCACTTCCCCTTCGATGATCGGCAGGGCTGTTTCGATCTCGTCGTCAATGCCAGCCCGCTGGGCATGGCAGGCCAGCCGCCGCTCGCCTTCGACCTCAGCCATGCGCCGCCGGGCAGCATCTTCTACGACATCGTCACCCACCCGCTGCAAACGCCTCTGTTGCAAGCAGCCCGCCAGGGAGGATTCCGAACGCTGGATGGGCTCAACATGCTGATCGGCCAGGCGGCCGAAGCCTTCGAGCACTTCTTCGGCTGCCCCCCACCGCGTGAACCCGGCGACCGCGACCTTCGCGCCCTGCTCACCGGATGACCAGCGCGGCCCGGCACCGGCCCTTCGTGCTCGGCCTCACCGGCTCGATCGGCATGGGCAAGTCCGCCGTGGCCGCGATGTTCGCAGAGCTGGGCGTGCCGGTGTTCGACGCGGATGCCGAGGTCCGGCGGATGCAGGGCCCCGGCGGCGCGTTGCTCTCCCCGATTGAGGCGGCATTTCCCGGCACGACAGGCGCTGACGGAGTCGATCGAGCGACCCTCGGCGCAGCAGTGTTCGGCAATCCGGAGGCGCTCGCCCGACTTGAGTCGATCGTCCATCCGGCCGTCCGCGCAGCGCGAGAGGCGTTCCTGCTCGAACATGCCGGCGCGCCGCTGGTCGTGTTCGACATCCCCCTGCTGTACGAGAAAGGGGGCGCCGAAGAGGTGGAGGCGGTGCTGGTCGTCTCCGCGCCCACGGAGGTGCAGCGAGAGCGGGTCCTCGCCCGCCCGGGCATGACGCCAGAGCGCTTCAGCCAGATCCTTGCCCTGCAATTGCCCGATGCGGAAAAACGCGAGCGGGCGGACTATGTGATCGACACCGGTTGCGCCCTCGCGCAGACGCGCGCCGCCGTGGCGGAGCTGGTGGAGAAGCTCACCGCGTAACCTTCGCACTCTTGCCAGCGGGCTCCCACCGTCCGATAGATCGGCCATGCGCGAAATCGTCTTCGACACGGAGACCACCGGAGTCGATCCCAAGAGCGGCGACCGGATGGTCGAGATCGGTTGTATAGAGCTGGTCAATCGCGTGCCCACCGGCCGCACCTTTCACGCCTATTTCAACCCCGATTGCGCCATGCCGCTGGAGGCGGAGCGGATCCATGGCCTGACGGACGCCTTCCTGGCGGACAAGAAGCGCTTCCACGAGCACGCGCTGGAGCTGATCGATTTCCTCGGCGACTGCCCACTGGTTGCGCACAACGCGCAATTCGATTTTGGCTTCCTCAATTTCGAATTCAGCTTCTGCGGCCATCCCGAAGTCGATCATGCCCGCATGATCGACACATTGGCCCTCGCGAGGCGGCGGCACCCCGGCGCGAAGCACTCGCTGGATGCGCTGTGCTCGCGCTACGGGATCGACCGCAGCCACCGCGTTCTGCACGGCGCGCTGCTGGACGCGGAGCTGCTGGCGCAGGTCTATGTCGAGCTGACGGGAGGCAGGCAGATCGGGCTAGAGCTCGCGGCCATTCCGGTCTCGATCAGCATGGATACGCCCGTCCATCGGCCCCGCACGCGGACCTTTCGTCCTCCGCGCCCTCACGCACCGAGCGTGGCGGAACTGGCCCGGCACAAAGCCTTCGTGGAAGCGTTGGACTCACCACTCTGGACGCAATGAGGCCCATCGCGGCACATCGGGCGTTCCGGATGAACGAGAAGGAGAATCCCCCCTCATGGATATCGTCGTGTCCGGCCATCAGATGGAAACCGGCGCCGCCCTGCAGGAGCATGCGAGCGACCGACTGAACGCGATCATCGAAAAGTACTTCAGTCGCGCGCAGGCCTCGACGGTAACTTTCGGCAAGGCTCCGGCGAGTGCCTTCGACTGTAACATCGTGCTGCACGTCAACAACGGCCTCATCCTGAAGAGCAACGGGCGGGCGCAGGACGCGCATCTCGCGCTCGACGAGGCGGCCGCAAAGATCGAAAAACAGCTCCGGCGTTACAAGCGACGGCTGAAGGACCGGCATGAGCAGGCGGCGGAAGCCGCGCGCGTGGAAGACGCGGCTTACACCGTCTTCGCGAGTGATGAGGCGGAAGCAGAGGAAGTGGCCGATGCACCTCCGGTGATCGCGGAGACGCGGATCGACGTGCCGGAAGTGAGCGTGTCCGATGCCGTGATGCTGCTCGATCTTCGGCATACATCTGCGCTTTTCTTCAAGAATGCTGGCACCGGGCGCCACAATATGGTTTATCGGCGCGATGACGGTTCGATCGGGTGGGTCGAACCGGCCTAAGCGGGCGCACCCACACCGCCACACTGTCCAGTCGGCCGACCGGAGCACAGGCTCCGCAGGCCGGCTGGCCGCGCACGCCAAAACAATGCAAGTCCAGATCGTGAAGCCTGACCAATGAATCCCTTGTTCTCGATGAAGCCGGAGGCGGTAGGCATCGTCGATCTGGCCGATAAGCCGGCCATCCTGCGCTCTCTCAGCCAATGTTTCGCGACAGCATGGGATCTGGACCAGGATGCGGTTCTGGAACGGCTTGAAGAGCGCGAGCGGCTCGGCAGCACCGGCTTCGGCCGCGGGGTCGCGATTCCCCACGCCCGCTTTCCCGGGCTTGCGCGGCCCGTCACGGCGCTGCTCAAGCTTCGGCACCCGGTGGACTTCAGCGCCGCCGACCGCCTGCCGGTGGATCTGGTCTTTGGCCTCCTTTCGCCGGAAAACAGCGGCGCCACGCACCTTCATGCGCTCGCCGCCATCTCTCGTTTGGTGCGGGATGAGCGGGTGCATGAGGCGCTGAGCGAGGCGCCGGACGTCGAAGCGCTGTTCAGTCTGGTAACGAATGCCACGGACCGCGACGCCGCCTGAGCCTGCGCTCAGCGGCGCCGAGCTCCACTACCGGGCGCTCGAATCACTCTACGCCTCGGCGCCGATCAACCGGCTGTTCGAATCGCGCCTGGAGATCATCGGCCACGGCCATGCGCGCATCCACTTCAGCGTCGATGAGCGGCTGCATCATGCCGCCGGAGCCGCGCATGGAACGGTCTACTTCAAGATGCTGGACGATGCGGCATTCTACGCCGCCAACTCGCTGGTCAGCGACCGCTTTCTGCTGACCACGGCCTTCAACCTGCATTTCACCCGGCCGATTCGAAGCGGCTCCGTCGTGGCGGAGGGGCGCTGGGTGAGTGGCAAGCGCCGCGTCTTCATCGCCGAGGCGAACCTCGTGGACGAGGATGGCGAGGAGATCGGGCGAGGAACGGGCACCTTCCTGCGCTCCCACATCCCGCTCTCCAGCCTACCCGGCTATGGCGGCCTGCGGTGAGCGACCGGCTGCCGGCGCATCTGGAAGTTTCCGGGATCATTCGCGCGGTGGAGGCTGCCGGCGGCTTCGCCACCGTCGTCGCCAAGGGCGAGCGGGATGCCGGCACGTTGCTGCTGATCTGTTGCGAACGGGGCACACAGGCGCGCGCTCTGGAACGGATGCCACAGCCGGACGGAACCCGTGCCTGGAGCGAAGCTCGCGTGCAGGATCCTGAAAACCCGGCGGATTTCTGGAACTACATCGAACGAAGAAAGGCGCAGGACAGCGACCTCTGGATCGTTGAGCTGGATATCGCCGGGGCTGAACGCTTCATCCCGTAAGCAAGGCCTGCATGTTGACTAATAGGACAACAACCATCAATGCCCTCGCTTCTTCAGTAGCGCAGGACGAGGCACCGCATCATGGCGGGGTCCGGACGCGCAGACGGGGAGTGGCCGGCAGGCCAGTGAATCGCGGCGTTTCGGGTTGTTAACAACCGCGATCATGGACCTGCGCAAGGCGCTCACCGCCCTGAGCAACAGGATTGATGAGCCGCAAGACCCAACGTGCCGGGGCAGTCGCCACGGCGCTTATGATGATTGTTACGCTGTTCGCCGCGCAAGGTTCCGGCGCAGCAGCACAAAGTGAAGACTATCAGGTCCTTCCGGCGGCCGAAGTGCAGCCGACAGACCTTCCTGTCTTCGAGCCCACGCCTGATGAGCAGGGCGATCCCCAATTCGTATCCGAACCCGTCGTTCAGCCTTTGCCGGAAGGTGAAGAGCTTGAGGATTTGCAGGTGGATTCCCTGCGAGAGCTGGTCGCCGAGATCGGGTTTGATCAGGATATGTCGCGGGAACTTCGCTGCCTCGCGCAAGCCATCTATTTCGAGGCCCGTGGCGAGCCACTGGCAGGTCAGCTCGCCGTCGGGCGGGTGATCGTCAACCGCGCCCGGTCGCCGCTGTTTCCGGACGATTATTGTTCGGTCGTCAAGCAGCCGGCACAGTTCTCGTTCGTCCGCAGTGGCCGCATCCCTGCCGTCCGGACCAACTCTGTCGCTTGGCAGCGGGCTCAGGCCATCGCTCGCATCGCGCATCAGGAACTGTGGGATAGCGAAGCACAGGACGCGCTGTTCTTCCACGCCACTTACGCGCGGCCCGGCTGGGCACGCACCAAGCTGGCGCGCGCCACCATCGACAGCCATATCTTCTATCGCTGAGTGGGTCGCCCCGGGTGGGCTGGTTCAGGCCAGTTCCACCCAAACGGGCGCGTGGTCGCTGGCCTTTTCGCGACCTCGATAGGCCTTGTCCACGCCTGCAGCGACCAGCCGGTCCGCACATTCGGGCGAGAGCAGCAGGTGATCGATGCGGAAGCCATGGTCTCGCTGCCAGGCGCCCGCCTGATAGTCCCAGAACGTCCATACGCCGCCCTGAGGGTTCAGGGTGGCGATCGCGTCCGTCCATCCATCGTTGAGGATGCGAGCATAGGCGTCCCGGCTTTCGGGCTGCATCAGCGCGTCGTCCGCCATTGCCCCGACGGACCACGTGTCCGCATCGGTGGGGATCACGTTGAAATCGCCCACCACCACTGTCGGGATCTCGCAGGCGAGCAGCTCGCCCAGCCGCTCACGCAGGCGGCGCATCCAGGCGAGCTTGTAGTCGAACTTCGGCCCTGGCTGTGGGTTTCCGTTGGGAAGGTAGAGGTTGACGATACGCACGCCGCCAACGTCAGCCTCGATGTAGCGGGCCTGCACATCCTCCGGATCACCCGGCAGGCCGCGGCCCGCCTCCACCGGCTGCGCGCCATCGGCGAGGATGGCGACGCCATTGAAGCCCTTCTGCCCGTGCCAGATCACCTGATAGCCGATCTTCTCGAACTCGGCGGCGGGGAAAGTCTCGTCCTGGGACTTGATCTCCTGCAGGCAGGCGACAGACGGGCGGGTCTCCTCAAGCCATTCCAGCAGGCGGGGCAGGCGTGCCTTCACGCCATTGATGTTGAAGCTGGCGATCTTCACCGGTGCCGGACGCCTCAGATGCCGAAGCTGGAGCCGCAGCCGCAGCCGGCAGAGGCGTTGGGGTTGTCCACGCGGAAGGCGGCTCCACCCAGCGACTCGACGAAGTCGACGGTGCAGCCGGCCACAAGATCGTGGCTGACAGGATCCACCACCAGCCGGACGCCCGCGGTCTCCGTCACCAGGTCCTGCTCATCCGCCGTGTCCGCCAGATCGAACTTGTACTGGAAACCGGAACAGCCGCCTCCCTCCACGGAGAGGCGCAGGATCGCCGGGCGGCCCTGCTTGCGGGCGATCAGGCCGACGCGCTCGGCAGCGGCATCGGTAAGGGTCAGTGCTCCAGCCATGGGTGCGATGTAGGGGCGCACACCGCCACGCTCAAGCGCCGTGCCTAGGCTGTGCGGATGTAATCGCGCATCGCCTGCGCTTCGCTCTCGATCATCTCCAGCCGGTACTTCACGATGTCGCCGATGGAGACGAACGCCACCAGCCGCCCGTTCTCGATGACCGGAAGGTGGCGGATGCGGCGCTTGGTCATCAGCGCGGCCGCTTCGATGGCGCTGGTGGAGGGGTCCACGGTAATCGCCGGCGCGGTCATCACCTGGCTCACCGTCCAGTCCAGCACGGCCTCCCCGTCGCGCGCGACGCAATAGAGCAGGTCGCGCTCGGAGAAGATGCCGACCACCTCGTCCCCGCCAAGCACAGGCAGTGCGCCGATGCGCCGCTCGGCGAGCAGCCGGGCCGCCTCCCGAACGGTCGTTTCGGGAGAGCAGCGGACGATGTCCTGCTGCCGGTTCGCGATGATGCGTCCAATGGTCATCTGGAATCTCCCAACGTTCGCAGCCCCGCATTGTGCCTCCCCCATTGTGACACGGACCGGCCGGGGCGACCAGCCGGCGCGATCGGCACGTTTGCAACACGGGGCCGGAAAGGCCAAAAGGGCGCCAATGGCCCGGCGCTCCCCGCTCGACGATCCGCGCATTGCCGCGCATGCCTGGCAGCGCTTTCGCCGGCTGCTGCGGCTGATGATGCTGCTGACCGTGGGCGCGGTCATCGTGGCGCTGGTGCTGGTCTATCGCGACAGCGGCACGGCCTCTGCCCATATGTTCATCGCAACCGCGCTGGGCGTCGGCTGCTCGATGCTGTTGATGAGCGCGCTGATGGGCCTGGTCTTCCTCTCAAGCGGGACAGGCCATGACGAATCGATCGATGACCGACTGGAAGGCGGGGATCAGGAGTCCTGGGGCGACGAGGGCCGGAGGCGATAATCGGCAACGGGCGTACCGCCGATCAGGTGCTCCTGGATAATGCGTTCGAGCACGTCTTCCGTGCAGGAATGATACCACACCCCGTCCGGCCACACGACGGCGACCGGCCCCGCCTCGCAAATCTGCAGGCAGTCGGCCTTGGTCCGTTGCACCCCGCCCCTGCCCGCGATGCCAAGCTCCTTGAGGCGCCGCTTCAGGTACTTCCAGGCGCGCTCGCCTGTCTCGCGCCGGCAGCATTCCTGCTTTTCCGAGATCCCGCAAAGAAAGATGTGGCGCTCGATCGAGTCACCGCCAATCTTGGCCAGTGCCCGTTCGGCCTTGGCGATGTCGCGCGTACTGGCGTGCTTGTCACTCATGCAACCCAAGGTAGGCGCCGCACAGGGCGGGGCAAGCGCTCTAGCGGTTGCGCTCCACGATCCTGACGATTTCCGCCTGCACCATCCGCTCGACAATCTCGGGGAGATTGGCGTCCAGCCATTCGGTCAACATCGGCCGCAACATGGCCCGGGTCAGCGCCTCCAGCGAGGCATCGACGGAACTGCCGGATGGCGTGGAGGAACCGGGTCGGCTCAGCCGTTCGAGTGCGGCCAGCGACTCGCGGATGGAGCTTTCACCCTCCAGCTTCGGGAAGCCGGTCCGGGCCGTAATGGGGCCAACCCGCGCACCGGCATCCATCTCCCTTCCCGGCGTATCGAGGACATCATCGGCCTCGTCCCCATCCGCGGGTTCGATACCTTCGCCGCCGGAGGGGCTAGCCTCCTCCCGCGCCATCACCTTCTTGATGGAGGCGAGGATATCTTCGATCGAGGGTTCACCACCCTGCTGCATGTCACCTTCGCCGATTATTGGACCACGGGCTGGCGAAATTCCTCCGCGGGTTCTGCCGCGATGTTCGCACTTCCTTCCGGAATGTCCGCGTCCTGCGGTGGGATGTCAACGGTGCGGGGCGAGCGTGTCACCGGGTCCGGATCCTTCGACCAATCCCAGATGATCGTCCGCACGCGCTCATAATTCTCGACCGGATCGTAGAGCGGCACGTCATCGCCGAGCCCCAGATCGCGCGCTTCCGCCAATCCCATGGCCGCCAGCAGCGAGAAGCCCGCGACATAGGCGTTGCGCCGGGCCGACACCAGCTGGACCTCCGCCGCAAGCAGCTCCTGCTGCGCGTTGAGGATGTCGAGGATCGTCCGGTTGCCGACGCTGTTCTCCGCCCGCACGCCTTCCAGGCTCAACTCGGCTGCCTCCACCGCCGTCTGGCTGGAGGCGATGATCGCCTGCGAGGCGCGCCAGCTCGAATAGGCGGCGCGCACCTGCGAGATGACGCTGCGCTCCGCCGCCACCACCTGCTCCAGCGCAGCGGATGCCTGCGCCTGTGCCTGCCGCTGCTGCGCGGCGACCCGCCCGCCCTGGAACAGCGGCAGCGACAGGCGCACGCCCGCCTGCGCGCTGGTCGCCACCTGGTCCGCGCCGGTGGCCGCACCGGGAACGCTGCCCAGCGTGCCGAGGAAATTCTGGTAGCCCCCGGTTGCGAAGGTCTCGACCCGCGGAAGTCGCCCTGCGCCCGCGACGCGGATGTCGTAGCCGGCAGCCTGGGCCCGCTCCGCCGCGGCGATCAGGTCCGGGTTGTTCTGCAGCGCAATGTTTACCGCCGCCTCCACATCCTCGGGCAAGCCCGGCAGCGGCGGAGGCGGCTGCAGATCGGTCGGCGCGGCGCCCACGAGCTGGATGTAGTTTTCGCGCGCGGTGATCAGGTTGGCTTCGGCCGTGCGCAGGTCGCCGCGAGCCAGCGCCAGCCGCGCTTCGGATTGAGCGACGTCGGTGCGCGTGAGGTCGCCGATCTGGAACCGGTCGCTCGTCGCTTCCAGGTTGACGGTCAGCACCTCGACATTGTTGCGCCTCAGGCCGACCAGCGCCTCGTTCGCAATGACGTCCATGTAGGCGGCGACGACCTGGCTGAACAGCGAGCTCTCCGTGCCCCGGAGGTCTGCGCGGCCGGCCTCCACCCGCGTCTCCGCCGCGCGAACCCCGTTCCGCACCGAGCCGCCCGAATAGATCGGCACGGCGAGGTTGAGAGAGGCCTGCGCGCTGCGCTGGGGGGCGATGAAGCTGGCCTGGTTCTGCTTCAGGAACTCGGTGAAGGTGCCGGATGTATCGACGCTCGGCAGGCCGGCCGCGCGCTGGATGGGCACATTCTCGTCCGTCGCGCGCAGGTTGGCTCGCGCCGCCTCCAGCGTCGGATTGGTGAGATAGGCCTGCACCAGCGCTTCCTGCAGCGTGTCGGCCGCCGCCGGGGCGGCAGCGATCAGGCACGCCGCAGGCAGCGGCAGCAGCCGCAAGATGCGGTTGCGCAAGGTCAGAAGGTCCACTTCTTCGGAGCAGCGAATTCCGGCAGCACCGGGATGCCGACTTCCGCCACCGGAAGCAGCGCCGCCGCCCCCGCTGCGATGCGGCCCACCGCCACCTGCGTCACCCCTTCACTGAGATGTCCGGTGACGATCCGCCCGTCGGGCGCCAGAAGCGCAATCAGCGCCTGCGGAATCTGCTCGACAGCACCGTCAATCATCAGAAGCGTGAAATCGGAGCCTTCGGCCTTGCCGCTTGCCCCGGCCACCGGGTCGATCACTTCCACCGAAGCGACGAGCGGGCGGAGCACCTCCGCCATATATCCGCTCCCGCCATCGACCAGCAGCACCCGGTCGCTGTCCTTCGGCAGCGCTTCCTGCAGCATCAGGCCCTGCACCTCCGGCGCGGGAAGCCAGCGGCCGCCGCCCAGCGGCACGGCGCGATCCATGTAGGCGACACTCCGCAGCGCCTCCGGCACGAAGCGCTCTCGCGGCACCTCGCCCATCCGCCGCAGCACGAAGGGCGCATTGACGCCACTGGTGCGCAGCTGGCTGTCGATCATCGCCTTGCGGGCGATTTCATATCCGGCCTCGGGCCGGTCCTCCACGATCGTCACTGGTGCAAGTCTCTCGTCCCCGGGTCAGCCCGCCTTTAGGCGAAAAGGCGGCAGCAGGCCAAGGGCTTTGACTTGCGTCGCCGGTCCATGCGGAGCGGCCTGCTGGCCGCAGCGAGGCCGCAGGTGCCACGTCGCATCGACCAAGAGCCGATTTCGATCGATACCGGTGCTGGCGCCACACCCGCGGGCGGCGCTAATGCCGGGCAATGGACAGGGATCGGGCCACGGGCCGCGACGGATCAGGCGCGGAAGAAGACATCGCGCGCGTGCCCTTTGCCACGGTGCTGGCCTCGGTGGTGGGCTTGTGGCTCTGCTATTTCCTGCTGACCACGGCGCGCGGGGACTTGCTCGATCTCGGCTTCGAGCAGGAGATTCTCTGGCGCCGTGCGCTCGCCTGTCTCGCCGGCATCGCCATCACGCTGGGCCTGTGGCTGGTGCTGCGGCTGTTCGACAGTGTCGCGCTCTGGGCCAAGATCTCGGCCGCGCTGCTTCTGTCGCTGCCGGTGGCGCTGGCGATCGCGCAGGCCAACCGGCTGATCTTCGCCGATATGGAAGAGCGGGTGTTCAGCCGCGTGGCCGAGCAGCGCGGGTTCGTCGTGCGGCGCAGCGGGGCAGGGGACCTGCTGGTCGACATCCCAGGCGCCTCGCTGCCGGCGGTCCCCAGCCCGCTGTCGGCGACGGACTCGATCACGGTTCGCGCCGATCAATGGCTCGGCTCCAGCTCCGACCAGCTGATCGAGCTCTTGTTCGGCCGCTATTTCATGATGCTCGCCTGGTGCGCCCTGTATCTTGCCCTGCTGGCGGGCGAGAAGGCGCGGGCGGCGGAGCGGCGCGAGGGCGCCTATCGCCGCGCAGCCAAGGCGGCAGAGCTGCGATCGCTGCGCTACCAGGTCAATCCGCACTTCCTGTTCAACACGCTCAATTCGCTGTCGGCCCTGGTGCTCACCGGGCGCAAGGACGCGGCGGAGAAGATGATCCAGACGCTCTCCACCTTCTACCGCCGCAGCCTGGCCGAGGACCCCACCGCCGACGTTCCGCTGCGCGAGGAGTTCGCGCTGCAGAAGATGTATCTCGATATCGAGGCCGTCCGCTTCCCCCAGCGGCTGCGGGCCGAATACGACCTGCCGCCGAAACTTGCGGAGGCGAGGGTGCCCGGAATGATCCTGCAGCCGCTGGTCGAGAATTCGGTCAAACATGCCATCGCGCCATCTTCCAGCAAGGTGACGATCACTTTATCCGCCCGTGAGGAATATGGCCGCCTGGTGATCACCGTCGCCGATGACGGCGATGCGGCGGCGCGCAGGGAAGAGCCGCAGGGCGGGTTCGGCATAGGCCTTGCAAATGTGCGAGAACGGCTGGAAGCGCGCTTCGGCAGCGATGCCAGCATCGTTTCCGGCAAGGTGCCGGGGGGCTATGTGACGCATCTGCGCCTGCCGCTGATCGGGCTTCAGGGGGACGGGGAACATGAGCAAGGCCGACGGCGCGCTTCGCACTCTGATCGTTGATGACGAGCCGCTCGCCATCGAGCGGATGCAGGTGCTGTGCGCGGAGATTGACCAGCTTCAGGTCGTGGGCACCGCCAGCGACGGAGAGGCGGCCTTGCGCCTTGCCGACAAGCTGAAGCCCGATCTGCTGCTGCTCGACATGACGATGCCCGGAATGGATGGGCTGACCGTCGCGAGGCAGCTCGCCCGGCGGGAGCGTGCGCCGGGTGTGATCTTCATCACCGCGCACGAGGAATTCGCGGTGCAGGCCTTCGACATCGACGCGGTGGACTACGTGCTCAAGCCGGTCGCCGCAGAGCGGCTGGAACGGGCGGTGGATCGCGCCCTCGCCCGGCATGAGCGCGGCACGAGCAGCAATGAAGCCTGGCTGACGGAGTTCTGGGTGCCCCACCGTTCAGAGCTGCTGCGGATCGAGGCCTCGCAGGTGGAGCGGATCGATGCGGAGCGCGATTATGTGCGCCTGCATGTCGGGGATCGCAGCCATCTTCTGCTGCAGACCATTGCCGGGCTGGAGGGGCGGCTGGATCCGGAACGGTTCATCCGCATCCATCGCTCGACGATCCTGCGGCGTGACCGGATCCGTGGGTTGCGCCACGAGGGGCTTGGCGTCTGGTGCGCCGAGCTCGTGGATGGCGAGACGCTGCGGATCGGGCGCACCTATCTGCGCAAGGTCAAGGCGATGGCCGGCCGCTGAGCCTGTCTGCGTCGCGGGTGCGGCTCCCTCCAAGGAAAAGGGCGCCTCTGTGTGGGCGCCCTTGGGGTTTCGACAGGACGGCAGCTGAAGGGTCAGCCGCCAAGGAACGGCCGATTGGCGATCACCTCCGCTACAAGCAGTTGCCCCTGCCGGCGAGCGTCGCGATAGCACTGACTCTCCGCCCGCGGCGCCCTGCGCGCCTCGGAGGGGTCCTGCTGGCAGATCAGCCAGGCGGCCCGGTTCACCCGCCGCTGCAACTCGGCTTGCCCCTCGGGTGTCAGCAGGTCGAGATCGGCATAGGAGACGCGATGGCTGGACGTGGTGGGCTGCGCCATTTCGGCGGACGCGGGGGTGGTGAGGCCAAGGGCGCCGATCGCGGCGGCCAGGATGGCGGCGGTCTTGATGGTCATGATCGGTTCCTCCTCCTTGAACAGTGCGTCACGGTCCGTCGGGACTGCTGAGGACCGTGGCGCAAGAAGAGGAATACGCCGGCAAACCCGTCTCCGCGCGTCGGTTTCGGCAGGACTCCGCTGTGCTCCGACGAGCGAATTCGTGCACTGACGAACGGTTATGGCCGGCGGGCGAACCGCCATCTGCAACCGACGAGCGACTTGCCGGTTCAATCGACGAATGGCTTTGATAGCGACCTTCCTGCTCGGCATTGCCAATTTTGCCATGCACCAGGCGGTGCTGCGCAGCCGGCATCCGGTCGTCGACAAGCTGCCGCTGGTGAGGATGGGGGCGCGGGTGAGCCTCGGCGCGGAATTCGCGGTGCTGCTCGGCGCGATGTTGCTGGTCGGCAATGGCTATGGAGGCTGGGCCTGGTTCTATGCCGGGTACAGCGCGCTGAATGCGCTCGCCGCCTGGCTGATCATTTCGCGCCGCATCTGATGGGAAGATCTGTTGGGAACTGGGGCCGCGGGATGAGCGCTGTGCGGTTCATGGAAGCAACGCGTCGCATCTGGCTGGTGAACAACGCCTCCAGCGGCAGCAACGATGACCAGGCCCTGCTCGCGCTGGAGGAATGCTGCGGCCGGAATGGCTTTCGCGTTGCTCATCGCACCAGCTTCCCGGCTCAGGAGCTGCCGACGCCGGCGGTGCTCGACGCCGCTGGGATCGACGGTGTGGCGGTCTTTGCCGGTGACGGTACGATCAACTCGCTGCTGACGGAGCTGTCGGGCTGGGGCGGGGCGGTGCTCGTCCTGCCTGGCGGGACCATGAACCTGCTGTTCCACCGCCTGCATGGCGACCGGCCGATGGAGCAGGTGGTTGAGGCCGCCGCCTCCGGCAGGAGCGTCATGCGCCGCCCCGCGATCATCCGCTGTGACTATGGCGATGCCTATGCCGGGCTGCTGGCAGGGCCGGGCACCAGCTGGAACCAGGTGCGCGAGGCGATGCGCAAGACGGACATCGCGGACATGGCGGGAAGCACCGTCGCCGCCATCCAGGAAACGCTCGGCGGCGAGATGATCGCCTGTGTGGAGCCGCCGCTCGGCCGGCAAGAGGGGTATCCCCTGCTGGAGATGGAGCCCACAGAGGACGGCATCGAAATCGCAGCCTATCACTCGGAAAGCCCCGGCGAATATCTTGAGCAGGGCCTTGCTCTGTTGAAGCGCAACTTCCGTGAAGGCCCTCACGAGTTTCTGGGCCGGCCCCGGAAGCTCCGCGTCGCCAGCACCCAGGGTCACCCGTTCGGCATGCTGATCGATGGCGAACCTGCCGGAGCTGCGCCGAGCGTCGAATTCACGCTGGTCACATGCGAGGTGGACCTGATAGCGACCGAGGTCGATGGCATCTGACACGCTGCTCTTCCACCTCAGCGACATCCATTTCGGGCTGGAGGACAACCGCGCGCTCGATTGGGTGAAGCAGGAGATTGCCGAGCAGCGCCCCGACGCGGTGGCGATCACCGGGGACCTGACGATGCGGGCCCGCAGCCATGAATTCGCCGCCGCCTGCCGCTGGATCCAGTCGCTGGACGTGCCGGTGACGGTGGAGGTGGGCAATCACGACCTGCCCTATTTCAACCTCATCGAGCGCTTCTTCACACCCTACAAGCGGTTCCGGGCGATCGAGAACCTGATCGAGCGGGAGATCGACCTGCCCGGCATCGCCATCGTGCCGCTGAAGACGGCGGTGCGGGCCCAGCCGCGCTTCAACTGGTCCAAGGGCTGGATCACCGACGCCGCGCTGAGGAAGTGCCTGGCCGCCATCGACGCCCTGCCGCCCGGTGTGCAGGCCCTCGTCGCGGTTCACCATCCGCTGCGCGAAGTCGGCACCCATGGCACCGCGTTGACCCATGGCGGCAGGAAGGCTCTGACGGAGCTCGCCCGTCGGCCGGTGCTCGGCGTCCTGAGCGGGCATGTGCACGACGCCTTCGATCTGACCGAGCAGACGCCTCAGGGCTCTGTGCGGATGATCGGCGCCGGCACTCTTTCGCAGCGCGTCCGTTCCACCCCGTGCAGCTTCAACGAGCTTCGCTGGGATGGAACGACGCTGAAGGTCTGCGTCCGAAATCTCCAAAATGTCGAGACTGAGGACATGCAGATCGACGACGTGCCGGAGAACGCCCTTCCGCCGCGTGAACCCGGGGAGCCCGTCGCCCCGGTGAACCAGGTGCCGAGGACCGATCCTCCGGTTCACTGAACTGCCGGCGCCGGCATGTTGCAGGTGCTCACAACGGCTTCCCGCTGCTCCGACAGGGCGCTACCGCTGACGGCAGTCGCCGCATGTGTCCGGCGGCTTTGCCAGAGGAGGCTTCATGCAGATCGCCGTGTTGACGTTCGAAGGGTTCAATGAACTGGACTCGTTCGTTGCGGCAGCCATCCTCAACCGCATGAAGGCACAGGGCTGGGCAGCCCACATCACTTCGCCGACGGCGCAGGTGACCTCGATGAACGGCGTCACCGTCCAGCGTCAGAAGCCTCTGGAGTTCGCGGCGGAAGCGGATGCCGTCCTGATCGGCAGCGGCATCAAGACCCGCGAGATCGCTTCCGATGCGGACCTGCTCTCCCGCATCAGGCTGGACCCGTCGCGCCAGCTCATCGGGGCGCAATGCTCGGGCACCTTGCTGCTCGCGAAGCTCGGACTGGTGGGCGGGCTGCCGGCCTGCACCGATCTCACCACGAAGCCCTGGGTGATCGAGGCGGGCGTGGAGGTGATCGACGCGCCCTTCATCGCTCACGGCAACATCGCGACCGCTGGCGGCTGCCTCGCTTCGCAATATCTCGCCACCTGGATGATTGCGCGCGGTGCCTCGATGCGCGATGCGGAGGAGGCAATGCACTACGTCGCCCCGGTGGGCGAGAAGGCGCTGTACGTCGCTCAAGCCCTATCGGTGGTCGCACCCTTCATCGCGCAGGAAGCCGCTGTTCCGGCATAGAAATGTCGGCGGGGGAGCCGGGCTCCCTTTTGGCTCAAGCAGTCCAGTGGCCCGGCCCCCGCCTTTCCTACACGACTCCTCCTCGCCAGACTCTGCTTGGCTCTTTGAAAACGTGCGGCGAAATCGAAAGCGAGTTGGCGAAGTGTCAAGTGTCGCCTTCATCGGAATTCGTAAGGAAGACAGACGCTTGGAGCGATTCCGGCTGCTTGACAGGGTGTCAACTTTGTCAAGTTAAGGGCAGGCTTGTCGCGCCTGCAGGCCCCTGGCGCGCAAACTGAAAGGGCCGCGCAAACAAAAAGGGCGGCCCCGCAGGACCGCCCTTCTGGTGTTCGAATGAAGCGACGAGATTAGCGCTTCGAGAACTGGAAGCTCCGGCGGGCCTTGGCGCGGCCGTACTTCTTGCGCTCGACGACGCGCGGGTCGCGGGTCAGGAAGCCGGCGGCCTTGACCGAGCTGCGCAGCGCAGGCTCGAACTTGGACAGCGCCTGGGCGATGCCGTGCTTGACCGCGCCGGCCTGGCCGGAGAGGCCGCCGCCCTTGACGGTGCAGATCACGTCGTACTGGCCTTCGCGGTCCGAAACCTGGAAGGGCTGGTTGATCACCAGACGCAGCGACGGGCGGGCGAAGTAGACTTCCTGGTCGCGGCCGTTGACGGTGATCGTGCCCTTGCCGGGCTTGATCCACACGCGGGCAACGGCGTCCTTGCGGCGGCCGGTGGCATAGGCACGGCCCTGCGCGTCGAGCTCCTGCTCGCGCAGCGGGGCGGCGGGGCCGGTGCGAACGACTGGCGCTTCGCCCTCAGGAGCGACGGCGCCGGCAGCGTCGGTGATGTTCTTCAGGTCCGCGAGATCGGACACGGTGTCGGTGGTCTCGGCCATGGTTACGCGCCAACCTTGTTCTTGCGGTTCATCGAAGCGACGTCGAGCGTCTCGGGCTGCTGGCCCGAATGCGGATGCTCGGTGCCGGCATAGAGGTGCAGCGCCTTCATCTGCTGACGTCCGAGCGGGCCGCGCGGGATCATGCGCTCAACCGCCTTCTCCATCACGCGCTCCGGAAAGCGGCCGTCCAGCACCTTGTCGGCCGTCACAGCCTTGATGCCGCCCGCATAGCCGGTGTGCTTGTAATAGGTCTTCTCGCCGCGCTTGTTGCCGGTGAAGCGAACCTTGTCGACATTGAGGACGATCACGTGATCGCCGCAATCGACATGCGGGGTGTAGCTCGGCTTGTGCTTGCCGCGCAGGATATTGGCCACGATCGTGGCGAGGCGGCCGACGACCAGCCCCTCCGCATCGATCAGGTGCCATTTCTTTTCGACCTCGGCCGGCTTGATCGACCGGGTCTGCTTGCTGAGCGCCTTCATGGCTGCTGGTGTCCTCGAGCTTCGTGCGAAGTGGTCATCGCGCTGCTGCCGGAATCACCTTCCGGAGCCGCGAAGTGCGCGCATTTGTGCGGGAAGGGCCGCAAAGTCAAGCAAAACGGGGGTTTTGCGGGAAGGTAAAATAATACCGCCGCGGTTTTCGGCGTCAGAGCCGAGGTACCAATGTCCAGCTTTCCAGCGTCCGCCGCAGGCTGCCGTCGAACCGGGTGACCACCTCTCGGCGCGCGCTCCGCATCAGCCCGGTCGTCGGCTCGGTCTCGGCGGTATAGGCCACCGTGACCACACCCTCGGCTCCACCAGGGAGGGTCAGCGTCCGGGTTTCGCTGCTTCGCTCGCCCGCCGGGACGAACAGGTCCTGCGGCAATTCGGTTAGCAATTCGGCGGCATTGGCATGGACCGCCCTGACAAAGCGCGTCAGCTCCGCC
>Ga0182742_1001128_pt1 | contig 35901 bp, 35 predicted proteins | sample eDN5th37CBELigMG_FD_128880 | JGI IMG/M metagenome (GOLD analysis project Ga0182742, IMG submission 128880) | Enriched Miracle-Growth compost microbial communities from Emeryville, California, USA - eDNA 5th pass 37_C BE-Lig MG (version 2)... ... | reverse complement strand
GAAGGCGAGCGGGATCGCGAGCGCGAGCGCGACCAGTTCCTGGCGGAAGGCGGCCTCGCTGCCCGCGGCGGCGCGCAGGCCATTGATCGTATTGCGTGTCGCGCGCCAGATCCGCCGCATGATTCTCCCGCCCGGCGCGGACTAAACCAGAAAATGGCGGCGGTCGAATAGTCCGGCCCGCAAGCGGCCGGTTGCGCATGAGAAAAACCGCCCGAGGGGGCGAGCGCATCCACGCGCGGCGTTCGCGACCGCGATCATGCCTGGCATGACCGCGATCGCTACAACCGCGCCGTGACGGGATCGCGATGTGATCCGCCACGAAAGCCCCCTGTACCCCCGTGCGCCTTTTTCGACAGCGCATCTGGACGCAGTTTTGATTCAAATTGTCTGCAATTCCTTTCCAAGGCGGCCGGCCTCGCCACAGCATCGCCGCAGCGTTAACGGCCGGAAAATGCCGGCTCGCGGCGTTCGATCCAGGCGTCGAGCCCCTCGCGCAGATCGCGCGTCGGCACGAGCCCTGCAAATTGCTCTGACTCCACCTGCAGCCCCTCCCCGATCGTCATGTTCAGCCCGCGCGTCACCGCGGTCAGGATCGCCGCGACCGCAAGCGGCGAGTAGCTGGCGATCCGGGACGCCAGTTGCCGCGCCGCCGACATCAGTTCGGCATGCGGAACGACGCCGTTCACAAGCCCGTGCTGAAGCGCAAGCGCGGCATCGAAACGCTCGCCGGTCAGCAGCATGTGCAGCGACCGCTTGCGTCCCGACAATCGCGGCAACCGCTGCGTACCGCCGAAGGTCGGCGGCATGCCGAGCTTGATTTCGGGCTTTGCAAAGATCGCCTCGTCGCTTGCAAGCGCGAGCGGGACCGCTTCGACGATCTCGCATCCTCCACCGAAGGCGTAACCGTTGACCGCGGCGATGATCGGCTTGCGATAGGATTCCATGCGCGCGGTCATGTGCTGACCGCGTCGCACGAAATCGCGCACCGCGGCCGCGGCGCCGCTGCGCACGCTTTCGGAGAATTCGCGGATATCGGCGCCTGCCGAAAAGGCGCGCTCGCCGGCGCCGGTGACAATCAGCACCTTGACGTCCGGATCGCTCTCCAGGCGATCGAGCATGTGCAGCAACAGGTCGACCGTCTCGTAGTCCAAGGCATTCAACTTCGACGGACGGTTGATCGTCAGGGTGGCGATCCGGTCGCGAATGTCCAGCAGCACCGGCGCGTTCACTTCATTCTGCATTCTGGCTCTGTCCCTTGCTGTTCTGACTGTCCTTGCCGTGTCGGTGTTGCGAGCATGGAAAACGCGCATGCGGCCGGGCAAGTGAAAGAATTTCCGTTCGCGGCGAGCCGGCTTCACGAACTGAAAAATGCTGCGTGGCTGATGAGGCGATTTCATCCCATGCCGCACCGGTATTGTGCTGATCTTTGCATCACTCCATCATCTGCCCATGCGATACCGGATTCCGCCGCTGAGTACTTTGCGCCTCTTCGAGGCCGCCGGACGCGCGCGCACCTTTGCAGAAGCGGGCAAGGAAGCCGGCGTTACCGCGAGCGCCGTCAGCCATGCCATTCAGTCCCTCGAAGACTGGCTGGGCGCCGCCTTGTTTGCCCGCAAGCGCGGCGCCCTCGGACTGACGCCGGCCGGCGCCGAATATCTCGCCGCCGTGCGCGAGGCGTTCGATGTCCTGGCAGCCCAAACCCCAAACCCGCGGCTTGCCGCGAGCCGCCTGCGGCTCACCGCCGTTCCGACTTTTGCGGAGCGGATCCTGGTCCCGCGCCTGCCGGGATTTTTCGATCGCTACCCGGACCTGTCCCTGTCGATCGACACCAGTCACCGGCTGGCGACATTCCCCGGCGATGGCTTCGATGCCGCAATCCGATTGGGTGAAGGGCCTTGGCCGGGCCTCGAGGCTCGGCACCTTCTGACCGAAACGCTCGTGCCGGTCTGTGCGCCGGGTTTTTCCGCGCGCGGCATCGATATGGCCAGCGTTGCGGACAATCTGCTCATCTACACGACGGGCACGGACGATGGATGGCGCGACTTCGCCGCGGCGCACGGACGGCCAGCGCCGGACCCCCGGCGCGGGCTTCGGGTCGACACCATGCAGATGGCGCTTGCCGCCGCCGCGCAGGGCATGGGTATCGCTCTGGCCCGGTTGCCGACGGCTTCCAAAGAAATCGACGTGGGCGGACTGATGGTGCTGAGCGAGAAGCCTGCGCCGTGCCGGCAATCCTACTGGTTCGTCGCCCCGCGCGAGACGATACAATCTGCCCCAATTCAGGCGCTGATGGGCTTTCTTCTCGGAGAGATGGAAAGGCTGCGCATTGCGGCCGGCGCAGTTGCGTGACCTCACATGCCGCGTGACCTGCCGCCCCTGAATGCACTGCGCTTTGTTGAAGCGGCGGTGCGCCTGAAAAGCTTCAAGCTTGCCGCCGACGAATTGAACGTGACGCCGAGCGCGGTCAGCCACGCCATCGAAACGATCGAAACCTGGCACGGAAGCCCGCTGTTCATTCGTGGCCTGCGCAGCCTCTCACCGACGCCCGAGGCTGTCTTGTTCGCGGAGCGCGTCCGGCAGGCTTTGGAGCGGCTTCACGAAGCGACCGCGCGGGTCCCCGGCCGCCGCGCGCAAGGTCACCTTTCGATCAGCGCCGCGCCGACCTTTGCGAGCCGCTGGCTGTTGCCGCGGCTGCGCCGCTTCAGCGAACGCTATCCCGATATCCGCGTAACACTGGATTCGACCCGGTATCGGGTCGAGACCGACCTTTCGGGAGTAGACCTCGCCATCCGACGCGCGGACGCGCCGTCGGGCCCGCAAACCTGGCTGCGGCTGGTGCGCGAGGAGGCCGTTCCGCTCTGCTCGCCAGCCTTCATGATGCGGGCGGGCACGACCGACCATCGCCGGATCATTAGAAACGGGCCGCATATCCGGGTCACCGTGGTCGCGGATGAGTGGCGCGATTGGACCGGCGATACGCCGGCAACGTCAGGTGGCGCGATCGAGGTCGATACCATCGCGCTCGCCATCGAGGCCGCGGCCGCCGGACTTGGCGTCGCAATCGGACGCAAACCGCTGGTCAACGCTGACCTCGAAAGCGGACGGCTGGTCGCGCTCGCAAGGCCGCGCTTTATCGACGCTCATTATTGGCTGGTCGGCTCAGACCGAATTTTCGATCGCCCGGAAGCGCGGCTGTTCCGGCAGTGGCTGATCGACGAACTTAAGACGGCGCCGCCTTCCAGTCGTGGCGATTGCGCCTGACGCGCCCGCATGAGCCGCGTTCACATACGGTGAAGGACTTGTCATGCGCGCGGCTTGTGCAGCGCGCCTAGATCATCCGTGATCAACGGATGAATCGCCATGCATATCAACGGCAAGCCGGACGACGATCATTTCGCGGCCTTGCGCAAACTCGATTCCACGACCCTGATGCAACGCGGCCGCACTGAACGCGGACGGGCGATGCGTATTCTCGTCCGGCGCACCAAGAGGACACTGGGCGCGATCGCAAATCGCGTCGTGGTCGCGCTGGAAAGGCGGCTCCTGCGCTCGGAGCTTGCGCGCTATGACGACCGCCTGCTCCGCGACATGGGTCTGTCTCGATACGACATCGCGTCCCACCGGCGAGCGGGGACGATTGCGACCTGGCTCGACCGGTTGCGGCAGCGCAAGCGGCTTGCCGGATTCGCCGAGCGCGATCTGCACGACATCGGCATCTCGAAATGCGATGCCGATGCCGAAATCGAAAAACCGTTCTGGCGCGCCTGAGGTCGGTTCGCCTACGGCCAGCGCTTCAAAGTCCCGCCACCTGCGGCAGCGGCTTGTCCTGTGCGCCCCGCTCCTTCTTCAGCAATTCCGCGACCAGGAAAGCCATGTCGATCGACTGTTCGGCATTGAGCCGCGGATCGCAGAAGGTGTGATAGCGGTCATTGAGTTCGGCGTCGGAAATGGCGCGCGCGCCGCCGGTGCATTCGGTGACGTTCTGCCCGGTCATTTCGAGATGCACGCCGCCGGGATAGGTCCCTTCCGCCGCATGCACGGCGAAAAATTCCTTCACCTCGTTCAGAATGCGCTCGAACGGCCGCGTCTTGTAGCCGGACACCGACGTGATGGTGTTGCCGTGCATCGGATCGCACGACCACACCACATGCCGGCCCTCCCGCTTCACCGCGCGGACGAGTGCCGGAAGATGCTCGCCAACCTTCTCGTTGCCGAACCGGCCGATCAGCGTCAGCCGCCCGGGCTCGTTGTCGGGATTGAGAATGTCGATCAGCCGGATCAGTTCGTCAGGCTTCAGCGAGGGTCCGCATTTCAGCCCGATGGGGTTCTTGATGCCACGGCAGAATTCGACATGGGCGTGATCGGCCTGGCGCGTACGGTCGCCGATCCAGACCATATGGCCGGAGGTGCAGTACCAGTCGCCGCTGGTGGAATCGACGCGCGTCATGGCCTGCTCGAATCCGAGCAGCAGCGCCTCGTGGCTCGTATAGATATCGGTGGTGCGAAGTTCCGGATGGCTTTCGAGATCGAGGCCGCAGGCGCGCATGAAGCCGAGCGCTTCGGAAATGCGATCGGCGAGTTCCGCATAGCGGCGGGCCTGCGGCGAGTCCTTCACAAAGCCCAGCATCCATTGATGCACGGTCGCAAGATTGGCGTAGCCGCCATGTGCGAAGGCGCGCAGGAGGTTCAGCGTTGCAGCCGATTGCCGATACGCCTCGATCTGGCGGCGTGGATCGGGAATGCGTGCATCGGGCGTGAAATCGTTGCCGTTGATGATGTCGCCGCGATAGCTCGGCAGTTCGACATCGCCCTTCTTCTCGGTCGGCGAGGAGCGCGGCTTGGCGAACTGGCCGGCGATGCGACCGACCTTCACGACCGGCGAGCCCCCGGCAAAGGTCAGCACCACCGCCATCTGCAGAAACACGCGGAAGAAGTCGCGGATATTGTCCGGGCCGTGCTCGGCGAAGCTTTCGGCGCAATCGCCGCCCTGCAGCAGGAACGCCTCGCCCGCGCAGACCCGCGCCAGCGCCTTCTTCAGGTTTCGGGCCTCACCTGCAAAAACCAGCGGCGGAAAGCTGGCAAGCTGCTTTTCGACAGCCGCCAGGGCGGTCGCATCCGGGTATTGTGGTACCTGCACGATGGGCTTGTTGCGCCAGCTCTCGGGCGTCCAACGCTCGGCCATATCCTTAACTCCCACGGCTCGCACGGTCTTTGCCGAGCCGCATCTTGGTTTGCCGCCTTATAGCGGCACTCGGTTCAAGCCGCCATGGCCACGGGCGCCCAATTCGCGGCCGCGGGCCGCCTACTGCCCCATGTTGCCGAGATAGCGGCGCAGCGTATCCCCCCACCAGCTGCTGCGGATATCGTTCAGGAGCGCAACGCTGACCGCCTTGCGCAGCGGGCTGCCCGGCGGCAGCGCGAACGCGTAATGCTGCTGGTCGAAGGTCAGGTCGAGCAGCTGGACACTGGACCGGAAGTCCCGGTTGATGGTCCAGGCGAGCAGCGGCCGGTCGTAGACGAAGGCGTCAATCTTCCCGTCGCGGATCGCCCGCAGACCTGCGACGGCGTCCGGGTAGCTCTCAAAGCCGATCCTCAGCTTTGAAAGGGTTTCCTCCGACGAGGAGCCGGCGACGGCGCCGACCCGCACCTTCGAGAGATCGGTGACGCCCTGCACACTGCCCTGCAACTGCCGGACGGTCAGCGCCGATGTGATGCCCGCGGTGAAGACCGCGATCGCAATGATCGATCCGACCATCCAGAGCATGGCGATGAAGCGACCGGGCATGGTGCGCGGGCCCTGATGACCGATGCCGCGCTGGGTCATCGCCACGGTCGTCCACCACACGCTCGAACTCAGGCCTTTGACGGCGGTCCCGCCGAATTCCTCGTTATGGCGCCGCTCGAGCAGCCAGACGAGGAGGCCGACCACCAGCGCGAGGCCGATCAGCGCCAGCACCGCCTGCAGGAAGCCGAACGAGGTCAGCGCGCGTATCACCGGCGCCCAGCCGGCTGCGCCGGTCGTCGCCGGGACGGCGATGCCAAGGCCGGTGCCGTAGAATGCCGAGGTGAAATCGAGGATCTGCTCGCGAGCGGCTGTCACGGTCAGCGCCGCAACCGCGATGTCGATCTTTCCGGCGGCGACCGCATCGATCAGGCCGGGCACCGTCTGCTCTTCATGCAAGCGGAATTTGAGGTTCTGCTTTTCGGCGATCCGGCGCCAGAGGTCGATGCTGATGCCGCTCCATTCTCCTTCCGGCGATTTCATCGCGAAGGGAGCCGCCTCCTTGGTGCCGACGATAATCTCGCGCTGCTTGATCTGCTCGAAGTCGAGCGGCGGCTTGGCCGATTGCGCGAAAGCCGGGACGAACGCGATCAGGCAGGTCGCGATCGCGACGACATGCCAGCCCAGCCGGCACTGCTGCTTGCGCCGTTGCATGGTCCTCCACCCATCCGCGGGACCTTCGGCCCGCCGGAACCAACTGCAAGACATACCCGGAATAGGCAGTGGATCGGCCCTACCGGGGGCACGGATGATGCTATTCCGCTGCCTCGCGAACATAGCTCGCGGCCTTGGTCCGCATCGTGACCAATTCCTCGGCGGCGGTCGGATGCACCGCTATCACCCGGTCGAAATCCGCCTTCGTGGCGTTCATCTTAACCGCAATTCCGACCAGCTGGATCATCTCGCCGGCATCGGGACCGACGATGTGGCAGCCCAGCACCCGGTCGCTCTCGCCGTCGACCACGAGCTTGTAAAAGCTGCGCGTGTCGCGCGCCGCCAGCGTCATCTTGAGGGGGCGGAAGCTCGACTTGTAGATATCGACATGGGTGTAGCGCTGGCGCGCCTCGGCTTCCGTCAGCCCGATCACGCCGACTTCCGGCTCCGAGAAGACCGCGGTCGGAATGTCGCTGTGATCCACCACGACCTCGCGGCCGCCGAATACGGTATCGGCGAAAGCGTGACCCTCGCGGATCGCGACCGGCGTGAGATTGATCCGATCGGTCACATCGCCGACCGCATAGATGTGCGGCGCCGATGTGCGCGAGAATTTGTCGACGATGATTGCGCCCCTTTCGTTCAGTTGCACGCCGGCCCGTTCGAGCCCGAGGCCGGAGACATTCGGACGCCGGCCGGTCGCGAACATGACCTGATCGACGGTCACCGATTGGTCGGTGAGCGAAACGCACAGGCCTTGTTCCACCTTCTCGACCGCTTCGACCAGCCGCCGGGTCAGGATCGTGATCCCGCGCTTTTCCATCTCCGAACGCAGATGCTCGCGCACGTCCTCATCGAACCCGCGCAGGATATTGTCGCCGCGATAGACCAGCGTCACCTCGGAGCCGAGACCGCGGAAAATGCCGGCGAATTCCACCGCGATATAGCCGCCGCCCTGGATCAGGATGCGTCGCGGAAGCTCCTTCAGATCGAGCGCCTCGTTCGAGGAGATCACGTGTTCGAGCCCGGGAATGTCGGCGCCCGGATGCGGCCAGCCGCCGGTGGCGATCAGGATATGCCGTGCGCGCACAATCTCGCCGGTCGCGGTCAGCCGCACCCGATGCGCGTCTTCAAGAACGGCGCGGCTGCGGACGATATTGACCTTGGAGCGTTCGAGATTGGCGACATAGGCGCCTTCCAGCCGGTCGATCTCGCGATCCTTGTTGGCGATCAGCGTCGGCCAGTGGAAGACGGGCTTCGCCACGCGCCAGCCATAGCCGGCGGCATCTTCGAATTCATCGGCGTAACGCGAGGCATAGACCAGCAGCTTTTTCGGAATGCAGCCGCGGATCACGCAAGTGCCACCGACCCGGTATTCCTCGGCGATCGTCACCCGAGCGCCGTAGCCCGCGGCGATGCGCGCCGCCCGCACGCCGCCGGAGCCGGCGCCGATAACGAAAAGATCGACGTCGAAATCGCTCATCGGATTGCGCCTGGCCACGTCAGAGCGAATGGCCTCGCTTCTTCATTTCGGCGCGGAATCGCTGAAGCACCTCATCGTTCAGCTTGATCGCCCAGTCCTGCGCCGCGGACATGGATTGATCGACGAAGGCCGGCTCCTCGTTCAGGATCTTCTTGCCGAGCGGCGACTTGTAGAACGCGATCGTGTCCTTCATTTCCTGCTCGGTGAAGCGCGCCGCATAGATTCTGGCGATCTCGCCACGAAGCGCTTCCAGCCGCGGCGCGAATTCCTTGCGCAGGTTGTTGGCGACATCGTTGAGATCCTTGAACAGGTTCGGATTCATCTGCAGCAGCGTGGCTTTCGACTTTTCGACCACGCCGGGCACCACGGCCTCGAAAATCGTCATCGAGCCCTTGATTTCGAGAATTTCATTGGCCAGAGCCATGGCGCTCTTCGAGGGTTGCTGCGCAAGCGTCGGCGATACCGGCATTGCCGACAGCAGAAAGGCCGCGAAACCGGCCGCGGCCAAACGAACCAGCGATTGAACGCGCATAGCGAAAACTCCTGTTGGTCTGACTGATATCACGAACTGATCTGTCGTTCGATCACGCGAATCCCGGTCTCGCCGGCAACAATTGCAGTTCCGGCCAGCCGAAGAAACAAGCCGTGTTCCACGACCCCGGGAATGGCTGCAAGGGATTCGGCGAGCGCGTCGGGAGCGGCAATACGGCCGAGCGCGGCATCGATAATCCGGTGACCGCCATCGGTGACGAAAGCATGGCCGTCCGAGCCCGTGCGCAGGCGCAGCGTCACCGGCAGCGACAGGCGTTCCAGCGCACGGCCAATCGCGAGTTCAGTGGCTGCCATGCCGAACGGCACGATCTCGATCGGCAGAGGAAATGCGCCAAGCGTCGCGACGAGCTTGGACTCGTCGGCGATCACAATCATGTGCGCGGATGCGGCAGCCACGATCTTCTCGCGAAGAAGCGCCCCGCCGCCACCCTTGATCAGAGCGAGGTCCGGGCCGATTTCGTCCGCGCCGTCCACCGTCAGATCAAGTTGCGGCGCGGCCTCCAGCGTCGTCAACGGCACCCCGGCCCGTCTCGCATCCGCCTCGGTCGCCTCCGACGTGGGAACGCCGACGACATCGAGGCCGGCGCGCACCCGTTCGCCTAGAAGCGCGACAAAATGGCGTGCCGTCGACCCGGTGCCGAGGCCGAGCCGCATTCCGGGCCGAACATAATCGAGCGCACGGGCGGCAGCCTGGCGTTTTAAGGCGTCGGAAGTCATGGTAAGAAAGCCGTCCTCGAACGAAACTTGCGGATTGTCTAACCCCGATCGCGCCCGGAACCTAGTCCCCGGCAGTACATGTCCGGCAAGCCCGAGATGCCGGCCGCGATCGCGTGGTTCCGGCCGTTGGCCGTGCGCCCCGGCAAGATTTGCGACCGGCGCGCGCTGACGGGTGTGAACAATTCAACCGTGCCTTGGTAGCGCATCGATCGCTTTCAGCACTATGGCAACGTGAAATAACCTGTGGAGTGCTGTCAGCAGATGAAATTGAACTTTGGCAGATTGGTTCGCAGGAATGGCCTTGTCAGGCACGCCTATAACAGCGCCTTCAACAGGGACAGTTCCGACATCATCATACTCGCAACGATTCCACGATCCGGCACGACATTCCTGCGCTACATTCTGACGAACTACCTGCGGCTTCTCCAATCGTCTGACGCGCAACCGGTAACATATGAGGATATGCACCGGACGCTGTTTCCCAACCGAAAGACCTACCGCCCGCCGGTCGAATACCTGCCCCCATCGAGCGTGATGGATGCGGTCGCCTACAGGGACATCTACAACACGCACAAGATCCACCGGTGCCTTGCCCATTCGCGGGCAAGGGTGATCTTCCTGTACCGCAATCCGCTCGATAATCTGGTGTCGCGCTATTACTACAAATACAAATACCGGCCGGAGCAGCACGATGCCGCTCGCTCGATTGACGACATAATCGCACACGAATTACCGCAGTTCATCAGCGACTACCGCCGGATAAAGTATGTCTGCAAGCGCAACGGGCATGCGCGCGCGGTCGCTTACGAAAAGCTGACCACCGATCCCTTCGGCACGGCGCATGATCTCCTGACCTGGCTCGGCATCAGAGTCGATCCGGCGCTGCTGCAGAAGGCCGTCGACTATTCGAGCTTCGATCAGGTCCGCAAAGAGGAACAGCGGGTGGGGCCGATCGGCGCGCCCAAGGGCTTCCGCGGCTACTTCACCCGCAGCGGCAAGATCGGCCAGTGGAAACATCACTTCGATCGCGACCAGATTGCGCATATCAGCCGTCAACTGAAAAAAAGCGGAATATCCCTGGACGAGTTCACACTGGAAGCGCCTGCGGACCTTGCGGAGGATGCTCAACCGCAATCTGGTCCCCGGCCGCGCACATCCGCCAAGACTTGATTTCGTCGCCCCGGCGTCCTAGCCCGACGCCATGTCCACTCCCGCCCCCATCGTGGTGTTCGATCTTGACGGAACGCTGGTCGACACCGCCCCGGATCTGATCGAGACCCTCAACACGATCCTGACGTCGGAGCGCCTGCCCGCCATTGCGTTCGAAATCGCCCGGCCGATGATCGGCGGCGGAGTGCGCCCGCTGCTCGAACGGGCGATGGCCGAATCCGGCAAGCATCCCGGCGAAGCCGCGATGGACGGGCTGTTTGCCCGCTTCATCGAACATTACCAGACACACATCGCCGTCCGTTCGCGACCCTATCCGGGCGTTGTCGAAGCGCTCGACCAACTCGGCGCGCAAGGGTTCACGCTGGCGGTCTGCACCAACAAATACGAGGCGCTGTCGCTGCGGCTGCTCGAGGCGCTTGACCTGACGTCCCGGTTCGCCGCGATCTGCGGACAGGATACCTTTCCGATGAAGAAGCCGGACCCGGAGGTCCTGCGACTCACCATCGCGCGCGCCGGCGGCGACCTGGGGCGGGCGGTCATGGTCGGTGATTCGGTGACCGACCTGCGCGTCGCCCGCGCCGCCGGCATACCGGTCATCGGCGTCGATTTCGGCTACACGGCGATTCCGATGGCGGAGCTTGGGCCCGACCGGCTGATCGGGCATTTCGACGTCTTGCCGGCGGCGGTCCAGGACCTTCTGCCGGACACTTATCCCATCGCAACGGGCGCAAGGAAATAACGATATATCGGCAAGACAGCCGCAAAATTGACGCTGTTTGCAGGTCTTTCATGTGCGCCCGCGACATGATCAACACGCGGGAGCGCTTTTCGAGCGGTTGCATGGGGGATGCACGGCCCGTATGGTGCCGGCCACGAGGGTCGTGACGCTGACGTGGGGGCTAGTGATCCAGTTCTGACATTCGCATCCATTCTCGGCGCGTTCAGTTGCGAATGCTGGTCAAGGGACCACTACGATGGACAAGACCCATGGTTAGACATCTGTCAATTGTTGCTTGCGGACTGTTGCTCGCCGGCTGTTCCAGTTCGGGCGATCTGATGCGGACCGCGACGCCGACCGTCCCGCTGCAATTCGAGTCAGAGCCGCCCGGCGCCGAGATCAAGACTTCGGGCGGCCAGACCTGCCGCACGCCCTGCGCCCTCGCGGTTCCGGCCGCGGACTTTCAGGTGACCTACAGCCTGACCGGCTATCAGCCGCAGACCATCTCCGTGAAGCTTCTGCCTCCCGACGACATGCGCGACTCTGCGGCGATCGGCGCGCCGCCGGCATCGCCCCGCTTCGATCAGAACCCGGTGATGGCCGAGCTTGTCAAAGCAGGGCCGCGCCGCGCGCCGGCCAAAAAGCCGCGCGTCGCCAAACAACCGCCGTCCTCGGATGCGGAGCCTGCGGCGCAGCCGCAACGGGCACAGCGCGCCGCCCCGCCCGCCGACGGCGGGTTCGCACCGCCGCCGTCGACCTCGGGCTTCAATCCGCCGCCGCAGAACGGCGGAGGCGGCTTCAGTCAGCCGCAACAGGCGCAGCCGCCGGCGGGTGCCTGGCCGGCGCCGCAACCGCGCTGATTGCGGACGGTCCTTGTGCGCGCGTCTGCGCGCCGTCCTGACACGCCGGAAGCATTTTCATTCGAAAGAGGTCCGGCTTGACACACCTGCGACCCGACACTTAAGTGCGGGCCTTTCGGGCGCGTAGCTCAGCGGGAGAGCACTCCCTTCACACGGGAGGGGTCACAGGTTCAATCCCTGTCGCGCCCACCATTTTGTCAACCATACAAGATGCCCTCCCCCCCGCACCGGTGAATGCACGATGCGGCATGTCGTCATGCGGCATGGCGCAGACTTGTGGCGCAGGACGGCCGAAGACCTTACTATGCGCGCTCCGGTGCGCCGGCTTGCTGCAATTTCTGCGTTGGGGGAATGTGAAATGCTGGTGCGTCTGCTGGTCGCCGGTTTCCTTGCGGCGATCGCCCTGCCCTCTTCGGCCAATCCCTCGCTGACCGATCCGGACGGGCGCCTGCATGGCGGCGCGCCTCAGTCTGTCAAGGTGAAGGGGCTTTTCGATATCCTTGCGCTCCGGCGTCAGGAGGTCGGATTCGAGACCAAGGAGAAGCCCGGCACCATCATCGTCTTCACCAAGGAGCGCAAACTCTACTACGTGCTCGGCAACAACCGCGCGATCCGCTACGGCGTCGGCGTCGGCCGCGACGGTTTCACCTGGAGCGGCATCCATACCGTCAGTGCCAAGCGCGAATGGCCCGACTGGCGGCCGCCGCCCGAAATGCTCAAGCGTCAGCCCTATCTGCCCCGCCACATGAAAGGCGGACCCGGCAATCCCCTCGGCGCCCGCGCGCTTTACATCGGCTCGACCATCTACCGCATCCACGGCACGCATGACCCGGATTCGGTCGGCGAAGCCGATTCATCGGGCTGCATCCGCCTCACCAATGATGATGTGATCGACCTCTATGGCCGCGTGAAAGTCGGCGCCAAAGTCATCGTGGTGAAGTAGCGCGCAGGCGGTCCGGCGGAAGCGGCGAAAGTCGGAACTGACGGCTACGCCTTCCGCACGGCCGGATCGCGCGCCAGCCCCTTGGCGGCAAGTTCGTCGAGATAGTCCTGCCAGTAGTGCGCGCGATTGCGGCCGAGGTCCGCGAAATAATCCCACGCATAGATGCCTGTGGAATGCATGTCATCGAAGGTGAGCCGCACGGCGTAGTTTCCGATCGGCTGGATTTCGAGGATCATCACGTCGCGCTTGCCGGGGACGGTCTTGCGCTCCTCGGGCGAGTGACCCTGCACTTCCGCGCTCGGGCTTTTCACCCGCAGATATTCGGCCGATAGTTCGAACCGCTCGCCATTGTCGAAGGCGATCGTGAGGGTCCGCCGATCCTTGCTCAAGCGAAGTTCCGTCGGCCATGCTTGCGTGTTGCTCATGCCTGCCAGTTAGCCCGCAAACAGGCCTTATTCCAAGGGCTTTGCCGAGGATCACAAAGCCCTATATGAAAGGGTGAGTGTTATTCATGAATGCTGCGCCGCACCCAAGCGATCTGAGCCGTCCCGCGCGCCCGCCCCTGGTGGACCCGTTTGCCCGGACGATCTCCTACCTGCGCGTTTCGGTCACGGACCGCTGCGATTTTCGCTGCGTCTACTGCATGTCGGAGGACATGGCGTTCCTGCCGAAGGCCGATCTGCTGACGCTCGAGGAGCTCGATCGCGTCTGCTCGGCATTCGTGTCGCGCGGCGTACGCAAGCTCCGTCTGACCGGCGGCGAGCCGCTGGTCAGGCGCGGAATCATGACGCTGTTCGCCTCGCTCTCGCGTCATCTGCGCTCGGGCGACCTCGACGAACTGACCGTCACCACCAACGGCTCGCAGCTTGCGAAATACGCGGCCGAATTGAAGAATTACGGCGTCGAACGCATCAACGTCTCGCTGGACACGCTCGATCCGGAGAAGTTCCGTGCCATCACGCGGTGGGGCGATCTGTCCCGCGTGATCGCCGGGATCGATGCGGCGCAGGCCGCTGGCCTGAAGGTGAAAATCAATGCGGTCGCGCTGAAGGGTGTGAACGAGGACGAAATCCCCGACCTGCTCGCGTGGTCGCACGGCCGGGGCATGGACCTGACCCTGATCGAGGTGATGCCGCTCGGCGACGTCGGAGAGATGCGCCTCGATCAGTATCTGCCGCTCTCGATGGTGCGCGGCCGGCTCGCCGAGCGCTACACGCTCGAGGACATCGACTATCGCACCGGAGGGCCCGCGCGCTATGTGCGGGTCGCCGAGACCGGCGGACGGCTCGGCTTCATCACACCGATGACCCACAATTTTTGCGAGTCGTGCAACCGCGTGCGCCTGACCTGCACCGGCACCCTGTTCATGTGCCTCGGCCAGGAGGATGCCGCCAATCTGCGCACGCCCTTGCGCGCCTCGGAATCCGAGGAACCGCTGCATGCAGCGATCGAAGCCGCGATCGCGCGCAAGCCGAAGGGGCATGACTTCGTCATCGACCGCCGCCATACCCGGCCCGCCCTTCCCCGCCACATGAGCGTCACCGGCGGCTGACGCCGGTCTCTCGGAATAGCCTCGTGATTCAATACGCTGCCAATCGTCGCGGCATGATTGCGCTGACGCTCGGCATGGCGGCCTATACCGTCAACGATACGATGGTGAAGCTGGTCGCGCGCGAGCTGCCGTTCGGCGAGGTGGTGTTCCTGCGCAGTATGCTGTCGATGCTGATCCTTGCGGCGGTGATCGGCGCGAGCGGCGGCCTGCGGCATCTGGGTTCCTCCGCAACGCCGATGGTCATGTTGCGCTCGCTGTTCGACGCGCTCGGCACGCTGTTTTTCATTGCGGCGCTTATCCACATGAAGATCGCCGACCTGTCGGCGGTGGTGATGACCTCTCCGCTGATTATGACAGCGCTCGCTGCGCTTATATTCGGCAATCCGGTCGGATGGCGGCGCTGGAGCGCGATCGGCGTCGGTCTGGCGGGTACCCTGTTCATCGTCAAGCCGGGCGTCGGCTCGTTCGATCTATGGGCGCTGGTGGCGGTGGGGGCGGCATTCTTCGGCGCGACGCGCGATCTCGCGACCCGCAGGATCGACCCGACGATCTCCTCGCTGGTCGTCGGGCTTTACGGCACGGCCGCCGTAACACTGGCCGGCGCCGCGATCGGAATCACCGAGAGCTGGGTTTTTCCAAACCGCGAGCAATGGTTGCTGATTGCGGTGGCGGCGATCTTCCTCGGTCTTGGCACCTATCTCGTGGTCCGCGCCTTCCGCGGCGTCGAAATCGCGGCCGTCGCCCCGTTCCGCTATACCTTGCTGCTGTGGATGGGAATTGCCGGCTTCGTCGCGTTTGGCGAGGTACCGGACGCGTGGGCGCTGTTCGGCGCGGCGCTGATCGTTGCGAGCGGTTTCTATACCCTGCACCGCGAGGCCGCGGCGAAGCGCGCCGCCCTGGCCGGACCGCCGCCGGCATAGCCAAACTTCCGGTTGACGCCGGCCGCCGGGTTCGGATTAGCTGGCGCCAAGACGGCTGAACGGCCGCCCGCGAGCGCGTCAAGCGCCCGGGATCGAGGAGGAATCCATCGCCGTGCGCGCTTTGCTCGCTGTGAGCCGCATCATCGATGCGATCAATATGCGGCTCGGCAGATGGGTCTCCTGGCTGGTGGTCATCGTCGTCATCATCTCGTCCGCGAATGCCGTCAGCCGCAAGCTCTTCGGGCTGTCGTCGAACGCCTGGCTCGAGCTGCAATGGATCATGTTCAGCGTGATCTTCATGGCCTGTTCGCCATGGACTCTGATGTCGAACGAGCACATCCGCATCGACATCGTGAACAACATGTTCTCGAAAACCGTTCGCAACTGGATCGATGTGTTCGGCCACATCGCCTTCCTGTTGCCGCTCACCATCGTCATGATCGTGACCGGATGGCCGTTCTTCGTCGCCTCCTACAATCTCAATGAGCAGTCCTTCAATGCGGGCGGGCTGCCGCAATGGCCGGCCAAGGCGCTGGTCGTGATCGGTTTCACGCTGCTGTTCTTCCAGGGCATTTCGGAACTGATCAAGCGCGTTGCCATCATGCGCGGCGATATCCCCGATCCGTTCGAGCAGACGATGCATCCGGCGGAAGCGGAAGCCGAGCGGCTGCTCGCCGACATCAAGCCTGACAGCTGAGCGGCTGGACCGACAATGACCCAGATGCTGATTCACTACATGGCGCCGATCATGTTCGGCTCCCTCGTGGTGTTTTTGCTGCTCGGCTATCCGGTGGCGTTCTCCCTCGCAGCCAACGGCCTGTTCTTCGGACTGATCGGAATTGAGCTTGGGCTGTTCCGTCCCGATTTCCTGGGCGCGCTGCCCGAGCGCGTCTATGGCGTGATGAACAACGACACGCTGCTCGCGATTCCGTTCTTCACCTTCATGGGGTTGATCCTCGAACGATCCGGCATGGCGGAGGATCTGCTCGATACCATCGGGCAATTGTTCGGCACAATCCGCGGCGGTCTCGCCTATGCGGTGGTCTTCGTCGGCGCGCTGCTTGCGGCCACCACCGGCGTCGTGGCAGCCTCGGTCATTTCGATGGGGCTGATCGCGCTGCCCATCATGCTGCGCTACGGATACGATCACCGGGTCGCAACCGGGGTCATTGCCGCATCGGGCACGCTTGCGCAGATCATTCCGCCCTCGCTCGTTCTGATCGTGATGGCCGATCAGCTCGGCCGGTCGGTCGGTGACATGTATGAGGGCGCCTTCGTTCCCGGCCTGATCCTCGCGGGGCTATATGCCGGCTACGTGTTCCTGGTCACGATCATAAAACCGAAGGCAGTTCCCGGCTTGCCTGCCGAGGCGCTGACCTACAAGGAACCGGACGGAAGTCGCGGTCTGCCGTCGCTGTTCATCGTCGTGCTGATCTCGGGCCTCGCCGCCTATAGCTACATGCGCACGACCAATGTACCGAGCGGCGCGGATTTCGTCGTCCTCACCATGACCATCGGCGTTTGTACCGCATTCACGATTGCGGTTCTCAACCGGCTGAGCGGGCTGAAGCTGCTGTCAGCGATGGCGGAGCAGGTGATTTTCGTCATGGTGCCGCCACTTGCGCTGGTGTTTCTGGTGCTCGGCACGATCTTCATCGGCGTCGCGACCCCGACCGAAGGGGGCGCGATGGGCGCAGTTGGCGCGCTGCTGCTCGCAATCGCAAAACGGCGGCTGACTTTCGATCTGACCCGGCAGGCTGCACAGTCGACCGCCAAGCTGTCCGCCTTCGTGATCTTCATCCTGATCGGCGCGCGCGTGTTTTCGCTGACCTTTTACGGCGTCGACGGCCATCGCTGGGTCGAGGAACTGTTGCTCGGGGTTCCCGGCGGCCAGATGGGCTTCCTGATCGTCGTCAATATCTTCGTCTTCCTGCTGGCGTTCTTCCTCGATTTCTTCGAGATCGCCTTTATCGTGATCCCGCTGCTGGCGCCCGCCGCGGTGCGCCTCGATATCGACCTGATCTGGTTCGGCGTGATGCTCGGGGTCAATATGCAGACCTCGTTCATGCATCCGCCATTCGGCTTTGCGCTGTTCTATCTGCGGTCGGTGGCGCCGCGTGCGCCCTATCTCGACCGCGTCACCGGCAAACGGATGCCGCCGGTCACGACCGGCGAAATCTATTGGGGTTCGGTGCCGTTCGTCATCATCCAGTGCATCATGGTCACCCTGGTCATCGTCTTCCCGGGAATGGTGATGCATTACAAGTCGGCGCAGGTGAAGGTCGACCCGGCGAAGATCGAGGAGCAACTGAAGGGACTGCCGGGCATCGAGATGCCGCCGCCGATACAGTTCGATACGCCGCCGGTCATCAAATGAACGGATTTTCCGTAACCGGCGAAGCATTGCGGCTTATAAGCGAAGAGCCGGCCATGCGCCGGCTCCCCATAAGAAGCCTCGCGCCGAGGGTCAGCTGCGCGCCCGGGCGCGGATCATGTAGCTGTCATAACCGTATTCGGCGACCTGCCACCACAGATACTGTTCGTTGCGGAACGCCATCACGCTCGCAAGGATCTTCTTGAAGTCCGGATTCTTTGCCGCCGTTTCGGAATAGAGTTCGTTGGCGGCCGTATAGCAGGCATCCATGACCGCTTGCGGGAACGCCCGCAGTTGCGCGCCGCCGGCGACCAGTCGGCGAAGCGCTGCCGGATTGCCGGCATCGTATCGCGCCATCATGACAGTGTTGGCGACATGCGAGGCGGACTGCACGATGGCCTGATAGTTCTTCGGCAACTCGTTCCATTTTCCGATGTTGATGAAGTTGTGCAGCATCGGACCGCCTTCCCACCAGCCGGGGTAGTAATAGAACGGCGCGACCTTCTGGAAGCCGAGCTTCTCGTCGTCATAGGGGCCGACCCATTCGGCCGCATCGATCGTGCCCTTCTCGAGCGCGGGATAGATGTCGCCACCGGCGATCTGCTGCGCCACCACGCCGACCTTGGCCAGCACGCGCCCGGCGAAGCCGCCGATCCGCATTTTCAGCCCTTTGAGGTCGTCAACGCTCTTGATCTCCTTGCGAAACCACCCACCCATCTGAGCGCCGGTGTTACCCGCAGGGAATGCGATGATGTTGGACTTCTTGTAGAATGCGTTCATCAAGTCCAAGCCGCCGCCGTCGAACATCCAGGCATCGATCATGCGCTGATTGAAACCGAATGGAACGGCGGTGCCGAAGGCGAAGGTCGGATCCTTGCCGACATAGTAGTACGAGGCGGTGTGGCACATCTCGACCGTGCCGCTCGTAACGGCGTCCGCGGCCTGGAGACCGGGCACGATCTCGCCGGAGGCGAAGACCTGGATATTGAAGCGGTGGTCGGTCGCTTCGGCCACAGCTTTCGCAAAGACCTCCGATGCGCCGAAGATCGTATCGAGCGATTTCGGGAAGCTCGATGTCAGGCGCCAGCGAAGTTCGGGACTGGATTGGGCGATGGCGGGCGCCGCGACTGCGGTGGTCGCAAGTCCGGCGGCGGCAGCTTTTAGAAAGTGTCGGCGCTTCATGTGACATTTCCTCTCCGATAGGGCGGGAGGCTTCTTCGGCCAAGGCCGCTTGACCGGCGGCACTTTCGCCAAAAAAGATCATGTCCGAGCTGGCACACCATATCCAGATAGAAAAAGGGCCGACCCAAACGGGGTCAGCCCTCCTCAAAATTTGCGCGCCGAACGGAGATCAGGACCGCGTACGCGCCCGGATCATGTAGCTGTCATAGGCGTATTCAGCCACCTGCCACCACAGATATTGGTCGTTCCGGAACGCGATCATGTTGTCATAGATTTTCTTGAAGCTCGGATTGCTTGCCGATACGTCCGCATAGACATCGTTCGAGGCCTTGTAGCAAGCATCGAGAACCGGCTGCGGATAGGCGCGCAGCTGCGCTCCGGTCGCAACCAGACGCTTGATGGCGCCGGGATTTTCGGCGTCGTATTTCGCCGTCGTCCAGATATTGGCCGTGTCGCATGCCGACCGGATGATCTGCTGGTAGTGCTTCGGAAGCTCATTCCAGCGGTCGATATTGATGAAGTTGTGGATCGAGGTGCTGCCTTCCCACCAGCCCGGATAATAGTAAAACGGCGCGACCTTCTGGAAACCGAGCTTCTCGTCATCATACGGGCCGACCCATTCGGCCGCATCAATCGTGCCCTTTTCCAGCGCAGGATAGATGTCACCACCGGCAATCTGCTGCGGCACCACGCCGAGCTTGGAGAGCACCTGACCGGCAAGGCCGGCGATACGCATCTTCAGACCCTTGAGGTCATTGACGTCCTTGATCTCCTTGCGGAACCAGCCGCCCATCTGGCAGGTCGTGTTGCCCGCCGGCAATCCGACGAATTTGAATTTGGCGTAGAATTCGTCGAACAGCTTGGTGCCGCCATGCTGATACAGCCATGAATTCTGCATGCGCGTATTCAGGCCAAAGGGGACGGCGCTCGCCAGCGCGAAGGTCGGATCCTTGCCGACATAATAATACGAGGCGGTATGGCACATCTCGACCGTGCCGTTGGTGACCGCGTCGGCGGCAGCGAGGCCGGGCACGATCTCGCCGGCCGCGAACGGCTGGATCTGGAATTTGTTATCGGTGGCTTCGGCCACCGCCTTGCAGAAGGTTTCAGCGCCGCCCCACAACGTGTCGAGCGACTTCGGGAAACTCGATGTCAGGCGCCATTTGATTTCGGGACTGGACTGCGCGATCGCAGGCTTGGCGATCGCGGCAGCCGCGGCGCCCACGCCAATCGTCGCAATGAATTGACGGCGTTTCATGCGTCTCTCCCATATCGGTTCTTGAATTGCGTTCCGGCCCGACGGCCAATCGCGAACGGCTGTCGTGCCGCACCCGACTTCGGCACGCCTTTCACAAATCAATGGGCAGCGTCAATGCGAAATTCGGTGGGCGACCAGCGCGCCGCGTCGGCTGCGGAGGCTTATGGGAGGTTCGACACCGCAAGTTTCGCCGCGGATGCCGCGGCCTGAAATTCGGCCGGGCTGACCGTGGGCTGCGCCGGCCGCTTGATGCCCGGATAGGCCTGTTCGGCCAATGTTACGGCTTGCCGCAAGGCGGCTTCCTTCTTGGGGTCGACTTTCTTCAAATAGGACAGCACGTCCTTCGCCTGGACGCGCGCGGCCACCGCAAAGCCGAGACCGTCCAGATAGGCTTCAAGGCTGTCGTCTTTCTGCACGGCCACATATTGCGCTGCAGCGCGGTCGACCATTTCAGCGGCGATCCGCGCGCGGATCGCCGCTGCCGGGCGCTTCGATTCCGGCGCCTTCTTTTCCGCCGAAGCCAGCGCCGCGAACACCGCATCCGCCTTGCGCTTCACCTCGGCAACCGGCTTCTTCTCGGCGGCGGCCGCAACGGCGGCTTCCAGCTTGCCGCCAAGACCTGTAACGCCGAGCGACTTGAACACATCCTCCATGGCGACAAAGATTTCCGACAGGCCATGCGCGAACATCTGCGCACCGGCTTCCTGCTCGTTCCCCTCGTAGGCCGCAAGACCCGCGTGATAATGCGCGGCGATCACCTGCAGCGCGACGCCATATTCCACCGGATCCTTCGCAGCCGCGGCGACATTGATGCCGCCCTCGCCGCCTTCACCGCCCTCGCCGCCCTCGCCTCCTTCTCCGCCTTCGCCGCCCTGACCGATGGTGAGGGCATGCGCCAGAACCTGCCGGCGCAGATCGGTGCTCATGCCATCATTCGGCTCGACATTCGTGGGCCGCGCCTGCCGATCATCCGGCGAAGCGGCCGGTATCGGTGACGATCCCGCGCCGCCTGCCAGCATGAAGGCGCCGATTCCGATCCAGATCTTGCGGGTCCTGTTCATGGCGAAGTCTCTCGCACCGTGACGGCGCATCCTTAGTCGCCTCACCGACCAAGGCCAAGCGCGATCTCTTTGAATGATTCCAGGGTTGCCGATGCGGATTTGCGAACCGACGCCAATCCATGGCAATCCGTCAGAGCATGCAGATCGTGATTGCCGATATTCTCACCGAAGGTGACCTGGCGACGGTCCATGCCGCGCTGTCGCGCACGCGATTCATCGACGGCCGGGAAACGGCGGGCTTCGCCGCGCGCAAGGTCAAGGACAACCGGCAGGCCGACGCGACGGACAGGACTCTCGACTCCGCGCGGGCGCTGGTGGCCGCGCGGATCATGGCGAACGAACTGTTCCGCATCGCTGCGCGGCCGAAGGCGCTCACGCCGCTGCTATTCTCGCGAACCGAAACCGGCATGCAATACGGCATTCATATCGACGATGCGCTGATGGGAGGCCTGCGCACCGACGTCGCCTTCACCCTGTTCCTCGATCCACCCGATGCCTATGACGGCGGCGAACTCGTGATCGAAAGCGCCGCCGGCGCGGACCCGGTCAAGCTGTCCGCCGGGTCCATGATCGTCTATCCGGCCACGACGCTGCACCGGGTCGCGCCGGTGACGCGCGGGACGCGATACGTGGCGGCAGGCTGGGCGCGCAGCTTCGTGCGCGATGCGGCCCAGCGCGAACTCCTGTTCGATCTCGACACCGCGCGCCGCACCATCTTCAAGCGCGAGGGCAAGAGTACCGAATTCGATCTGCTGTCGAAATCCCTCGCCAATCTGTTGCGGATGTGGGCCGAGGATTGAGCGCCCTCAGTAACCCCGACGCGATGCAGCACGAATTGGTGCATCGCAGAGCCGGGGCCGTTGCAGATACCGTATCTGTGATGGTCCCGGTTCTGCAGCGCACCGATTCACGCTGCGCTGCGCCCGGGACACCGCTACAGTCCGGTCGCGAACTTCACCATGATCATGATCATCGCGACCTGCATCGTGCCCTGGATCGCGACCACCCGCACATACAGCTTCATCCATCGCCCGATCTTCTCGGCATCGGGCTTGGCTTTCAGCATCTCCAGATAGACGAGGATATTCACCGGCGTCAGGATTCCGAGACCCTGCACGGTCAGCACGACGAGGATTGCAAGCGCCGCCGCCACCCACCAGAATTCCGGGTAGCCGAGATCGAGATAGCCCATCCGCTGCGCGAGATAGTAGCCTGCAGTGCCGGTGACGATGGCCAGCGTCGGCATCAGCACCATGGTGCGCGGAATGAGTTCGCCGATTACCGAACGACGCGTGTCGATCGGCAGCCGGCGCATGATTGGGCCGATCACGAAGCCGAGGAAAAGGTCAATGCCGGTCCACAAGACGCCGGTCATAACGTGAACCCAGCGCAGCAGCCAGATGTTGTCGCCGAGAATGGCCACGACCATCACCGCCAGCGCGGCGCCGGCCATGATGAAATAGGCCGGCCGCAACGCCAGTTTTTTTGGCGAGCCGACCGGTGTTGCGATGGCCCCGTCAGTCATGCTGCAGTCAGGTCCGCTTCGAATGTGTGACTGTCACAGTCATCAGTTTTTGTCCGGCGGACGGACATTAACGTTGATCTTGATCGGCTTCCACTCGCCATCCGACATGACATAGCCGAGATCGTAAAAAACATGGCTCGGCTTGGTGTCGAAATGGCCGCTGAGCGACAGCACGCCGCGGTCGTCGACATCCGCAGCCTTGGCCGGGATCGGAGTCTTGGCGGCGATCAGGTCGATATCGATCTTCTGCTCGACAAAGGGCTTGAAGACTTCCTTCAGGCGCTCGGGCGGAAACTGGTCACGGAACTGCTTTGACAGCTTCGCGTGCAACACACTGTAGTTCTCCGTGACATTGGCGTCGTTGAAGGTGAGCAGCGTGGTCTTGATCAGCACCTCCTGCGCTTCGACCTCCGGCGCCTTCTGGGCCCGCGCTGGCCCGGTCCATGACGCGCCGATCGCCACCGCGACCAGCGCGCCGAGAATTCCGAGTGATCTCCCTTGCGGTTTGCGCATCCCCGCCTCCCTGTCCGCCGAACATCGGCCGTCAGAATGCCGAGACCGCAACGACAGGACAAGCCCGTGCGATGTTAAGCCTCGATAACGATCCGAGGCGCCGTGCGCCCCGCACCGGGGCCGGCCAGCGCGTCACGCACCTTCTGGGCAATGTCGCGATAGATCCTGGCATGCGGTCCGTCCGGCTGGGTCGCGACCACCGGCAAGCCGGCGTCGGAGGTCTCGCGGATGGTCATGTCGAGCGGCACCGCGCCGAGAAACGGCACTTTCAGCCGCTCGGCCTCGTGCTGCGCGCCGCCATGCCCGAAAATGTCGGATCGCGTGCCGCATTGCGGGCATATGAAATAGCTCATGTTCTCGATGACGCCGAGGATCGGCACATTGACGCGCTTGAACATCGCGACGCCGCGACGCGCATCGATCAGTGCGAGGTCCTGCGGCGTCGATACGATCACGGCGCCGGCCAGCGGCACCTGCTGCGCCATGGTGAGCTGAGCATCGCCGGTGCCGGGCGGCATATCCACCACGATGACGTCGAGATTGCCCCATTCCACTTCGCGCAGCATCTGGGTCAGCGCCGACATCACCATCGGCCCGCGCCAGATCATCGGCGTCTCTTCTTCGATCAGGAAGCCGATCGACATCACCGCTAGGTCGTAGCGGCTGATCGGCTTGAGCCGCGTGCCGCCGATCGTCTGCGGCTTCTCGCGGATGGCCAAAAGCTTGGGCATCGAGGGACCGTAAATGTCGGCGTCCAACACCCCGACCTTCAGCCCAAGATCGCGCAGCGCCAGGGCAAGGTTGATCGAGGTGGTGGACTTGCCCACCCCACCCTTGCCGGAGGCGACCGCAATAATCGATTTCACGCCAGGAACGCCGGCCGGGCCCGCCGGCGCGCGATGCGCATGCGGCGCTCCCGCTGCCGGCGGCGGCGGCGCACCCTTGCCCGCGGCGCGCTCGGCGGTGAGCGCGACCATGGCCGTGGTCACGCCCGGCATTGCCTTGACCGCATCCTCGACCTGCTTGCGCACCGCCTCCCAGGCCTTGACCTGCGCCGCGTCGACGCTGAGCGAGAAGAAGACCTTTCCGTCGCTCGCGACAATGTCGGACAGAACGCCGCTTTCGGTCAGCTTGCGTCCGTCGGGCGCGGCAATCGCCGCCAGCCGTTCACGGATTTGATCCTTGGTGGGCGCCACGTCCTGCAATCTCCTGCCGTTCTCCACTCCTAGATAGGGCGGGTTGACGGGGCCGCACAAGGCGTCACATTGGCCGCCGGTCGAATGGCAGGGCGGCGCTGCAAGCCGCCATTACGGGAGGACGCGATGGCGAAGGTGGCGTTTCTGGGGCTCGGCGTGATGGGCTACCCGATGGCAGGGCATCTCAAGACCAAGGGCGGCCACGACGTCACCGTCTATAACCGCACCGCTGCCAAGGCCGAGAAATGGGTCGCGCAATACGGGGGCAAAAGCGCTGCAACGCCGAAACAGGCGGCCAAGGGCCAGGATTTCGTGATGTGCTGCGTCGGCAATGATGACGACCTGCGGCAGGTCACGCTCGGCGCGGACGGCGCTTTCGGCGCCATGAGCAAAGGCGCGGTGTTCGTCGATCACACCACGGCGTCCGCGGAAATCGCGCGCGAACTCTACAAGGCGGGGAAGGAGCGCGGCTTCGACTGCATCGACGCGCCGGTGTCGGGCGGCCAGGCGGGCGCAGAGAATGGCGTGCTCACGGTGATGTGCGGCGGCGAACAAGCGGCCTTCGATCGCGCCAAGCCGGTGATCGATTCCTACGCCCGCGCCTGCAACCTGCTTGGCGCGCCCGGCGCCGGCCAGCTCGCCAAGATGGTGAACCAGATTTGCATCGCGGGCCTGGTGCAGGGACTTTCCGAAGGGCTGCATTTCGCGAAGAAGGCCGGGCTCGATATCGAAAAGCTGATCGCGACCATATCCAAAGGCGCGGCGCAGTCGTGGCAGATGGAGAACCGCTACAAGACCATGACCGATGGCAAGTTTGACTTTGGCTTCGCGGTCGACTGGATGCGCAAGGATCTCGGCATCTGCCTGAACGAAGCCAGGCGCAATGGTGCACACCTGCCGGTGACCGCCCTCGTCGACCAGTTCTATTCCGAGGTGCAGGCGATGGGCGGGAAGCGCTGGGACACCTCGAGCCTGATCGCGCGGCTGGAGCGGTTCTAACCGCATCGGCAGGCTTGAAATGCAGAAGGCCGGCATTGCGCCGGCCTTCTTTGATTCTCGCTTTCGGTTCGATCAGCGACGCCCGCCGAAACTGCGACCACCGCCGAACCCGCCACCGCCGCCACCGAAGCGATTGCCACCGCCGCCGCCGCTGAACACCCGGTTGCCACCACCGCCGCCACCATTGAACGCGCGCGGCTGGAAGGACTGGCGGGGCGCCTGGAAGGTCTGGCGCTGGAACTGCTGGGCCGGAGGCCGCTGGAATTGCTGCACCGGCCGCTGGAACTGCTGCACCGGCCGCTGGAACTGCTGCTGCTGAATGACCGGGCGGCCCTGATTGATGTTGCCGAGGTTCGGGCGCCCACCATTCTGGTTGATCACGGGACGGCCCGCATTCGGATTGATGCCCGCATTCTGGTTGATGACCGGACGGCCGCCGTTGTTGCCGTTCGGGTTGATCACCGGGCGGCCGGCATTCGGGTTGATACCGCCATTCTGGTTGAGCACAGGCCGGCCACCATTGTTGTTGCCGTTGCCATTGCCGCCATTCTGATTCAGGACCGGACGGCCGGCATTCGGATTGATGCCGCCGTTCTGATTGAGCACGGGCCGGCCGCCATTGTTGTTGCCGTTACCATTGCCGCCATTCTGATTCAGGACCGGGCGGCCGCCGTTCGGATTGATGCCACCGTTCTGATTGAGAACCGGACGGCCGCCATTGTTGTTGCCGTTACCATTGCCGCCATTCTGGTTCAGGACCGGGCGGCCGCCGTTCGGATTGATACCGCCGTTCTGATTGAGAACCGGACGGCCGCCGTTGTTGTTGCCGAACCCGCTGCCATTCTGATTGAAGGGACGGCCGTTATTGCCATTGCCGGCATTCGCGAAGTTGATGACCGGCCGACCGCCATTGCCGAAGCCCTCGCGTCCGCCAAACTTGATCACGCGACGTCCGTCATTGCCGACATTGATGCGGATGTTGCCGAACCGGCCGTCGCCGAACCGGCCCTGCCCGCGCAGCGGGAAGTCGATCCTGGTCTGGCGCGGACGCTCCTGCAGCAACCGGGCGCGGAAGCCGAGCCCGCTATCGCCGAAGCGGCGCGCAAAATCGGCATAGTCTTCCGGACGGTTGCGGTGGGTCACGGTCTGCCAGGCGACCATCTGCTTGCGGCGGTTCAGCACGCGGCGGATATGATCGGCCAGCGGATCCTGCGCGTAGACGCGGACGAATTCCTCGTAATACTCTTCCTTGTCTTCCGCGATCACGATGTCATAGGCCTGACGCGCCGGACGTGCGCCGAGATCGGCGACTTCGACCTTAGCCGGAACGACCGCCGGCGCTGCCGGCTGTTCGGCATTGGCGAAGAACACGAAATCGGTCGTCAGCCGCGCGCTGTCCCACGGAAGCTGCTTCTTGTCGGTGGAGTCGTTGACCAGCAGGCGCACCTTCTTGAACACCTGCTCGACCGGCAGGTTCGGGGTACGCGCGGTGCGCATGAAGGCGGCCGCATACGGACTGTGCTTGCCGAGGCCGTCAAAGGCGACGGTGCCAGGCGACGTCGAATAGGCGATCAGCGCGCCCTCGGGCGCGTCCACCAGGGCAAAGCCGCCGGCATCGTCGGACGCCGAGCCGCCAAACGGATTGTTGCGGCAGGCGTCGACCACGACAATGCGCGCCTTGGTCTGGGTCGCTTCAATCGCGGCGACCACGTCGGCGAGCTTCACGCCCTGGTCGACGAGGTCGTCCTCGCCGGAGAATTTTGCGTCGATCGGGATCAGGTAGTTTTCACCATCGGCCTGAACACCGTGGCCGGCGTAATAGACCATCGCGACGGTGTTGTTTCCCTTTTCGAGAACGCGAGCGGCGAATTCCTCCACCGTCTGCTTCATGATATCGCGGGTCAGGTCGAACGCCATGACCACCTCGAACCCGGCCTGGTTCAGCATTTGCGAGACCGCCTGCGCGTCATTGACCGGATTGTTCAGGGGCTTGTTGGCCTGATACGCCGAATTTCCGATCACAAGAGCGATGCGGTTCTCTTCCTGGGCGGCCTGAGCGAGCTGGAAGCCGCTGGTCTGCAGCGCGGCCGAGCGCACCTGGGCGGTAACAGACGTGGAGAAGGCCGCCGTCGCGGCGGCAGCAATCAGGAACGATGCGAACCCCTTCCGAAACATGACGTCCTCCATGGGCAAATGCCTTGGAGCTTCGTCGCGGGGTGGGCAGCGACGGTTCGGCGGCACGAGGGGCGGGACCGCACGCGGTGTTCAAACAATCGTGTGCCTGCGCTGCCGCTGCGCTCTGATCGGCGGAAGCAAAAGAAAATCAGCAAATTTAACAGAGACTTGACGGAAACGAGCCGAGGTCAGGCCCGGGCGCTCGGCCGGGCGGAAAGTTCCTCATGCCAGCGCCCTACATGGGTGTATTCCGGCGGGATCTGCAGCTTCGCCGCCCGCATGAAGTCGAGCGCCACCAGGCCGGTCATGTCGGCGACCGAATAGCGATCGCCGGCCGCGAACCGGCGCCCTGCCAGTTCGCGATCCAAGAGCGCGAGGAATTCCAGCACCCGGGGCTTGTTGGCCTCGCCCCAGGCGGCGATCTGCGGCACCTCATGCTCCTTCATGCCCGGATGCAGGTGACGGAACACATGCTGGATGCCCTGGAGAAGATGCAGTTCGATCCGCCGCTGCCACATCTCCACCATGGCGATCTCCAGCGGGCCGGTCCCGAATAAAGCGGGTTCAGGCTGCAGCGCCTCGAAATACCGGCATATGGCGATCGATTCGGTGATGACGACGCCATCGTCGAGTTCGAGCGCCGGCACGCGTTGCAGGGGATTGAGGGCGCTATAGCGCTCGGACTTGTGCTCCATCGCCGCAAGGTCGACAGGCACGATTGGTACGGAAATTCCCTTCTCGCTCAGGAAAATCCGCACCCGCCGCGGATTGGTTGCCCGTCCGCCGTCGTAGAGCCGCACTGTTAAGCCTCGGTTAGTCTGGTTTCCGGAACCGATTAAGGCTGCCCTTAAGGTTTTTACGCGAGTTTGGCCAGTGCGATGGTTCGGAAATTCCGCTCCGGCTGGCGGAATTTCCAAACCGGGCGCACCGCTTCGAAAAGGTGGCTGGCGTCCCGGGAAGCTGGATTTGCCGCGCGGACATTGCGCAAGGCGAAGTCCGGTTTCGGGGCGCGGACACGATTGGGGATTTCCGTTCACTTATGACCACCAGCAACGCCAGCGATGCACGCGAAGAGGCCGCCGCCAAACGGCGACGTGCAGCGGCGCAGCGGGTGCGCGATGCCCGGGACCGGCTGACCTCGACCAGCGGCACCCGCCCGGCTTTCGACTACGAACTGATGCGGATGTTCGCGCAGAACCGCCTGTCGGCGTCGCTGGTCGTGCTGCTGCTGGTCGCGACCGTCGGCTTTCTGTCGAGCCTGTGGACTGGGGCCGCGACTGCAGGCGTCTGGACCGCGTCGGTGCTGCTGATCCATGCGGTCATGGTCACAAAGTGCCGGCAGTTCCTCGCCACCCAGCCGCTCGACGTGAACATCAAGGCCTGGCGGCTCCGCTTCGCCGCGCTCGACCTGTTCTTCGGTCTCGCCTGGATGTTCATCCTGGTGCAGCCGATCGGCGTCGTGGAAGGCACCGGCACCTTCATGGTGTTCGTGATGCTGCTGGTGGTCGCGGTGTCGAGCATGCTCGCATTCTCGGTGCCGCTCGCAGTGTTTGCCGCGACCGTACCCGTCACTGGCGCGGTCGCGCTCAATTTCGCGCTCAAGGGCGATCTGCACAACTACATCCTGGCGATCATGGTGGTCGCGGCGCAAAGCTATTTCCTGCTGCTGGCGCATCGACTTTACTCGTCGACGCTGCAGACGCTTCAGGCGCGCGCCGAAAAGGACATGCTGATCGGCGAACTCGAACAGGCCAAGACGATTTCGGACGAGGCCCGCCATCGCGCCGAGGCCGCCAACATTTCGAAGTCGCGATTCCTGGCGCAGATGAGTCACGAATTGCGCACGCCGCTCAACGCCATCCTCGGCTTTTCCGAGGTGATGAAGAACGAGATTTTCGGCCCGCACACGGTCCCAGCCTACAAGGAATATTCCAACGACATCCACGATTCCGGGCAACACCTGCTCGGCCTGATCAATGAAATCCTCGATCTGTCGCGCATCGAGGCCGGCCGCTACGAGCTGAACGAGGAGGCGATCTCGCTCGCCAATGTCGTGGAGGACTGCCACCATCTCATGAAGATGCGGGCCAGGAACCGGCAGATCGTCATCCACGAAATGTTCGAGCCGGATCTACCGCGCGTATGGGCGGACGAACGCGCGCTCCGCCAGATCGCGCTGAACCTGCTCGCCAATGCGGTGAAGTTCACGCCGCAGGGCGGAGAAATCTGGATCAAGGTCGGCTGGACCGCGTCCGGCGGACAATATTTCAGCGTCAAGGATACGGGCCCGGGCATTCCCGAAGAAGAGATTCCGGTGGTGCTGGCGTCGTTCGGACAAGGCTCGAATGCCATCAAGTCCGCCGAACAGGGAGCGGGGCTCGGCCTGCCGATCGCCAAGAGCCTGGTCGACCTGCATGGCGGCACATTCACGCTGAAGTCGAAACTGCGCGTCGGCACCGAAGTGATTGTCGCATTGCCGCCCGAAAGGATCATGGCGGCGCTGGCGCCACTCCCCTCGCCTGCCCTGCAGCCCAGTGAGCCGCCGCTGCCGATGGCGCCGTTCGAGCGGAGAGACGGCGCGGCGCAGTCCACCGGCAAGGGCTCGGCCGCGTAGCTGCACATTGTCTTTCGCTGCGCCGCCCCTATGTTGCGACGAGTCCAGTTCCTGCCCACATGGCCGCGATCGAAACCCCCTGCCTCAAAGTCTGCGTTCTTGAGCCCGCCTCGAAGCAGTGCCGCGGCTGCGGGCGCACCATCGATGAAATCGCCGGCTGGGGCGCAATGTCCGGGAGCGAACGCCGCCGGGTCATGGCATTGTTGCCTGATCGAATCGCGGCCATCGAAGCGCGCGCCAGCGACGGTGCCGAGTCGGCCTGAAGGATTAGCCCGTTGCGTCGTCCGATACTCTGGCTCCTGCTGATCGGCCTCGCCTTGGCGGTGCTCGTTCTGATCGCGCGGCATGACGCCGGCACGGTCGGGCCGATGAGCACGGACCAGTTCGCATCCTTCGCCGCCAAGATCGCGCTTCTGGTTTTTCTCGGCAGTAGCGCGCTGGTGGTGTTTCGCGAAAGCATCGGCAAAGCTCTGCAGATCGTGCTGGCCTGGGTTGTGATCGGCCTTGCGCTCGCACTCGGCTACACCTACCGGTTCGAGTTGCGCACGGTCTATGACCGGGTGATGGCGGAGATGATCCCGGGTCGCGCAGCCTCGCGCGGGCGGGTGGTCGAAATCGCGCGCGGCCGCGCCGGCGAGTTCGCCGTCTCCACCCGCGTCAATGGCGGCGCCGTGCCGATGATCCTCGATACCGGCGCGAGCGCCGTGGTGCTGACACAGGAAGCCGCGAAGGCCGCCGGTCTTCCGCTCGAAGTGCTGAGCTACAACGTCACGGTCGACACCGCGAACGGCCGGACGCGGGCGGCCGCCGTTACGCTCGACAGCGTCGGCATCGGTGGTCTGGTCGAGCGGTCGGTCCCGGCGCTGATCGCGCAGCCCGGACAATTGCGCACCAGCCTCCTCGGCATGAGCTTTCTCAACCGGCTGGAAAGCTGGGAGGTGCGCGGCGACAAGCTGGTGCTGCGCGGCTATCCGTAAGCGGCGCTCAACGCCGAGGCGGTTTGGCCAGCGCATGCTGCCAGGCGTCGTGCAGCGCCTGACGCAGCTCCGCGACGCTCAGTTCCGCCAAAGTCGCGGTGGTCCAGCCCTGCCGGCCCCACCCGCCAGCGACCGGCTCAAACGCTTTCGGCGCCAGCAGGCATTTGAATTCCTGCTGGTCGGGCGTGAACTTGAAATTGGCGGTCTTGCCGTCCGCCGCAAGCGTCACGTAGATGCGCCTCACCTTGAATGCGGCGCGGTCGAAATGCGGCACCTCGATCGTCCCTGCGAGCGAGAGTGCGATGCGGCGAAGGTCCGGCGCCTTGGCCATCACTTCGGCGCCCAGGGATCATAGGTCCCGACATTCCAGAGATGGCCCTCCGGATCGCGGCACGAAAATGCGCGGCCGCCATGGGGTTGATCCTCGATCGCAATAACGATCTCGCCGCCCAGCGCAACAACGCGCGCATGCACGGCGTCGGCGTCCGGCACCACCAGATACGGACTTTGCGTGGTGCCCTTCAGCCTTGCGGGCGTCGACTGCAGTTTTGCGAAAGCGCCGTCCTTCTTCTCCGAGCCCATCATGATCATGCCCGAACCGAGCGTCAGTTCCGCATGCTCGATCCCGCCGGTTCCGTCCTCGTAGACGGCGTTGCGCTGAAACCCGAATGCCTCGCAAAGCCATTGCAGCATTCGCGGCGCATCGCGGTAGGTGAGGCACGAGATGACGGTGCTGCCGCGATTATCGCTCATGTCGATCTCCTTCCGTGTCTCTGCGCGCCCAAGACCGCGCCGATGTGCCTTAGGGAAGCAGGCTGACGATAAAGCGAAATGCGACGATCCAAAGGAAAATCCCGAAGGCGAATTCCAGCTTGCGGCGCGACAGCGCATGCGCGATGCGCGCGCCATAGGGTGCGACGAGTGCGCTGACCGGCGCCATCAGCATAACACCGAGCAGCGATACATAGCCGATCGACAAGGGCGGCATTAGCGCCTGATACGGCAGTCCGGCGACGATGAAACCGACCGTGCCGACCAGCGATATGATGACCCCGACGCCCGCCGAAATGCCGACCGCCGCATGGATCGGCTGTCCGTAAAGGCTGAGGATCAGCGTCGAGACCGCACCGCCACCCACTCCCATCATCGCGGAATAGAAGCCGATGAACAGTCCATAGGCCTGCATCAGCGCCCCGCCGGGCAGGCTTTCGCCAAGGCGCCAGCGATCCTGGGAAAACAGAAACTTGACGCCGAGCAGAAACGCCATCACCGCGAAGAAGCTCTTGAACACGGCGGCCGGGGCAAGTGCGGCAAGCACGCCTCCGACGATGACGCCGGCCCCGATCGGAACGGTCCAGGTTTTCAGGATGCCGGTCGGCAGGGTGCCACGCTTGCGATGCGCCAGATAGGAGCGGATCGAGGTGGGGATGATGATCGCAAGCGAGGTGCCGACACAAAGCTGCACGCGGATATCTTCCGACACCCCGAGGATGCGGAAGATTTCGTACAGGATCGGCACGATGATGGCGCCGCCGCCGACCCCGAACAGGCCGGCCAGCAATCCCGTCAGGACGCCGCCGATCACGATCGCAAGCGCAAGCAAGGCCAGCTCGCCGGCCGGAATGCCCAGCATCGGAAAATCCCCGGAGGACGGCCGGCGCGAAGCGGCCGGCGTCAGGCCGCAGCGGTGTGCGGCATTGTCGCGGGCGTGTCTACCACCAGCGCGAGCGCGTCCTGCAGGACAGCCATGCCGGCACCGGGCTTTACCGCATGAACCGCGATATGCCGTCGGAACGCGCGCGCGCCCGGTACGCTGCGAAACAGCCCGAGCACATGCCGCGTCATGGCGTGCAGGCGCGTGCCGGCTGCGAGTTCACGCTCCACGTAAGGAAAGTAGGCTTCCAGCGCCTGTTTCGGGCTGGCGAAGCTTGCGGGCGCGTCGAACAGCACAGCGTCGGCCGCAAGCAGCCGCCACGGCTCCTGATAGGCGGCGCGTCCCATCATCACACCATCGACATGCGCAAGGTGGTCGCGGGCCGCCTCGATCGATCCAACGCCGCCATTGATCGAAATCGGCAAATCGGGATGCGCCGCCTTCAGCCGATAGACGCGCTGATAATCGAGCGGCGGAATATCGCGGTTCTCGCGCGGCGATAGCCCCTGCAGCCAGGCCTTGCGGGCATGCACGATCAGCGCGTCGACACCGGCTGCCTTGACCGCAAGGACGAGCGCGTCGAGCGCGACTTCCGGATCCTGGTCGTCAATCCCGATGCGGCATTTCACGGTGACGGGGATATCGACCGCCTCTTTCATCTTCGCCACGCATGCGCCGACGAGTTGCGGCTCGGCCATCAGGCAGGCGCCGAACCGACCGTCCTGCACCCTGTCGGACGGGCAGCCGACATTGAGATTGACCTCGTCATAGCCGAAATCCTGGGCGATCCGCGCGCTTTTCGCCAGATCGCGCGGATCGGAGCCACCCAGCTGCAGCGCGACCGGACGCTCTGCCTCATCGAAGCGCAGCAGCCGCTGGCGGTCACCATGCAGGACCGCGCCGGTCGTGATCATCTCCGTGTAGAGCAGCGCGCGGCGCGTCAAGAGACGATGGAACGCTCGGCAATGCCGGTCCGTCCAGTCCATCATGGGTGCGACGGAAAACCGTCTAGCCTTTGATACGTCCATATTTGCGGGATATCAGCCATTTAGGCTTTGTTTTCAAGTCGTGAATGAGACACAATTCCAGAAAAGTCCGACCAAGTTTGCGTTTTTGAATCGAACGAGATCGAGCCGTGGATGATGGCGCCGGCCGCAAAAACATTGACGCTGCAGCGATCGCTTCTTGATGGCGCGCTTTGGGTCGTCGCAGCCGGTCCACGCGAAGATCTGCGCGGAGGCGCCGTGATGCCGTCTGGCGACGAGCAGTCTGACACGTCTGCTGAACTGGCGCTCGCTCGTGGCGACCGCCATTGCGGCCGGCACAATCATCGCAGTCGCGCCAGGTCTGTGGTGACATAGATTTCCGATCTAGCCGCAGCGGACAATCGTTAGGCGGCTCTGGAACCCTGATTGTGAGCGCGGGCACGAAGAGGGCTCCTGAGCTCCAACACGCTCCCCGCGGCTAAGCCTGGGCCCAGCAATTCAATGAGAGTCATCGCACGCCAGACTTCGACGGAATGCGGACCTCGAAGCTGACATGCTATTTCAACTGCCTGTAGATCGCTTTCTGCTTCGAGTCTTTGAACGCCCACGATCTGACCATCGCTGCTAAAGAATTGCAGTCTATACATGGAATTTCAAAAGCTAAGTAAGCGGTGGAGCTGCCCAAGGGCATGGCGGAACAGACGTTCCGCCAGAGCTCGTCCCGGAATGATCAGGTTATTTATGACTCCTCAAGAGCGGCACGCATTTCTCTTGATCGCGAGATCGCAACGATTGAGCTCGCAATCGGAAAGGCTTCCGTATTTCCCGGCTGGGAAGGCCTATACTGTGCCCCTCGATAAAGGTGAACCCTGCATCGAGCGCTGCTGTCGCCAGGCCGAAAGAATGTGCGCCCTTTGCGATCGAGATGACACCCTTCACCCCGTCTGCCGCTGAAAATCGCTGTAGCTGGTCCGCCAGAGCGGGGTCTAGAACATCTGCTGCCGAAATATCCGTCGATATCCCCCATGTACCGTTTACTGCAAATTCGCTTATTCGCCTGTCATCGAGAGGAAGTTGAACCACCAGCTCCCTTGTACGGGCCGGGAGCGAGTTTATTGCATTGAAGGCCTCTTCGGAATTCGTGCTCAGGCCAACGCCGCAAATCTCGAGTTTGACGTCATTTCGATATGCATCAGGCGCGGCTTCAAGCAAGCGAAGATATTCTTTTCGCGACTCAGGACTGAGTATGGTGTCCAAGCTGACCGGAACGAGTAAAAGTCCGGACTGCCCCGCCTGTCTCCACCGGTGCAGAGCTTCGAAGGATCTGACAAGCACCAACGAATCAGCTTCGGCCGCTATTCTGACGGCCTCTTCGTGTTCTCCCAGCTCTCGCAGTTGCATGGACAAGCTGTCGTAATGCGCGCATTGAACGCAGCACCGATTGAAAAGCGTCACTTCCTTTTTAGAGTGCCACACGGGCGAAAAGGACACGTCCAGGCTTCGCCGCAAGACGTTACGATTACGCTGGACGGTCTTAAGCGCATCTTCGCGCAAGCTCAGGAGCCGCATGAACAACGCGTCCGAAAGCCCAGCCCCCGAATGTTCGATATCCTCTCGGTCAATAGAAGCAACAAAGGAACGCACCGAGATCGACTGAGCAACGTCCGGTATCGCCTCGTTGAGCGCAGACTTGATGTTGAGGGTGACGTGCTTTGTCTTTTCCTCCGCATCGATCTTATTGCCCTGGCCGAAGTGGATCAGGAAGCTCGCATCGCCGCACCTGTGAAACACGTCAGAAGAATGCAGGGTGTTTGAAAGCTCTTTCTGCGTGAGCTTGATTATAGCGGTCTCGAACAGCGGCCACCGATCGCCTAAAATATTGCGAACCTCATCCAGGCCGAGTTCCAGCGTGCCCGCAAGAACGCTCGGCTCGTCGCCCAGGCGCGAGGCCAGAGCTGCATCAAACTCGGCATTCTCGCTTCGTGGACGTCTGAGCGACGACGCGCTGTGCCCTTGGCTCGCGGAATCCGATTTAT
>Ga0182742_1001127_pt1 | contig 35912 bp, 34 predicted proteins | sample eDN5th37CBELigMG_FD_128880 | JGI IMG/M metagenome (GOLD analysis project Ga0182742, IMG submission 128880) | Enriched Miracle-Growth compost microbial communities from Emeryville, California, USA - eDNA 5th pass 37_C BE-Lig MG (version 2)... ... | reverse complement strand
CCGCAGGTCTTCAGCTGCTTGTCCATGTTCTCCTTGATCTTGTGCATCGGCACATGGCCGGGGCCTTCGATCATGACCTGGCAGTCTTTTTTCCAGGCGATCTGCGTCAGCTCGCCGAGTGTTTCGAGTTCGGCGAACTGCGCGGCGTCGTTGGCGTCGGCGATCGAGCCGGGGCGCAGGCCATCGCCGAGCGAGAAGGAGACGTCATAGGCTTGGGCGATGTCGCAGATCTCCTCGAAATGCTCGTAGAGGAAGCTTTCCCTGTGGTGATGCAGACACCACTTGGCCATGATCGAGCCGCCGCGCGAGACGATGCCGGTGACTCGGCCCACGGTCAGCGGGATGTAGTGCAGCCGCACGCCGGCATGGATGGTGAAATAGTCGACGCCCTGCTCGGCCTGCTCGATCAGCGTGTCGCGAAAGACCTCCCAGGTGAGGTCCTCGGCGATACCGTTCACCTTTTCCAGCGCCTGGTAGAGCGGCACGGTGCCGATCGGCACCGGCGAATTGCGGATGATCCATTCGCGGATGTTGTGGATGTTGCGGCCGGTCGAAAGGTCCATGACCGTATCGCCGCCCCAGCGGATCGCCCAGACCATCTTCTCCACCTCTTCGGCCATGGAGGAGGTGACGGCGGAATTGCCGATATTGGCGTTGATCTTCACCAGGAAATTCCGGCCGATGATCATTGGTTCGGCTTCCGGGTGGTTGATGTTGGCGGGAATGATGGCCCGGCCGCTCGCGACTTCCTGGCGAACGAATTCCAGCGTCACGAAATCCGGAATATGCGCGCCGAAACTCTCGCCGTCGCGGGCAAGCGCTTCCTTCGCCGCCTTGCGGCCGAGGTTTTCGCGGATGGCGATGAATTCCATTTCCGGCGTGACGATGCCGGCGCGGGCATAGGCGAGCTGGGTGACGGCCTTGCCGTCTTTCGCCCGGCGCGGGCGGTTGCGGATCGGGAATTCCGGCGTCAGGCGCTCGCCGGTGGCAAAGCCGTTGTCCTCCGGGCGGATATGGCGTCCCTCGTATTCCTCCGTATCGCCGCGGGCGGCGACCCAGCTTTCGCGCAGGCGCGGCAGGCCGCTTTCGATGGAAACGACATGGGTCGGATCGGTATAGGGGCCGGAGGCGTCATAGACGATGACCGGCGGTTCGCCGGAGGTCGGGTGCAGGGCGATCTCGCGCATCGGCACGCGGATGTCGGGATGTTGCTCGCCGGGAATGTAGATCTTGCGCGAAGCGGGCAGCGGGCCGGTGGTGACGGTGGGAGTAAGCTTTTGAGCGGCAATGTTCATCGTGAGGCTCCAAGTTTGCGGTTGGAGACCCAGTCCTAGAGCCGGAATGATGGAAGGACGCCGATACGGAATCCGGGTGACGGATTGCCATTGAGCAGCGCTTGCACCGTCCCTACGCCAGTATGAACTGGATCAGGTTCAACGGGTCACTGCGCTGCGGAAGCCAGCAGTATCTCAGCCCCTTGTCGGGACCCCCCTGGTGAATGTCCCAAGCAAAGACGGTCGGGGAGGATTTGTCAACGGGGGACTTCTCCTCCGCCATGCGGTCAAAAAGAAACGGCGGGATTTCGCCCGCCGTCCCCATTATGATCCTTCGCGAAGACTATTCGCGCTCGCCGGTGAAATTCAGCAGCAACTGGAAGATGTTGACGAAGTTCAGGTAGAGCGAGAGCGCACCGAACACGGCCATCTTCTGCTGCGATTCCTGGTCGATGTTCTCCGCATACTGTTCCTTGATGTTCTGCGTATCCCAGGCGGTGAGGCCGACGAACACGGCGATACCGATGACGGAGATCGCGAACTGCAGCGCGGTCGAGCCGAGGAAGATGTTGACGATCGAGGCGATGATGACGCCGATGAGGCCCATGATCAGGAACGAGCCGAACTTCGACAGGTCGCGCTTCGTCACATAGCCGTAGAGGCTCGTCGCGCCGAACATGGAGGCGGCGATGAAGAAGGTGCGGGCGATGCTCATGCCGGTGAAGACGAGGAATACCGAGGCGAGCGAGAGGCCCATCACGGCGCAGAAGGCCCAGAAGGTCATCTGGGCGGCGCCTGCCGACATCGTCTGGATCTTGAACGAAAAGAAGAAGACGAAGGCGAGCGGCGCCAGCATCACCACCCATTTGAGCGGCGAGGAGAAGATCGGCACGTAGAGGGCCGGCGTCGAGCCGACGATGAAGGCGATGAGGCCGGTGATGACGAGGCCGGCGCCCATATAGTTGTAGACGCGCAGCATATGCTGGCGCAGGCCCTCGTCGAAGAGGGCGGCCGACTGCGCTCGCGCGCCATAGCCAAATCGCTGCTGTACGGGTTCCATGGAAATCTCCTTCGATGGGGACAGGTTGATCAGTAGAGCGTGCGGGAAAGGCCGCGCGCGGTTTCCGCCAGGTCGTCGGCCTTGCGGCTTTCCGACACCAGCGCATAGGCGACATCGCCGATCTGCCAATAGGCGGCCCTGGCGTTGTCTGCGTGGAAGAGCAGGACATGCTGCACGGCGAACGAGCCGGGGCGCACGGCGAAAAGCGACAGGCGCTCATCCTTGCGCGGTTCCAGCACCAGCTCGACGCTCGGACCATAGGCCGAGGGGAAGACCTGCGTGTCGATCACGGTCCAGCCCTTGGGAAGGTCCGGCAGGACGATCGCCGTCGCCGAGCGGATCTCGGCCGGATCGAAGATCTCGATCTCCGGCTGCGAGGCCATGGCGTCGCGCAGGAGCGTCGTCCGGTGCGCCCGCACCGCCTCCTCCACGAAGGCGGGCGGCGGCGTGGAGGCGATGACCTCGGTGGCGCCGAACGGCCCGATCACGGCATGGGCCGTCCAGCCGGCGGCGACGAAGAGCGCGATCGTCGCGGCGCGGCGGAAGGCGGAGAAGAGCGGCCGGCGGGACAGCGAATGCTCCAGGAGGCGTGCGGCCTCGCGCGTTTCCGGCCGGCTCACCGCGCGATGATCGGCGAGCGCCAGGCGCAGTTCGTCGCGCAGGCGCAGGTCCTTCATGATCTGCGCGGCCACCTCCGGTCGCTCGGAAAGATAGGCCTCGACCTCGATGCGGCGGCCAACGGCAAGCTGGTCGTCCACATAGGCGTTGAGATCGGATTCGAGGATGGGATCATTGCTTGTCATCGCCAATGCCTCCAACGATTCTGAGATGCGTGACGGGCGCGGATTTTCCGCCCTGTTCGAAGATGCGCAGGCGCTCGCGTGCCCGGGCGACGCGCGACATCAGCGTGCCGACGGGAATGCCGAGCGTTTCGGCGGCCTCCTGGTAGGAAAGCTCCTCGATGGCGACGAGGTGCAAGGCCTCGCGCTGGTCTTCCGGCAGCGAGAAGAAGGCGCTGCGAAGCTGCGTCAGCCGCACCGAGTGGTCCTGATTGGCCGGCGCGGAGGTTTCCGCGATCTCGGCCGCCGCGTCGTGGCGACGCTCCTGCGAGCGGCGCTGGCGCAACCGGTCGACATGCGCATTGTGCAGGATCGACATCAGCCAGTTGCGCACGCTCGCGCCGGTGCGGAAAGTCGACTGGCGCTCATAGGCCTTGACCAGTGCGTCATGCACGAGGTCTTCCGCCTCGTCCGGGTTGCGGACGAGCGACAGCGCGTAGCGCCGCAGCGCCGAAAGCTGGCCGATCACGTTGAAGCCGGGTGTCTTTCCGTTCATGCCCCAATATACGAGAGCCGTGCGGCCTCCATTCCATCGCCCCTTAAAAAAAATCAGAGCCAGTGCAGGACGAGGGCGGCAAGCACGATATAGCGGCCGAACTTGGCGATGGAAACGACGAGCAGAAAGCGCCAGAAGGGCTCGCGCATGATCCCGGCGGCCACGGTCAACGGGTCGCCGACGATCGGCAGCCAGCTGAAGAGCAGGCTCCACCAGCCATATCGGCGATACCAGCGGCCGGCGCGATCAAGGTTTTCTGCGCTGACCGGGAACCAGCGTGCCTGCCGAAAGCGCTCGACACCGCGGCCGAGCAGCCAGTTGACGACCGAGCCCAGCACATTGCCGATGCCTGCGACAAGGATGAGAAGGGGCGGGGAATAGTTGCCGGTCGCCAGAAGGCCGGCAAGCACGGCTTCCGACTGGGCAGGCAGGATGGTTGCGGCAACGAGTGCCGCGAGGAAGAGTCCGCCATAGGCGGCGAGTGTGCTCATTCGCCGGAAAGCAGCGTCTTTGTCAGCGGATGGTCGGGATCGGCAAGACCGTCGACCACGTCGAAGTGATGCCGGTTCGGTTCGACCACCGCTGCCGTCGTCGCGCCTAGTCCGGCCCAGACATTGGCGAGCAGCGCATTCTGGCGCAGGAATTCCGCGCGCTCCATGGCGCCCGTCCAGCAGGTGAGGCGCATGCCGGGAACCGGGCGTAGCAAAGCCGGGCTTTCGGCGATCGCCTCGTCCTCGTCGATATGGAGCCGCCGGTTCATGGCGGTCGGCATCAGCGGGCGCAGGTCATGCAGGCCGGACAGGGACAGGACATGCCTGACGCGTCCCAGCGTCCTGCCCGAAAGGGGCGCGGCCTCGGCGACCATGCGGCTGACGAGCTGGCCGCCGGCCGAATGGCCAATCAGGCGGATGTCGCCGGCGATCCTTTCCGCGGCCGTCTCGATCGCGGCGGCGATCTCGCGCACGATGCCGCTGATGCGGATATCCGGGCAGAGCGTGTAGGAAGGAATGGCGACGGCGTGGCCATGGGCAAGGGGGCCTGCGGCGAGATGCGACCAGAAGCTCTTGTCGAGCCGCAGCCAGAAGCCGCCGTGCACATAGACGACGAGGCCGCGCGCCGTGCCTTCCGGCAGGAAGAGATCGAGGCGGTTGCGCTCGCCGGGTCCGTAGACGATGTCCTGCTCGGTACGGCCTTTTCGAGCGAGGTCCTCGCGCATGAGTCTTGCCGGCTCTACCCAGGCGGCGGGCCAGCGCTCGCCGCCCGGAATGTGTTTCCCGTTCTCGTAGGCATCGTCCCAGTCGGTGATCGTGTAGCCGAACATGCCGTTCTCCCTTCAGACGCCGAGATAGCGGTCCTGCAAATCGTGGGTAAGCCTCGCAGGCGCGCCGGAGAAGACCGTCGCGCCCTTTTCCAGCACGAAGCAGCGGTCGGTGACGGGCAGGAGCTCGGACAGCGTCTTGTCGACGACGAGGATCGACTGGCCGCCCGCCTTCAATCGGCGGATCGCCGCCCAGATATCCTGCCGGATGACGGGGGCAAGGCCCTCGGTGGCCTCGTCGAGGATCAGAAGTTTCGGATTGGTCATCAGCGCGCGGCCGATCGCCAGCATCTGCTGCTCGCCGCCGGAAAGCGTATCGGCATATTGGCCGCGCCGCTCGCCGAGCCGGGGGAAGAGGTCGATGACCTTTCTCAGCGTCCAGGCACCGAGGCGGGCGGAGGCGAGAAGGTTTTCCTCCACGGTCAGGTTGGCGAAGCAGCGCCGCCCCTCGGGCACGAGGCCGATGCCGAGGCGCGCGATGCGGTGCGGGGCAAGGCCGGTCACGTCCCTGCCGGCAAAGCCGATGCGCCCGGTGCGGGCTGGCGTCAGGCCAAGGATCGAGCGGATCGTCGTCGTCTTGCCCATGCCGTTGCGACCCATCAGCGCGACGACCTCGCCCTCGCTGACGGAGAGCGAGACGCCGAACAGCGCCTGGGAGGCGCCGTAGAAGGTCTCGACCGCATCGAGGGAAAGCAGGCTCATGCGGGCTCTCCAAGGTAGGCGCGGCGCACCTCCGGGTTGCTGCGGATCTCGCCGACGCTGCCCGTCGCGACGATCCGGCCATAGACCAGCACGGAAACGCGGTCGGCAAGCGCGAAGACGGCGTCCATGTCGTGCTCCACCAGCAGGATCGGTGCCTGCCGGCGCAATTCGGCGAGGAAGCCGGTCAGCGCCTTCGATCCCTCCGGTCCCATGCCAGCCATGGGTTCGTCAAGCAGGAAGGCCTTCGGCTCCATCGCCAGCGCCATGGCGATTTCCAGTTGCCGACGCTCGCCATGCGACAGTTCGGCGGCCGGGACATCCGCCCGCCCCGCGAGGCCGACGCGGGCGAGCATCTCCATGGCGGGATCGACCAGCGCGGCATCGCGGCGCACGGCGCGGAAGAAACGCAGGCTGGTTCCCTGCCGCGCCTGCACGGCGAGCATGACGTTGCGCAGCGCGGAGAATTCCTGTGCGAGCGAGGAGATCTGGAAGGTGCGGGCAAGGCCCATGCGGGCACGTTCAGCGGTGCCGAGGGCGGTGACGTCCCTGCCGAGGAAGCGGACCGTGCCGGCATCCGGTACGAGCGCGCCGGCGATCTGGTTGATCAGCGTGCTCTTTCCCGCGCCGTTGGGGCCGATCAGGGCGTGGATTTCGCCCGGCTGCAAATCCAGGCTGACGCCGCTCGTCGCCTTGAGGGCGCCGAAGGATTTTTCAAGACCGTGGATTTCGAGGACGGGCTCAGCCATGGCGGGGCTTTCCGGCAAGAAGGCCGATCAGGCCGCCGCGGGCGAAGAAGACCACGGCGAGAAGGACGAGACCGAGGAAGAATTGCCAGCGCTCCGTCAGCCCGCCGAGCGCATATTCGAAGGCGACATAGAGCGTGGCGCCGGCCAGCGGACCGAGAAGGCGACCCTTGCCGCCGAGGATGATGAGCACGATCAGCTCGCCGGACATGTGCCAGGACAGCATGGAGGGGCTGACGAAGCGGTTGAGATCGGCGAACAGCGCGCCGGCAAGGCCGGTGATCATGGCGGACAACACGAAGGCGACAAGGCGGATTTCGAAGGGGGAAATGCCGATGGCCGCAAGGCGCACCGGGTTTTGCCGCGCCGCCTCCAGCGCGGTGCCGAAGCGCGAGCCTTGCAGCCGGTGGAAGAGCGCGAGGGCGGCAAGAAGCAGCGCGTAGACGATGGCGAAATAGGGGAAGGGCTTTGCGGTGTTGAGACCGGGAAAGTTGTTTCGCACGAAGAGCGACAGGCCATCCTCGCCGCCATAGGCCGGCCAGGAGATCGCGAAATAATAGACCATCTGCGCGAAGGCCAGCGTGATCATGATGAAATAGACGCCGGAGGTGCGCAGGCTGATGGCGCCGATCGGCAGGGCGACGAGACCGGCAAGGGCGATCGCTGCGAGCCAGATGACGGGCATTAAGGTTGTGCCCGGCAGGCCGAAGACAAGGGGCTCCATGTTGAAGGCGTGGGTGGCGAGCACGCCTGCCGCATAGCCGCCGAGCCCGAAGAAGGCGGCATGGCCGAAGGAGACGAGCCCGCCGAGGCCGAGCGCGATATTGAGGCCGACGGCGGCCAGCGCGAGGATGGCGATACGGGTGGCGAGCGTGATGTAGAAGGCTTCGCCAAGGAACAGCGCGGCGAACGCGACGACGGGCAGCAGGAGAAGGAGGACGATGTTGACGGTTGTTTCGCGCCGCATCACGACCTCGCCGAGAAGAGGCCGCTCGGCCGCACGGCGAGGATGATCGCCATGACGATATAGATGAGCATGGAGGCAAGCGCGGCGCCGACAGGGCCGGCCTCGGTGGGCGGCATCAGCAGGCTCAGGAATTTCGGCAGGAGGAAGCGGCCCATCGTGTCGACGAGGCCGACGAGGATGGCGCCGATCAGCGCACCCTTTATCGAGCCGATGCCGCCTATGACGATGACGACGAAGGCGAGGATCAGCGCCGGTTCACCCATGCCGACCTGCACCGATTGCAGCGCGCCGACCAGCGCGCCTGCAAGTCCGGCAAGCGCTGCGCCGAAGGCGAAGACGATGGTGTAGAGCGAACGGATGTCGATGCCGAGCGCGGCGATCATCTCCCGGTCGGATTCGCCCGCGCGGATGCGCATGCCGAGCCGCGTGCGGCCGATGAGGAGATAGAGGCCGAGGGCGACGAGCGCGCCGACGCCGATGATGGCGAGGCGGTAGAGCGGATATTGCCCGCCGCCCGGCAAGGCCACCGCGCCCTGCAACTGAGGCGGGATGTCGAGATAGAGCGGGAAGGAGCCGAAGAGCCAGCGGGTGCCCTCGGAGAAGATGAGGATCAGCGCGAAGGTGGCGAGCACCTGGTCGAGATGGTCGCGGGCATAGAGCCTTCGGATGACGACGACCTCCATCAGTGCGCCGGCGGCCGCGGCGGCCGCAAGGCTGGCGACGAGGCCGAGCCAGAAGGAACCGGTCGCCGCCGCCACCGCCGCGCAGGCGAACGCGCCCACCATGTAGAGAGAGCCATGGGCAAGGTTGATCAGCCCCATGACGCCGAAGATCAGCGTCAGGCCTGCGGCGATCAGGAACAGCATCACGCCGAGCTGAAGCCCGTTCAGGACCTGTTCGATGAGGAGGGGAAGGGACAAGTGTGCCGGTCCGAAGGTGGGGACACCCGCCGCAAGGCGGGTGTCCGTTCGCCCGTTACATCGAGCACTGGTCGGCGTAGGCGTCGCCGTGATCGGTGAAGGCTGTGCCGATGATCTTGTTGGTCAGGACATCGCCCTCCTTCACGACCTCGGTGACGTAGATGTCCTGGATCGGATGGTTGTTCTTGTTGAACTTGAACTTTCCGCGCACGGAGGCGAAGTCCGCTTCCTTAAGCGCGGCGCGGAAGGCGTCCTTGTCCTTGACGCTGGCCTTGCCGATGGCCGAGAGGATGAGGTTGGCGGTATCCCAGCTCTGCGCGGCGTAGATCGAGGGCAGGCGGTTGTATTCCTTCTGGAAGGCTTCGACGAAGGCCTTGTTGGCGGGATTGTCGAGATCCTTCGCCCAGGTGCCGGAGTTCTTCACGCCGAGCGCGGCATCGCCGATGGCCGGCAGCACGTCCTGGCTGAAGGAGAAGCCGGGGCCGGTGACGGGAATGGAAACGCCCGACTGGGCATATTGCTTCATGAAGGCGATGCCCATGCCGCCGGGCAGGAAGAAGTAGACGGAATCGGCGCCCGAAGCGCGGATCTCCGCGATCTCGGCGGCATAGTCCGTCTGCCCGACCTGGGTATAGACCTCGCCGGCGAGCTCGCCCTTGTAGTAGCGCTTGAAGCCGGTCAGCGCATCCTTGCCGGCCGGATAGTTCGGCGCCAGGATGAAGGTCTTCTTGTAGTCCTTGTTGTCGTATTCGCCCATTGCCTCGTGGAAATTGTCGTTCTGATAGGCGACGTTGAAATAGTTCGGATGGCAGTTTGCGCCGGCGAGCGCCGAGGGGCCGGCATTGGGCGAAAGATAGATGATGTCCTGTGCCACCGCATTCGGCACGACGGCCATGGCGAGGTTCGACCAGATGATGCCTGTCATCAGGTCGACCTTGTCGCTCTGGATCATCTTTTCGGCGATCTGCACGGCCAGTTCCGGCTTCTGCGCGTCGTCCTCGACGACGAGTTCGATATCCTTGTTGCCCGACTGCTTGATGGCAAGCTCGAAGGCATCGCGCGTATCGATGCCAAGTCCCGCGCCGCCGCCGGACAGGGTTGTGACGACGCCGATCTTCACCGGCTCGGCCTGGGCTATGCCCGCCATCACGAGCGCGAGAGCGGCAACGCCGCCCGCCAGAAATTTCCGCATGCTGTTTCTCCCTCGGTCCTCTCCCCGTTTTCGGGGCGTTTTCGAGGAGAGAACTTTTCAGAGTTCCGCGGCGAGTGCAACCATGTGTTTTCGTTTCGCAATCGGAGAATTTCAGGAAGGGTGCCGACGCGCCGGGGACAGACTTGCCGGTGCGATCCGCGCCGTGATGACAGGCGGCAGCTTTTCGGCCGCTCTCAGCAAAGGGCCGACCGGTTCATCAGCATGATGTCGGTGGTCGTCAGCGCCATGCGGGAAGGTTCGTCGATCTCGTCGAGCACGGCGCGCAACGCCTTGTCCAGACAGAATTCCGCCACTTCGGCATCCAGCGTCTTGGCCGATTCGAGTGCAAAGGCCACAAGCCGCGCCAAGGCCATCAGTTCCGCGCCGCGGTCTTCCGTTTCAACGGTCTCGATATTCATAATTCACGCCCCCGAGCAAATGCTCATTCTCAAGCCCGGGACAAGTATAGGCGTGACTCCCGCCTTATGCGCGTGACTCGAGCGTGACACACGCGGAATGGGAAACCACACCTTCTGCTAGGCGCTGGGTTGATCGGCCACGGCACGCCATAGCGATGTGGCGCGGAAGGTCCAGTCTCCACGCTTTGCCGGCGTTTTTCCGTCGAAATCGGAAAGGGCCCGCAGGAGGGCAAGGGCATCTTCCCGTTTGCTGTCGACGCACCTTGCGTGGAAAAGTTGCAGAAGCGCGCTTCGGTTCGTGAAGCTGCCTGCCGCGTCGAGAATCGCCGGCCAGGTCCGCACCTTGTAGAACATTTCGCGCGCGGCCGTCCGGATACTCGATATATCATGCTTTTCCAGGCTTCCGTCGGCCTCCAGACGGTCGAGGGTCGCCTCGACATTGACGAGCGGAAGCGACAGCGCTGGATAGCCGAGTTCGGCGGGGCCGTGCAGCAAGGCGACATCGGCATCGTCGACGCGGCGGCCGTTCGCATAATCCTCGTAGATGCGGCCGATGCCGATCATTCCGAAAGCGTCGCATTCGGCGGCGCGCAACGCGCCCATGCTGGCCGCGCCGAAAACCGCGACGCCCTGATCCAGCGCATGCAGGATCTCCTTGTGCCAGACGGGAGCGACATGCTCGAAATTGCCGTCGACGATGCCCATGGCGGTTGCGCCTTCGCGTATGGCAGCGAGCACATCGCCGTGCGCGGCCGGCGGGCGGACGGTGATCCTGTCTCCGCAAAGCGCGGCGGCGTCAGGCAGGCTCGGACCGGCAAACAGGATCTTCATGGCGTCTGGAACAGCAGGCGGGAGAGGGCGCGGGGGCCGACGGCGTGGCGGCGTGCACCCTCCGGGTTTTCAAGCGCCGGAACGACCATTTTGACGACGGATATCGGAAGGGATGCAGCGCCGAGCGGCACGGCGACGATCGGCGTTATCCCCGAGTCCGCAAGCCTTTCCAGGCAGTGGGCAAGAAGCGCCTCTGCATCGCCGGCCGGCGCGGGCCGGATTTCCGGCAGGCCCGGCCGCGCCTCGAAGAGAGCAAGGGTTTGCGGCGCAAGCGGCCGCGTGAAGGTCTCGGCAAAGAGATCGTCGCGCGCGCCGCTGATATAGGTCAGGCGCGATTGGGCGACCTCGGTCAGAGCGCGGATGACGGCGCGGGCGGGAACGGGATGAGTGCCGTAACCGATCGTGGCATCGTGGAAGAGCGGCGTCTTCTTTTTCAGAAGGCCGGCATCGCCGAGCACGGCGGCGTAGGTCGGGATATCCAGATCGCTGGTGATGTCGAACAGCCGGAGATCGAGGCCCGCGCTGCGGAAACGGCCGGCAAGGTCGTCGATGACGGCGTTGGCAAAACAGGCGGGATCGATGGCGGTTGCAAGGCGTTTCCCGCGCGGCAGGAGCCGCCACAGGCGGTCCGCGTCGCGTTCGATGCGCTCGAGGAGGCCGTGCAGGATCGCCTCGGTCTCGCAATTGCCGGAGGCAAGGCCGTCGGAGGATTGCCAGAAGCGCGGGGTCGGATCCGTCCGGTCGAGGCAGACGGCGGCTCGCGGTACCCAGACGGTCGTTCCCGTCACGAGGTCGCGGCCGGCCAGCCAGTCAAGGCGCTCTTCCTTGGAAAGGAAAGGCTGTCCGTGCGCGATGAAAATGTCGAGCGGCAGGCAGGCTTGGCCGGCAGCGACCAGTTCATGCTGCGATGCGCGCCGGACCGGGACGAGCGGATCGCCGGCTATCGATCGCTCCAGCGCCTCCATGGCGGCAGAGACCTTCGCGTCGATATCGGTGATGCCCTTGCCCTGGTTGATGACGATCGATCGCGCGTTGGGGCTGACGGCATTCCAGACGGGAATGCCGATACGATCGAGGCCGGTAAGGCGGGAAAGCCGCGTGACGCCGAACCGGGGCAACAAGGCCCCGATCCGGCTCCAGGTCTCGTCTGGACCGCATATGCGGTCCGAACAGGCGGTCACTTGTCCATGAAGCCGCCGGATGCGTCCATGAACCCGCCGGATGCATCCATGAAACCGCCGGAAACGGCATCCGCCGACGTGGCGAGCGCGGCGAGGTTGACGCCCTTGACCACCGTCGCGCCGGCCTTGCGCAGATCGTCGGCTGCTTTCAACGCACCCGTCGCCGGCGCGCCGATCTGGGTGATCGTGCCGGCATCGAGATCGGCCAGCCAGAGGCCGTCATCACCCGCGACGCCCAGAACAACTAATCTTGCCATTTCCGTTCCCTCTCCTGTTGCGCCGGTGTCAGAAGCCGGCTTTCTTCAATCCGTCGTAATAGTGCTGGCGCTGCCACTCCTCCCTGAAGGGCACGATCGCCATCCAGGAATCGAGATCGAATGAGGGGTGAACGGCATAGGTCCGCCGAACGAAGTGGCGGGCCTTCTTCATGTTGCCCAGCATGCTCCAGGTTGCCGCCGACAGGCGGTCGGCGGGCGTGCGATCGTTCATCCTGGCGATATAGTCGAGCGCCTGCTCGTAACGGCCGAGCGAATAGCTGGCGCCGGCCGCAGTCCAGAAATATTCGTCGGGCGGCAGCGGGTTGAGTTCGATCGCGTGCTCTATCTTCGCGAGGCCGGTATCGGGCCGGGAGGCCTGCACCAGCGTATCGGCATAGCTTGCGATGACATTGGCATAGTGCGGACTCAGCGCCTCGGCGCGGTCGAGATAGGCGGCGCTCTCGTCGAACTGGCGGGCATAGAGCTTGACGACGCCGAGTTCCCGATAGCCGGAAGGCAGGCGCTCGTCCGCGCGGATGGTTTCCTGTGCATGGTGCTCGGCCTGGCGCAGCAGATCCTCATCGCCGCGCGCCGTCACCAGCCATTCGAGGAAATAGCTGCGGGCAAGGCCACCGAGCGCCGGTGCGAAGGCGCCGTTGAACTGCAGCGCCTCGCGAAAGCTCTTGCGGGCACGGCGGATGTCGCGCAGATCGAGGTTCTTGAGCTGACTCTGCCCGAGGAGGAAGCTGCGATAAGCGTCCGCATCCTGCTCGTAGTCGTCGCGCACGAGCTCATTGCGCTCGATCTCGGTTGCGATCGCACCGGTGATCTGATGGGCGATCATCTGCCGCGAGCGGGCAAGGCCTTCCGCCGAAAGCGGAAAGCGTTCGGCCCAGATGACTTCGTCGCTGCCGAAGAAGATCAACTGGGCGAAAAGCGTGTGGCGGTCGCCCTCGTCGCGCAGCCGAGTCTCCAGAATATAGCTGATCTTGTGGCGCTCATAGGTGGCGGAGCGGTCCGCCTGCAGGGAGATCCGCGCGGCGGTGTGCGGGGCGATGATCGAAATGGAGCGAAGGGCGCAAAGGCCGATCGTCACATCCTCGATCAGCGCCTCGGAGAAGCGTGCCGCGCTGCGCGCGGCCAGCGTCGTGACGGGCGGCAGCAGCAGAACGCGCGGCGGGCTGCGGCGGGGCAACGCTATATCGGCCTCCTGCGGCGCGACGATCCCGGCGGGCACCTGCGCGGTCATCAGGCTTGTCGACGGCGCCGACCGGCCCGTCAGCACGGAGCGCACGTCCTCGTCTTCCGGATTGCTCTCCAGAAGCTTAAGGGCGGCGGCGGCGCGGACCTGGCGTGTGGCCGCGCCATCCGGCTCCTGGCCCGCAAGCAAGGCATGGCGCAGGAGCGCGGTATGGGCCGCCCGCTGCAGCGCAATCCAGGTCGCGAGCGTGGGGCTCGCCGGCTTGACGTATTTCAGGAAGTCGTCGGTGAGAAGCCGTGTGAGGACATCGAGGCCCGCGCCATCGCGGATCTCGTCCATGTCGCACGCGACGGCGTCCGGGCCGAGCGCGATCGTGGTGTCGGTAAAGGCAAGATAGGACCGGCCCAACTCCCGCTGGCGCTTCTGGGTGCGCGAAATGGTCTGCCGGAGGTTGGCGAAGCTCGCCGCGCCGGCCGCCTCGTCCCAGAAGAAACCCGCAGCATCGGCGCGCGGCATGTCGCTTACGCCGCGCGTCCTGAGATAGCAAAGGATCAGCAGGGCCTTCTCGGGGAAGACGATGTCGTTGCCGCCCTCGTCGAGCAGGCGCAGATGACCGAGCGTCTGCAGCCGCGCGGGCATGGGACGGTCAGATCCGCAGTTCCGGTGCGCTTTCTGCGCGCTCGCCCGCCGTTTCGGCGGCGCTTGCCTTGGAAAGCGCGGTGGCCAGCGCGATGATCGACTTGCGCACGCCCGAATCCTCGATCTTCAGGAAGGCGCGGTTGAGATCGAGCCCTTCCTTGGAAGAGACGAAGGTCGACACGTCGCCCGTTTCGCGCACGGCGCCGGCCGAGGGCATCGCGGCGTCCTCATCCTGGAAGAAGAAGCTCGGCGGCACGCGGAACACGTCGGAGATCGCCTGCAGGCGGCTCGCGCTGATGCGGTTGGTGCCCTTCTCGTATTTCTGGACCTGCTGGAAGGTGACGCCGAGGCGGTCGGCGAGCGCTTCCTGGCTCATGCCCACCATCAACCGGCGCAGGCGGACTCGGGACCCAACGAAGACGTCGATCGGGTTGGGTGTTTTCTTGGTCATGAGGCTTTCTCCCCTGTAAGACATGCCGGGGCATGGCGAGATACGCGTATCCCCGTAACTTGCTCGAATAGCCGGTCCGATGCAACTGTCGGAAACGGATTTCCCCGCTACCGTTGCGGGAAGTGACGGGTATTTAAATGTCGTAACTTTGCGGCGCGCTGAGGGAAGCGATGAATTTTTTCGTGCGCTCGCGTTCGGGCGCGGAAAAGATCGCGCGGGGAGGGCCCTGCTCGACGATCACGCCGCCGTCGAGGAAGACGACGGTATCGGCAACGCGCGAGGCAAGGCGCAGGTCATGCGTGGCCATGACCATGGTCGTGCCTTCGCGGGCGAGGCGGCTGAGCACCTCGACAACCTCCTCGGCAAGCTCCGGGTCGAGCGCCGAGGTCGGCTCGTCGCACAAAAGAACGCGCGGGGAAGGTGCGAGCGCGCGGGCGATGGCGACGCGCTGCTGCTGGCCGCCGGAAAGCGTCGCCGGCCAGGCATCGGCCTTGTGCGCCATCCCGACCTTTTCCAGCAGTTCCATCGCGCGGGCGCGGGCCTTGTCGGCAGGCCATTTGAGCACGGTGACGAGGCCCTCCATCACATTGGCGATCGCCGTCTGGTGTGGAAAGAGCTGGAAGTTCTGGAAGACCATTCCGGTCTGGCGGCGCAGTTTCTGCACGGCCTCCCAGCCGATCTTGCGGCCGGGGGCGAAATCGATCTTCTCCCCGCCAATCCGGATGGAGCCGGAGGTGGGCGTTTCCAGAAGATTGATGCAGCGCAGAAGCGTGCTCTTGCCGCCGCCGGACGGGCCGACAAGCGCCGTCACCGTTCCTTCCGGCAGGCTGAGGCTGATGTCGCGCAGGACGTGGTTGTCGCCGAAGCGCTTCTCGATGTGCTGAAGCTCGATCATGTGCGCGCCTCCAGGAAGCCGCCATAGCGGGAAAAGCGCTTCTCCAGCCGGACCTGCAGCGCCGAGAGAACCGAGCTCAGGGCAAGATAGATCAGGGCGGCCTCGATATAGAGGATGAGCGGCTCATAGGTGGTGGCGACGATGCGTTGCGCCGTCTGGAAGAGTTCCGGCACGGTGACGGCGGCGGCGAGCGAGGTATCCTTCACCAGCGAGATGAAGGTGTTGGACAGCGGCGGCACGGCCACACGCGTCGCCTGCGGCAGGATGGTGCGGCGCATGGCCTGCGTCCAGCTCATGCCGATCGAATAGGCCGCTTCCCACTGTCCGCGCGGCACGGAGGCGATGACGGCGCGGATGATCTCGGACGTATAGGCGCCGACATTCAGCGTGAAGCCGATGAGGGCGGCGGGAAAGGCATCGAGCAGGATACCGATGCTCGGCAGGCCGTAGAAGATGACGAAGAGCTGGACAAGCAGCGGCGTGCCGCGGATGACCCAGACGTAGAAGCGCGCGACGTCGGAGAGCGGACGCGGCCCGAACAGCCGCGCGATCGCGGTCAGGAGGCCGAGAGCAAGGCCGAGCACGAAGGAGGCGAGGGTGAGCGGAATGGTGAAGACAAGCGCCGCCCAGAGGAGCGGAGCGAGTGAATCCAGCATCAGTTGAAGCCACGGCGGCACGGCAAACCCTCCGGCAAATGCGGCTGGCCGGAGCGATGCCCGGCCAGATCGAAATGTCTATCTATAAGCGAGGAACGGGCCGCGGCGAAGCGGTGCCGAAGATTACTTCGAGACGTCCTGGCCGAAATACTTGTCCGAGATCGCCTGGTAGGTGCCGTCGGCCTTGATCTCGGCAAGCGCCTTGTTGATCGCTTCCAGAAGCTCCGGCTCGCCTTTGCGGATGATGACGCCGGAATAGTCGGCGCCTTCCTGCTCGGCGGCGATCTTCACATTGGCGTCGGGCTTGTGCTTCTTGAAGTCGAGGAAGGACAGGCTGTCGTTGATCGTGGCATCGGCACGGCCGGTCAGCACGAGCTGGATCGACTGGTCGAAGCCGTCCGTGCCGACGAGTTCGGCGCCCGCTTCCTGGGCGAGCCTGCCGAAATTGCTGGTCAGCGACTGGGCGGACTTCTTGCCCTTGAGGTCGGCGAAGCCCTTGATGCTGTCGTCGTCGGCGCGCACGATCAGCACGGCCTTGGAGGCGATATAGGGCTCGGAGAAATCGTATTTCTGCTTGCGCGCCTCGGTGATGCCGACCTGGTTGATCACGGCGTCGTAGCGCTTGGCGTCGAGACCGGCGATCAGGCCGTCCCACTTGCCTTCCAGGAATTCGGCCTTCACGCCGATCTTCTTGGCGATGGCTTCGCCGATCTCGACGTCGAAGCCGACCAGCTTGCCGTCGGTGTCGTGGTAGGTGAAGGGCGCATAGGTGCCTTCGGTGCCGATCTTCAGCGCACCGGCAGACTGGATGGCCGCGAGGTTTTCGCCGGCAGCGGCCGGGGCGACGACGGCGACCTGAAGGGCGGCGGCCGCGGCAAGGGTCTTCAACCAGTTCATCTTGATACTCCGTTTCTGGCTCAAGTGTTCGTGGGGCGATCAATCGCAGAAATCAGTGCAAAACGATGGGCAGAAAACTGCGAATAAAATCGGCAAAGGCAAATATTTTTCTCATATTCCGCAGCCGTCGCCTGCCGGAGCGCGATTTTTCCTTCCCGTCGGTCGGGCGTTCGAGGAGCCCTGCGGCCTTTGTGCATTTCGCACTATTAGGGACTTGCCAAGCAGGCAAACACGGACAATTGATTGAACACCCAAGAAAACAACCGGGGAAGGAAAACAAAATGGCAAACGGAATTATTGGCTTTCGTGCGGCTCTTCTTGCAGGCGCGATCCTGCTGGGCGCCGGCCCGGCTCTGGCGGAAGCGGTGCTTCACCGCGGCAATGCCGGCGAGCCGCAGACCCTCGACCAGGCGCATACGTCCATCAATATCGAAGCGTTCATCCTGAAGGATCTCTATGAAGGTCTGACGATCTATGATGCGGGCGGCAAGATCATTCCCGGCGCCGCCGAAAGCTGGACCATTTCCGACGACGGCACGGTCTATACGTTCAAGATCCGCGAGAACGCCAAGTGGTCGGACGGTTCGCCGGTGACGGCGGACGACTTCGTCTTCTCATTCGCCCGTGTCGAAGACCCGAAGACCGCCGCCGGCTATGCCAATATCCTCTATCCGATCAAGAACGCCGAAAAGGTCAACAAGGGCGAGGCCGGCCTCGACCAGCTCGGCGTGAAGGCGGTGGATGCCAAGACGCTGGAAGTTACCCTGGAGCGCCCGACGCCGTTCTTCCTGGAACTCCTGGCACACCAGACGGCGCTGCCGGTTTCCAAGGCAAGCGTCGAGAAGAACGGCGCCGACTTCGTCAAGCCCGGCACGATGGTTTCCAACGGTGCGTTCAAACTCGTCAGCCATGTGCCGAACGACAACCTTGTCGTCGAGAAGAACGCGGATTACTGGGACGCCGCGAACGTCAAGCTTGACAAGGTGATCTTCTATCCGATCGACGACCAGGCCGCCTCCGTTCGCCGCTTCGAGGCGAAGGAGATGGATCTCGTCTACAATTTCTCCGCCGACCAGATTGAGCGCCTGAAGAAGAGCTATGGCGATGAGGTCCACGTCTCGCCGACGCTCGCGACCTACTATTACGCCTTCGACACCCGCACCGAGCCCTATAGCGACGTGCGCGTGCGCAAGGCGCTTTCGATGGCCGTCGACCGGGATTTCCTCGCCAAGGAAATCTATTCCGGTTCGCAGCTTCCGGCCTATTCCATGGTGCCTCCGGGCATTGAAGGCTATGAGCCGGCGACCGCCGATTTCGGGACGCTCTCCCAGCTCGACCGTGAGGACGAGGCGCTCAAGCTGATGAAGGAGGCCGGTTACGGCGAAGGCGGCAAGCCGCTGAAGATCGAGATCCGCTACAACACCAACCCGAACCACGAGCGCGTGGCGACGGCGGTGGCCGACATGTGGAAGAACACCTTCGGCGCACAGGTCTCGCTGGTGAACCTCGACGTGTCCTCGCACTATGCCTATCTGCAGGAAGGCGGCGCCTTCAACGTCGCGCGCGCCGGCTGGGTCGCCGACTATGCGGATCCGGAAAACTTCCTGGCGCTCAGCGTCAGCACCAACAAGACCTTCAACTACGGCAAGTTCGACAATCCCGAATACGACGCGCTCATGAAGAAATCCTACGAGGAGCAGGATCCGGCCGCGCGCGCCAAGGTGCTTCACGAGGCCGAAGCCCTTCTCATGAAGGAACAGCCCATCGCGCCGCTCCTGACGCAGGCCGACCTCTGGCTCGTCTCCGGCAAGGTCGAGGGCTGGGAGGACAATGCAGCGAACGAGCACCTGAGCCGCTTCCTCAGCGTTTCGGAATGATCCGCTGCGGTGCGCGGCGCCGCAAGGCCCGCGCACCGCTTCCCTGGGAGTCCGGTCATGCTTGTCTTCGTTCTGCGGCGCCTTGCGAGCGCCGTGCCGACGCTATTCATCGTCGTTACGATCTCGTTTTTCCTGATGCGCTTTGCGCCCGGCGGCCCGTTCAACCTCGAACGTCCCTTGCCGCCCGCCACGATGGAAAACCTGATGCGGGCCTATCAGCTCGATCAGCCGCTCTGGCGGCAATATTTCACCTATATCGGCAATGCGCTGACGGGCGATTTCGGCCCGAGCTACATCTACAAGGACAATACCGTCGCCGAACTCATCGGTAAGGGCCTGCCCTATTCGATCGAGCTTGGCTTCTATGCGCTCCTGCTCGCGCTGATCGGCGGGGTCGTCGTCGGCACGATCGCGGCGCTGCGCCAGAACAGCGTGCTCGACTTCGCCGTCATGTCGGTGGCGACCGTCGGCGTGACGGTGCCGAACTTCGTCGTCGGCCCGGTGCTGACGCTGATCTTCGCCATTGTGCTCTCCTGGCTTCCGGCCGGCGGCTGGGGCGACGGATCGATGCGCTTCCTCATCCTGCCGATGACCGCGCTCGCCCTGCCGCAGCTCGCCGTCTTCGCGCGCCTGACCCGCGGCTCGATGATCGAGGCGCTGCGCACCGACCATATCCGCACCGCACGGGCCTACGGCCTGCCGGCGAAATCGGTGGTCGTCGTGCATGCCATGCGCGGCGCCATGCTGCCGATCGTCTCCTATCTCGCGCCCTGCGCGGCCGCGCTTCTCACGGGCTCGGCGGTGATCGAGACCATCTTCACCATTCCGGGGGTCGGGCGCTACTTCGTGCTCGGCGCGATCAACCGCGACTATACGCTCGTCATGGGCACGGTCGTTCTGATCGCCATCTTCGTCATCGTCTTCAACCTGCTGGTCGACATTCTCTACGGCCTGCTCGATCCGAGGGTCCGCAATGACTGATGCCGTCGTTCCCGCTCCATCGGACAGGGAGGTGAAGGGGCGCAGCCTTTTCCAGCTTGCCGTCCTGCGCTTCCGCCGCAACCGGCCTGCCATGGCCGGCAGTGTCGTGCTGGTGCTGATCGCCTGCTTTGCCTTTCTCGGCCCCTTCTTCATCAGCCATAGCTATGACCAGGTCTTCTCCTCCTATGTGACGGCGCCGCCGAGCCTGGAACCCCGGCCCGGCGCCGGCGCTCTCGAAGATGCGATGAAAAGCGTCGCGGCGCGGGCGCGCGTCGAGCTCCAGTCGTTTTCCGTCGAAGGCGAGACCTTCACGGCGGTCCTGACCGCCGAGGACCCGATCGATCCGCGCACCTCGCGCTATTTCGACCGGGCCAACGAGTTCGACAAGACCGAGGTCGTCTCAAGCGAGGATGACGGGCGCAAGCTGACGCTGACCGGCGTCGTCGACCGCGAATATTTCCTCTTCGGCACGGATACGAACGGTCGCGACCTCATGGCCCGCGTCATGCTCGGCGGGCAGATCTCGATTGCCGTCGGGCTGCTCGCCAGCCTCGTCTCGCTCGGCATCGGCGTCGTCTACGGGGCGATCTCGGGCTATATGGGCGGGCGCGTCGACAATGTGATGATGCGCTTCGTGGAGATTCTCTATTCCCTGCCCTTCGTCTTCCTCGTCGTGGTGCTCGTCGTGTTCTTCGGGCGCAGCTTCGTCCTGATCTTCATCGTCATCGGCGCGGTGGAGTGGCTTGACATGGCCCGTATCGTGCGCGGCCAGACGCTTTCCCTGAAACGGCGGGAATTCATCGGCGCGGCGGAGGCGCTGGGGCTGACGGACTGGCAGATCATCCGCCGGCACGTCATCCCCAACACGATCGGCCCGGTCGTCATCTTCGTCACGGTCATCGTGCCAAAGGTGATCCTGCTCGAAAGCTTCCTCTCCTTCCTCGGTCTCGGCGTGCAGGCGCCCCTGACGAGCTGGGGCTCGCTGATCGCGGAAGGCGCCAACAACATGCAGTCGGCGCCGTGGTTGCTGATCTTCCCCGCCATCTTCTTCGTCGTCACGCTCTTCTCGCTGAACTTCGTCGGCGATGGCCTGCGCGACGCGTTCGACCCGAAGGATCGCTGACATGGCGGACACGACCAGAACCATGGAGCCGATCCTCGCTGTCAAGGACCTCAAGGTCTCCTTCACCACACCGGACGGCGAGGTGAACGCGGTCAAGGGCGTCAGCCTCGATGTGCGCCCCGGCGAAACGCTGGCGGTGGTGGGCGAGAGCGGCTCGGGCAAGAGCCAGACCATGATGGGCATCATGGGTCTTCTTGCCGCGAACGGCGCCGTTTCGGGCTCGGCGAGATATCGCGGGCGGGAGATGGTCGGGCTCGGCCCGAAGGCGCTGAACGAGATCCGCGGCGCGAAGATCACCATGATCTTCCAGGAGCCGATGACCTCGCTCGATCCGCTCTACCCGATCGGCAAGCAGATCGCCGAGGTGATCGTGCATCACCGCGGCGGCACCCGCAGGGAGGCCTGGCCGCGTGTGCTGGAGCTCCTCAAGCTCGTCGGCATTCCCGATCCCGAGCGCCGCATCAACAGCTATCCGCATGAAATGTCCGGCGGCCAGCGTCAGCGTGTCATGATCGCCATGGCGCTTGCCAACGAGCCGGATATCCTGATCGCCGACGAACCGACGACGGCGCTCGACGTGACGATCCAGGCGCAGATCCTGAAACTCCTGCGCGACCTTCAAAAGCGCTTCGACATGGCGATCGTGCTCATCACGCACGATCTCGGCATCGTGCGGCATTTCGCCGAGCGGGTCGTCGTCATGCGGCGTGGCGAGATCGTCGAGCAGGGCAGGACCGCCGATATCTTCGACAATCCGCAGGCTGACTATACCCGCATGCTGATCGAGGCCGAGCCCTCCGGCCGCAAGCCGGCGCCGGCGGACGATGCGCCGATCATCCTGGAGGGCCGCAATGTCGTCGTGGACTATAAGATCGACGGAGGTTTCCTGAAGCGGCACGGCTCGACCTTCCGCGCCGTCGACAATGTCAGCATCAGCCTGCATCAGGGCCAGACGATCGGCATTGTGGGGGAATCGGGCTCCGGCAAGTCGACGCTCGGGCGCGCGCTCCTGCGGCTCATTGCCAGCGAGGGATCCTATCGCTTCGGCAAGACGGATATTTCCCGCCTCGACCGCACCGGCATGCGGCCGCTGCGCCGCAGCATGCAGCTCGTCTTCCAGGACCCCTACGGTTCGCTCTCGCCGCGCCAGACGGTGGGCGAGATCATCACCGAAGGGCTTTATGTGCACGAGCCGCAGCTTTCGCGCGCCGAGCGCGACAAGCGGGCGATCGAGGCGTTGAAGGAAGTGGGGCTCGATCCGGCAGCGCGCAACCGCTATCCGCACGAGTTCTCCGGCGGCCAGCGGCAGCGCATCGCGATCGCGCGGGCGATGATCCTCAAGCCGCAGGCCGTGGTGCTGGACGAGCCGACCTCGGCGCTCGACCGGTCCGTGCAGGGCCAGGTGATCGAGCTCCTGCGCGATCTGCAGGCGCGCCACGGCCTTTCCTATGTCTTCATCAGCCACGATCTGTCGGTGGTTCGCGCCATGTCCGATTATGTGGTGGTCATGAAGGACGGCAAGATCGTCGAGGAGGGGCCGACGGACGCTATTTTCAGCGCGCCCCGGCAGGACTATACCAAGACCCTCATCGGTGCGGCCTACAATATCGGGCCGTAGACACAGAAAGGGACGGGATGGCCGAGGGCCGTTTGCCGCATATCGTGCTCTTTTCGGGCGGCACCGCGTGCCGTACGACCAATCTGGCCCTTTGCGCCCAGCCGCTGCGGCTGACGCGCATCGTGCCGGCCTGGGACAGCGGGGGCAGTTCCAAGATCATCCGCGAGAGCCTCGACGTCCTCGCCGTCGGCGACATCCGCCAGGCGCTGATGACAATGGCACACGGCGAAGGCCGGGTGGGCGACGTCGTGAAGGTCTGCAACGCGCGGATGACCAGCGGTGCGGAGGAGGATGCCCGCACGGAGTTCGCCCTCTATGCCGAAAGCCGCCACCCGCTTCTGGAGCGCATGGAACCGGGCCTTCGCGGCGCGATCCTCAACTACCTGCGCACCTTCCGGGCCGGAATCGGCGCCGATTTCGAGTTCCGCAACGGCAGCATCGGAAATTTCATCCTCACGGGCGCGCATCTTGCCCACAATCGCGAGATCAACACCGCCATCTTCGTTTTCCGCAAGCTTTGCGATATTGCCGGCCATGTTTGGCCTTCGACGGCGGCGGACGGCGTCGAGCTTTCCGCCGTGCTGAAGGACGGCAGCCGTGTCGAGGGCCAGCACCGGGTGACCGCGCTGGAGGAGAGGCAGAGCCGCACCGGCATTCGCGAGATCGCGCTTTCCACCCGCCAGGGCGGGACGGTGCCGGCGAACGAGGCGGTGATCGAGAGCCTGGAAAGCGCCGATGCCATCGTCTTCGGGCCGGGCAGTTTCTTCACCAGCGTGCTGCCGCATCTGCTCGTCGACGGCATCGTGCCGGCCATCGCGCGCAACGTGCGAGCCCGCCGCATCTTCATCGGCAACATCCTGCAATGCCGGGAAACCCGCGGCATGGATGTCGCCGGCATGCTGACCATGGCCGCCGCGCTCTGGCAGCGGCAGGGCGGGGCCGATGCCCGCCCCTTCACCCATGTGCTGGCGAACCACCAGCTTTTGCCGTTCGAAAAGACCGTCGGCCCCTTCGCCTATCTCGGCAACGGACCGCTCGAAGAGGTGGGTACGCGGCTCGGCGCGGAAATGGTGGTCGGCGAATTCGAGGATCCGTGGCAGCGCGGCCAGCACGATGGCCGGGCGGTCGCGGATGCGCTCAGATTGCTCTTGCCTGCGTGAGCACGCCCTGCTGCGCCGGCAGCCATGCCCGCGCCTTGGCGAAGGCGAGGAAGTCGTCCGCCGGCATCGGCCGTGCGAAGGCATAGCCCTGCAGGATATGGCAGCCGAGATCGCGCAGCAATTCGGCATGCGCCAGCGTCTCCACGCCCTCGGCGACCGTCTCGATGTCGCGCACCTTGCCGATCTCGATGATCGAGCGCACGAGGCTTTGCTGCGAGGTCGATTCCAGCAACGGCTGCACCAGTCGGCGATCGATCTTCAGCCGCTTCGGCGATAGTTCCAACAGGCTAACGATGGAGGCATGGCCCGTGCCGAAATCGTCGATCTCGATATCGATGCCGAGACCCTTGATGTCGTCGATCGCCTGTTTCAGCCCGTCATCCGCGCTATCGAAGGAAATCGATTCCAGAAGCTCGAAGGTCAGCGAACCGGGGCGGATGTTCATCGCGCGCAGCTTTTCGAGCAGATTGTCGTCGAGCAGGCGCTGGCAGGAGACATTGACGGAGACGCAGGGGATATCGAGCCCCTGTCCTTCCCAGCGGATCGCCTGGAGCAGCGCCTGGTCGAGGATCGTCTCGTCGATCTGCGCGACGACATTGAGGCTTTCGGCGACCGGCAGGAAGACGTCCGGCGCGATGAACCCCCGCGTCGGGTGCTGCCACCGCGCCAATGCCTCGACGCCGGCGATCTCCAGCGTCTGCGCATCGAATTGCGGCTGGAAGAACGGACGGAACTCGCCCCTTTCGAGACCGCGCAGGATTTCGTCGCCGAGCCGCTTCATCTCCACGGTGCGAAGGCGCAGCTCGCCGTTGAAGGCCTCCACGCGGTTGCGCCCGCGGCGCTTGGCCTCGTAAAGCGCGATATCGGCATTGACGAGGAGTTGCTCGGCGGACTCCTCCACCTCGTTTCGCGTGGCGATGCCGATGCTGGCGCCGATGCGGCAGTCATGTCCCTCGATCGTCATCGGCTCGCTGATCGCCTCTATGAGGCGGGCGGAAAGGGCGGAGAAGTCGGCTTCGGCCGGATCGCGGCGCGACAGGAGCACGAATTCGTCGCCGCCGATGCGGGCGATGAAATCCACCGCGGGGACATGGCTGCGCAGCACGGATGCTGCCTGCTTGAGCACTTCGTCACCGGCCGCGTGGCCGAGCGTATCGTTGATGTCCTTGAAGCGATCGAGGTCGATATGCAGCAGGGTCAGCGGGCGCGTGTCCTCGTTCATGCCGGCAAGCGTGAGCTGCTGGTCAAGGAAGCGGCGATTGGGTAGGCGGGTGAGCGCATCGTGCAGCGAATTGTGCTCCAGCACGAGATGGACGTCTTCCAGCGCCCGGTTCTGCGCCTCGGCGGTAAGCTTCGCCTGCAGCAGTTCCGTTTGCAGGCGGTTGTCGTCCGTCACGTCCCAATTGGCTCCGACCACGCGCTTGGCGCCGGAAGCGGTGTGATAGCTCATGCCGTGGGCGCGGATATGGCGGATGTCGCCTTCTGGGGTGAGAACGCGGAAGGCGGTGATGTAGGGCGCGTCCGTCGCGGCGGCGGCGGCGAAGACGCGTTCGGCCTCCTCGATGTCGTCGGGATGGAGGGCGCGGCGCCAGTCGTCATATTCGCAGATCGCCTGGCCCGGCGGCACGCCGTAGAGCGCCCGCATGCGCGCGTCCCAGGAAAGGGTGCCGGTCTCCGTGTCATATTCCCACACGCCGACTTTCGAGGCATCGAGCGCGAGTTGCAGCCGCTGCGAGACGGCTTCGAGCTGGTCTTCGCGGTCCTGCAACGCCAGCAGGTGCCGGTGGCGATCCTTCATCAGATAGCCGCCCCAGAACATCGGGGCAATGATGATGGCGGCAAGCAGCGCAAGGCCGGCGCGGAAGAAGGGGAGGTCTGCGGAAGGCTTCTGCCAGCCGTCGAGCGGGGTGGCCGCCATGGTCCAGATCTCGTGGCCGAGATCGATGGTCACGACGACGGGATCGATATCCACGGGCGCCGCGGTCTTGAAGAAGCTCTTTGCCTCGCGGCTTTCGCGCGCCCGGCTGGACAGCGATACGGCGATCGCGAGATCCTGGTCGAAGCCGCTGTTGGCAAGCAGCCGGTCGAGATCGATCACCGCCGAGGCTATGCCGTAGAAGACGTCGTCCTTGCCGACATGGATGGGATAGCGCGCGATGACGCCGCGTCCGCCCTGCACCAGATCGACAGGGCCGGTGATGATCAGCCGGTCGAGCGCCTTGACCCGCAGGGCGGCGTCGCGCTGGCGGTCGTTCTTGCGGTAGTCGAGGCCGATGCTGCGCTCGTTTCCCTTCAGCGGATAGGCGAGGGTGACGATGAAATCCGGCGCGATGGCGAGGCTGCGCAGCTGCGTGTCCTGGTCGAAGACGCGGGCGGCAAGATCGTTGAAACGCTCGGTCGACATGTCCGGCTCGGTGGAAACCGCCGCGACGAGGCCCTGAACCAGATTGATGTCGCCCTGGATGTTGCTTTGCAGGCGCGAGCGCAGCAGGCCGAGCTGTTCGGTCGTGAAGGAGCGCAGATATTCCTGCTCGAGCTGGCGTTTCTGCGCGTCGGCCAGGAAGACGGCGATGAGCACGGCGAATGCGACGAGAATGGCGGGAACGTAGTAGCCCAGCCCGCGAAAGGAGAGGTGCCTGTTCCGGTCATTCATCGCGTTCCGCTCATCCCCCGCACACTCCATACCTCCCCGAGCCGTGGCGCCCGACATTCCCTCATCGGCGAACGATGGCATGGGCTGCTTAATATTTGCTGACGAGGCGATTGCCGGTTCTGAAGGGCGGCCCCGGGGCTCTGCGTGCGTGTTTTGTTGTCAAGCGTCGCCGTATCGCGCAATCTTGGATGTATCTTGCAATCGGCAGCAACGTGGCATCCGCCCGCGTGGGCGGTCTGTTTTTTGCGATTCACTGCCATATATGGAATGCCTTGCCCCGACGGGCTCTGCCAAACGTGGTGAGAATACCGCCACAGGTTCCCGCACAGAACGAAAGGTTATCTCATGCGCCCAGTCGTCAAATTCCTTGCAACGGCCTTGGCCTTCGGCCTTGCGGCCGGCGCATCGCAAGCCCAGGTCGTCGTCTCGTCGAAAATCGATACCGAAGGCGGCGTTCTCGGCAATATCATCCTTGCCGTTTTGAATGCCAACGGCATAGAGACGACGGACCGCGTGCAGCTCGGCGCGACGCCGGTGGTGCGCCAGGCGATCATCGCGGGCGAGATCGACATCTATCCGGAATATACCGGCAATGCCGCCTTCTTCTTCGAAAAGGCCGACGATCCGGCCTGGAAGGATGCCACCAAGGCCTATGAGCTTGCCAAGACGCTGGATTTCGACGCCAACAAGATCGTCTGGCTGACGCCGTCTCCGGCCAACAACACCTGGGCGATCGCGTTGCGCAAGGATGTCGCCGAGCCGAACAAGCTGGCGACGCTGAGCGATTTCGGCAAATACGTGTCGGACGGCGGTCAGGTCGTTCTTGCCGCGTCCTCAGAATTCGTGAATTCCGCGGCGGCGCTGCCCGCCTTTCAGACGACCTACAACTTCACGCTCAAGCCGGAACAGCTGATCACGCTCTCGGGCGGCGATACCGCCGCCACGATCGCCGCCGCCGCCAACCAGACGAACGGCGCCAATGCCGCGATGGTCTATGGCACGGATGGCGGCATCGCGCCGTCCGGCCTCGTCGTTCTGGACGACGACAAGGGCGTGCAGCCGGTCTACCAGCCCGCGCCGATCATCCGCGAGGCGGTGCTGAAGGCCAATCCGCAGATCGAGGAGCTTCTCAAGCCGGTTTTCGAAAAGCTGGATCTGACCACCTTGCAGGACCTGAACGGCCGCGTTCAGGTCGGCGGCGAGCCCGCCAAGGCCGTCGCCGAGGACTTCCTCAAGTCGAACGGCTTCCTCAAGTAAGCTGCCTTCATCCTTCGCCGCAGGCGGGGGACCCTTCCCGAAAGGCGCTCATGACGGTGCGGATCGACAAGCTGGGCGTGGTGATCGCCGCATTGCTGGCCTATGGCGCCTTCGTGGCGCCCTTTGCCAATTTCCGGGCGAACCGCATCGTTCCGGGCGAGGCGCGAACGATCCTGGAGGCGCTTCCGGCGGGTTTCGGGGCGGGGCTGCTCGCCTTTGTCGCCCTTGCCATCGTGCTTGTGGTTCTGAAGACGCCGACAGTGCTGCGGCTTTTCCTCGGTCTCGTCGCGATCCTGCTGCTCGCCGCTCTTGTTGGGCTTTCCGCCGGTCACCTGACGCCGCCGGAAAATACCTATGCGCGCGTTGCGCCCGCCTCGGGTTTCTGGCTCCTCGGCTTCGCTTTCGCGCTTGTCGCCGCCGATGCGCTCACGCGGCTGAGGCCTTCACCCTATGTCCGGATCGGCCTGCTCGTCGCCGTCGCGGCGGCGGTGGCCGGGCTGCTGGTCTCCGGCGTCTGGGACGGGCTGTCGCTGATGAAGGAATATGCCAGCCGTGCCGATACCTTCTGGGCGGAGGCGGGCCGGCACGTCGTCCTGGCGCTCGGATCGCTTGCGGCGGCAGCGCTCGTCGGCCTGCCGCTCGGCATTTTGTGCCATCGCGTCGCGACCCTGCGCGCCGGCGTGCTCAACGTCCTCAACATCATCCAGACGATTCCGTCCATCGCACTGTTCGGGCTGTTGATCGCCCCGCTCGGCTGGGTCGCCCTCCATGTGCCCGGGGCGGCGGCCATCGGCATTCGCGGTATCGGCGCCGCGCCGGCCTTCGTTGCGCTTTTCCTTTATTCGCTGCTGCCGGTGGTCGCCAATACGGTGGTCGGCCTTGCGGGTGTCTCGCGCGATGCCAACGATGCGGCCCGCGGCATCGGCATGACCGGTCTTCAGCGGCTTTTCCGCGTCGAGCTGCCGCTGGCCTTTCCTGTCATCCTCACCGGCATCCGTATCGTGCTGGTGCAGAATATCGGTCTTGCGACCATCGCCGCGCTCATCGGCGGCGGCGGCTTCGGGGTCTTCGTGTTCCAGGGCATCGGCCAGACGGCGATGGATCTCGTGCTGCTCGGCGCGGTGCCCACCGTCGCACTCGCCTTCGCCGCGGCGGTCATCCTCGATGCGGCGACCGAAATATCCAATTCCAAACCGAGCGGGGCGGCATGATCGAAATCGAGAACATCACCAAGCGCTATGGCGAAACCGCCGTCGTCGACGAGGTCTCGATGACCATCGCGCCGCATACGATCACCGTCATCGTCGGCACTTCCGGCTCCGGCAAGACGACGCTGCTGCGCATGGTCAACCGCCTCGTCGAGCCGACTTCAGGGACGATCCGCATCGACGGCGAGGACAACAGGACAATGCCCGGCTACGAGCTGCGCCGCCGCATCGGCTACGCGATCCAGGGGCATGGGCTTTTCCCGCACCGTACCGTCGCGGAGAACATCGCCACCGTTCCGGGGCTGCTCGGCTGGGAGAAAAGCCGTATCGATGCCAAGGTGGAGGAGCTTCTGACGCTCTTCCAGCTCGATCCCGACGCCTTCGGCCCGCGCTATCCGCACGAGCTTTCCGGCGGCCAGCAGCAGCGGGTGGGGGTTGCCCGCGCGCTTGCCGCCGAGCCCAACATCCTCTTGATGGACGAGCCTTTCGGGGCGCTCGATCCGGTCATCCGCGCCAAGGCGCAGGACGATCTCCTGGCGATCCAGAAGCATTTCGGCACTACCATCGTTCTCGTCACGCATGACATGGAGGAGGCCTTCTTCCTCGCCGACAGGATCGCCGTGATGGACGAGGGCCGCATCGTGCAATATGCGGCGCCCGAGGAGATGCTCGTGAATCCGGCCACCGATTTCGTCGAGACGATGATCGGCGCGGGCGAGCGGCCGTTCCGGCTGCTGTCCATCGGCGCCGTCGGCGAGATCCTCGAGGCGGGTGACGCGGAGGGCGAGCCGCTCCGCGCCGAGACGAGCCAGCGCGAGGCGCTTTCCGCATTGCTGTGGTCCGGCCGCGAGGCTTTGCCGGTGGTTGCGGCGGATGGCGAACGCCTCGGCAAGGTCACGCTTTCCCGCCTTGCCCGCCATGCGGCAAAGCCGCAATGACGCGGCTCCTGCCCAATCTCCTGCGGCTTGCGGCGTTCGCCGTGCTTGTCGCCTTCCTCGTGCAGCCGGACTTGTTCGAGCCGCTGCTCAGGCCCTTCGTGCAGGCCAATGCGCCGGCCGTGTACAATCAGGGCAGCCTGCTTTCGCTGACGCTTTCGCATCTTGCCACGGTCTTCACTGCGACGTTTGCCGCGACCCTGGTTGCCGTCGGGCTTGCCATCCTCGTCACCCGGCCGATCGGCGCGGAGTTCCTGCCGCTTTCGCGCAGCCTCGTCAATATCGGCCAGACCTTTCCACCCGTCGCCGTCCTGGCGCTCGCCGTTCCGGCGGTCGGTTTCGGGGAGAAGCCCACCTTGATCGCGCTTTTCCTCTACGGCCTGCTGCCGATCTTCGAAAACGCGATGACGGGGCTCTCCACCCTGCCGCCGGCGATCGTCGAGGCGGCGCGCGGCACGGGCATGACCGCCTGGCAACGGCTTGCCAAGGTGGAGCTGCCGCTGGCGCTGCCGGTCATTCTCGCCGGTATCCGGCTTTCCGTCGTCATCAGCCTGGCGACGGCCACGATCGGTTCGACGGTCGCGGCAAAGACGCTCGGCGAGGTCATCATCGCCGGCCTGCAATCCAACAATCTCGCCTTCGTGCTGCAAGGCGGCCTCGTGGTCGCGGTGCTGGCCGTGCTGATCTACGATGTTTTTTCGGCCGTGGAGCGCATGCTTTCGCGGCGGGTGGGGCGCCTCTAGTCGTCCGTTTCCAAGTCGAAGACGAGGATGCCGGCGACGCCGCCCTCCGCCGCGGCGACGAGGCGTGCGCCGGTCTTGCGGTGCTCCGGGTCCTCAAGATAGGCGTCGCGGGAAAAACTGTCGGCAAAATCGACGATGAAACCGTCGCCGAAGCCCTTGTCCATGCCTTCCTCCGGGCTGACATTCGTTCCGGCACGCACGGCCAGCATGCCCGGCAGGCGATCTTTCAGCCTGTCGATCTCGTTGAAGAGCTCGGCCTTGTAGGCGACGGAAATGGTCGGTTTGAAGCGGATGAAGACGCAGTGGCGGATCATGGCGGCTCCTATCGGATATCGGCACGCGCACGGGCGCGCGCGTCGTTGCGCTCATGGAGGAAAACCTGGGCCGGCAGAGCCGGCAGGCCCCTGATGATGTCGGCGCCCTTCTCGCCCACCATGATCGTCGGCGCATTGGTGTTGCAGGAGGGAACGCGCGGCATGACGGAACTGTCGCAGACGCGCAGTCCTTCAAGCCCGCGCACCTTCAAATCGAGCCCCACGACGGCATCCGTCCCCGTTCCCATCTTGCAGGTGCCGACCGGGTGATGGTCGGTCTTGGCGTTGGCGCAGCCGTAGTCGAAAAGGTCCTCATCGGAGACGGCCTTCGGGCCCGGCAGGCGCTCGGCCATCACATAGGGTTTCAGGGCCGCCTGCTGCATGATCTCGCGGGCGATCTTCAGGCCTTCGATCGACATCTTCCGGTCGTGCGGATCTTCCCAGTAGTTCGGATCGATCAGCGGCGCGGCGGCAGGGTCGGCGGAGGAAAGGCGCACCGTGCCGCGCGAGCGCGGATGCAGGTATGCCGAGTTCAGCGTCACACCGGCGTTCTTCAACTTCTCCACGCCCGCCTCGATGCCGGAGCCGAGGCCGAGATGAAACTGGATGTCCGGCGAGCGGGCGTCCGGGTTGGCATACCAGAAGCCGCCCGTCTCGAAGAGCGAGGAGGCGACGGGACCGGAGCGGAAGAGGACATATTGCAGGCCGGCCCACAGCGTGCGGTGCAATTTGGCGACGCCGTCATAGGTGTGGTCGCCGGTGCATTCGCAGATGACGAAGAGGTCGAGATGGTCCTGCAGGTTGGAGCCGACGCCCGGCAGGTCGTGCTTCACGGAAACCCCGACCGACGTCAGGTGCTCCGCCGGGCCGATGCCGGATTGCAGGAGCAGTTTCGGCGAGCCGATCGCCCCCGACGAGACCAGAACTTCGCGATCCGCACGGATCGTCTCGACGCCACTACCCGTCACCACCTCGACGCCGACGGCGCGCGTTCCTTCCAGCGCGATGCGGGCAACGCGCTCGCCGGTGCGGATGGTAAGGTTCTTCCGGCCCCTGATCGGCGAAAGATAGGAGAGCGAGGCGGAAGAGCGGCGGCGGTTCCTCTGCGTCAACTGGTAGAAGCCGATACCTGCCTGTTGGCGGCCGTTGAAATCGTGATTGTAGGGTATGCCGAGTTCCTGGCCGGCGCGGATATAGGCGTCGCAGATCGGCAGGGCGGAGACCGGCATCGAAACGCCGAGCGGCCCGCCATAGGAATGATAGTCGTCGGCGAAACGCTGATTGTCCTCTGCGCGCTTGAAATAGGGCAGGATTTCCCGGTAGCTCCAGCCCTCGCAGCCGTCTTCGCGGGCCCAGAGGTCGTAGTCGGCGGCGTTGCCGCGGGTATAGAGCTGCGCGTTGATCGACGAGCCGCCGCCCATGACCTTCGCCTGCGTATAGCGCAGCACACGACCCTTCATGTGCTTCTGCGGCACGGTCTCCCAGCCCCAGCTTGCAACGCCCTTCGTCATCTTGGCAAAGCCCGCTGGCATGTGGAACAGCGGGTTCCAGTCGCCGCCGCCGGCCTCCAGCAGCAGCACCCGCATGTCAGGATCTTCCGAGAGCCGATTGGCCAGCACGCAACCGGCAGGCCCCGCGCCGGTGATGATGTAGTCGTAGGTCATGCCCTGGTCCTCAGAATGGTTCGGTGCCGTGGCCGGGTGAGATTGCCCTCATCCGCCTGCCGGCACCTTCTCCCCGCCAGCGGGGAGAAGGAAGTTTGCTGTGCCCTCTCGTCTCCCTCGCCCCGCTTGCGGGGAGAGGGCGGGGTGAGGGGCGCCCCATGTTCAAAGCCGGCCGATCGAAAGCCCGCCGTCGAGATGGATCACCGAGCCGGTGGCAAAAGCGAATTTGCCGGTCGCAAGCGCGGCGGCAGCGGAGCCGATATCCTCCGGCTCGCCCCAGCGCTTCATCGGCACCAGGCCGCCTTCGATGAGGGTGTCGTATTTCGCCGAGACGCCGGCCGTCATGTCGGAGCGAATGATGCCGGGGCGGATCTCGAAGACGGAGATGCCGATCTCGGCCAATCGCACCGCCAACCCCTGGCCGAAAGCGGAAAGCGCCGCCTTGGTCATGCAGTAGTCGAGCCGCTCCGGCGATGTGAGATCGGCCGAGACCGAGGTGATGTTGATGATTGAGCGCTGGCCGGAGCGCTTTTCCGGACGCAGCATGGATTTTAAGACGGCCTGGGTGAAGAAGACGGTGCCGCGCAGGTTGGTGGCGACGATGGTGTCGAAATTCTCCGGGACAAGTTCGAGGAAGTCGCCCCGCACCACCGAGGCGATGCCGGCATTGTTGACGAGACAGGAAATGGCGCCGAGCGCGTCCTCTATGGCCGAAACGGTGGACGCATGGCCGGAAATGTCGGCGAGGTCCCCGGTCAGATAGATCGCCCGTCCGCCGACCTTCGTGAGTTCAGCAAGCATTGCCTCGGTAGTCGCATCGCTCCTGTCGATACCGGTGATGGCGATGTCGAAGCCTTCCCGGGCGAGCGACCTGGCGATGGCGAGGCCGATGCCGCGGCGGCCGCCGGTGACGATGGCGACGGGACGGGTGGAGGGCGTCATGCGGCAAGGTCCCTGTTTCGGATGCGGTCAGCGACACGCAGTGCCTGGGCGGCGACCGTCAGCGCCGGGTTCACGGCCGCCGAGGTCGGCAGGTACGAGGCATCCACCACGAAAAGGTTCGGATGGTCGTGTGCGCGGCACCAGATGTCGAGTGGCGCGGCCTTCGGATCGCTGCCGATGCGCACGGTGCCGCATTGGTGCGAGGGCGTGCGCTTGTCGAAGGCCCGCGCGAGCACGATCGGGAAGCCGGCCTTCCTCAGTGCGGCCTTGAGCTTTGCGACGAGGTCGAGATGGGCCTGCCAGTTGGTGCGGGTCCATTTCATCACGATCCGGTCGCGATCCACCATGATCCGGCTCTCGGGATGCGGCAGGTCCTCGCTCATGGCGTAGAAGTCGATGGCGCGGGATGCGATGCTCTCCAGCAGCCGTTCCGGTACGGAGGGCATGTTGGCTTTCAGGATCTTGCCCGAGACGCGGCCGAGAAGCTGGACATTGCCGAGCGGCGGGCCGCCGTTTCCGTCCGAGAGGTAGTAGTCGTTGAAGCCGAAGCTCTTCTGGTAGACAGAGGTGTTCCTATAGAAGGGTGAGAGGCCGATCACGGCGCTCGAATTGTGGTTCATGAAGTTGCGGCCGACCTGATCGGAGCTGTTGGCAAGACCCTTCGGGAAGGCTTCCGAGGCCGAGCGCAGGAGAAGGACGGCAGATTGCACCGCGCCGGCCGAAAGGATCACCAGCTTCGGCGATACGCTCTCGGCCTGGTCGCCGCTAAGGTAATGAACGGTCGAGACGGTGCGGCCATGCGGGGCGGTGGTGAGCCGCGTCACGCGGCAGTTGGTGCGCAGCTCGACATTGGGATACTTCAACGCTTCGGCAAGCGCGGTGCTCTCGGCATCCATCTTGCCGTCGTTGCAGTTCGGATGCGCGTCCCACGGCGTTCGCCCCTTGGCGAGCCAGCGATCGATATCGACACCGAGCGGCAGGGAATAGGGATGAAGCCCGTTCGCCTTCAGCTTCTCGCGGACCTTGGCGATCGCCGGCTCGTCCGGCACGGGCGGGAAGGGATAGGGCGCGGAATGAGGCGGCTCGGTCGGATCCTCGCCGAGCGTGCCGCGCACATTATAGAGCTTCTCCGCCGCCGAATACCACGGCTCCAACTCCTCATAGGCAAAGGGCCAGGCGGGGGAAACGCCGTCGCGGTGGCGCATTTCCGCGAAATCCTCCTTGCGGTAGCGCACGAGGACGGCGCCGTAGAATTTCGAATTGCCGCCGACATTGTAGTAGTTGCCGGGGTTGAAGGCGGTGCCGTCCGCTTCGTACCACATCTCCTTCGGGCGGAAATGGCCGCGCTGGAAGATCGCGCGCTGGTCGCGGTTTTCCGGGCGGTCGGGCAGGTGATCGCCCGCTTCGAGGATGACGATTTTCGCGCCCGTCGGGGCGAGTGCGGCGGCCATGGTAGCGCCGCCGATGCCCGATCCGATGATGACGATGTCCGGCTGCGTGGTCATGGACCCCTCAGGCGATGCGAAGCTGGCTGGCGGGATCGAAGAACACGGCCTTGTCCAGGTTGAAGGCAAGGCGTGCCGTCTGGCCGGCGGATATGCGCACATCGGCGCGCAAGCGCGCGACGGTCGCCTTGCCGCCGAGCTGGGTGACGGCGAATGTGTCGGCGCCGGCCGGCTCGACGACCTCGATCAGGCAATCTCCTTCCGCGAGGGTGCGGGCATTGCGATCCGCCCCGTCGGGATCGGTCAGCGCCTCCGGGCGGATGCCGAAGATCACCTCCTTGCCGCCATAGGCGGAAAGGCTGCCGGGTGCGTTGGGGACGGACAGCACCAGCGGCTCGGCCTGATGGCGGGCGAGCGAGACGGCAACGCCGGATCCGTTCTGCTCCACCTTGCCCTTGAGCAGGTTCATGGCGGGCGAGCCCATGAAGTCGGCGACGAAGGTGTTGGCGGGATTGTTGTAGATGTCCGCCGGCGAGCCGAACTGCTGCAGCACGCCGTCCTTCAGGACGGCGATCCGGGTGGCCAGCGTCATCGCCTCGATCTGGTCATGCGTCACATAGACGATGGTGGTCTTCATGCGCTGGTGCAGGCGCTTGATTTCCGTGCGCATGTCGACGCGCAGTTTCGCATCGAGGTTCGACAGCGGCTCGTCGAAGAGGAAGAGCTTCGGATCGCGCACCAGCGCTCGGCCCATGGCCACGCGCTGGCGCTGGCCGCCGGAAAGCTGGCCGGGCTTGCGGTCGAGCAGATGGCCGATCTGCAGCATGTCGGCGACCTGCCTTATCGCCCTGTCGCGCTCCGCCTTCGGCACGCCGCGGATCTCCATGCCGAAGGCGATGTTGCCGGCGACCGTCATGTTCGGATAGAGCGCGTAGGACTGGAACACCATGGCGATGTCGCGCCTGGAGGGATGCAGGCCCGCCACCGAGCGGCCGTCGATGGCGATGTCGCCGGAGGTGATCGGCTCAAGGCCGGCGATCGTGTTGAGCAGCGT
>Ga0182742_1001126_pt1 | contig 35935 bp, 28 predicted proteins | sample eDN5th37CBELigMG_FD_128880 | JGI IMG/M metagenome (GOLD analysis project Ga0182742, IMG submission 128880) | Enriched Miracle-Growth compost microbial communities from Emeryville, California, USA - eDNA 5th pass 37_C BE-Lig MG (version 2)... ... | reverse complement strand
TTCGCGGTCGCCGGGAGGAAACGTTCCTTGAGCTCCTGGGAGCCGAATTCGGCGATGACGGGACCGACCATCGCGGTGTTGAACGGCAGCGGGTCGGGGACGGACGCGAGCTGCAGTTCGTCGAGCCACAGGTGCCGCTGGACCGAGGTCCAGTCCTTTCCGCCCCATTCGACGGGCCAGTGCGGCACGGCGAGGCCGTGCGCGTTGAGGATCCGCTGGCTGGTGACGATGTCGTCGCGGCCGAGCGGGCGGCCGGCGGCCACGCGTTCGCGGAGCTCGGCGGGGATCTCGGTGGTGAAGAACGTGCGCAGTTCGTCGCGGAATGCGAGTTCCTCGTCGGTGAGAGTCAGATTCATGATGGCCTTCCGTCCCGGTGATGGACGCGGACGCGCGGCGGCTCCGCGTCGCCCCGACGATAAACCGTACACTGTTAGGACGTCCAGGTCCCCGCTTCGAGGAGGATGCCGATGGCCCGGCCCCGGACACCGCTGCTGAGCCGGCAGCTGATCCGCGACACCACCCTGCGCATGATCGACGAGCACGGCCTCGGGGACGTCTCGATGCGCCGGATCGCCACCGAACTCGGAGTCCGCGCGCCCTCGCTCTACACGCACTACCCGACCAAGGACGCGCTGCTCGACGACATCGGCAACCTCATCGCCGACGACGTCGACGTCTCGGGTTTCGAAACGGGCGACTGGCGGGAGGCGCTGCGCGCGTGGGCCCGCTCGTACCGGGCGGCGCTGGCCGCGCATCCCAACATGGTTCCGTACCTCGCCTCGAGTCCCGGCACACGCCCGGGGGCTCTCGACCGGGCCGATGCCGTCCACGGCGGTCTGACACGCGCGGGCTGGCCGCCGCGCACCGCCACCCTCATCGGCGCGTCCGTGAAGTACATCGTGCTCGGCGCCGCGATCGCGTCGTTCGCCGGCGGATTCCGCGGCGACCGCGACACCTACGACGACCGCTACCCGCACCTGGCGGACGCGCACCGCCTCGCCGAGCGCGCCGCGGAGATCGATCACGACAGTTTCGAGCTCGCGCTCGAGACGTTCCTCGTGGGACTCGAGCCGCAGTTCGCCGCGCTCGGCGGCAGCCGCTGATCCGGTTTCGGATGCAGGAGGCGATCGGTGGTCCTACCGTGGTTTCCATGACGCGCCCCATCCGCATCGGACTCCAACTCCAGCCCCAGCATCAGCCCGACTACGGCGTCATCCGCGACACCGTCCTGCGCGCCGAGGACGCCGGCGTCGACATCGTGTTCAACTGGGATCACTTCTATCCGCTCACCGGTGACCCCGACGGTGCTCACTTCGAGTGCTGGACGATGCTCGGCGCCTGGGCCGAGCAGACCGAGCGCGTCGAGTTCGGCGCACTCGTCACCTGCGGCGGTTACCGCAACCCGGATCTGCTGGCCGACATGGCCCGCACCGTCGACCACATCAGCGGTGGGCGGCTGATCCTCGGCATCGGGGCGGGCTGGTTCGAGAAGGACTACGAGGAGTACGGCTACGAGTTCGGGACCAAGGGTGCGCGCCTCGCCCTACTCGCCGAATATCTGCCGCGCATCACCGCGCGGCTCGGCAAGCTGAATCCACCCCCGACACGCCATATCCCGATCCTCATCGGCGGTGGTGGCCCGCGGAAGACACTGCCGCTCGTCGCGAAGTACAGCAACATCTGGCACAGCTTCGGTGACCTCGGCACCCACGTCGAGAAGTGGGGAATCGTCGAGAAGCGGTGCGCCGAGATCGGCCGGCACGCGTCGGAGATCGAACGGTCGGTGCCGTGGCCCGGCGTCGACCAGGCCGCCGCCTACGCGGATGCGGGGGTCACGCTGTTAACCGTCGGCGTCAGCGGCCCGGACTACGACCTGGCGCCACTGGTCGAGGCCATCGGGTGGCGTGACGAGAACTCGCCGCCGCCGCTGTCCGGTCTCGCCTGACCCGTCACCCCACTACTGTCGGGTTCATGACACGACAGGTGAGTGTGTGGGGTGGAACTTTCTGGCTGAGCGGGAAGACCCGGGAAGCGGCGCTGGACGCGGCGCGCGAACTCGATGAACTTGGGTATTCGAGGCTGTGGACGTCCGGCGGATTCCGGGACGGCGTTCCGTCGATCTACGGCCAAGTTCTGGATGCGACAACGCGTCTCGGTGTCGCCAGCGGCATTCTGAGCATCTGGCACGCCGATCCGGCGGCCACCGTCGAAACCGTCCGCGGGTTCGAGGAGGATCATCCGGGCCGTTTCCTGCTCGGCCTCGGCACGAGCCACGCGCCCGTCGTCGACGCGAAGGGCCCGAACACGTACGCCAAGCCGTACAGCCGGATGGTCGAGTACCTCGACGCCCTGGACGCCGAGGGGTTGCCGTCGGAGCATCGGGTGCTGGCCGCACTCGGGCCGCGCATGCTCACCCTGTCCGCCGAGCGGTCCGCGGGTGCGCACCCCTACTTCGTCCCTGCCGAGCACACCGCGCAGGCACGGGACATCCTCGGTGACGATCCGCTGCTGGCACCGGAGGTCGCGGTGGTGCTCGAGCGCGACGAGGACACCGCCCGCGCGATCGGGCACGCGTACATGAGCTCCTACCTGGCGCTGCCGAACTACTCGAACAACCTTCGTCGTCTCGGATACAGCGACGACGACCTGACCGGGGGCGGCAGCGACAAGCTGATGGACGCGCTGATTCCGTGGGGTGATCTCGACACGGTGGTCGCGGGGATCGAGAAGCACTACGAGGCCGGGGCCGACGAGGTCGCGATCCAGGTGCTCACTGCCGACCCGTTCACGTTCCCGAGTTCCGCGTATCGGGAGCTCGCCGGGGCACTTGTGTAGACGGAGCTCTGTGTGCCTTTGTGGCGGTCCCAGCCGCCACAAAGGCACACGGGCGGGTTAGCCCGCGCGGAACTCCTTGCCGGAGACGATCGCGGACGGCCTTCCGTCCGGACCCACCGGAATGTCACCTTCGACCGTGGTGCGGTAGAGCACGCGGTCGACGTCGAGATGATCGAGATCGGACGGCGCTCGATGCGCCGTCGCGCGGTTGTCCCAGATCGCCAGACTGCCCTTCCGCCAACGGATCCGGGCGGTGTATGCGGGGTCGGTGATCTGCTCGAACAGCAGGTCGAGGATGCGGTCGCTCTGACTCGGTGACAGACCGATGATCCTGCTCGTGAAGCCCGGATTGACGAACAGCAACTTCTCCCCGGTTTCCGGATGTACCCGCACGACAGGGTGCTCCGAGACCGTCGGCCCCGCCGCGGCCGCCTTCGCTACCGTGCTCGTCGCGCTGTAATACGGCTTCCGTCCCCCGAATCGGTGCTCGGCACGCAACCCGTCCACGAAGTGCTTGAGCGAGCCCGGCAGATCCGCGTACGCCGCCGCGAGATCGGTGAAGTGGGTGTCCCCGCCGACGTCCGGAACGAGTTCGGCACGAAGGATGGACAGCGCCGGCGGGTTCACCACCGCGGTCACGTCGGTGTGCCACCAGTTGGCGTAGCTGACCTTGCGACTGCCGAATTTCGCTGCGTACAAACGGCTGTCGACTTCGAGGATCTGCGGGTATCCCGGTGCCCCCTTCTCGGTTTCGAGCGGGTGCGAGGGTGTGACCTTTCCGAAGTACGACGTCAGCCGGATGTGTTCGTCGTGGGTCAATCGCTGATCCGCGAAGTAGAGAACCTTGTGCTTCAGCAGTGCCGCGCGTAGTGCCGCGATCGTCTCGGCCGGCAGTTCGGAGGACAGGTCGACGCCCGAGATCTCGGCTCCGATGTGTCCGGCGATCGGTGCCACGGAGAGGGAGGAGGCCAGGTTGGGGCGGTCGTCGACGAGTGTCATGGATCCACTTTCGGTTCGAGCGAAACGAGGGTGCCGTGAACGGTAGTGCGGACCAACGGATCCGGGACCGGTTGGAATCGACACGGTTCGAATCCGTCCGCGGAACAGGGCGGCCCTTGCCTCCGGACCGGTCACTCTGTTAACTGTAGTTGCGGTCGTCGTTCGCTCCGAACGACCGCCCCGTCGACCCAGGGAAGAGACGTCATGGACATCGAAGTACTCGGACGCGTACTGACCACGCTGCCGGAGAACGACGACCACCCGTACCGCACCGGCCCGTGGCGGCCGCAGCACACCGAGTGGCGCGCCGACGACCTCACCGTCGTCGGCGAACTTCCGCGCGACCTCGACGGCGTCTACCTGCGCAACACCGAGAACCCGGCGCATCCCGCACTCGAGGGTCTCTACCACCCGTTCGACGGCGACGGCATGATCCACGCCGTCGGATTTCGCGACGGAAAAGCGTTCTACCGCAACCGGTTCGTCCGCACCGACGGCTTTCTCGCCGAGCAGGAGGCCGGAGGCCCGCTGTGGGCGGGCATCGCCGAGCGACCCGAGAACTCGATCCGGCAGGACGGCTGGGGCGCGCGCGGTCGCATGAAGGACGGCTCGAGCACCGACATCACCGTGCACAACGGGGTCGCGCTGTCGAGTTTCTGGCAGTGCGGTGAGCTGTACCGCCTGGATCCGACCACGCTCGAGACGCTCGGGAAGTCGACCTGGCACGGCGACTTCCCGTCCACGGGTGTCTCCGCGCACCCGAAGGTCGACGAGCGGACCGGCGAGATGCTGTTCTTCGACTACACCACCGACGCGCCCTACATGCACTACGGCGTCGTCGACGCACAGGACCGCCTGGTGCACTACGTCGACGTGGAACTGCCCGGTCCGCGCCTGCCGCACGACATGGCCTTCACCGAGAACTACGCGATCCTCAACGACTGCCCGCTGTTCTGGCTGCCGCAGCTCCTCGAACGCGGCCGGTACGTCCCGAAGTACCACCCGGACATGCCGATGCGCCTCGGGGTGATCCCGCGCCGCGGCAACTCCGACGAGATCGTGTGGTTCGACGCCGACCCCACCTACGTCCTGCACTGGACCAATGCCTACGAGAGCGGCGACGAGATCGTCCTCGAGGGCTTCCACCAGAGCGACCCCGAACCCGCCGACGACGGAAACGGCGACATCTACAAACGGCTGTTCCGGTCCCTCGCTCTCGACCGCATGGGCACCCACCTGCACCGGTGGCGGCTGAACCTGCGCACCGGTCAGGTGAAGGAGGAACGGCTGTCCGAGTCGATCACCGAATTCGGCATGATCAACCCGCACCACGCGGGGGTGCCGCACCGCTACACCTACGCCGCGACGGGCGTGCCCGGCTGGTTCCTGTTCGACGGCCTCGTCAAGCACGACGTGCTCACCGGCAACGAGGAGCACTACGCGTTCGGCGACGGCGTGTTCGGCAGCGAAACCGTGATGGCGCCGCGCATCGGGTCGACGTCCGAGGACGACGGCTACCTCGTCACCCTCGTCACCGACATGAACGAGGACCGCTCCGAATGCCTCGTGTTCGATGCGCAGAACGTCGCCGACGGTCCCATCGCGCGGATGCAGCTGCCCGAGCGGATCTCGAGCGGCACGCATTCGACGTGGGCCGCCGGATCGTCGCTACCCGGCTGGCGTGAGGACGACCGGCCGGGCAGCACGATCGGCTTGTAAGCTGCCCCGGTGCCCGGTCCCACCACGTTCACCACGCTCGAACCGGGCGGCGACAACGCGCTCGCGGTGACCCTCGGGATCCTCGGCGACGAATGGAACCTGTGGATCCTCCGCTCGGCACTGCTCGGCGCACGCCGGTACGGCGACTGGATCGCGCGCGGTCCCATCTCCCACGCGGTGCTGACCGCGCGGCTGGGCCGGTTGACCGAGGCCGGGTTGTTCGAGAAGGTCGTCTACCAGCAGCAACCGGTACGCCACGAGTACGTGCTCACCGCGCGCGGACGCAGCGTGTGGACCGTCCTCGTGAGCATGTGGGCGTGGGAGCAGCACTGGTCGGCCGATGCGGGAGCGCGCCTGCCGCGTCGGCGCCACACCGCGTGCGGGCAGCTGTTCGTGCCGCGGCTCGTCTGTGCCGCGTGCGGGGCGCCGGCCGACGCGCACGACGTGAGCGTGCGGACCGGGCCGAGCGGCGACCGGTCGCGGTGTGTGCCCGCCGCGGCCGGTCGTCGCCGGTCCGGGCGGGCGGCCCGCACCCCGGACATCGTCCCGCACACCATGGAACTGGTGGGCAACCGCTGGTCGGCGGCGTTGCTGGGCTCCGCGCACCGCGGCGCCACCCGGTTCGGGGAATTCGCCGAGCAGATGGGAGCACCGCCGGCGGTCGTCATCGATCGGCTCCGGCGGTTCACCGAACTCGACGTGCTCGCGCCGCGCCCGCATCCCGGCCGGGCCGATTGGGTGACCTATCACCTCACCGACAAGGGCCTGGCGTTCTTCCCCGTCATCGCGTGCATGATCGCGTGGGGACAACGCTGGTTCCACGCACCCGAAGGCCCCGCGCTCGAAACGGTGCACGTGGGATGCGGGGCGCCGTTCCTGCCCGGACTCGTCTGCGACCGGTGCGACGCCACCCTGAACGCGGCAACCATCGCGATCGAGGATGCAACTGTCGCGAACGGGTAGGGGTCGGCGGCCCCCGTTTTTCCGACCCCGTTTTTCCGAGCGCGCAGCCCCCCGTTTTCGAGCGAATGTATCGCTCGTCTCCTTCAATCGACTGAACGTACCGCTCGCTCGGAAAAGACAAGGGGTACGCGAGGACGGCGGGCCGGCTCAGCCGAAGTCGACCTGCCGGTGCTTGTTCGCCAGAGCCACCACCATGCCGGCACCGAACGGGCCGCGGCTGTCGAACAGCACCGATGTGCCGACGGCGACACCGTCCTCGCCGATGTGGTGATCGGCCTCGACCCCGACCTCTTCACCGACCGGCAGCCGCGACAGGGTCAGGGTGACGTCGGCGTTGATGTATCCGACGCCCTGCTCGCTCCAGTTGGTGACCAGGCTGGTGCCCTCACCGACGATCGCGGTCCGCACGAACGGCGACATCTTCTCGCCGAGGATCACCGGAAACTGTCTGGCCCACATGCGTTTACGGCTCGAATTCTGATGCTCGGACCGTATCTGCGACCAACCCTCGGGGTGGTCGTCGCTACCGAACCAGGTCGGCACGAACCCGGCTGCCGGGTCATCCGTGCGACTCGGCGGCGGCGCCGGATGTTCGTCGCGGGTCCATACCGTTCCGGGCGGCTGCTCCGACGGACGGAGATACACGACGGTCGCGCGCGCGACCACGTCGCCGTTCTGCTGCATTTGCGCGTCGGCCACCCGGATGCGGTTGCCGTCGCGCACGAGGGTCGTCTCGACCGTCACGGGATCGGTGCGTACCGGTTTGAACAGATCGACGGTGAGCCGCGACGGCACCCAGTTGTCCACCGCATGCCGGTTCTCGAGTTCCCGGGCGAACAGCCCGCACACGCACGGACCGACGATCATGTCCGACGACCAGGGACTGATCGCTATCTCGGTCGGCACGAAACTGCCGTCGACCTCGGTGAAATATCCGCGTTCGGTACGTCCCATGCTCCGCATTCTCCGGACCGGTCGTGCGGCGGGTCACGCCGGGTCCGTGGACCGCGCCGGACGATCGCCCGCGCGACAGCCGGTCCGATACCCCGGCCGTCCGCGGAAACGAGAACGGTTCTGTCGCGGAAGTCGTTCTTGTCCATGATTTTTCCGCCTCTACGGAGCTCTTCTCGCCGTAGGAAGGCGTAAGGTGGGCAACAATGTCCGGACCGCTCGAGAATCCCGGGCCGGTTGTGCCACCGGGACAACCCGTACCCACCCGATTCCGGTCGTGTCGACGAATGTTCCCGTTCAACCCGCACCCGTCGGTCTAGGCTCCGAACATGGTCGGATCGGCGAGGAAACTCCGCACCGCGTTCGCGATACTGCTGACGATGCTGCTGGCGCTCGTGCTGACGTCGTGCAGTTCGTCGGGAGACAGCGACTCCGGAACCCGCGACCTGTGTTCGCCCCCGGGAATCGGGTCCGCATCGGCCGCACCGACGAACCTGGCCGCGGGCGGAGCGGAAGCGGAGGACCGCTACACAACCCCGGACGTGGTGCCGCTCGAGAGCATCGACACCGCGCGGCTGGGGCTCATCACCCCGGGTGTCCTGACCGTCGGCACGCTCTCCGACGCCCCGCCGAGCATCTGCGTGAACTCCGAGGGTGTGTTCACCGGTTACGACAACGAGGTTCTGAAAGCCATCGGGGAGAAGCTCGGACTCGACGTGCAGTTCGTCGGCACCGAGTTCGCGGGGCTCCTCGCGCAGGTCGCCGGGCGCCGCTTCGACGTCGGATCGTCGTCCATCACCACGACGGACGAGCGCCGCAATCTCGTCGGATTCACCAACGGCTACGACTTCGGCTACTTCTCACTCGTGGTGCCCAACGGCAGCCCGATCACCGGGTTCTCGGATCTCGACGCTTCCACCCGTATCGGCGTCGTCCAGGGGACCGTGCAGGACGACTACGTCGTCAACACCCTGAAGCTGGACCCGGTGAAGTTCCCGGACTACAACACCGCGTACGCGAATCTGAAGACCGGCCAGATCGACGCCTGGGTCGCGCCGTCGCAGCAGGCCGAAGGGGCCATCGCACCGGGCGACCCCACGTCCATCGTGGAGAACACGTTCAGCGTCAACAACTTCGTGGGCTGGGCGGTCGCGAAGGAGAACCAGCCGCTGATCGACGCGCTGAACTCCGGCTTGGACGCGGTGATCGCCGACGGCACGTGGGCCGCGCTGTACACCGAATGGGTGCCGCGCGAGCTGCCCGAGGGGTGGAAGCCCGGCAGCAAGGCCGCGCCCGAACCGGAACTGCCCGACTTCGCGGCGCTCGCCGCCCAGACGGGAACCGAACCCGCGGGCACGCCCGCCGCCGAACAGAAGTCGACGCTGACGCAGCTGCGCGAGACCTTCTTCGACTGGGGGCTGTATCAGAAAGCCTTCCCGGAGCTGTTGAAGACCGGCTTGCCGAACACCCTGATCCTGGCGCTGACCTCCGGGATCGCCGGCACGATCCTGGGCATGCTGCTGGCGGTCGCGGGGATCTCCCGCACCCGCTGGCTGCGCTGGCCCGCCCGCGTCTACACCGACATCTTCCGGGGACTGCCCGCCGTCGTGATCATCCTGCTCGTCGGCCTCGGGGTGGGACCGGTCGTGCAGGGCATCACCGGCAACAATCCGTACTGGCTCGGCGCGGCGGCGCTGGCGCTGCTGGCCGCGGCGTACATCGGCGAGATCTTCCGCTCCGGTATCCAGTCGGTCGAGCCCGGGCAGATGGAAGCCGCGCGAGCGCTGGGCTTCAGTTACCGGAGGTCGATGTCGCTGGTGGTGGTGCCGCAGGGTGTCCGTCGCGTGTTGCCCGCCTTGATGAATCAGTTCATCGCCCTCATCAAGGACTCGTCGCTGATCTACTTCCTCGGCCTGCTCGCGACGCAACGTGAGCTGTTCGCGGTCGGCCGCGACCTCAACGCCCAGACCGGCAACCTGTCGCCGCTGGTCGCCGCCGGCCTGTTCTATCTGATCCTGACGGTGCCGCTGACGCACCTGGTGAACTACATCGACCATCGGCTGCGCGTCGGCCGGAAGGAAGCCACGCTCGACCCGCTCGAGCAGGACCTCGTCGTGGAGAGAGGCTGAGAACGACCATGACCGCTCCGACCCTCGAGGGTGTCTCGCTCACCGGCACCGGGCTGCACCTGGCGTTCGGATCCAACAAGGTGCTGCGCGGCGTCGACCTGCACGTCGACGCGGGGAAGACCGTCACCGTGATCGGGCCGTCCGGATCCGGCAAGTCGACACTGCTGCGCGTGCTCAACCGCCTGTACGAACCCGACGCCGGCGACGTGCTGCTCGACGGGAAGTCGGTGCTGAAGGACAACCCCGACGCGCTGCGTCAGCGCATCGGCATGGTGTTCCAGCACTTCAATCTGTTCCCCCACAAGACGGTCATCGAGAACATCGCGCTGGCGCCCCGCAAGCTCAAGGGCATGTCGAAGGACGAGGCCCGGGCACTCGCCCTCGAGCAGCTCGAGCTGGTGGGTCTCGCCCACAAGGCCGAGTCGCGGCCGGCGAATCTGTCCGGCGGGCAGCAGCAGCGCGTGGCGATCGCACGCGCACTGGCGATGAAACCTCAGGTGATGTTCTTCGACGAAGCCACCTCCGCGCTCGACCCGGAACTCGTCAAGGGCGTGCTGGCGCTGATGGCGGATCTCGGTGCCGGCGGCATGACGATGGTCGTCGTCACCCACGAGATGGGTTTCGCGCGGTCGGTGTCGGACACCGTCGTGTTCATGGATCACGGCGCGGTCGTCGAGACCGGCACCCCGGACCAACTGTTCGACAGCCCGGAAACCGAACGTCTGCAACAGTTCCTGTCGCAGGTCCTCTGACGGATCCGTGCCGGATCGGGGCTTCTGCCGGGATTACGGCTGGATCAGTACATTCAGTCCCCGCTCGAAGTCGGCGATACGCCGGGAGAGGGCGTGGTGGCCACCGTTGACGATCTCCGACACCCGGACGATCCCCGCGGTGTCCGCGACCTGGTTGAGGTTGCGCGACGTCCAGTACCAGGCGGCCGTGGTGAAGGCGTTCTCCGGCGCGGACAGCAATTCCGGGTGCGCGACGAAGTCCACCCCCGTGTGCTCGCTCAGCTTCTCGTAGTTGTGACGACCCGTGATCTGGATGGCACCACGACCCTTGTAGCGCACACCGTCTCCCGGCTGGGTGTTGCCGAGATCGGCACGACCCTCGTAGGCGCGTCCGGACGCGTACTCCTCGAAGGTGCGGAAGGAATCGGACTCGACCGCGAGCTGGGCGATGAACGCTGCCTGCCGGACCGGCGTGTCGACGCCGTTGTGCACCATCGCGTCGTTGAGCGGGGCGATGTACTGCTCGATCTTCTCGGGCTGGATGCCGGGCACGATGCGCGCCAGCTCGTCGGGGGTGACGGCGGGCGGCGGCGGAGGTGCCGGGGCAGGCTCGGGCGCGACCTCGGCCGGCTCCGTGGACACTGCGGCATCGGCGGTCGCAGCGTCGGCCGCGCCACTCCACCCCGCAGTCGACAGGGCCTCGAAGTCCAGCGCCTTGAGCTGCTCACGAGGCTGCTCGAACCGAGCCGGCACGGAGGACGCCGTATCGGCGTTGGCGGCGGACGTACCCGCCACGACGGCGGCGGTTGCAGTTGTGATCATGGCTGCCGCGGCGATGGCGGCACGCAAACGGCGCGAATATGTAACTGACATGGGTCGTGCTCCAAGATCGGCCGAGCGGGGTCCGGCCTCCGAAACTGGGGGCCACGGGCGTTACCGAAGGGAAGTCTTTGTTCCCTGATGGATCACCATCGAGCGGCCTTGAGGTCACATCCAGGTAACGGTCCAGGTAGGCCGCTTTTCAAGGTATCGTGATCCATGTCACGTTTGGCCTCGAAAAGCGGCACACAGCTCCCTCGTTCTCGACCCGGCGCGCCCCGAATCGCTCGATCACGACACCCGGAGGCCGGGGCGGCAGCGATCGACCGGCCTCACCCGGCCACTCCGGCGAACCGGTTCGGTAAGGTGGGATCTGTTGCACTTCAACATGACTCGTAGTCAGTCGGCTTCCGGGCGGAGACGGCCGGCCGACCCGCCCACCGGGTCAGGGGCGACGTGCCCAATACCTGTGTCCCGCATGACACAAATGGGACACATTCATCGTCCGCCAGCAGCCCAACCGTTACAGATTTGTGTCCCATCACACAGTGGCGACGGGGGTCCGCAACACGCTCTCAGACCCCTTCGCGATGCACATCAGCGCGAAACCGGTCGGTCCCATCGGTATTCACTGCTCAACATCTGTCACATGGGTTCCGAAAGGGACTGCGGGGAATGTTACGACCGCCCCCGGACCCGGCTCGGAACCGGCGGAGGGGTGATCGTCGGAGGTAACCGACCGGTCCGTTTGCGCGGACCCGGAGCATCCACTGGACGAGAAGCCGCCGCTCCCCGTTCATCTGTTCGTTCCCTTTGTCTCGTTTGCGCCTTCTACGGTGCCCCCGAAGCGAATCGACGAGGGAGATCACGTGCGCATCAAGAACCTGCCGCTGTTCGTCCACGACGGGAAGTCGTCACGGGCGAATATCACGTGCCGCTACAAGTGCGGCGACGCCTGCTCGCACGCAGTACCGAACAATTCGGGCGGGGCGTACTTCGGGGACATCGTTCGGGGTGCGGTGTCGCGGCGCGGGGTACTGCGCGGCGGTGCGATGGCGGTCCTCGCGGTCGGCGCGGGCGGGGTGCTCACGGCGTGCTCTGACGATGCGGGTGCCGGTGAGACGCCGGCTCCCGGCAGCAGTGATCTTGGACCGGCAGCTCCCGGAACCGATTTCACACCCGTCGCGCCCAACACCGCGGACGCGGTGACCGTTCCCCACGGATACGAGCAGGCCGTGGTGATCCGCTGGGGCGACCCGGTGCTGCCCGATGCCCCCGCATTCGACATCGCGAATCAGACCGCGGCGGCGCAGGAGAAGCAGTTCGGGTTCAACAACGACTTCGCGGGCCTGCTGCCCGTCGACGGCGTGCCGCACACCTATCTGCTGGTCGTCAATCACGAATACACGACCGAACCGTTCATGTTCGCCGGGTACGACGCGGATAATCCCACCGAGGAGCAGGTGCGGATCGGCTGGGCCGGTCACGGACTGTCTGTCGTGCAGGTCAAGGGCAAGCCCGGAACAGGTCGTCTCACACCGGAATTCGGTCCGCACAACCGGCGAATCACCGCCCTGACCGAGTTCACCGTCACCGGGCCCGCAGCCGGCAGCGACCTGTTGAAGACCGACGCGGATCCGACCGGCACCCGGGTGCTCGGCACACTGAACAACTGCTCGGGCGGGCTCACCCCGTGGGGCACGGTGCTGTCGGGTGAGGAGAACTTCAACCAGTACTTCGCGAACGCCGAGCAGGTCACCGATCCGGTCGTCGCCGAACGGCTCGCCCGCTACGGAATCGAAGGCGGTGCGTCCGAACGCAAGTGGGAGCGCTTCGATCCGCGCTTCGATGTCGCGGCGAACCCGAACGAGGTCAACCGCTTCGGTTGGATCGTCGAGGTGAACCCGTGGGACGCGACGTCCGTGCCGGTCAAGCACACCGCGCTCGGCCGGTTCAAGCACGAGGCCGCGACCGTCCACCTCACCCCCGACGGCACGGTCGTCGCGTACAGCGGTGACGACGAACGCTTCGACTACATGTACAAGTTCGTCTCGTCCCGGAAGATGCAGGCCGGAAATTCGCAGACGGCGATGCGGCACAACATGACCCTGCTCGACGCCGGCACCCTGTACGTCGCACAGCTCTCGGGCGACAACCCCGACGCGATCGACGGCACCGGAACCCTGCCGGAAGGGGGCGCATTCACCGGCAGAGGCACGTGGATTCCGTTGCTGCGCAGCAACGGAGACGGTTCGGCGGAGTCATTGGTCGACGGAATGTCGGCCGAGGAGGTCGCGGTGTTCACCCGCCTCGCCGGCGACAAGGTCGGTGCCACCAAGATGGACCGGCCCGAGGACTTCGAACCGAACCCGGTGACCGGCAAGGTCTACGTGGCCCTGACCAACAATTCGAATCGCGGCGCAGACGGCAAGCCCGCTGCCGACGAAGCGAACCCGCGTACCAACAACAAGAACGGCCAGGTCCTCGAGCTCGACGACGACCACGCCGGCACCTCCTTCACCTGGAATCTGCTGCTCGTGTGCGGCGATCCCGACGCGGCCGACACCTACTTCGGCGGATTCGACAAGTCGCGGGTCAGCCCGATCTCGTGCCCGGACAACCTCGCGTTCGATCCGCACGGCAACCTGTGGATCAGCACCGACGGCAACGCCCTGAAATCCAACGACGGCCTGTTCGCGGTGGTGCTCGACGGACCGCGCCGCGGCGAGACCAAGCAGTTCCTCACCGTGCCGATCGGCGCCGAGACGTGCGGTCCCGTCGTCCAGGAGAACCGCGTCCTGGTGTGTGTGCAGCATCCGGGCGAGACGGACGACGCGTCGTGGGACGCTCCCGCCTCACACTGGCCCGACGGCGGCACCGCCCAGCCGCGCCCCTCGGTCGCAGTGGTGTGGAAGGCAGGCGCCTGACGGCACTCGTGTGCCCTTCCGGCGCCCCCAACCGCCACAAAGGCACACGGGCGCGTCAGCGCAACACGGAACTGCCGAGGTACTCGCAGGCCTGCAACGCGAGTGCGACGTCCAGCTTGTCGTGCGTCGCGGGTGCGCGGGTGGGATCGCCGAGCGCCTTGCCGACCCGGTACTTGACGGTGTTGCGGTGCAGGTTCATGCGTTCGGCGGTGTGCAGGTGGCTCTCACCGGTCGCGAAATAGGTACTCAGCGTTGCCCGCAGCATCGCGGCCTGCTCGGTGTCGTCCGCGAGGGGCCCGAGCACCTCACCGACCCACGCCCGTGCGGCGTCGAGATTGCGGGCGAGCAGCGACACGACGGCGACACCGCGGTCACCGAAACCGATGACGCGGCGGTGTGAGGCGCTCTGCACCATGGCAATCGAATACGCGGCCCTGGCCTGCTCGTGGCTGCGCCGGAAGCCGGCGAGACCGGTCGCGGGCAGCCCGACGGCCACCCGGCCGGTGGAATGGCCACCGACGACCGCGGCGAGTGCGGCCGTGTCGATCGCGGGCGGGCGCCGGCCGAACGGCAACCACGCCCACACGGTGCGGCGGTCGACGGCTGTGAGGATCGGCGGGCCGTCGGCCCGCAGGTGTTCGGCGATGCCGCGGACCAGCCGGTCGAGGGGGCTGACACCGCCGTCGGCGGGTTCGACCGTGGTCCACACGATCATCGCGACGTGGCATCGGTCGAGCCGGTAGCGGGTTTCGGCTTCGAATGCGGCACTGTCGATTTCGGTTCCCTCGACGAGACCGTGGATCAGCGCCGAGTGCACGTTCCCGCGCACCGCCGACCACCGTTGGCGTTCCTTCTCATAGGAGTCGAACACGTCCAGGGTGATCCGGTCGATGTACCGGGAGACGACCGACGAGACATGCTCGATCACGTCGAACGCCAGGTTCGGTGGCAGGTCCATGGACCGGACCTCGTCGACGCACATCCGCATGAAATCGTTCTGACCGAGGTGATAGGCCCGCACCAGCGAGTGCGACGACACGTCACGCTGCGCCAGCCGCAGCGCGTATTCCACCGCCGCCGTGGCGGGCTGGAGGTGCTCGGTGGGAATATCGTTGGCGAGCACGTGGATCAGCGTCGCAACGTTGCCGTGCACGCTCGCCTCGAGCAGTTCGACGAGCAGCGGGTCCTCGTCGAGCTGATCGACCTCGCGGGCCATCATCGTCGTCATCGCGCGGGTGATCTCCTGTTGGCGGTCGTCGAACCGCTGCGCGATCTCACCGACGACGCGACGGACCTCGTCGTGGGTCGACGTTGCTCCCCATGCGCCGCTCGTGGCCGCCGGATCAGCCACGGCCACTCCGTAGTCGGCGCAGCGCGGATTCGGCGGCGTTGTAGCCGCACATGCCGTGTGCGCCCGCGCCGGGCGGAGTGGACGCCGAGCACAGGTATACCCCCGGGACACCGATGTCGTACGGATCCAGGGCGATCCGCGGGCGGAACACCACCTGCACACCGGCGTTTGCACCACCGATGATGTCTCCGCCCACCTGGTTCGGGTTGTCCCGCTCCAGATCGGCCGGGGTGGCCACCCTCGTCGCGACGATGCGGTCGCGGAATCCGGGTGCGAACCGCTCGATCTGCGCGACGACGGCCTCGGTCGCGTCCCCGGTGTATCCGGCGGGCACGTGCGCGTAGGCGTACACCGGGTTCACGCCGTCGCGGGAGCGGGTGGGATCGGCGACGTACTGTTGCCCCAGCAGCACGAACGGCCGCTCCGGCATCCGCCCGGAGGCGACATCCCTTTCGACACCGGCGACTTCGTCGAACTCCCCGCCGAGGTGCACGGTCCCGGCGCGACCGCACTCCGGGTCGGTCCACGGGATCGGTCCGTCGATCGCGAAATCGACCTTGAATGCTCCGGGAGCGTGCCGGAACTTCTTGTACGACTTCGCGATCCGCGAAGGCACTGCATCGCCGAAGATCTCGAGAGCCGCACCCGGAGCGACGTCGAGGAGTACGACGTCGGCAGCCGGGATGTCCGCGGGGCGCCGCACCCGTACACCGGTGTGGATCTTGCCGCCGTACTCGGCCAGCTGCGCGGCGAGTGCTCGGGTGATCGCGGCCGATCCACCCTCCGCGACCGGCCATCCGTAGCGGTGTCCCGCGGCGACGATCATCAACCCGACTGCGGAGGTCGCGGGCCGATCCAGCCGGTGGTAGGCGTGCGCGGCCACCCCACCGAACAGCGCCCGGGCCTTCGGGGTGCGGAACCAGCGTGCCGTCACCGTGGCCGGCAGCAGCGCCCGGGGACCGAACGCTGCCAACCTGAGCGGATGCCTCGGCACGTTCAGGACCGGGCGCATCAGGTCCCCGGCCAGCGCGTCGAAGCCGTCGGCCAGATCGGCGAACATCCGGTTCCACCGCGCGCCGTCGGCTGTTCCGAGTCCGGCGGCGGTGGCGTCGAGCGACCGGTACAGCAGCGCGGCCTCACCGCTGTCGAGGGGATGTGCGCAGTCGACCTCGGGCCACCGCCAGCGCAGCCCGTACCGCTCGAGGCCGAGGGTCTGCAGGTAGGGGGAGCCGGCGCCCATCGGGTGGAAGGCCGAGCAGTGGTCGTGGACCAGGCCGGGGACGGTCGACTCGCCGGAGCGGGTGCCGCCACCGATCTCGTCGGCCGCTTCGAGAACCTGGACGTCCACACCGCTACGGGCGAGGTGGACGGCGGCGGCGAGCCCGTTGGGCCCGCTGCCGACCACGACCGCTGTGCTCACGCCAGGACCTCCCGATCGTCCGCGTCGCGATGTGCGCCCCTGCGGTCCATTGTCCACTGCACGTCGAACGGGATCGGGCCGTTGGGCAGCCAGGGCTGTTCGGCGACCGCGTCGGCGACCTTGTAGCTGCCGCGCTCGATCACGCCGACGGCCGCGTCGATCACCTTGTATTCCTGCACGCCGCGGTGGATGGGCTGCGATTCGATCCAGGCGACGATGAACTCGCCGGGCGCGAAGTTGCAGCGGCGCTGGATCGCGGCGATCAGGTGCTCGTTGTGCAGGTGCCCGTCACCGAAATTGAAGGCGACGATCGAGTTGCACGAGAACTCGGCCTCACGCAGGTCATAGGTGTCGATGTCGTCACCGAGGTGCCGCATCATCAGGGAGAACAACGCGCGGCCCTGGCTGTGCATCGACCGCCAGCCGAGCAGCTGGTGCATCACGACGTCCGCTACCTCCGGCGGGTACGTCTCGAGCAGCTGGGTGCGGGTGTTCTTCGCGCCCCGAACGATGTGCCGGTCGAGCTTCTCCTCGGCACCCGGCGCGAACGCCCAGGTAGCGGACGCCCAGTTGCCGGCGTACTGCCGCATCGACGGCAGGAACGACACCAGGTCGGGCCGCAGGTTGCCGAGGACGGGGAAGAAGCACAGCGCGGCGGTGATACCGGCCGCCAGCCACCACGACGACATGTCGCCGACGCCGTAGCCCTCCCAGGCGGGGAAGCCCAAGAACAGGAACACGGTGGCGTACGCGAAGAGCAGGTTCCACTCCAGCGGCACCGCGAGCGGGAAGGTGGAGGCGATGAATAGGTGGAACGCCACCATCAGCAGCACCGCTAGCAGTGTCACCGTGCGGTTGGTGGAGAACAGCAGGATCACGGGGGTGACGATCTCGACGAGCGTGCCGAGGATGTGGGCGACTCCGCTGCCCAGGTGCGACGGGCGCAGGTCGTTCGGGAAGCTGCGGTAGTGCATGCGCTTGATGCGCTTCGACAGCATCCACGGCGTGTTGCTGACCATCGGCGGCACGACCAGTGCGAAGTGCCGTCCGAACTTCGAGACTCCGGCCCCGACCCACACGGTGACGATGAGCAGCTTGAGCGCGACGATCATGTCGACGAACGGCAGGAACGTGAAGAACACCATGGCCGGCAGGTACTGCTCGCTGCGGGCAGCGATGAAGACGACCTTGTCCCGCAGGCCGATCACGACGAGCAGCGCGATGAGCGGGGCCACGACGGCGGGCCGGACCAGACCGACGTTGTCGGCGACGAGTGCGTCCAGCGAGCCGGTGTGGACGCCCGGAAGAACCACGGCGGCAACGAGGTTCGCCAGCAGAATGGCGTAGAGCACGACGTCGCCGACGGTGCGGCGGTCACCGGCGGTGCCGGGCACCTTGTCCGGCCACGGTGGGAGCCGGAGTGTCTCGGGCCTGAGCCAGAACCGGAAGCCGCCGGTCATCGGCTTGAAGTGGCCGGCAAGGGGGCCCCACGAACCGGCGAGACCGAGCGCCTCGAGCAGCACCGTCCACAGGATCAGCTTCTGGTAGACGATCGGCTGGTTCCACCACGAGGCGACGTCGAACCACGACAACCCCGAAGTGAAGGTCGCCAGTGCGGTGCCCGCGCCGACGTAGAGGATCGCCAGTTTGAGGATGTAGACGGTGTGCACCATCTTCGGGGTTCCGAACCCGTGGTCGACCCAGTGGGTCGACATGGCGCGCAGACGGTCCCGGAACGGAAGGGCACGAAAGGTCGAGGGGTCCACCTCGGGGAAGTTGCCGGTCTTGAATCCCATGGGAATTCGCCTCCTGGGTAGGGTGTATCGCCTCACCGGCCCGCGGCCGGCGAGTCGAGTGGACGTGATGTCGGGGGGGAAGGGGTCAGGCGTCGGCGGGCACCGAGTGGCGGCGCCGCAGACCGGGCTTGTCGATCTTGCCGACCGGGTTACGCGGCAGAGCGTCGACCAGGACTATCGCTTCGGGTACCTTCACCCGCGTCAACCGGTCGGCGACGTGGGAGAGCAGTTCCTCCTCGGTGGTCTCCCGATCCGGGTAGGTCACCACGTACGCGACCGGCACCTCGCCGTACACGTCGTGGGGTGCGCCGATCACGGCGCATTCGAGCACCGCCGGATGTTCGGCGAGCGCGTTCTCGATCTCCTTGGGGTACAGGTTTTCTCCGCCGCGGATGATCATGTCCTTGATGCGGTCGACGAGGGTGAGGTAGCCGTCCTCGTCGAGGCGGCCGACGTCGCCGGTGTGCAGCCGTCCGTCGACGACGGTGCGAGCGGTCTCGTCGGGTCGGCCGAGGTAGCCGGCCATGACGTTCGGTCCTTCGATGACAACCTCGCCGATCTTCCCGGGCGGCAGCGTGTTTCCTTTCTCGTCGACGATGCCGATGCGTTGACCGGACAGCGCCGGCCCCACGGTGCCGAGCTTGCGGGGACCGTCGATCGGGTTGCACGCGGATGCGCAGGTTCCCTCGGTGAGCCCGTATCCCTCGACCACGACCAGCCCGAAGCGTTGCTCGACCCGATCGAGGAGTTCCTTCGAAATCGGTGCGGCACCGCAGATCCCGAACCGGAGCGAGGACGTGTCCAGCGACGTCTGCGCGGGCTGCGACACGAGCAGGGCGTAGATCGTGGGCACGGCCGAGAAGTACGTCGGCCGCAGCGTCGCGATGTCCTCGAAGAACCGGGCCGGGGAGAACCGTCCGGTGATGCTCAGTTGTGCCCCGGACAGGATCGGTGTGAGGAAGCTGACGGCGATCGCATTGACGTGGAACAGCGGCAGGATCAGCAGGCAGTGGTCGGATTCGGTCAGCCGCAGATGCGTCCGGAACGATGCCGCCATGAACAGCAGGTTCGCGTGCGTGAGCTGCACGCCCTTGGGGCGGCCCGTCGAACCGGACGTGTAGATCAGCAGGGCGGTCTCGTCGGCGGCGGGATCGTCACCGACGGTCCACCCGGCCGGCGGTGCGGTGACCATGTCGTCGACGTGGATCAGCGGCCGCCCGGCCGACGGTGCCCCGGGACCGGTGCCCAGCACGAGTGCCGCTCCGGCGTCGTCGATCTGGTAGTCGGCCTCGGCGGCCGTGAACGCGGGGTTGACGGGTGTCGCGATCGCGCGCAGCCGCCACGCGGCCATCAGCGCGACAAGCAGTTCGGCGCGGTTGGGCAGCATCACCGCCACGACGTCCCCGGCTCCGATCCCGTGCTCCTGCAGCTGGGACGCGAAACCGTCCACCCGGCGGGCGAATTCGGAGTAGGTGAGCTGGAGGGAATCGTCGCGCACGCACGGCCGGTCGGACTCGCGATGCCACACCAGGTACTCGATCGTCGCGGGCGCAAGCGTCACGGCACTGCCGGTGGTAACGACGCTGTCGGTCGTCACAGTGTTGTCGGTCGTCACGGCGGTCGGTCCTTCCTTCGGGGGATGACCGCAACGGTAGTGACGCACGTCACGTGCCAGCCAGGGTCCCGCAGGCTCGAGTTCCGGCGACGTGTTGTCCCCGGAGCACAAAAGCCCCGCGTACGAGGCCCGCGGGACGCCTATCCCAGCCAGTCCAGCACGGCCGCCGCCGTCCACGACTGCTGCATGCTGCCCAGCGGTTCGCCGGTGAACGGCTCGTAATACTCGGCGAACGAACCGTCGGCGGCCTGCCGAAGCCCTTCGGCGCGCAGCATGTTCGCGCGCTCGGCCCAGCCGCGGCGCGCGAACGCCCACGAGTACAACCAGGTCATCACCGGCCACACCGGTCCGCGCCAGTACTCACGGGACCGGAAATCCTTCGACACCGGCGAGGTCGACGGCGGCACCGCGTACCGCAGGTCCGGATGTCCGCAGAACTTCGGGCCCTCGAAGGTCCTCAGCAGCGCAAGTTCGGTCGCCCTCGGTAGGCCGCCGCACAGCAACGGCGCGAACATGGCGAGAGTCTCGGTGGCGATCCACTTCCCGGACCGAAGATCGAAATCTCGTGCCGCGCCGGTACGTTCGTCTGTCGTCGCAATGACGCCCCGCCGGAAACGTTCGGCCCAGCCGTAGAGGTCGCGCACATCCGCGTGCGGCCGCGAATGCTCCTCGCCGATGACGGCGAGCACCTCGCACGACAGCGAGAAGACTGCGCTGACGAACACGTCCTCGACCGCGAAGCTCATGGCGGTGGTGAGTTCGTCGTCGTTGTAGCGGACGCCTTTCATCTCCTCGAGCAGCCACAGATAGCGGTTGTACTCGGCGTCGGTGGGACGCTGCCCGGCGTCGCCGACGTGCACCAGATCCTCGCGCAGGTAGGCCGGGATCGAACCGGGCACGACGTTCGCGTACGCGGCGTCCCAACGCGGTGAGTTGTCCATCCCGGACTCCCACCCGTGATACAGCGCGATGCGGCCGTTCCCCTCCAGGTCGCGGGCACGGGCGAGCCAGCGATGCCAGCGCACCAGGTCCGCCCACCGTCGATCCAGGAACTCCTCGGCGACCGCGCGTGTACTGCGGCCGTGCCGGCGACCGTGATCGAGGATCCGCTGCACCGCGATCGCGTGCACGGGCGGCTGCGTGATCCCCGACGTCTGCACCCCGTCCGGGGCGTGCGCGGCGAGCTCGCTCACCGCCCACCGGGACGGACCGGGGAAGTACCCGTCGACGCCGTTGGCGAAGACGATGTGCGGGATCATCCCGTTGCTCCACTGCGCCGACAACAGCGTGTCGAGTTCGACGACGGCACGTTCCACGCTCAACGGCGCCAGCCCTACGGCGACGAACGCCGCGTCCCAGCTCCACATGTGCGGATAGAGCTTCGGCGCCGCACTGGTCATCGTGCCCAGATCGTTGCCGCGCAACAGGTAGGCAGCTCGCGCGGCGAGCTGCGTATGGGTGAATCCGCGATCCGGCATCGTTTCATTGTGCGACTTCCGAGGAAAAGCGCACGCCGAGTGCCCGGTCGGCCGCCCCCTCGTGCCGTGCCGGCAGCACCGGGGAGGACAATGGGGCGGTGAGCTCCCGTCCCCGTCCTGCCGCCGATGCCGTTCTGTCGCCCGGAATCCGCGACATCGACACCGGCACGTGCGAGCTCGTCAAGGACCGGTACCGGCCGGACGGGTGGCTGCTCGAGATCAACGGGGTGCCCAGTTCCCACATCGACCTGTCCGATCCGACGCTGCTCGAGTTCGAGTACATGCGGTGGATCGCGCACCTGATGGATGCGCACTGGACCCGGGCGGACCGGCTGCGGGTGCTGCACCTCGGTGGCGGTGCGTGCACGATGGCCCGGTACGTCCACGCGTGCTTCCCGAACTCCCGTCAGGTGGTCGTCGAGATCGACGGCCGGCTCGCCGAGCTGGTGCGCGAGTGGTTCGATCTGCCGCGGGCTCCGCTGCTGCGCATCCGGGTCGGGGAGGCGCGTGCGGTGCTGAGTTCGCTCACCGACGGCACCCGTGACCTGATCGTGCGGGACGTGTTCGCGATCAACCGCACACCCGCGGCGCTGACGACCGTCGAGTTCACCCGGCACGCCCGTCGTGTGCTGGCACCCGGCGGGATCTACGTGGTGAACTGCGGGGACACTCGCGACCTCACGACCGCCAAGCGCGAGGCCGCGACGATCGGCAGCGTGTTCGCGCACACCGCGATCATCGCCGACCCGGCGATGCTCAAGGGCCGCCGCTACGGCAACGTCGTCATCGCCGGCAGCGATTCGCCGCTCGGTGACTCCGCGAGCCTCGCCCGGGATCTGCTCGGCGGCGGGGTCCCGGCGCAGATCCGTCGCGACGACGAGGTGCAGCGGTTCGCGTCCGGAGCGAAGGTGCTGTGCGACAGCGAGATTTCGCTTCCTCGCGAATCGGCACCGGCAGAGACGGGCCTCGTCACCGGCTGAACGCCATCGATTCGTCGATCCGGCCGAATCGCATCGTCGGCAGGTCCAGCAGATAGTTCTGGCGCATCCGCCACGGGTTGCGGGTGCCCTGCCGCGGCAGGATCCCCGCGGCGCGCTGCACGTATCCGGAGGAGAGATCGAGCAGCGGGCGGGTCCGTCCGTCACCGCGATAGTCCGGCATCGCGATTCGATATCCCTTGCGCCGCATATGGTTCAGCAGCCGGCACACGTACAGGGACGTGAGATCGGCACGCAGCGTCCACGACGCGTTCGTGTAGCCGAGGCACAACGCGAAGTTCGGCACGCCGCTGAGCATCGTCCCGCGGTACACGTACCTCTCGCTCGGATCGACACGTTCGCCGTCGACGACGAGCGTGACACCGCCGGCCGGGACGATCCGCAGACCGGTCGCGGTGATCAGCACGTCGGCCTCGAGTTCCTCGCCGGACTCGAGTCGGACCCCACGGTCGGTGACCCGCTCGATCCGGCCGGTGACGATGTCGGCGCGACCGGATCGCAGCGCCCGGAACAGGTCCGAGTCGGGAACCAGGCACATGCGCTGATCCCACGGATCGTAGGTGGGTGCGAAATGTGGATCGACCGGCGTGCTTCCGTGCAGGCGGCGGGCGGCACGGGCGCGAATCACCTTGCCGGCCAGATTCGGCATCCGTCGGCAGAACTGGTAGAACGCCAGCATTCTCGTGACGTTCTTCATGCGCACGACACGGTGGGCGACGTTGCCCGGCAACCATGTCCGGATCCGGTCGGCGAACCGGTCGCGAGTGGGAAGCGAGATCATGTACGACGGCGACCGCTGCAGCATCGTGATGTGCTCGGCGTCCTCGGACATCGCGGGCACCAGGGTGACCGCCGTGGCACCGCTGCCGATCACCACCACGCGTTTGCCGGACCAGTCCAGGTCCTCCGGCCAGAACTGCGGATGCACCACGGGGCCGTCGAAGGTGTTCAGGCCGGGAATGTCCGGCAGGTACCCCGATTCGTAGCTGTAGTAGCCGCTGCACATGTACAGGAACGAGCACGTCAGTTCGACGGGGAGGCCCTCGGCGATCGCCCGCACCGTCCACGTCGCGGTGCCGGAATCCCAGGTGGCACTCGTCACCTTGTGCCCGAACCGGATTCGGCGATCCACCCCGGACTCCGAGGCGGTCGCCCGCACGTACTCGAGGATCGAGGGGCCGTCGGCGAAGGACCGGTCGCCGTGCCACGGCCGGAAGGGATATCCGAAGGTGTACATGTCGCTGTCGGATCGAATGCCCGGGTAGCGGAACAGATCCCACGTTCCGCCGATCGCGTGGCGACCCTCGAGGATCGTGTAGGTCAGGTCCGGGCACTGCGTCTGCAGGCGATATCCGGCACCGATGCCGGACAGGCCGGCCCCGACGATCAGGACATCGACATGTTCCACGTCCGCTCCTATCCGCCGGTCCAGGCCAGCAGTTCCTCGACGGGCCAGGTGTTGATGACGTCCTCCGGCTCGACACCCCGTTCCGCGGCGCGTTCGCATCCGTACCCGAGCCAGTCCAGCTGGCCGGGGGCGTGCGCGTCGGTGTCGATCGCGAAGCGGCACCCGAGCCGCAGTGCCAGGTCGATCATCCGGCTCGGCGGGTCGCGCCGTTCCGGCCGGCAGTTGATCTCGACCGCCGTGCCGTGGTCGCGGCACGCGGAGAACACCTTCTCGGCGTCGAAGGTCGATTCCGGCCGCTGCCCGCGACCACCCGTGACGAGCCGCCCGGTGCAATGTCCGAGCACGTCGACGTGGGGATTGGTCACCGCCCGCACCATCCGCCGGGTCATCGCGGACTTCTCGGCCCGCAGTTTCGAATGCACGCTCGCCACGACGATGTCGAGTTCGGCGAGCAGGTCGTCGTCCTGGTCGAGCGACCCGTCCTCGAGGATGTCGACCTCGATGCCGGTCAGGATCCTGACTCCGTTGCCCGACGCATTGAGTTCGGCGATCACCCCGAGCTGGGTGCGCAGCCGCTCCGGGCTCAGCCCGTTGGCAACGGTCAGTCTCGGCGAATGATCGGTGACGGCGAGGTACTCGTGCCCGAGCATGGCCTCCGCGGCGCGCGCCATCTCCTCGATGGGGCTGCCGCCGTCGGACCAGTCGGAGTGGGTGTGCAGGTCGCCGCGCAGGGTGGTGCACAGGTCGTCGGCCCCGCGCCCGATCGGCTCCGCCGCATCGCGGAGTTCCTGCAGGTAGCCGGGGATTCCGTCGTAGGATTCCCGGATCACGGCGGCGGTTTTCGGGCCGATGCCGGGTAGCTCGGACCACGTGTCGGTGCGGCGGCGGTGCTCCCGTTGTGTCTCGTCGAGTGCTTCGACCACGTCCGCCGCGTGACGATAGGCCTGTACACGGTAGGTCTTGGCGTGCTCGCGTTCGAGCCAGAACGCGACTTCGCGCAGTGCGCTCACCGGGTCCATATCCCCATTGTGGCCGCCCCGCCGCGGCCCGGGTGGCGGGAACCGCGATTCGGTCCGCCCGGTTGGGGAGAGGCGGCACGGAACCGGGGCGGGCGCCCTGACCTACGCTCGACCGTATGCGTCCCACAGCCCTGATCACCGGTGGAAGCCGCGGCCTCGGTGCCGCGATCGCCCGCGAACTCGCTCCCGACCACGACCTGCTGCTGGGTGGTCGCACCGAGGAGTCCCTCGGCGCGATCGTCGCGGAACTTCCCGGTGCCACGCCGTGGCCGGTGGATCTGCTCGACCACGAGGCAGTCGCCGCAGCCTGCTCCGGCATCGATCGGCTCGACGTCCTCGTGCACAACGCGGGGATCGCGAGCCTCGGCACCGTCGCCGAATCCGATGTCGCGCAGTGGCGGGAGATGTTCGACGCCAACGTCTTTGCCGTCGTGGCCCTGACCCGTGCCTTGCTGCCTGCCCTGCGCGCCGCGAACGGTCATGTGGTGCTGATCAATTCGGGTTCCGGCCTGAATGCGCGAGCGGGATGGGGAGCGTACGCGGCGAGCAAGTTCGCGCTGCGGGCATTCGGCGACGTTCTGCGCCAGGAGGAACCGGGCCTGCGCGTGACGTCGGTGCACCCGGGCCGCATCGACACCGACATGCAGCGTGCGCTCGTCGCCGAGGAGGGCAACGAGTACCGGGCCGATCGGTACCTGCGCCCGGCAACCGTCGCGCAGGCGGTCGGGAATGCGATCCGCACCCCGGCCGATGCCCATCCGACGGAGATCGTGCTGCGCCCCCGGTAGCCGCTACCGATCAGAACGGCAGTGGGATGACCACCGGCGGGGCGCCCGGGATCTGGATCTGGATCTGTGGAGGGGGCGGAGCCGGCGCGGGGGGCGGCGCCGGCGCGGGTGCGGGAGCCGGCGCAGGTGCGGGCGCGGGAGCCGGCGCAGGTGCGGGTGGCGGAGGAGGCGGAGGCGGGGGCGGCGCTTCGGCCGGTGGCGGCGGGGGAGGAGGCGGCGGCGCCGGTGCCTGGGACTGCGGGCGCGGCACCGGAGCGGCGGCCCCGGGTGTCCTGGTTTCGGCTTCCGTGCGCGGGGGGCTCGCGACCTCGGACTCGGGTGGCGGCGTCGGTGCCGGCTGCCGCGGCCCCGCTCCGATCGGCACCGGCAGCAGGTCGCCGGTGGAGATGTCGACGACCGTCAGCTGCGGCACCGAGGTCGCGGCGGGCTGCACGACGAACAACCGCTTCGGATCCAGTCCCTCCCAGCCGTCGCCCGTCAGTTCCGGGACCGGTGACAGTACGGGGGCCGTCAACGGTGTGCCGCGTGCACACCGCACCTTCGGGGTGCCGCGATCGTCGACGAGCACGACCGTGCCCGCCTCGAGCACCGACTGCACGGGGACGACGTGGCCGCTGCGGTACTCGTGCACGGTGACGCGGGTGTCGGCCCGCAACAGCACCGGTGTCAGCTTGCGGACGTATTCGCGGGCGTCGGTGACCTTCAGGACACCGAGCCACGCCTCGATCTTCGCGGGATCCTGCTCGAGGGTGTCGACGAGTTCCTGCCGGTCGCACAGTTCACGCTCGAGGCTGCCGCCGTAGAGCGCGGGACGGTCCCCGGCGACCGCGGCGGTGCCGTCGTCGGTCACGGCGACCGGATCGCCGGTGCCCTCGACATCCTCCTCGTCGGGTTGTGGCACCACGACCGGGACCTGGGCCGGCAGCAGCAGTCCGGTCCAGGGGTACTGGTCCTGTGCAGTCGCGATTTCGAGTCGCACCGGTTCGGTTCGCTCGGAACCACCCGACGAACATCCGCTCACCACGAGCGCGGTCAGAACGAGCACCAATCCGAATCCGCGCGCAGCGGCATCGGTGGCCACCCGCACATACTAGGACGGGTTACAAATGCGATTGGTGGATTTGCGGATTCACCGCAATCGGGTGTCGGGCGATATGTCCTCGATGGTGAGCACCTCCGACACGAAGTTCACGAGCAGTTCGTCGACCCGGCGCGCGCGTTCCATCTGCACGAAGTGACCGGCACCGTCGAGCAGGTGAACACCCCTGAGGTCCGGTACCGTCTGCCGCATCCGCTCGAGCGCGTGCGGTCCCGACATGGTGATGACGGGGTCGTTGGCGCCGGCGACGAACAGCGTCGGCACCTCGAGCAGGGCCGGTTCACTTCCCGCCGCTGCCTCCCAGTTGGCGTCGTAGGCGCGATACCAGGACAGGCCGCCACCGAATCCGGTTCGCGCGAACACCCTCGCGTAGTGGCCGAGTTCGTCCTCGCTCAGCCAGTCCCAAGGTAGGTCCGGCGCCTCGGGCAGCACGTCGAGGTAGCCGTTTCCGTCCGACGGGTGCTGCCAGATGTCGAGGTACCGGTACCGGCCGGACAGCGCGTGGAACAGCCGCTGCAGAAACTCGCGGGGTCGCGCGTCGAGTTCGCGTTCCGCGACCCCCGGTTCCTGGAAGTAGTGCAGGTGCAGGAAGTGGCGGCGCGCGATCGCCGCATACAGCTCGGTGGGCCGCGCCGGCAGCGGATCGGGCGCGTACGGCACGGCGAGCAGGACCAGCCCGGCGACACGGCTGCGGTGGCGCAGCGCGACGGTCCACGTCGCGGGCGCCCCGAAGTCGTGGCCGACCAGAACGGCCCGGTCGATGCCGAGGGCGTCGAGCAGGCCGACGAGCCGATCGGCGACCGCGACGTTGGTGTAGTCGTCGATCGAGGTCGGCCGGTCGGTTCCGCCGTAGCCGGGCATGTCCGGCGCGATCGCCCGGTAGCCGGCGGCGGCGAGTGCGCTCACCTGGTGCCGATAGCTGTATCCGAGACCGGGGAACCCGTGGCACAGCACGACGGTGGGCCGGTCGGTGTCACCGGCTTCGGCAATGTTCCACGTGAAACCATCGACCTCGACGACGACGTTGCGCATCAGGACGCGGGCACCGTGACCATGTCGTCCTGGTTCCAGTACGCCTTCATCGAGGTGATCTTCGCGTCGTCGTCGAAGGTCATGACGTCGACGACCTCCATCACGAGGTCCTGCTCCCCGAGATGCGTGGTGAGGCGGAACAGGAACGCGGCGTTGTTCGCGGCGATCTTGAGGGTGAGCAGCTCGCCGGTCTGCGTGAGCGGCTCGATGACGCCGTAGAACTCGCGCAGGGCCTCCTCGGTGGTGCGCGGTTCGGTGCCGACCGGGTCCTCGACGGTCGCGCCCGGCGCGTACAGGGCCAGGACATCGTCGGTCGTGCCCTTCGCGACCGAGCGGATGTAGTTCTCGACGGTCTCGCGGATCGCGTCGGCGGACGGTGCCATGAATGCCTCCTCTAATAGAACATGTTCTAGATCAGGAGACTAGTGTCACCGGCGCCCGCAGACCAGGTCCCGCACCGAATCGGCTCCGCCCCGGCGCGCGGGATGCTTGGCTGACACGCAGGACACGCACCGATATCGAAGACACGCACAGTCACCGAAGAACACCGAGGAGTCTTCATGAGCGAGACGGCCGCGTTCACCCTCGAAGGTCACGACGGAACCCTGGCCGGGCGCCACTGGCCGGCCGAGAATCCTCGCTATGTCGTGCTGCTGTGCCACGGCTACGGCGAGCACTCCGGCCGGTACGAGTACGTCGCGACCCGGTTCGTCACCGACGGCGCCACGGTCTACGCGATCGACCACGTCGGGCACGGACTCAGCGACGGCGAGCGGGTCCTCGTCGAGGACTTCGAGAATGTCGTCGACGACTTCCACCTGCTCGATCTGACCGCGCGGCGCGAGAATCCCGGCCTGCCCGTCGTGCTCGTCGGGCACTCGATGGGTGGGATGATCACCGCGCGCTACGCCCAGCGATACGGCAACAGCCTCGCCGCGGTCGTCCTGTCCGCGCCGGTGCTCGGCACCTGGGCCGCGGTCGACGCCCTGCTCACCGCCGACGAGATTCCCGACACGCCCATCGACCCGGACACGCTCTCCCGCGACCCGGCGGTGGGCCGCGCCTACGTCGCCGACCCCCTCGTGTGGCACGGCCCGTTCAAGCGGCCCACGGTGCAGGCGCTGAAGAACTGCCTCGACACCATCTCGGCGGCCGGCCCGGTGGATTCGGTTCCGGTGCTGTGGCTGCACGGCTCCGACGATGGCCTGGTACCGATCGAGGGCACCGTGCAGGGCTGGGGGACGTACTCCGGTGCGCAGGCACGCTCCGGCACGTACACCGGTGCGCGCCACGAGATCTTCAACGAGACCAACCGCGACGAGGTCCTCGGGGACGTCCTCGACTTCGTGAACAGCGTTCTGCCGGAACGGAACTGATCCGGCAGAACGCTGTCACCCGGAACTGGCGGTCAGCGCACCACGTTGATCATCTTGCCGGGCACCACGATCACCTTGCGGGGCGCGGCACCGGCGAGCAGCTCGACGATCTTCTCGTCCGCCAGCGCCGCCGCCTCGATCGCGTCGGGCTTCGCGTCGGCGGGCACCGTGATGCGGCTGCGCACCTTGCCGTTGACCTGGATCGGGTACTCGACGCTGTCCTCGACGAGCCACTTCTCCTCGGCGACGGGGAACGGACCGTGCGCGAGCGACTCGGAGTGCCCGAGCCGCGACCACAGTTCCTCCGCGAGGTGCGGCGCCACCGGCGCGAGCATCGACACGAGCGGCTCGACCGCGGTCCGCGGCGCGCCGTCCGGGTACGTCTTGGTGAGGTGGTTGGTGTACTCGATGAGCTTCGCGATCGCGGTGTTGTCCCGCAGGTGCGCGTAGTCGTCGGACACACCCTCGATGGTGCGGTTCAGCGCACGCAACGTGTCCTCGGCCGGCTCGGCGTCGGTGACGCGCACCGCGCCGGTCTCCTCGTCGATCGCGGCACGCCACACGCGCTGCAGGAAGCGGTGGGCACCGACGACGTCCTTGGTCGCCCACGGGCGGGACTGGTCGAGCGGACCCATCGACATCTCGTACACGCGCAGCGTGTCGGCACCGTAGTCGTCGCAGATCTCGTCCGGCGCAACGGAATTCTTCAGGGACTTGCCCATCTTGCCGTACTCGCGGTTGACCCGCTCGCCGTTGTGGAAGTACTCGCCGTCGCGCTCTTCGACCTCGTCGGCGGGAACGTAGACACCGCGGGAGTCGGTGTAGGCGTACGCCTGGATGTAGCCCTGGTTGAACAGGCGGCGGTACGGCTCCGACGACGTGACATAGCCGAGGTCGAACAGCACCTTGTGCCAGAACCGCGCGTACAGCAGGTGCAGCACGGCGTGCTCGACACCGCCGACGTACAGATCCACACCGCCCGGGTCGTTCGGGCCGTGGATCTCCGGACGCGGACCGGTCCAGTACGCCTCGTTCTCCTTGGCGCAGAACTCGTCCGGGTTCGTGGGGTCGATGTAGCGCAGCTGGTACCACGAGCTGCCCGCCCACTGCGGCATGACGTTCGTGTCGCGGGTGTAGCGCTGCAGCCCGTCACCGAGATCGAGGTCCACCTCGACCCACTCGGTCGCCTTCGCGAGCGGCGGCGACGGCTCCGAGTCGGCGTCGTCCGGATCGAACGACACGGGCGCGTAATCCTTCACATCCGGAAGTTCAACGGGCAGCATCGATTCCGGCAGCGGATGGGGGCGCCCGTCGGCGGAGTACACGATCGGGAAGGGCTCGCCCCAGTAGCGCTGACGCGCGAACAGCCAGTCGCGCAGCTTGTACTGGATGGTGCCGGTGCCGGCACCCGATTCCTCGAGCTTCGCGACGATCTTCTTCTTCGCGTCCGCGACGGAGAGACCGTCGAGGTAGTCGGAGTTCACCAGCACACCGTCGCCGGTGTACGCCTCGGCGGTGATGTCACCGCCGGAGATGACCTCGCGGATCGGCAGGCCGAACGCGGTCGCGAACTCCCAGTCGCGCTGGTCGTGTCCGGGCACTGCCATGATCGCGCCGGTGCCGTAGCCGGTGAGCACGTAGTCCGCGATGAACACCGGCAGCTTCTCGCCGTTGACCGGGTTCACGGCGTACGCGCCGAGGAAGACGCCCGTCTTCTCCTTGCTCTCCTGCCGCTCCAGATCGGACTTGGCAGCGATCGAGGCGCGGTAGCCGGCGACGGCCTCGGCCGGAGTGGCGGCGCCACCGGTCCAGCGCTCGTCGACGCCCTCGGGCCACGCGCCGCCGACGATCTCGTCGACCAGGGCGTGCTCGGGAGCGAGCGTGACGTAGCTGGCACCGAACAGGGTGTCGGGGCGGGTCGTGAAGACCTCGATCTCGGCGGCCTCGTGCCCGTCGACGGCGAACTTCACCTGGGCGCCGTGGCTGCGGCCGATCCAGTTGCGCTGCATCGTCTTGACCTTGTCCGGCCAGTCCAGGAACTCGAGATCGTCGATGAGACGGTCGGAGTACGCGGTGATGCGCATCATCCATTGCCGCAGATTCTTCCGGAACACCGGGAAGTTGCCGCGCTCGGAGCGGCCCTCGGCGGTGACCTCCTCGTTCGCGAGCACGGTGCCCAGGCCGGGGCACCAGTTGACCAGCGAATCCGAGCGGTACACCAGGCGGTAGGCGTCGAGCGCGTCCTGCTTCTCGGCGTCCGACAGCGCGGCCCAGTCGCGGCCGTCGTCGAGGGTGCGGGCACCGGACTCGAGTTCGGACTCGAGTTCCGAGATGCGGCGGGCCTTGCCGGCCTCCGTGTCGTACCACGCGTTGTAGATGGTCAGGAAGATCCACTGCGTCCAGTGGTAGAAGTCCACGTCGGTGGTCGCGACGGCACGACGCTCGTCGTGGCCGAGGCCGAGGCGGCGCAGCTGCCGCTTCATGTTCGCGATGTTCGCCTCGGTCGTGGTGCGCGGATGAGTGCCGGTCTGCACCGCGTACTGCTCGGCCGGCAGACCGAACGAGTCGTAACCGAGCGTGTGCAGGACGTTGTGGCCCAGCATGCGGTGGTAGCGCGCGTAGACGTCGGTGGCGATGTAACCGAGCGGATGCCCGACGTGCAGGCCCGAGCCGGACGGGTACGGGAACATGTCCTGCACGAACAGCTTGTCGGCGGGCACATCGCCGGCCAGCGGGCCGACCGGGTTCGGCGCTTCGAACGTGCCGCGTTCGCGCCACAGCTCCTGCCAGCGCTGCTCGATCCGCCCGGCGAGCTCGGCGGTGTACCGATGCTGCGGGGTGGCGTCGGACGACGGAGTGGAAGTCTGATCAGGACGAGTCACGGCGGTCGCTATCTACTTGGCTGGCGTCTGTTACCTCCGACCAGGGTAGAACGTGACCGAACCCGACCGGACCGGCGGCTGCGTCCGGCGGTATCCTGGTCGCCGTGTTGATCGTCGCCATCGTGCTGTTCGTACTCGCCCTCGCTGTCGGTGTCGTCGCCGTCGCCGGGCTCACCGGGCGGCTCGGACGCAACCGTTGGGCCGGCGTCCGCACCGCCGACACACTGCGCGACGACGAGACGTTCGCCCTGGCCAACAAGGTCGCGGCACCCAGCATCCTCGGTTCCGCCGTGCTGCTCGTTGCCGGTGGTGTCGCCGCGCTGACGCTGCCGACCGTCGCCGGTGTCGTCGCCGTCGTCGTCACCGTCGTGGCGGCGTTCGCCACGGCCGGGGCCGGCGGATCCATCGCGGCGCGTGTGGCCGCGGCCACCAAGCCCGACGAGACCGAGGGCTGCGGCACCTCCTGCGGCGCGTGCAGCCTGCGCGGCGCGTGCGAGCCCACCGCCTGACGACACACACCGCCTGACGACACACGTCTCGGGCACTCTCGCGGATCGCCCCGCAGTCCCTACTCTGGGCCGGTGACGACCCGCCGCATCATCGATCCCGCCGGTGCCCTGTTCGGCATCGCCCTTCCGATCGCCACCGCGGTGGTCGCGGTGCTGGTCACCGTCCTGTGGGAACCTCGCCTGCCCGCCGAGATCGCGACGCACTGGTCCGGTCCGAACCCGGACGGGTTCTCCTCACCGATCTCGAACGCGTGGACGATCGCCCTGGTCATCGTGCTGGTCGGCGGCGGGTGCAGCGCGATCGCGGCCCTCGCGCAGGCCATGCTGATGATGCGGCGGTACATGCTCGTCGTCGGGCTGGGCGTCACCGGACTCCTGGCGACCATCCACGTGACGATGCTGGCGGCGCAACTGGACCTTGCCGACGCGGCGCAGGCGCAGCTGCCGATGTGGTCGATCGGCCTCGGCGTCCTGATCGGTGTCGCGGTCGGGCTCGTCGGGGCCGCGCTGCTCCGGGACTACCGGGAGCGGGTCCCGGCGACCGCTGCCCCGGACGCGAAGCTCCCTCGCGGTCGCGTCGAGCTGCCGATCGTCGACCAGGTCGGGACCGGCACCCGCACCACGACCGTGCTGGCGCTGCTGGTGCTGGGCCCGGCCGTGCTCGTGTGCGGCGCCGCCGGATCCTGGTGGCCGCTCGCAATCTTCCTGCCGGTCGGAGTGCTGGTGCTGAGCCTGCTCCGGTTCCGGGTGACCGTCGACGAGTCCGGTGTGCGCGTGCGCAACCTCGGCATGACGGCGGTCGAATACGGCCTCGACGAGATGATCGGCGCGAAGGTCACCGAGACCCGGCCGTTCGAGGACTGGGGCGGCTGGGGGCTGCGGGCCAAGGGCCGCGGCCGGTACGGGCTGGTGACCAACACGGGCCCGGCGCTGGTGTTCACCACCGCGGGCGGTCACGAGTTCACCGTGACCACGGAGCGGGCGCAGGAGATGGCCGGGGCGCTCAACAGCCTCGCCGACGCTCGCGTGCGCTGAATCCCCGCGCCGACCGAGCTACGGGGAAACGGGAAACGGGGACATCGTACGGACCGGTCCGGTTCAATGGAATGCGAATTTCCATGGAGCACAATCGACCGGATGCCCGGAGGTTCCAGTGAGTCATCGAAGACGACACCCCGACGGGATTCTCGCTCCCGCCTACACGACCCGCCTCGACACCGACCCGGTCCCCGCGGCGAGACTGCCGCGGGGGTCGATGGAACCGGAAGCGGTGTACCGGTTCATCCACGACGAGCTGATGCTCGACGGCAGTTCCCGGCTCAATCTCGCGACCTTCGTGACGACATGGATGGAGCCGGAGGCAGGCCGTCTCATGGCGGATACCTTCGACAAGAACCTCATCGACAAGGACGAGTATCCGTCGACCGCGGCGATCGAGGAACGCTGTGTCGCAATGGTCGCGGACCTGTTCAACGCGCCGGGGCTCACGGAGTTCGATCCGTCGTCGGCGACGGGTGTGTCGACGATCGGCTCGAGCGAGGCGGTGATGCTCGCCGGGCTCGCCCTCAAGTGGCGGTGGCGGCAACGTCACGAAGCGTCCGGCCGGGACACCTCCCGTCCGAATCTTGTTCTGGGAAGCAATGTTCAGGTGGTATGGGAGAAGTTCTGCCGCTACTTCGACGTGACGCCCAAGTACCTTCCGATGGAACCCGGGCGCTACTCGATCACCCCGGAACAGGTGCGAGAAGCCTTGGACGAGAACACGATCGGCGTCGTCGCGATCCTCGGCACCACGTACACCGGTGAGCTGGAACCGGTGTCGGAGATCTCCGCGGTTCTCGACGAGGTTGCCGCGTCGGGTGGGCCGGACGTGCCGTTGCACGTCGACGCCGCGAGCGGCGGGTTCGTGGTGCCCTTCCTGCGGCCCGAACTCGAATGGGACTTCCGGGTACCGCGCGTAGCGTCGATCAACGTCAGCGGCCACAAGTACGGCCTGACCTATCCGGGAATCGGATTCGTGGTGTGGCGCGACCAGGACGCGCTGCCCGAGGACCTGGTGTTCCGGGTCAACTACCTCGGTGGCGACATGCCGACGTTCACCCTGAACTTCTCGCGACCCGGCAACCAGATCGTCGGCCAGTACTACAACTTCCTGCGCCTCGGCCACGCCGGTTACCAGCGGATCATGGAAACACTCCGCACGACGGCGGTCCGGTTGGCGCGGGGGATCTCCGAGATCGAGGGCATGCACGTGATCACGGACGGCACGGCGATCCCGGTCATCTCCTTCGAACTGACCGACGATCCGGGCTTCACGGTCTTCGACATCTCACACGAACTGCGGGCCCGCGGATGGCAGGTGCCGGCATACACGATGCCCGCGGACGCAGAGGACGTCGCGGTGCTGCGGATCGTCGTGCGTGAGGGATTCAGCGCCGATCTGGCCCGGATGCTGCACACGGACCTCGTCGAGGTGTGTGACGAACTGCGCAAGAGCGGGATCGGAAAGCATTCGACGGAAAAGCATTTCGCTCACTGAGCGGTGTGCCTTTGTGGCGGCTGGGACCGCCACAAAGGCACACCGGGGCCGAAGGCCCACCTAGTTGCGTTCGACCTCGATGGGGTGCGTCGCGAGCAGTGCGAGCGGCAGCGGCTGGCGGCGCAGGACGCGGGCCCACAGGTCCAGGCGGGCCGGGGCGAGAAGGTCCTGCGGCAGCGCCGAGAGGACCATCCAGTCGCGGTTCTTCAGTTCCCCCTCGAGCTGGCCGGCGCTCCAGCCGGCGTAGCCCGCGAAGATCCGGACACCTTCGACGACGGGTCCGACGACCTGCGGGTCGGTGTCGAGATCGATCATGACGACGCGTCCGTCGACGCGCCGCACTCCGGGAATTCCGTCGGCGGAGGTGCCGACGCGGAGGGTGCCGAGGCACAGCGCGGAGTCGCGCCGGACGGGGCCGCCGACGAACAAGGCCTTCGGTTCGGCGGAGACGGGGACCCACTGGGGCAGGACCGCCCCGACGGCGGTGTCGCTCAGGCGGTTGAGCACGACACCGAAACTGCCCGATTCGTTGTGTTCGACGATGTAGACGAC
>Ga0182742_1001125_pt1 | contig 35957 bp, 31 predicted proteins | sample eDN5th37CBELigMG_FD_128880 | JGI IMG/M metagenome (GOLD analysis project Ga0182742, IMG submission 128880) | Enriched Miracle-Growth compost microbial communities from Emeryville, California, USA - eDNA 5th pass 37_C BE-Lig MG (version 2)... ... | reverse complement strand
CCGGAACCGCGTCAAGCGGCAGATGGAGAAGACCCAGCGCGAGTACTACCTGAACGAGCAGCTCAAGGCGATCCAGAAGGAGCTGGGCGAGGGCGAGGACGGCAAGGACGAGGCCGCCGAGCTTGAGGCCAAGATCAAGGCCACCAAGCTCTCCAAGGAGGCGCGCGACAAGGCGATGGCGGAGCTGAAAAAGCTCCGCACCATGAGCCCGATGAGCGCCGAGGCGACGGTGGTACGCAACTACCTCGACTGGATGCTCTCGATTCCCTGGAAGAAGAAGAGCAAGGTCCGCAACGACATCGCCAAGGCCGAGGAGGTGCTGGACGCCGACCATTACGGCCTGGAGAAGGTGAAGGAGCGGATCATCGAATACCTGGCGGTGCAGTCGCGCTCGCCGAAGATCCGCGGCCCGATCCTGTGCCTGGTCGGCCCGCCTGGCGTCGGCAAGACCTCGCTTGGCAAGTCCATCGCCAAAGCGACGGGCCGGAACTTCGTGCGCATGTCGCTCGGCGGCGTGCGGGACGAGGCCGAGATCCGCGGCCATCGGCGGACATACATCGGCTCCATGCCCGGCAAGATCATCCAGGGCATGAAGAAGGCGAAGACCTCGAACCCACTCTTCCTGCTGGACGAGATCGACAAGCTCGGCGCCGACTGGCGCGGCGACCCGTCTTCGGCCCTGCTGGAGGTGCTGGATCCGGAGCAGAACTCCACCTTCAACGACCACTATCTGGAGGTGGACTACGATCTCTCGGACGTGATGTTCATCACGACCGCGAACTCGCTCCGCATGCCGCAGCCGCTGCTGGACCGCATGGAGATCATCCGCATCCCCGGCTACACCGAGGATGAGAAGATCGAGATCGCCAAGCGCCACCTCATCGCCAAGCAGTCCGAGGCGAACGGGCTGAAGGAAGGCGAGTGGAGCATCACGGACGAGGCCCTGCGCGACCTGGTGCGCTACTACACGCGCGAGGCCGGCGTGCGGAACCTGGAGCGCGAGATCGGCAATCTCGCCCGCAAGGCGGTGAAGGAGATCGTCTCCAAGAAGGCGAAGAAGGTCCAGATCACCGCGAAGAACCTGGACAAGTACGCCGGTGTCCGGAAGTTCCGCTATGGCGAGGCGGAGGCGGAGGACATGGTGGGCGTCGTCACCGGCCTCGCCTGGACCGAGGTGGGCGGCGAGATCCTGACGATCGAGTCGGTCACCGTGCCCGGCAAGGGCAAGGTGCAGCACACCGGCAAGCTGGGCGACGTGATGCAGGAAAGCGTCTCGGCCGCGATGAGCTATGTCCGGTCCCGCGCGACCAGCTTCGGCATCAAGCCGACCCTGTTCGAGCGGCGCGACATCCACGTCCATGTGCCGGAGGGCGCGACTCCGAAGGACGGCCCGAGCGCGGGCATTGCGATGGCGACCAGCATCGTCTCCGTCCTCACCGGTATTCCGGTGCGGAAGGATGTGGCGATGACGGGCGAGATCACGTTGCGTGGCCGGGTACTGCCGATCGGCGGCCTGAAGGAGAAGCTGCTGGCGGCGCTCCGTTCGGGCGTCACCACGGTCTTTATCCCGAAGGACAATGAGAAGGACCTGGCGGAGATCCCGGACAATGTGAAGAAGGGGCTGACCATCCTCCCTGTCTCGCATGTGGACGAGGTTATCGGCCGGGCACTGGTGCGGAAGCCGGAGCCGATCGAGTGGGAGGAGCCGGCCGAGGCACCGGCGGCCCATGCGAAGGACGGCGAGGCCACGCAGCCGGCCCTGCCGCACTGAGCGGCTGACCAACCCCGCGCGGCGGAGCGAATCGGTCCCGGCCGGCCCGCTCCGCCGCGCAGCCTTCCGGCCACAGAGGCCGCGGAAATCGCCGGATTCCGGCCGCGAATTCCTCCTCTTCCGATTGACGCCCCAAAAATCGGCCCCATACAGTCGGCCCGGTTTTCGGCCCGGAATTGTCCGGACCGTATACGCCGTCTCCAGGGAAGGGGGGTTCCCACGTGAACAAGCAGGATCTTGTGGCCGTTGTGGCCGAGGCCGGCGATCTGCCGAAGTCCCGGGCCGGCGATGTCCTCGACGCCGTGTTTGAGGCGATCACCAAGTCGCTGAAGAAGAAGCAGGAGGTGCGCCTCGTCGGCTTCGGCACCTTCTCGACCGCGCGCCGGAAGGCCGGCAAGGGCCGCAACCCGCGCACCGGCGAGGAGATCAAGATTCCCGCCTCCACCACCGTCCGCTTCAAGGCTGGCAAGGGCCTGAAGGATGCGGTGAACTAAGGCTGCCCAGGATCGCCGAAGCGGCAGGGGCCGGTGCGCTTGCACCGGCCCTTTGCTTTTGCCGCCGCTGCGCTTAGGACTAGGTCCCAGCGGGCACTTAGCTCAGCGGTAGAGCGCCTGTCTTACACACAGGATGCCGGCGGTTCGAATCCGTCAGTGCCCATACGAACCGGCCCTGTAGTTCATGCAGCAGGTGCGCTTGACAGTTGGGGCGGGGGGCCGTATCTCGCCGCCTGTCGCGGGCGGGTGTAGCTCAGTCGGTTAGAGCGCCGGCCTGTCACGCCGGAGGTCGCGGGTTCGAGCCCCGTCACTCGCGCCACGCGACAAGAATGCAGCCACGGCGCCGCTCCCCACCGGGGCGGCGCCGTTGCTGCGTTTTGACCCCTTTTTGTTCCGGTGCGGCGGCCCCAGATGATCGCTCGGAAGGCGGTCTTACCCCTATGGCGGAGTGCGCGGGGCGCGGCTAATGTCCGCGCGCGCTGCGCTGCGGCAACAGCCGCGTCGCTGCCTCGTCGAAGGGCGGAGTTAACATGACACAGCCGCTGCTGGCCGAGTACTTTCCGATTCTGGTTTTCCTCGTCATCGCTGGCGGGATCGCGCTTGCGATGGTCGGCGGCAGCCTGCTGCTCGCGCGGCAGAAGCCGGACCCTGAGAAGCTCTCGGCCTATGAGTGCGGCTTCGAACCATTCGACGACACGCGCCGCCGCTTCGACGTCCGATTCTACCTTGTCGCCATTCTCTTCATCATCTTCGACCTGGAGGTGGCGTTCCTGTTCCCCTGGGCCGTTGCGCTGGGCGATGTGGGCTGGTTCGGCTTCCTGTCGATGATCGCCTTCCTGGCCGTGCTGACGGTCGGCTTCATCTATGAATGGCGCAAGGGCGCCCTGGATTGGGAGTAGGAGAGCGATGAGCGGCGAAACCGACGTCATCGCCTGGAACCGCGAGTATCTGCCGCCCGGACCGGCGCAGGACGCGGTGGTGAAGGGCATCACCGGCGAGATCGAGGACAAGGGCTTCGTCGTCGCCAATATCGACAAGGTGGTGAACTGGGCGCGCACCGGCAGCCTGTGGCCGATGACCTTCGGCTTGGCCTGCTGCGCCGTCCCAATGATCCATGCCTATATGGCGCGCTACGATCTCGACCGCTTCGGCATCATTCCGCGCGCCTCGCCGCGGCAGTCCGACGTGATGATCGTGGCCGGAACGCTGACCAACAAAATGGCCCCCGCGCTCCGCAAGGTCTACGACCAAATGGCCGAGCCGCGCTGGGTCATCAGCATGGGCAGCTGCGCCAATGGCGGCGGCTACTACCACTACAGCTACAGCGTGGTACGCGGCTGCGACCGCATCGTGCCGGTGGATGTCTATGTTCCGGGCTGCCCGCCGACGGCGGAGGGGCTGGTCTACGGCATCATGCAGTTGCAGAAGAAGATCAGGCGTCAGGGGACCATCCTCCGTGGCTGAGACGATGGACAGGACCGAGCGGCTGACGGCACTGGGCGAGGCGGTGCGCACCGTGCTGCCGCAGGGTGCTGTGGAGGAGCTGTTCGTGGAGCGCGGCGCCGAACTGGTGCTGCGCCTGCGCCGCGAGGCGCTGCTGGAGGCGATGCGGCTGCTGCGCGATCATCCGGACTTCGCCTTCGAGCAGTGCATGGACATCTGCGGCGTGGACTGGCCTGAGCGGCCGCTGCGCTTCGAGGTGGTGTACAACCTGCTCAGCCTGACGCTGAACCAGCGCATCCGGATCATCGTCTCGACCGATGCGGCGACTCCGGTGCCGAGCGTGGCAAGCATCTGGCCCAGCGCCACCTGGTATGAGCGCGAGGCCTGGGACATGTACGGCATCGTCTTCGAGGGGCAGACCGACCTGCGGCGCCTGCTGACCGATTACGGCTTCGAAGGCCATCCGCTGCGCAAGGACTTCCCGCTGACCGGCTATGTCGAGGTCCGCTATGACCAGGAGCGGAAGCAGGTCGTCTATGAGCCGGTAAAGCTGACCCAGGACTTCCGCAATTTCGACTTCCTCTCTCCCTGGGAGGGCATGACCACGCTGCCCGGGGACGAGAAGGTGCATCTCAACCGAATCGAGGGGCCCAAGCCATGAGCGGCAGTTCGCACATGGCGTCCGAGGCGGGGCCGCTGACCACCGCCGCGGATCCCGCCGCATTGACCTCCGCCACTGGTGTCGCCCGTCAACAGCGCACGGTGGAGGTGGACAGCCACACCATCAATTTCGGCCCGCAGCATCCGGCGGCGCATGGCGTGCTGCGCCTCATCCTGGAGATGAACGGCGAGGTGGTGGAGCGCGCCGATCCGCATATCGGCCTGCTGCACCGCGGCACCGAGAAACTGATGGAGTACAAGACATATCTCCAGGCGATGCCTTACATGGACCGCCTGGACTATGTCTCGCCCATGTGCATGGAGCACAGCTACGTCCTGGCGGTGGAGCGGCTTCTGCGCATCGAGGACCAGGTGCCGGAACGGGCGCGGGTCATCCGCACGATGTTCGCGGAGATCACGCGCATCCTGAACCATCTGCTGAACGTTACCACCTACGCGCTGGACTGCGGCGCCATCACGCCGTCGCTCTGGGGCTTCGAGCAGCGCGAACACCTGCTGGAATTCTATGAGGCAGCGGGCGGCAGCCACTATCACGTCAACTACTTCCGGGCTGGTGGCGTCTCGCGCGACATCCCGAGATCGCTGGAGGACCGGATCGGCAACTGGTGCCGGCAGTTCCCGAAATTCGTCGATGACCTTGAAGCCCTGCTGACCGAGAACCGGATCTTCAAGCAGCGCACCGTCGATATAGGCGTGATGACAGCCGAGCAGGCAATGGCATGGGGCTTCAGCGGACCCTGCCTGCGTGCCTCCGGCTGTGCCTGGGACCTGCGCAAGTCGCAGCCCTACGAGATCTATGACCAACTGGAATTCGACATTCCAGTGGGCCGGCATGGCGACTGCTACGACCGCTACCTCGTCCGCATCCAGGAGATGCGGCAGAGCGTGCGCATCATCGAGCAGTGCTTGGCGCGGCTGAAGCCAGGGCCGGTGAAGATTCTGGACAACAAGATCGCCCCACCGAAGCGCGCCGAGATGAAGCGCTCGATGGAGGCGCTGATCCACCACTTCAAGCTCTACAGCGAAGGCTATCACGTGCCTGAGGGCGCCACCTACACCGTGACCGAGGCACCAAAGGGCGAGTTCGGCGTCTACTTGGTGGCGGATGGCACCAACCGGCCCTATCGCTGCAAGATCCGTGCACCTGGCTTTGCGCATCTGCAGGCCATGGAGGTGCTCAGCAAGGGCCACATGCTGGCCGATGCCGTGGCGATCATCGGGTCGCTCGACATCGTCTTCGGGGAGATCGACCGCTGATGTCCGCGGACCCTTCCACGGCGAATGAGATCCCGCAGCCGACGCATTTCGCCTTCGATGCGGAGAGCGAGGCGGCGATCGAGAAGATCATCAAGCGCTATCCGCCCGGCAAGCAGGCCAGCGCGGTCATCCCGGTGCTCTATGTTGTGCAGCGGCAGATGCAGCGCCAGACCGGTATCGCCTGGGTGCCGCGGGTGGCGATGGACGTGGTGGCGGCACGCCTGAACATGGCGCCGATCCGTGTCTATGAGGTCGCGACCTTCTACTTCATGTTCAACCTCAAGCCGATCGGCAAGTTCCACCTGCAGGTCTGCGGCACAACGCCCTGCTGGTTGCGCGGCTCGGATGAGGTCTTCCGCGCCTGCAAGGATGCGGCCGGGGTGCATGGCTATGGCGAGACCAGCGCCGACGGGCTGTTCACCCTGAGCGAAGTCGAATGCCTCGGCGCCTGCGTGAACGCGCCGGTGCTGGCAGTAGACGACGACTATTACGAGGATCTGGATTACGAGAGCACGGTGCGGCTGATCGAGGCGCTGAAGCGCGGCGAGCGGCCGAAGCCGGGCTCCGTCATCGGCCGTCAGGCCAGTGCGCCCGTGGGCGGGCCGCTGGTGCTGACCGATGTGCCGGGGGAGTAAGCGGGCATGGCCCTCTCCGACAAGGATCGCATCTTCACCAATCTCTACGGGCTGCATGACTGGCGCCTGCCCGCGGCGCGCCGTCGCGGCAATTGGGACGGCACCAAGGCCCTGATCGAGAAGGGCCGCGACTGGATCATCGAGGAGGTGAAGAATTCCGGCCTGCGCGGCCGCGGTGGTGCGGGCTTCCCGACCGGCATGAAGTGGTCCTTCATGCCCAAACAGAGCGATGGGCGGCCGCACTACCTGGTGGTGAACGCGGACGAGTCCGAGCCTGGCACCTGCAAGGATCGCGACATCATCCGCCACGATCCGCATACGCTGATCGAGGGTTGCCTGCTTGCCGGCGTCGCGATGGGCGCGCATACCGGCTACATCTATATCCGCGGCGAATACTACAACGAGCATCTGGTGCTGCAGGCCGCGATCGACGAGGCATATGCAGCCGGGCTGATCGGTCCCAATGCCTGCGGCAGCGGCTGGGATTTCGACCTCTACGTGCATCGCGGTGCCGGCGCCTATATCTGCGGCGAGGAGACGGCGCTGATCGAATCGCTGGAGGGCAAGAAGGGCATGCCGCGTCTGAAGCCGCCCTTCCCGGCGGCAGTGGGCCTCTATGGCTGCCCTACCACGGTGAATAATGTTGAGACCATCGCCGTGGTGCCGACCATCCTGCGGCGCGGCGCCGCCTGGTTCGCCAGCTTCGGGCGGCCGAAGAACAGCGGTACCAAGATCTTCTGCATCCAGGGCCATGTGAACAAGCCCTGCAACGTGGAAGAGGAGATGAGCATTCCGCTGCGCGAGCTGATCGAGCGGCATGCGGGTGGCGTGCGCGGCGGCTGGGACAACCTGCTGGCGGTGATCCCGGGCGGGTCCTCCACGCCGCTGATCCCGAAGGAGGTCTGCGACACCGTCCTGATGGATTTCGATGCGCTGCGCGAGCACAAGACCGGCCTCGGCACCGCGGGCGTGATCGTGATGGACAAGTCCACCGACCTGATCAAGGCGATCGCCCGACTCTCGCATTTCTACAAGCATGAGAGTTGCGGCCAGTGCACGCCCTGTCGCGAGGGCATGGGCTGGGTCATGCGCATGATGGACCGCATGGTCGAAGGCCGCGCCGAGATCGAGGAGATCGACGTGCTGGAGGATGTGACGCGACGGATCGAGGGGCATACGATCTGCGCGCTCGCCGATGGCGGTGTCTGGCCCGTGCAGGGGCTGATTCGCCATTTCCGCCCGCTGATGGAAGAGCGAATCGCCGAGTATAAGAGGCGGCTTGGCTCGCCCACACCAACGCTGCCGATGGCGGCGGAGTAGGACGCAATGGCGAAGGTCACGGTTGACGGGATCGAGGTGGAGGTCCCCAACGGCGTCTCCGTGCTGCAGGCCTGCGAGGCTGCGGGCAAGGAGATTCCGCGCTTCTGCTACCATGAGCGGCTGAGCGTCGCCGGCAACTGCCGCATGTGCCTGGTTGAGGTGGAGAAGGCGCCGAAGCCCATCGCCTCCTGCGCCTATCCGGTGGCGGACGGCATGAAGGTCTTTACGGATAGCGAGATGGTCCGCAAGGCCCGCCGCGGCGTGATGGAATTCCTGCTGATCAACCACCCGCTGGACTGCCCGATCTGTGACCAGGGCGGCGAGTGCGACCTGCAGGACCAGGCCATGGCCTATGGCATGGACCACAGCCGCTATCGGGAGGCCAAGCGGGCGGTCAAGGACAAGTATATGGGTCCGCTGATCAAGACGATCATGACCCGTTGCATCCAGTGCACTCGCTGCGTCCGCTTCGCGGCCGAGGTGGCCGGGGTGCCGGAACTCGGCGCGACCAATCGCGGCGAGAACATGGAAATCACCACCTATGTCGAGAAGGCGCTGACCTCCGAGCTTTCCGGCAACCTGATCGATATCTGCCCGGTCGGCGCGCTGACCAGCCGGCCCTATGCCTTCGTCTCGCGGCCTTGGGAGTTGCGGAAGACCGACAGCATCGATGTGCTGGACGCCACGGGGACGAACATCCGCGTGGATACCCGATCCGGCGAGGTGCTGCGCATCCTGCCCCGCACCAATGACGCAGTGAACGAGGAGTGGATGGCCGATCGCGGCCGCTTCTCCTTCGATGGGCTGAAGCGCCGCCGGCTGGATCGCCCTTGGGTGCGCAAGGACGGCAGATTGCAGCCGGCAAGCTGGGCCGAGGCTTTCGGCGCCATTGCCGCGAGGCTGAAGGGCTTGCCGGGCGACCGGATCGGCGCCGTGGTGGGCGACCTGGTAGATGCCGAGGCGATCGTCGCGCTGAAGGATCTCATGACGGCGCTCGGCAGCCGGAACCTGGAATGCCGCACGGATGGCGCGGCGATCGATACCTCCCGCCCGGACTTCTATCGCTTCAACACCACCATCGCCGGCATCGAGGAGGCGGATGCGCTGCTCATCATCGGCAGCAATCCGCGTCAGGAGGCGCCGGTGCTGAACGCGCGGATCCGCAAGCGCGCAACCGCCGGCAATTTCCCGATCGGCTTCGTCGGGCCGCGTGGCCTTGACCTGACCTATGCCCATGACTGGTTGGGCGAGGGGGGGGCGACGCTCCGCGCCCTTGCTGACGGGTCGCACCGCTTCTGCGAGGTCCTGCGGGCGGCGAAGCGGCCGATGCTGATCCTGGGCCGTGGGGCGCTTGCCCGGCCGGATGGCGCGGCGGTGCTGGCGGCGGCCTGGCAGGTGGCGGCGCAGAACGGGTTGCTGAAGCCGGATTGGCACGGGTTCAACCTGCTGCACCTGTTCGGTGGGCAGGTTGGCGCGCTGGAGCTGGGCTTCGTGCCACCAGCGGGTGGTGAAAGGCTGATGACTGGCCTCGATGCGCTGTGGCTGCTTGGAACTGATGGTTTCGACGCAGCACGCATCCCGGACGGCACCTTCGTCATCTATCAGGGCCATCACGGGGAGACGGCAGCGGCGCGGGCCGATGTGATCCTGCCGGGCGCGGCCTATACGGAAAAGGACGCCACCTGGGTGAACACCGAGGGGCGGGTGCAGCGCGGCAGGCTCGCGGTCTATCCGCCGGGCGAGGCGCGGGAGGATTGGAAGATCCTGCGTGCCGCGAGCGAGTTCCTCGGCAAGCGCCTGCCCTATGACGATCTGGAAGGCGTCCGGGCCCGGCTGGCGGAGGTGAACCCCATCTTCGCCAATCCCGGGCATCTGGAGCGGCGTGGCTGCACCGATACCAGCGGACCCGCCGGTGGCTTCGCTGCCTTGTCGGATGCGCCCTTCGTCCTGCCGATCACCAATTACTGGCAGGCGGATGTCATCAGTCGCGCATCCGAAACTATGGCAGAATGCGCGAGGACCTATCTGGCGCCGCAGGCGCGCATCGCGGCGGAGTAGGACAGGATGAACGACTTCCTCACCTCCCCCGCCGGGGTGCTCGCCATCACGGTTGCGCAGACGCTGGCGCTACTGGTGCCGGTGCTGATCGCGGTGGCTTACCTGACCTATGCGGAGCGTAAGGTCTTGGCGGCCATGCAGCTCCGCAAGGGACCGAATGTGGTCGGGCCTTTCGGTCTGCTGCAGCCCTTTGCCGATGCGATCAAGATGCTGATGAAGGAGACGATCATCCCCTCCGGGGCGAATCGTCTGCTCTTCATCTTCGCGCCCATGCTCACCTTCATGCTGGCAATGCTGGCCTGGGCGGTGATCCCGGTGAATGACGGCTGGGCGATTGCCGACATCAATGTCGGCATCCTCTATCTCTTCGCCATCTCCTCGCTCGGCGTCTACGGCATCATCATCGCGGGGTGGGCAAGCAACTCGAAATACGCCTTCCTCGGCGCGCTGCGCAGCGCGGCGCAGATGGTCAGCTACGAAGTGTCCATGGGCTTCGTGATCGTCACCGTGCTGCTCTGCGTGGGTTCGCTGAACCTCTCCGCCATCGTGCGGGCGCAGGAGACCGTCTGGTTCTTCATCCCGCTCTTCCCGATGTTCATCATTTTCTTCGTCAGTACCCTGGCGGAGACGAATCGGGCGCCCTTCGACCTGCCGGAGGGCGAGAGCGAGATCGTGGCGGGCTTCTTCGTCGAATACAGCAGCATGTCCTTCGCCCTGTTCTTCCTGGGCGAGTACGCGAACATGATCCTGATGTCGGCGCTGACCACCATCCTGTTCCTCGGCGGCTGGCTGCCGCCGGTGCAGATGGAGCCCTTCACCTGGATCCCGGGGCCGGTGTGGTTTGCGCTGAAGATCTGCCTCTGCCTCTTCACCTTCATCTGGGTCCGCGCGACCTTTCCGCGCTACCGCTACGACCAGCTCATGCGCCTCGGCTGGAAGGTGTTCCTGCCCTTCAGTCTGGTCTGGCTGGTCCTTACCGCGGCCGTGCTCAAGCTGACCGGCTGGTTGCCGGCGTGAGGAAATGATGCCGACGCTCGATCGCATCGCCCGCAGCTTGCTGTTGACCGAGCTGGTTGAGGGCATGGCGCTGACCTTGAAGTACTTCTTCAAGCCTAAGGTCACGATCAACTACCCGTATGAGAAGGCGCCGCTCTCGCCGCGCTTCAAGGGGGAGCACGCGCTGCGCCGCTACCCGAATGGCGAGGAGCGGTGCATTGCCTGCAAGCTCTGCGAGGCGATCTGCCCGGCGCAGGCCATCACCATCGAGGCCGAGCCGCGTGAGGATGGCAGCCGCCGCACCACGCGCTACGACATCGACATGGTGAAGTGTATCTATTGCGGCATGTGCGAGGAAGCCTGCCCGGTGGACGCCATCGTCGAGGGGCCGAATTTCGAGTTCTCGGTCGAGACGCGGGAGGAACTGCTCTACGACAAGCAGCGGTTGCTCTCGAACGGTGACCGGTGGGAGCCGGAGATCGCCAAGCGGCTCGAATTGGACGCCCCCTATCGCTGACCCCTACCGGGCCGCTCCGTGCGGCCCGATCCTTCCCTTGCCCTCGCCGGGGCAGACCAACCGGATGACGCCATGATCCTCAACGGTGACGGAGGCACGCGATGATCGCCGCGATCGCCTTCTACGTTTTCGCGGCCATCCTGATCGCTAGCGCGGTCATGGTGGTGACCTCGCGGAACCCGGTGCATAGCGTGCTATTCCTGATCCTCGCCTTCTTCAACGCGGCGGCGCTGTTCCTGATCGCCGGTGCGGAGTTCCTGGCGATGATTCTGGTCATCGTCTATGTCGGCGCGGTCGCGGTACTGTTCCTGTTCGTGGTGATGATGCTGGACATCGACTTCGCGCGTCTGCGCGAGGGTTTCCAGCGCTACGCCCCGATCGGGTTCATCGTCGGCGGTATCCTGTTGGCCGAACTGATCCTGGTGATCGGCGCCTGGTCCTTCGCGGACCAGGCTGAAGAGCTTCGCCTCTCACCCATGCCGGAAGGCAGCGTGACCAATGCCGAGGCGCTGGGACAGATCCTGTATACGGATTACGTCTATCTGTTCCAGGCGGCCGGGATGGTGCTGCTGGTCGCCATGATCGGCGCCATCGTACTGACGCATCGCCGGCGAGCCGGCACGCGGCGGCAGGACATCGCGGCACAGCTCGCTCGCTCCGGCTCCGTCAACCTGCGTTCGGTGCCAGCGGGCGTCGGCCTGCGAGAGCTTGGGATCGAGCGTCCGCCGCTGCCGGAGGAGGAAAAGCCTGCCATCGCCCATGGGGCGGATCATGGCGGCGGACATGGGGGGCATCACTGAGATGACGATCGGCCTCGCGCATTACCTGACCGTCGGTGCCATCCTGCTCGTCCTTGGGGTCTTCGGCATCTTCCTCAACCGGAAGAATGTCATCGTTATCCTGATGTCGATCGAGCTGATCCTCCTCTCGGTGAACCTGAACTTCGTCGCCTTCTCTGCTTGGCTGAATGATCTGACGGGGCAGGTCTTCGCCATGTTCGTCCTCACCGTCGCGGCCGCGGAGGCTGCGATCGGTCTGGCCATCGTTGTCGTCTATTTCCGCAACCGCGGCAGTATCGAGGTCGAGGACATCTCGACCCTGAAGGGCTGAGGGACATGTTCGTCGGCGCCGTCTTTCTTCCCCTGCTCGGGGCCACGGTCAGCGGCTTCCTCGGCCGCTGGATCGGGGCACGGGCCGCGCAGTGGTTCACTGTGATCTGCATGGTGCTGGCCGCCATTTGCGGTGTCATAGCCTTTGGGCAGGTGGCGCTCGGCGGTCAGTCCACTACCGTGCCCATCGTCACCTGGATCGATGTCGGGGGCCTGGAGGTGTCCTGGGCACTCCGCTACGACACGTTGGCGGTGGTGATGGTGGCGATGGTCACCTTCATCTCGACGCTGATCCATCTCTACAGCGTCGGCTACATGGCGCATGACGAGACGCCGGCGCGGTTCTTTGCCTATCTCAGCCTCTTCACCTTCATGATGCTGATGCTGGTGACGGCAGACAATCTGGCCCAGCTCTTCTTCGGCTGGGAGGGCGTCGGCCTCGCGAGCTATCTGCTGATCGGCTACTGGTACGAGCGGGAGAGCGCGAACCGCGCGGCGATGAAGGCCTTCATCGTCAACCGTGTGGGTGACTTCTGCTTCATGCTGGGGATGGCTCTGACCTTCCTCACCTTCAATAGCATCGAGTTCAACGAGATCTTCGCCGCCGTCCCGCAGCATGCCCAGGATACCTTCTTCGGCATCAATGCGATCGAGTTGATTGGGGTGCTGCTCTTCCTGGGTGCCTGCGGCAAGTCGGCGCAGATCGGACTGCACACCTGGCTGCCGGACGCGATGGAGGGCCCGACGCCAGTCTCTGCCCTGATCCATGCGGCGACCATGGTGACGGCTGGCGTCTTCCTGATCTGCCGCATGTCGCCGCTGATGGAGTATGCCCCGACCGCGCTGGCAATCGTCACCCTGGTCGGCGCAACCACGGCGCTGTTCGCTGCAACCATCGGCTGCGTGCAGAACGACATCAAGCGGGTGATCGCCTACTCCACCTGCTCGCAGCTCGGCTACATGTTCTTTGCGGCAGGCGTGGGGGCGTATCAGGTGGCGATGTTCCACCTCTTCACCCATGCCTTCTTCAAGGCGCTCCTGTTCCTCGGCGCGGGCAGCGTGATCCACGCGATGTCTGACGAGCAGGATATCCGCAAGATGGGTGGGATCTGGACCAAGATCCCGGTGACCTATGCCGTGATGTGGGTGGGCAGCCTGGCGCTGGCCGGTATTCCCTTCTTCGCTGGCTACTACTCCAAGGACGCGATCCTGGAGGCGGCCTTCGCCGGCCATAGCGGCGTCGCCCTCTATGCCTTCGTCTGCGGCCTACTGGCTGCCCTGCTCACCGCCTTCTATTCCTGGCGCCTGCTGATCCTGACCTTCCATGGCCAGCCGCGTGCCGACCATCATGTGATGGAGCATGTGCATGAGAGCCCGGCGGTGATGCTGATCCCCTTGCTGCTGCTGGCCGCAGGCGCGGTGCTGACGGGCTATATCTTCGCGCCGCTCTTCATCGGCGAGCATCAGGAGAGTTTCTGGGCCGGCTCGATCCTGAATGCCGAGCACAACCACATCATGCACGCGATGCATGAGGTTCCGGGCTGGGTCCCGCTGGCACCGACCGCTATCGGCGCCATCGGCATCCTGCTGGCCTATCTGTTCTACATGGTGGCGCCGGGTATCCCGGCCCGCCTCGCGCAGAGCTTCCGTGGCATCTACCTGTTCCTCCTGAACAAGTGGTACTTCGACGAGCTCTATGACGCGATCTTCGTCCGGCTGATTGGCCAGCGCCTGGCCGCCTTCCTATGGAAGGTGGGCGATGCCCAGATCATCGACGGCGTGCCGAACGGCGCAGCGAGCCTGGCCGTGGAGGCGTCGCGCGGCGCCGTGCGGATCCAGACCGGCCGCGTGGCGAGCTATGCCTTCACCATGATCATCGGCCTGGTCGTCTTCGTCTCCATCTTCCTCTTCGGTGTCCGCTGATGAACGCCGCCGGCTTCCCGCTGCTCTCGCTCATTACCTTCCTGCCGCTGGCAGGGGTGGCGATCATCATGTCCATCCGCGGCGATGATGAGGTGATCGCGCGCAATTCCCGCTGGACTGCCTTCTGGACCAGCCTGATCGTCTTCCTGCTCAGCCTGATCCTCTGGGCGCGGTTTGACCGGTCCTCGGCGGAGTTCCAGTTCGTCGAACAGCTGGCCTGGCTGCCAGAATTCGGCGTCGGCTACCATATGGGCGTGGACGGCATTTCGGTGCTCTTCGTCCTGCTCTCCACCGCCCTGACGCCGATCTGCATCATGGCCTCCTGGGAGGCGATCAGGACGCAGGTTCGGGAGTACATGATCGCCTTCCTGGTCCTTGAGACCATGATGGTCGGCATGTTCTGCGCCCTGGACTTCATCGTTTTTTACATTTTCTTTGAGGGCGTGCTGATCCCGATGTTCCTCATCATCGGGGTCTGGGGCGGGCCGCGGCGGGTCTATGCGGCCTTCAAGTTCTTCCTCTACACGCTGCTCGGCAGCGTCCTGATGCTGCTGGCGATCATCTATCTCTGGTACAACGCCGGCACCACCGACATCCCGCAGCTCTTTGAGCATCCGATCTCGCGTACCGCTCAGATCTGGATCTTCTTCGCCTTCCTCGCCAGCTTCGCGGTGAAGGTTCCGATGTGGCCGGTGCACACCTGGCTGCCGGACGCGCATGTGGAGGCACCGACGGCGGGCTCGGTCATTCTGGCTGGCGTGCTGCTGAAGATGGGGGGCTACGGCTTCCTGCGCTTCACCCTGCCGCTGCTGCCGGAGGCCAGCGTGCAGTTCGCGCCGCTGATCTTCGCACTCTCCGTGATCGCGGTGGTCTACACCTCGCTGGTCGCCCTGGCGCAGGAGGACATGAAGAAGCTCATTGCCTACTCCTCCGTGGCGCATATGGGCATCGTCACCATCGGCATCTTCACCTTCAACCCGCAGGGGCTTTCGGGTGCGCTCTTCACCATGCTGGCGCACGGCATCGTCTCCAGCGCGCTCTTCCTCTGCGTCGGCGTGCTGTATGACCGCGTCCACAGCCGGGAGATTGCGCGCTACGGCGGGGTGGCAAAGATCATGCCTGGCTATGCCGTGGTCTTCATGATCTTCACCATGGCCAGCATCGCTCTGCCGGGGTTGGCGAATTTCGTGGGTGAGTTCCTGGTCATCTTCGGAGCCTGGCTGGTGAATCCCTGGCTCGCCTTCGGCGCAGCGCTCGGCATGATCCTGGGTGCGGCCTATATGCTGTGGCTCTATCGGCGCGTCGTCTTCGGCCGCATTACGCGGGGCGATCTGCGGACTCTGCTGGATCTCAGCCCGCGCGAGTATGCCGTTTTCGTACCGCTCGTCCTCCTGACCCTTTGGATGGGCGTCTACCCGCAGTCCTTCCTGTCCTTCTTCGATGCCAGCGTCGCGGCGCTGCTGGAGCGGCATGTCGCTGCCCTCGGCTCCGCCCGGTTGGCTGGGATGTGAGCGCCATGTCCTGGACCCTTGCCATGCCGGAACTGGTTCTTGCCTGCGCCGGCCTTGTCATCCTCGTCGCGGGCGTGATCCCGAACCGGGAAACCTTCTTTCCGGTTTCCATGGCGGTGATCGGCGCTTTGATCGTGGCAGCCCTGCTGGTCATCAACCAGCCGGAGGGCACGGCGCTGGGCGGGCAATATGTCTCGGATGCCTATAGCGGCTTCATGAAGCTGCTCGCCCTGGCTGGCGCTGCGCTCAGCATGCTGCTTGCCATCGACTGGAACGAGAAGGAGGGACTTGGCCGTTTCGAATTCCCCGTGCTGGTGCTGCTCTCCGCGCTCGGCATGATGGTGATGATCTCGGCCAACGATCTCATGGCCCTCTATCTGGGGCTGGAGCTGCTGTCGCTGCCACTCTACGTCATCGCCGCCTTTGACCGGGACAACGCCCGGTCCTCTGAGGCGGGGCTGAAGTACTTCGTGCTGGGCGCACTCGCCTCCGGCCTGCTGCTCTATGGCGCCACGCTGGTTTACGGCTTCGCCGGCACCACGAATTTCGACCGGCTGGCTGATGTCTTTTCTGCGGCGCAGGGCGTTTCCGCCGGCGTGGTGGTGGGCATCGTCTTCGTCATCGCCGGCCTCGCCTTCAAGGTTTCCGCCGTGCCCTTCCATATGTGGACGCCGGATGTCTATGAGGGGGCGCCGACTCCCGTGACGGCCTTCTTCGCCACCGCCCCGAAGGTGGCGGCGATCGCTCTGTTCGGGCGCGTGCTGCTCGGGCCCTTCGGCGACCTTGCCGGGCAGTGGCAGCAGGTGCTGCTGTTGATCTCGGTCGGCTCCATGCTGCTCGGTTCCTTTGCCGCCCTCCGGCAGAGCAACCTGAAGCGGCTGATGGCTTATTCCTCCATCGGCCATGTCGGCTATGCGCTGATGGGTCTCGCGGTCGCCAGCGATGTCGGGCTGCGCGGGCTGCTGATCTACATGGCCATCTACCTGGTCATGAATATCGGCACCTTCGCGGTGCTGGTGGCGATGCGCCGGCAGGGCAAGGCGGTGGAGCAGGTCGAGGATCTCGCCGGCCTGGCCGATACCGATCCGGGGATGGCGATGTGGATGGCCGTCTTCATGTTCTCCCTGGCCGGCATCCCGCCGCTCGCGGGCTTCTTCAGCAAGCTCTATATCTTCCTGGCCGCGGTGCAGGGCGGGTTCTGGACGCTGGCGGTCATCGGTGTACTGACCAGCGTGGTTTCCGCCTACTACTATCTACGCATCGTTAAGGTCATGTATTTCGACCGTCCCGTGGGCGCGCTGGATCGTGCCCCAGCCAGCCTTGTGGTGGTGATGGCAGGGACGGGGGTGTTCAATGCGCTGTTCTGGCTCTGGCCGGCGCCGATAGTCGCCGCAGCGCAGGCGGCGGCGGCGGCCCTCCTGGGGTGACGCCGCTCGGCGGGGGCTGGCGGCTGGTCATCCATGACGAGCTTGCCAGCACCTCCGACCAGCTTATCCAGCTGGCGGAGGCGGGCGAGCCCGAGAGGCTTGCCATACTGGCCCGCCGTCAGGGCGGGGGGAGGGGCCGGAGCGGCCGGGCTTGGCAGTCGCCCCCCGGCAACCTCTATCTCTCGGCGCTACTCCGCCCTTCCGGCCCGGCACGGGAAGCCGCGCAATGGGGCCTGCTGGCCGGCCTCGCCCTAATCGAGGCGGCGCGGGAGATCGATCCGGAGCCGGCCGCGCTGCGCCTGAAATGGCCCAATGATCTGCTGCGCCACGGCGCGAAATGCGCCGGCATCCTGGCCGAGAGCATGCTGGCACCGGATGGCGGTCTCGCCTGGCTGGTCCTGGGCTTCGGCGTGAATTTGGCGGTCGCGCCGCCACTGCCGGACCGGCCGACCGCCTGCCTCGGCCGGGCGGAGCCGCCGGAAGCCTTCGCCGCCCGGCTGCTTCGCCGTCTGGACCACTGGTGTGCCGTGCGGATGGCGCAGGGCTTCCGGCCGATCCGCGCCGCCTGGGAGGAGTTTGGTCCCGCCCGCGGACAGCCGATCAGCGCCCGGGCCGGTGCCAGGACCGTCAGTGGTGCTTTCGCCGGCCTCGGTCCCGATGGCAGTCTGCTGCTCGATAGCGGGGAGGGGCGCCAGACCGTCGCTGCGGGCGAGATTCTGGAAGCGGAACCCCATTCGGGCGGAGTATCGTGATCCCATGCTGCTGGCGGTGGATGCGGGCAACACGAATGTCGTCTTCGCGGTGCATGACGGCGTGGAATGGCGCGGCCGCTGGCGCATCGCGACCCGCGCGGACCGGACTTCGGACGAGTATGCGGTCTGGCTGCTCGCGCTGCTGCAGCATAGCGGGCTGAGGCCCACCGAAATCGACCGCTGCGTCATCGGCACGGTGGTTCCTGCGGCGCTTTACAACCTCCGCCGGCTGTGCCGCGAGTGGTTCAATTGCGAGCCCCTCGTCGCCCGCTCCACGGTGGATTGGGGCTTCGAGATCCGCGTGGACCGGCCGCAGGAGGTCGGTGCCGACCGCCTGCTCAATGCCCTGGCCTCGCACCACCACTATAAGGGGCCGCTGGTGGTCGTGGATTTCGGCACCGCCACTACCTTCGATGTCGTGGATGCGGAGGGGGCCTATCTCGGCGGCGTCATCGCCCCCGGCGTCAATCTCTCGATCGAGGCTCTGCACCAGGCCGCGGCCCGCCTGCCGCGCATCGGCATTGGCCGGCCACAGGCCGTCATCGGCCGGGACACGGTGGCAGCCATGCAGGCCGGCATCTTCTGGGGCTATGTCGGAATGATCGAGGGGATTATTGCCCGCATCGGCAGCGAATATGGCAGCCCCCTGAAGGTCGTTGCCACCGGCGGCCTCGCCCCGCTCTTCGCTGAGGGCACCACGGTGATCGGGACGATCGACCCAGATATCACTCTCGAGGGCTTGCGGCTGTTGGCGGAGCGTAACCCGGCCCCCACCTTGCATAAAACCGGACAGCGCGATCCCGCGTAGAAGAAGAAGTATGGACGATTTCATGGCTGCGGCCGGGCATGAGCCGGCCGACGATCTCGCTTTCATTCCGCTCGGCGGTACCGGCGAGATCGGAATGAACCTGAATGTGTATCGCTGTGACGGCAAACTCCTGGCCGTGGACTGCGGCATCGGCTTCGGCGGCCCGGAGAATCCGGGGGCGGAGGTGATGGTGCCGGATCCCGCCTGGCTTTCCGAGCGGCGGGATCGCCTTGTCGGGCTGGTCATCACCCATGCGCATGAGGACCATCTAGGGGCTGTTGCCTATCTGTGGCCGCTGCTGCGCTGCCCTATCTATGCCAGCCCCTTCGCCTCCGCTGTGCTGCGGCGGAAGCTGGGGGAGGCGGGGCTGGCGGCGGAGGCTCGGGTCACGACCATTCCCCTCGGTGGCCGTCTGTCCCTGGAGCCTTTCGATCTGGAGTTCATCGGTGTTGCCCACTCGGTGCCGGAGGCCCAGGCCCTGGCGATTCGCACCCGGCATGGGCTGGTGCTGCACACCGGCGACTGGAAGCTGGATCCGGACCCGCTGATCGGCCGCCCGACCGACGAGGCGGCCCTGATCCGGCTAGGCGAGGAAGGGGTCCTGGCCATGATCTGCGACTCGACCAATGCGTTGGTCGAGGGGCATTCCGGCTCGGAAGCGGAAGTGCGCCGCAACCTCACCGCCATCATCCGCGGGCTGAAGGGGCGGGTCGCCGTGACCTGCTTCGCCACCAACGTTGCGAGGGTGGAGAGCATCGCCCTGGCTGCCCGGGCCGCAGGCCGGCAGGTATCGCTCTTCGGCCGCAGCCTGCGCAATGTTGAAGCGGCGGCGCGCGAATGCGGTTACCTGAAGGACATCGACCCCTTCGTGCCGGAGGAGGAAGCCGGCTATCTCCCGGACGATTCGCTACTCATCATCTGCACCGGCTCACAGGGGGAGCCACGCTCGGCCCTGGCCAAGATCGCCGCGGACACGCACCCCTCCATCGCCCTGGGGGAGGGGGATACGGTCATCTTTTCCTCCCGCATGATTCCAGGGAATGAGCGGGCGATCCTGAAGCTGCAGGACGACCTGGCACGCCGCGGCTGCCAGGTGATGACGGCGGATGACCATATGGTCCATGTCTCCGGCCACCCGGCGCGGGACGAGCTGCGGCGCCTCTATGCGCTGGTCCGGCCCCGCTACGCCGTGCCGGTGCATGGCGAGTGGCGCCATCTGAGCGAGCATGCGGCCCTGGCGAAGAGCCTCGGCACGACTCCCATCCTGGTCGAGGATGGTGATGTGCTCCAGCTTGCTCCCGGCAGGCCCGAGGTGGTGGAGGGGGTCCCGACCGGGCGGCTGGCAGTGGACGAGGGCCGGCTGCTGCCCTTGCAGGGCGGGGTGCTGGCGGCGCGGAAGCGCATGCTGTTCAATGGTGTCGTCGTCGCATCCCTGGCCGTGGATTCCACTGGGCGGGTCCTGGGCGAGCCGCAGGTTTCCGCTCCCGGCCTGTTCGACGGCGGCGACCAGGCGCCGGCCGAGCTGGCCGCGGATGTGGCCCGCGCCATAACCGAATTGCCCAGCGCCATCCGACGGGAGGACGATGCGCTGCGGGAGGCCGCCCGGGCGGTCCTGCGCAAGGCGGTCGGTCGCCGGCTGCGCAAGCGGCCGAGCGTGGAGGTGCATCTGTTGCGGGTGTGACCTCCGGGCCGGCCCCATCTTGGCAAGCCAAGTCGGTGGCGCCACACAGAGGCCATGAATTGGTTCTCCGGAGTCGTCGTCTATCTCCTGATCTGGTGGGTGACGCTGTTCGCCGTGCTGCCGATCGGCACCCAGCCGGACCCGGAGGGCGATCCGGCAACGGGGGGCTGGAGGGGCACGCCGCGGCAGCCGCGCATGTTGCGGAAGGTGGTCATCACCACTCTGGTTGCGACGGTGCTCTGGCTTGGGGCCTATGCCCTGATCACCAGCGACTGGCTCAGCTTCCGCTCCGGCTGGCTGGCACTGCCTGAGGATTAGGCGGAAATTAGGGTTGCAAGCAGATGCTGCCCTGAATAGGGCAGAATCGGTCTCAGCGCTGAATTTTTCGCCTATTGGCGGCATCGTTTATCGTTGTGCCGCGTTCGGCCCCTGCGCCACCATCATCACCGGGAAGAGGATTTCCTCTTCCCGCCGTGTGACTGGCGTTTCCTCCCTAAACTCGGGCCGCACCCATGGTGTGGCCCTTTTTTTCGTCTAGCCCAGGGCGTATCTGCCGCCAAGCAATTTCTGATACCGGAATCGTTCCTCCGACACAGTTTCATACGTTTTGCAGCGCAGCATCGGAAAGAAATTGCCCTGCATGGCCGCTGGCCGGCCGCAACGGGCCCTCCTGCTCGCCCCCCTGGCGGATTCCTCATCCCGCCCCTACTGTCCCGCGCCTCTTGCCGTTCCAGGAGCTTACGCCTTGCGTCTCTCTCGCGCCTTCCTGCCCACGCTGAAGGAAACCCCGGCCGAGGCGCAGATCGCCTCCCACCGCCTCATGCTGCGGGCCGGCATGATCCGGCAGACCTCGGCCGGCATCTATGCCTGGTTGCCGCTCGGCTGGCGTGTGCTGCAGAAGGTCGAGCAGATCGTGCGGGAGGAGCAGGACGCCGCCGGCGCCCAGGAAATCCTGATGCCGACGATCCAGACCGCGGATCTCTGGCGCCAGAGCGGCCGCTACGACGCCTATGGCCCGGAGATGCTGCGCATCAAGGACCGGCATGAGCGGGAGATGCTCTACGGCCCGACCAATGAGGAAATGGTCACGGAGATCTTCAAGAGCTACGCGAAGAGCTACCGCGACCTGCCGCGCAATCTCTATCACATCCAGTGGAAGTTCCGGGACGAGATCCGCCCCCGCTTCGGCGTCATGCGCGGCCGTGAATTCCTGATGAAGGACGCCTACAGCTTCGACCTGGACTATGAAGGCGCCCAGCGCAGCTACCGGCAGATGTTCGTCGCCTATCTGCGCACCTTCGCCCGCATGGGGCTGAAAGCGATCCCGATGCAGGCGGATACCGGCCCGATCGGCGGCAATCTCTCCCATGAATTCATCATCCTGGCAGAGACGGGCGAGAGTCAGGTCTTTCTGCACCAGGATCTGCTGGAATTCGACGTGCTGGCGAATGCGCCGGACTACCAGGGCGATCTCTCGCCCATCGTCGATTTCTGGACCAGCCGCTACGCCGCGACTGATGAGAAGCATGACGAGGAGGCCTGGGCCAAGGTGCCGGAGGAGAAGAGGGTCTCCGCCCGCGGCATCGAGGTCGGCCACATCTTCTATTTCGGCACCAAGTACAGCGCCCCGATGGGGCTGCAGGTCTCCGGGCCGGACGGGAAGATGATCACGCCGGAGATGGGCAGCTACGGCATCGGCGTTTCCCGCCTGGTCGGCGCTATCATCGAGGCGAATCATGACGAGGCCGGCATCAAATGGCCGGATCCCGTGGCACCCTTCCGCGCCGCCGTCCTGAACCTGAAGGTGGGCGATGCCAATTGCGACGCGCTCTCCGAACGCATCTATGCGGCGCTGAGCCCCGATGCCGTCTATGACGACCGGGAGGAGCGGGCCGGCGTGAAATTCGCCGATGCCGACCTGATGGGCTTCCCTTGGCAGGTCATCGTCGGCCCGCGCGGCGCCGCCGCCGGCAAGGTGGAACTGAAGCGTCGCGCCAGCGGCGAGCGGGCGGAAGTCTCGCCGGAGGACGCCATCGCCCGGATCAAGGGCACCTGACCCGGCGATGTTCAACGCCTTCGAGCGCACCGTCGCCTTCCGCTATCTGCGCGCGCGGAAGGGGGAGCGCTTCGTCTCCGTCATCGCCGTCTTCTCCCTGGTCGGCATTGCGCTCGGCGTCGCCACGCTCATCATCGTGATGAGCGTGATGAACGGCTTCCGGCAGGAATTGCTGGGCCGCATCCTGGGGCTGAACGGCCATCTGGGCGTCTATGCGGCGGAAGGCGGACCGCTGCGGGACTTCGACCCGTTGGTGCAGCGCATCCGCACCCTGCCCGGCGTGGTGGAGGCCACGCCGATCGTCGAGGGCCAGGTTCTGCTCACCAGCGAGGCGGGCGGCGCCTCCGGCGGCGTGGCGCGCGGCATCAGGCCGGAGGACCTGCGCAACCGCGCCATCATTGCCGGCAATATCCGCCTCGGCAGCCTGGCGAATTTCCAGGGCGAGGACGCGATCGTCATCGGCACCGGCCTCGCCAACAAGATGCGGGTCGGCATCGGCGACCGCATCACCATGATCTCGCCCCAGGGCAGGGCGACCGTGGTGGGCACCCTTCCCAGGGTCCGCTCCTATCGCGTCGCGGCGATGTTCAATGTGGGCATGAATGAATACGACAGCAGCTTCGTCTTCATCCCCCTGAGCGCCGCGCAGGCCTATTTCCAGGTCCCGGATGCCATCTCCCAGATCGAGGTCTTCGTCCAGGATCCGACGCGCGTGCGCGCCGTCAACATGGAGATTCGCCGGGCCATGGAGCGCCCCGTGCGGGTGGTGGACTGGCAGGACGCGAACAGCAGCTTCTTCAACGCGGTTCAGGTCGAGCGGAACGTGATGTTCCTGATCCTGACCCTCATCATCATCGTCGCCGCCTTCAACATCATCAGCTCGCTCATCATGCTGGTGAAGGACAAGGGGCGGGACATCGCCATCCTGCGCACCATGGGGGCGACGCGGGGGGCGATCCTGCGCATCTTCCTGCTCTGCGGCGCCTCGGTGGGGTTCCTCGGTACGCTGATCGGCTTCGGTATCGGCCTGGTCTTCTGCCTGAATATCGAGAGCATCCGGCAATTCCTTCAGTCCCTGACCGGGACGGAACTGTTCAGCCCGGAGGTCTATTTCCTCTCCCAACTGCCTGCGGTGGTGGACCCGAAGGAGGTTGTGCAGGTGGTCGCCATGGGGCTTGGGCTTTCCCTCTTGGCGACGATCTATCCCAGTTGGCGCGCGGCGCGGCTCGACCCGGTAGAGGCGCTGCGGAATGAGTGAGCCGCCGCTGAGGCTCGCCGCCGTCGAGCGCCGCTTCCGCACGGAAGCCGGGGAACTGCCGGTCCTGCAAGGCGCGGATCTGGCGCTGGAGGCAGGGGAGATCGTCGCCCTGGTCGCGCCCTCCGGCACCGGCAAGTCCACGCTGCTGCATCTGGCGGGGCTGCTGGAGCGGCCCGATGGAGGGGAGGTCTTCGTCGAGGGCCGCGCCGCCGGCACCCTCTCCGACGATGCGCGCACTGCGATCCGCCGTACCACCATCGGCTTCGTCTACCAGTTCCACCACCTGCTGCCGGAATTTACGGCGGAGGAGAATATCCTCCTGCCGCAGATGGCAGCGGGGAAGCCGCGCGCGGAGGCGCGGGCAAGGGCACGCGACCTGCTTGCCGCCTTCGGCCTGGCGGGGCGGGAGCATCACCGCCCCGGTCGTCTTTCGGGTGGCGAGCAGCAGCGCGTCGCCATCGCCCGCGCCCTGGCGAACCACCCGCGCATCCTGCTGGCGGACGAGCCGACGGGGAACCTGGATGTCGGCACCAGCGACCGGGTTTTCGGCGAATTGCTGAATGCTGTGCGCAATCACGGCGTCGCGGCGCTGATCGCCACCCACAACCCGGATCTCGCCGCCCGCATGGACCGCGTGGTGACGCTGCGGGAGGGCAGGGTGGTGCCGGGCTGACCCTGCCCTTGCCGGGCGCGCCTCACTCCGCCGGCAGCATCGCCGGCGCGGAGCTTGGCTCCTCCACCTCCTCGCGGGCGGAGCAGAGCAGCAGTAGCCGCGCCAGGAACAGCACCACCCCGGCCAGCCAGATCAGGGCGGCGAGGATCGCCATCTCCGGCGTCTGGTGCTCAATGGAAAGATAGATGCCGAACGGGAACAGGATCGCCGCGCCGGCGGACAGGCCGAACTGCGCCAGCGCCGCCACGCGGTTCCGCGCCAGTGCCGGCCAGGCCCGGTAGGTCAGCCCCATCAGCCCCAGCGAGGTCCAGCCCAGCAGGTTCAGATGCGCATGCACCGGCGCCAGGTGGAAATCATGCGCGATGCCCATGGCGATTCCGAGCGAGACGCCCACCAGCAGGCATGTCGCCGCCGCCACCAGAAACCAGAGATCGATCCTTGGCATGTCGCCGCCTCCTTTGTCGAGGGGGCGGCATGTGCCAGGATCAGGTTTCAGCGGAATGTCGCGATGCGCGCGGAATGGTTTCATGAGTTTCGCGTCGCCACAGTGCGCCGACCAGCATGCCGGCAATCACCGTCACCATTCCCGCGGCCTGCAAGGGCGTCACCTCCTCTCCCAGGATCAGCCAGGCCCAGAAGGTGCCCAGGGCCGGCACCAGCGGCGGCAGCAGCGCCCCGCGCGCCGGGCCCAGGGCGGCGACCGCCCGGCTGTAGAGGATCACCCCCAGCCCGCCGGCCACCAGCCCTTGATAGCTCGCCTGGATCACCGCCTCTCCCGGATTCTGCGGGACGCCGCCCAGCCCGAACACCGCCAGATGCACCGGCACCCAGGCGAGGGAGAAGGCCCCCATAATGCAGGCAGTGCGCAGGCCGCTTACCCTCCAGCGCCGCATCAGCACGCCGTAGAGCGCCCAGTTGAAGCCGCTCCAGAACAGCAGAAGGTCGCCGATCCAGGTCCGGTCGCCGCCTTCCAGCAGGCTGGCGCCGCCGATCATCAGCAGCCCGGCCCCCAGGATCGGCAGGCCCAGCCGCACGCCCAGCCCCGGCCTATCCCGCAGGATCAGCCAGCCCAGAATCGGCGCACAGACCATGGTGCCACCCGGATTGAGAACGGCCGCATGGGTCGCCGGGGCGAATTCCAGCGCCGCGGCGGTCAGCAGGAAATAGGGCGCGCCGCCGAGCACGGCCAGCACCACGCCGCGCCATATCGCCAGCCCGCCCATGCCGATGCGCAGCAGCAGGACCAGGAAGAGCGGCCCGGCCACGATGTAGCGGAGCAGCACCAGATCGGCGACCGAAAGCCCATTGCCCAGCCCATGCCGCGAGGACACGAAATTGCCGCTGAACATCATCATGGCGAGCACGCCGCCGATGATCGCGGCACGGTCCGGCTTTTCCCTGGGATCGGTCATCGGCGCGCAGCATGCCTCTCCCTGCATGACCCGGCCAGGGGAGGCATACTGCCCATGCCCCGGCGTGCTATCCTGGCCGCCCAGGGGAGTCATCCATGGCCGCCGATCCGTCCTCCTTCGTCCATCTGCATGTCCATTCCAGCTATTCGCTCTCGGAAGGCGCGATCAAAGCGGACAAGCTCGCGACGCTGGCCAGGGATGCCGGCATGCCGGCGGTGGCGCTGACCGATACGGCCAATCTGTTCGGCGCGCTCGAATTCGCCCAGAGCTGCCAGGGGAAGGGGGTGCAGCCGATCATGGGCTGCCAGCTCTGGCTCTCCCGCAGCGCCGCGGACGAGAGGCCGGAGGCGGAGCGGCAGGCGCCGGATCCGGTGGTGGCGCTGGCCATGAATGCGCGCGGGCTGGACAATCTGCAACGCCTCTCCTCGCGCTCCTTCCTGGCCGATGATCCTTCCGGCAAGCCCTGTCTGAAGCTCGCCACCCTGCAGGAACATGCCGAGGGGCTGATCCTGCTCACCGGCGGCACCACCGGCCCCATCGCCCGCTTGCTGGCCGAAGGCCGGCGTGAGCCTGCCGCGCGCCTGCTGGCCCAGCTCCGAGAATCCTTCCCCGACCGGCTGGTGGTGGAGCTGCATCGCCACGGCCTTGAGATCGAACGGGCGCTGGAACCCGCGCTGCTGGCCCTGGCCGATGACCTGGCGCTGCCCATCGTCGCGGCGAACGATGTCTATTTCGCCAAGCCGGAAATGCATGAGGCGCATGACGCCCTGCTCTGCATCGCCGAGGGCCGCCTGCTGGCCGAGCCCGACCGCCGCCGCGTGACGCCGGAGCACTGGTTCAAGCCCCCCGCCGCCATGCGCGCCCTGTTCGCGGACCTGCCGGAAGCCTGCGACAACACCCTCGCCATCGCCCGCCGCTGCGCGGTGATGACGGAGGCGAAGAAGCCGGAACTGCCCATCTGTCCCAAGGTCCAGCCCGGCATGACCGAGGCCGAGACGGTGCGGGACATGGCCTGCCGCGGGCTGGAAGCCCGGCTGGATGCCATGGGGGCGGATGCCGCGACGCGCGAGACCTATCGCAAGCGCCTGGACTACGAGCTCGGCGTCATCGAGAGCATGGGCTTTTCGGGCTATTTCCTCATCGTCGCCGACTTCATCCAATGGGCGAAGTCGAAGGGCATCCCGGTCGGCCCCGGCCGCGGCTCCGGCGCCGGCAGCGTGGCGGCCTGGGCGCTGACCATCACCAACCTCGACCCGATGCGCTTCGGCCTGCTTTTCGAGCGCTTCCTGAACCCGGAACGCGTCTCGATGCCGGACTTCGACATCGACTTCTGCCAGGACCGGCGCGACGAGGTCATCAATTACGTCCGCAACGAATACGGCCATGACCGGGTCGCGCAGATCATCACCTTCGGCAAGCTCCAGGCCAAGGCGGCGGTGCGCGATGCCGGGCGCGTGCTTGGCATGCCCTATGGCCAGGTGGACCGCATCGCCTCGCTGATCCCCTTCAACCCGGCCAAGCCCATCACCCTGGCCCAGGCCATCGAGGGCGAGCCGCGCCTGCAGCAGATGCAGCGGGAGGACGAGCAGGTAGCCCGGCTGCTGGAGATTGCCAACCAGCTTGAGGGGCTCTACCGCAACGCCTCGACCCACGCCGCGGGCGTCGTCATCGGCCGCAAGCCGCTGATCGACATCGTGCCGCTCTACCGCGACCCGCGCAGCGAGATGCTGATCACCCAGTACTCGATGAAATATGTCGAGCAGGCGAGCCTGGTGAAGTTCGACTTCCTCGGGCTCAAGACGCTGACGGTGATCCGGAAGGCAGTGGACATCCTGCGCTCCCAGGGGACGGAGGTGGATATCGACCGCATCCCGCTGGACGACGCCAAGACCTATGAGATGCTCCGCAGGGGCGACGCCGCCGGGGTGTTCCAGTTCGAAGGCCAGGGCATGCGCGACTGCCTGCGGCAGATGAAGGTGGACCGCTTCGAGGATCTGGTCGCCGCCGTCGCGCTCTACCGTCCGGGACCGATGGCGAACATCCCCGCCTATTGCGCCCGCAAGCATGGCGAGCCCTGGGAGGCGCCGCATCCCAAGATCCATCACCTGGTCGCCGAGACCTACGGCATCCTGGTCTATCAGGAGCAGGTGATGCAGATCGCGCAGGAACTGGCCGGCTACTCGCTCGGCGGCGCGGATCTGCTGCGCCGCGCCATGGGCAAGAAGATCCGCTCCGAGATGGAGAAGCAGCGCGAGATCTTCACCAAAGGCGCCACCGAGCGTGGCATTGATGCCGCCAAGGCCGGCGAGATCTTCGACCTGATGGAGAAATTCGCGGATTACGGCTTCAACAAGTCGCATGCCGCGGCCTATGCGCTGGTCAGCTACCAGACCGCCTGGCTGAAGGCGAACCATCCGGTCGCCTTCCTGGCCGCCTCCATGACCCTGGATCTCGACAAGACGGAGAAGCTGGCGGGGCATATGCAGGAGGCCTCGCGCCTCGGCATTCCCATCCTGCCGCCGGACGTGAACCGCAGCGGCGCCGAATTCCTGGTGGAGAAGACCGAGGATGGCGAGGACGCGATCCGCTTCGCCCTGGCTGCGGTGAAGCGCGTCGGTGCCGGCGCCATGCGCGACCTGGTGGCGGAACGCGAGAGAGGTGGTCCCTTCGCCAGCATCGCGGATTTCGCGCAGCGCGTGGATCCGAAGCTGCTGAACAAGATGCAGATCGAGAACCTGGCCAAGGCCGGCGCCTTCGACAGCCTGGAGCCGAACCGGGCCCGCTTGGTCGCCGGCGCCGAGGTCATTCTTCGTCGCGCCCAGGCCAGCGCGGAGGACCGCGCCAGCGCTCAGATCGCCCTCTTCGGCGGCGCGGATGCGAAGCCGGAACCCCTGCGCCTGCCCGAACTGCCGGACTGGCCGCAACTGGAAAAGCTGGCCTATGAGGCGGAGGCGGTGGGCTTCCACCTCTCCGCCCATCCGCTGGATACCTACAAGGCCGTGCTGCAGCGCCTCGGCGTCACGCCTTCCTCGCAGATCGCGGAGCGGGCCAAGGCCGGCGCCACAAGGCTGAAGCTCGCCGGCACCGTAGTGGGCAGCAAGGAGCGCCCGACCCGCACCGGCAGCCGCATGGCCTGGGTGACGCTCTCCGACGCGGCCGGCTCCTATGAGGTGACGCTCTTCTCCGAAGTCCTGTCCCGCGCCCGCGACCTGCTGACCGAAGGCAATGCCGTGCTGGTCACCGCCGAGGCGCGGCTGGATGGTGAAACCCTGCGCCTCACCGCGCAGGAGATGGAAGGGCTGGAGAAGGCCGCCCAGGGCGTCGGCCAGGGCATCCGCCTCTGGCTGGAGGGCGCCGCGGCGGTCGAGCCGATCCGGGATCTGCTGACGCGGGAAGGCAAGGGCAAGGGTAGGGTGGTGGTGGTCGCCCGCATTGGCCAGGGCCAGGAGGTTGAGCTGGCCTTGCCCGGTGGGTTCAATGTCTCGCCCCGGCTGATGCAGGCGATGAAGGTGATGCCCGGCGTGGCGGAGGTGGAGGCCGTATAGCGCGCCCGGCCGCGCCATGCGGTCATGCCCGTCAGGGCAGGACATGCACCTCTGAGCGGAAGGGACCGCGGGCGGGCGGGATTGCCGTGCCCGGCGCGGGGATCAGCACATGCACGGTGCAGCGGGAGGAGGAGCCGGTCTGCACCTCCATCCGCTTCTCCAGTTGGACGCCGGCAGCGGCGAGGCGCTCCTGGAATTCCGGGATCAGCCGGTTTGCCGGGAAGTACTCGGCATCCCGCACATCCGCGGGCATAACCAGCAGGTCCTGCCGCGATGCCTCCGCAATCACCGCGTCCCAGTCGGGACGTTCTTCCCAATTCGCCAGGTCGCTGACCGCGGCGCGCCGGCCCGCACGCAGGAAGGGAAACTGCAGGGTGATCTGGTTCACCGTCAGGCTTGCACCGAAGACGCCGACGGCAACCGGTTTGCGGTCTGGCGGCACCAGCGCGGTGAGCGGGCTGTAGTCGCAGTCGTAATTCGGCCGCCAACTGGCATAATTCAGGCCTGAGGCCGGCCATGCCGACAGCGGCCCGCGCCAGGCGATGAACAGGCCAAGCCCGACCTGAAGCAGCGCCGCCATCCCGGCCAGTCCGGCCAGGAAAGGCGCCGGGCGCAGCGCCGGCGCAGTCTTCAGCGCTAGCCCGAAGCCCGCTGCCACCGGCAGGCAGAGGCCGATGACGGTGAGGCCTAGATAGCGCTCGGTCTGGTTGTTGCTGAACAGGAAGGCCGCGAGGGTCGGCAGGCCGGACAGGACGGCCAGGATCAGCAGCAGCCGCTGCGTCTCGCTCGCCCGTCGCCAAGCGATGGCCAGCAGAGCCAGCCCGGCCAGCAGCACAACCGTGCCGCCCGGCCCGAAGACATCGGCGACCAGCGTGCGCACAGCCCGTGCCGCGAAGTCGAGGCCGGTCTCCGGCCAGGGGAGGAAGGCGAAGCCCTCAGCCGAGGCTCTGGCATAGCCGACATAGCGGATGCCGTTCAGGGCGTAATGTGGCCACGCGACCAGCAGCAGCCCTGCAAGCGGTAGCACGAGCCGGATTACCAAGTGGGTGCCGTTGCGCTCCCGCCACCAGCGCCAGCCGGCGAAGCCCAGCCAGAGCAGGCCATAGGCCGGCAGGAAGGTCAGCTTGGTGAGGGTGCCGAGGCCAATCACCAGGCCGAGCAGCCCCATGCGCAGGACGGAGGCGCCGGTCGCCCGCGCCTCCAGGACCAGTAGCAGCAAGGCCAGGGCGGCGCAGAGATGCAGCACCGACTCGGTCATGAAATTCTGGGCGCCGAACAGGTTGATCGGCGCCAGGACATAGAGCAGCACGCCGGCGGCGGCCCCCACCCGGCCGGCAAACAGCCGCAGCGCCAGCCACAGCGCCAGGGCGGTGAGCAGGAACATGACCGCCGAGGCGAGGCGCAGCGCCTCCGGCGCCACAGGCCAGAACAGATAGGCGACCGGCAGCCCGACCAGCCGCAGTCCCGGAGGCAGCCAGCGGTTCCAGAGGAAGATGGAATCCCGCAGCAGCCCGCCCTCGCCGGAGCGCAGCATCAATGCATCGGACAGGCTGTTGTTGATATGTCCGACCTCATCGAAGGCGGTGAGGATCGGGTTGCGATCCAGCCAGAGCAGGGCGAGGACGAGGCAGGACAGGACAGCCAGCAGGGCCGCGCTCTCCAGCAGGTGGCGTGGCCACCGGCTGGCCGGCGTGGCACGGGATGGAGCTATCGGGGATGCCCCCGCAACGGTGGCTCGGACATTCATGCGGCCCTTCTAGACATGTGATGCCCCAGTGGCGCCTCAGAATGGGTTGAGGCCGCCCGATGGGCAGAGCGCCGGCCGGCCTTGCCGGGAGGCTTGCCCCATGCCATATGCGCGCCGCCGCTGGGGCATCGGGCTCCGGTCGGCAAATCCGCACGCGGCGCGCCCTTCCGCAACGGTCGGGTCCGGTCTCCCTCTTGGGGGAAGAGCGCCGCGGAGGCCCAACCGGACGATATGGAAGGAATTCGCCCCATGGCGATGCCACAGGTTTCCCTGCGCCAGCTCCTCGAGGCCGGCGTGCATTTCGGCCACCATACGCGGCGCTGGAACCCGCGCATGGCGCCCTACATCTTCGGCGTGCGCAACCAGGTCCACATCCTGGACCTGCAGCAGACCGTGCCGATGATGGACCGTGCGCTGCGTGCCATCCGCGACGTGGTGGCCGCCGGCGGCCGCGTGCTCTTCGTCGGCACCAAGAAGGCGGCTGCGGAGTATGTGGCTGAGGCGGCGACGCGCTGCGGCCAGTACTACGTCAACCACCGCTGGCTCGGCGGCATGCTGACCAACTGGAAGACGATCACCGGCTCCATCAAGCGCCTGAAGCAGATGGATGAGCAGCTCGCCGGCAACGTGCAGGGCCTCACCAAGAAGGAGATCCTGATGCTGACGCGGGAGCGCGACAAGCTGAACCGCGCCCTCGGCGGCATCAAGGAGATGGGCGGCCTGCCCGACATCATCTTCGTGATCGACGTGGTGAAGGAGAAGCTGGCGATCGAGGAGGCCAATAAGCTCGGCATCCCGGTCGTCGCCGTGGTCGATTCCAATGCCGACCCGCAGGGCATCGCCTTCCCGATCCCGGGCAATGACGACGCGATCCGTGCCATCAACCTCTATTGCGACCTGGTCGCGAGTGCGGTCTTCGACGGCATCTCGGCCGAGCTGCAGGCTTCGGGCGTCGATATCGGCGCGGCCGAGGCGCTGCCCGAGGAGGAGATCGAGCCGCTGACCGGCGAGCCGGTGCTGGAGGACGCGCAGGCGAGCCCGAATGTCGGCGTCAGCGGGGAGAGCCTGGAGCAGATGGTCCAGAGCGACCGCGACGACGGCAACAAGGCCGGCACGGTCTGAGCAGCACGGGCCGCCCCTCGATAGGGGCGGCCCATTGCCATCCCCGGCCGCGATCCGGGGATGGCCGCACCTAATTCGACGGAGAGAACCGATGGCCGAGATCACCGCAGCAATGGTCCGCGACCTGCGCGAGAAGACCGGCGCGGGCATGATGGACTGCAAGAAGGCGCTCAGCGAGACCGGCGGCGATATGGAGGCCGCGATCGATTGGCTGCGCAAGAAGGGTCTTGCGGCCGCCGCCAAGAAGTCCGGCCGCGTTGCGGTGGAAGGCCTGATTGGCGTCGCCAGCGGCCCCAACGTCGCCGCCATGGTCGAGGTGAATGCCGAGACTGACTTCGTGGCCCGCAACGAACTGTTCCAGAATTTCGTCGCCGAGGTGGCCGGGCTGGCCCTCTCCGTCGGCGACGACCTGGAGCGGCTGAAGGCCGCCACCTATCCGGGTACCGGCCACAGCGTCGCCGACGAGCTGACCCGCCTGATCGCCACCATCGGCGAGAACATGACCATCCGCCGGGCGAAGCGCCTGGAGGTGAAGGAGGGCGTGGTCGCCACCTACACCCACAACGCCGTCCGGCCGGGCCTCGGCAAGATCGGCGTGCTGGTGGGGCTGGAGGGCAAGAACGAGATCGACGTCCTGGAGACGCTTGGTCGCCAGATCGGCATGCATGTCGCCGCGGCACGGCCGGAGGCGCTCGACATCTCCGGCGTCGATCCCTCGGCGCTGGAGCGCGAGAAGGCGGTGCTGACCGAGCAGGCCCGCGCCTCCGGCAAGCCCGACAACATCATCGAGAAGATGGTCGAGGGCCGGATCCGCAAGTACTACGAGGAAGTGGTGCTGCTGGAGCAGGTCTGGGTGCATGACGGCGAGAGCCGGGTGAAGGCCGTGGTGCAGAAGGCCGGCGTCAAGCTGGCCGGCTTCGCCCGCTTCCAGCTCGGCGAGGGTATTGAAAAGCCGGCCAGCCCGGACTTCGCCGCCGAGGTCGCGGCCGCCGCCGGCCAGAGCTAACCTGACACCGAGGGTGGGTCCGGACAGGGGGCCTGGCTAGGCCCGCCGGACCCACCCTCGCTTTCGTTAAGACCGCTGAGGCACACCCTATCCTTGCGGGGGAATGGGGCGGTGCCTATGGTTGCCCGGCCCCTGCATGGTCGCATGATGAGCCAGTCGCCCAATTACCAGCGTGTCCTGCTCAAGGTGTCCGGTGAGGCCCTGATGGGCTCCCGCGACTACGGGCTGGACACCTCCACCTGCCGGGCCATCGCCGAGGACATCAAGGGCGTGCTCGCCCTGGGCGTCCAGGTTTGCCTGGTGATCGGCGGCGGCAACATCTTCCGTGGCATCGCCGGAGCGGCGGCCGGGATGGATCGTGCCCAGGCGGACTATATGGGCATGCTCGCGACCGTGATGAACGCGCTGGCCATGCAATCTGCACTGGAGAAGGCCGGGGTGCCGACCCGGGTGCAGAGCGCGATCGCCATGGAGTCGGTCTGCGAGCCCTATATCCGCCGACGGGCCATCCGGCACATGGAGAAGGGCCGGGTGGTGATCTTTGCCGCCGGCACGGGCAACCCCTTTTTCACCACCGATACCGCCGCGGCGCTGCGGGCAGCCGAGATGGGCTGCGACGCGCTGCTGAAGGGCACCCAGGTGGACGGCGTCTATTCCGCCGACCCGCGGAAGAACCCGCAGGCGGAGCGTTACGTCACGCTCACCTATCTCGACATGCTTGCGCGGGACCTGGCCGTCATGGATGCGGCCGCGATCAGCCTGGCGCGCGAGAATCGGTTGCCGATCATCGTATTCAACATCCACGAACCGGGCGCCTTCACCGCCGTGATGAAGGGTGAGGGGCGCTTCACGACCGTGGTCGAGCATTAGCGGCCCGGTCGCCGAAGGCTGTCGGCCCGAGGCGCCCGGGAACCGCGCGGTAGTGTCGAAGGTCAGGTGGGCCGCGGATGTCCTGCATCCGCGCACGGCCCGCCACAAACGGGGGAAGACAGGCCATGCCGGCCGACGTGAAGGCACTGAAGCAGGACCTGCAGCGTCGCATGGACGGCGCCATGGAAACCTTGAAGAAGGAATTCTCCGGCTTGCGGACCGGCCGCGCCAGCCCGGCGCTGCTGGAGCCGATCCGGGTCGAGGCCTATGGCACCGAACAGCCGCTGAACCAGGTGGCGAACGTCTCCATCGCCGGGCCCGGCCTGCTTTCCGTCCAGGTCTGGGACAAGTCCGTGGTCAAGGCGGTGGAACTGGCCATCCGCGACTCTGGCCTCGGCCTGAACCCGCAGACCGAGGGCCAGGTCATCCGTGTCCCCCTGCCGCCGCTGACGCAGGAGCGGCGCAACGAACTGATCAAGGCTGCCGGCAAGTATGCCGAGGGCACGCGGGTCGCGATCCGCAGCGTTCGGCGGGACGGCATGGAACAGATCAAGACCTGGGAAAAGAAGCACGAGATCGGCGAAGACGACGCCAAGCACTGGGCGGACGAAGTGCAGAAGCTCACGGACCAGTATATTAAAATGGTCGACCAGGCTCTTGCCGACAAGGAAAGGGACATCCGCCAGGTCTGAGGCCCCATAGGCTCAACGAGATGTCCGTCGCGTCCTCCGCGCAGAAGCTGGCGACATGCGCCGTCGGCGTGCCGCCGGCGCATGTCGCCATCATCATGGATGGCAACCGGCGCTGGGCCGAGGCGCGCGGTCTGCCGGTGGCGCTTGGCCACAAGGCCGGGGCCGAGGCGGCGCGCCGGACCATCGAGGCGGCGGTCCGCGAGGGCATCAGCTGGCTGACCCTCTTTGCCTTCTCCTCGGAGAACTGGCTGCGGCCGCCGGAGGAGGTCACCGCCCTGACCGGCCTCCTGCGCCTCTACCTCCGCTCGGAGGTCGATACGCTGGTGCGGGAGGGGGTGCGGCTGCGGGTTATCGGCGACCGCGCCCGCTTCGGCGCGGAGACGATGCGCGAGATCGAGCGGGCGGAGGCGGCGACTGCGAGTGGCACCCGGCTCAACCTGACCGTCGCCCTGTCCTATGGCGCGCGGGCGGAGATCGTGGCGGCGGCCCGGGCGGTGGCGGAGGCGGTGGCGGCAGGGACGCTCGATCCCGCCCGGCTGGACGAGGCGAGCTTCGCCGGCCGGCTCTTCACCGCAGACATGCCCGATCCGGACCTGATCATCCGCACCTCCGGCGAGCAGCGGCTGTCGAATTTCCTGCTCTGGCAGGCCGCCTATGCGGAATTCGTGTTCCAGGACGTGCTGTGGCCCGATTTCGGCGCCGAGCAGCTTGCGGATGCGCTCCGCGAATTCGGCCGGCGGGAGCGGCGCTACGGTGCCCGGGCCGGCTGACATCCCCGCCTCGCCGCCACCGGCTGCAGGCTCCCGCTGGCGCGACCTGCGCAAGCGCGTGCTGTCCGCGGCCCTGCTGGGTCCGGCCGCGCTCCTCTGCATCTGGCTGGGGGCGGAAGCCTGGACCGCGCTGATGGCGGTTGCCGTGGCGGTGCTTGCCTGGGAATGGGTCCGCCTCTGCGGCTTCTCGACCCGGCGGCTCCCGGGCCTCGTCGTGCCGCTTGCCGTGCTGCTGGCCGGGGCGCTGGCGGTGGCGGATCAATGGGCGGCGGCTCTGGCGCTGCTGCCGGGCGGCGCGGGCCTGGTCTGGACCCTGGCTCGGCTGGGGCCGCCGGCCCCTCCGCCGGGGGCCGTGCGCTCCCATGGCATCACGCCCGGGACCTGGCTGGGCTTCGGAGTGATCTATATCGGGCTGGCCGGGTT
>Ga0182742_1001124_pt1 | contig 35980 bp, 28 predicted proteins | sample eDN5th37CBELigMG_FD_128880 | JGI IMG/M metagenome (GOLD analysis project Ga0182742, IMG submission 128880) | Enriched Miracle-Growth compost microbial communities from Emeryville, California, USA - eDNA 5th pass 37_C BE-Lig MG (version 2)... ... | reverse complement strand
GGGTCTGCCAGTCGATGCGGCGCAGCTCCAGGAAGCCGCGGTTGAACCAGGAGGCGAGGAGATGCTTCAGATCCGCTTCGAGCGGCTTCAGCTCGGGGTGATCCGGCAGCCGCGCCAGCACCTCCTGCCGCATCGCCACCAGCGCTGCCGTGCCGCCGGGCGACAGGTTCATGCGCCGGAGCAATTCCTGCCGGGGCGGCTCGGCGGCTGCGGCCAGGGCCATGGCCCGCTCGCTGCTCGGCGCGGCCAGCCAGGCCTCGGCGGCGCTGCGTAGCCTCCCCGGATCGGGCTCGAAGCCGGTGGCCAGCAGGTGCAGCATCGCGTTCCGGTCGGTGGTGTCCAGGCTGCGCAAGGCGGTGTGCAGCTCCCGTGCGATCGCGGCGCCGGATGCCTCCCCGCGTTCCGAGAGCAAAGCCTCGGCCAAGTGCTTCACCCGTTCCAGGGGTGGGATCGAACTGTCCGGCACCGGCGCATAGGCACGCCCCCGATCGGCGATCGAGCCCCAGAGCCGGTCCAGCCAGGAATGGCCTGTCTCCGCTTCCATGCATGCCTCCATGCCGGGCCGACAAACAAATTGATGCCGCCACAGCGGCGGAGCAGCGCCTGGCCGGAGGCGTGGCTTGAACTCTTCGGGAGCGGGCGGGCGGTGGGACCGGGTTCCGTGCGCTGCCGCGGGGCTCTATATGCCTGTAACGGGATGGCCCAGCGGATCGCCGCCGGGAAAGGCGTTGCCCGAAGGAGTGAGAGATGACGGAGAAGGTGCCGAGTGGCCCGTTGAAGGGCATCCGGGTGCTCGACCTGACGCGCGTGCTGGCAGGCCCGACCTGCACCCAGATGCTGGGCGACCTCGGCGCCGAGGTGATCAAGATCGAGCGTCCTGAGGCCGGCGACGACACCCGCGGCTTCGCCCCGCCCTTCGTGCCGAATACGAAGGAAAGCGCCTATTTCGTCGGTGTGAACCGGAACAAGAAGTCCGTCACCGTGGACATCGCCAAGCCGGAGGGGCAGGCGATCATCCACAGGCTGCTCGAGGGTGGCTGCGACATCTTGGTGGAGAACTTCAAGGTCGGCGCCCTGGCGAAGTATGGGCTGGGCTGGGAGCAGCTTTCGAAGAAGTACCCGCGGCTGATCTACTGCTCCATCACCGGCTTCGGCCAGACCGGCCCCTACGCGCCGCGGCCGGGCTATGACGCGCTGATCCAGGCCATGGGCGGCGTCATGTCCCTGACCGGCGAGCCCAACGGCGCGCCGCAGAAGGTGGGCGTGCCGGTGGCGGACCTCTTCGCCGGGCTCTATGGCTGCATCGGCATCCTGGCGGCGCTGAACCACCGGAATGCGACGGGACAGGGCCAGCAGATCGATATCGGCATGCTGGATACGCATGTCGCCTGGCTGGCCAACCAGGGCATGAACTACCTGGCCACCGGAGAGAACCCGCCCCGGCTCGGCAACCAGCACCCGAATATCGCGCCCTATCAGGAATTCCCCACCAAGGACGGCTACATCATCTTGGCCGTGGGCAACGACCCGACCTTCGAGCGCTTCTGCAAGAATTTCGGGCTGGAGCACCTGCTGGCCGATCCGCGCTTCGCCACCAACCCCAAGCGCGTCGAGAACCGCCAGCTCGTCACCGACACGCTGACGCCGGTGATGAAGAGCAAGACCACCGCCGAATGGATCGAGGCGCTGGAGGCGTTGAAGATCGGCTGCGGCCCGATCAACACGCTGAAGGACGTCTTCGCCGACCCGCATGTGATTGCGCGCAACATGGTGGTGGAGATGCCCCATGCCAGTGGCCAGTCGGTGAAGGTCATTGCCAATCCGGTGAAGCTCTCCGCCACGCCGCCGGAATACCGCAGCCCGCCGCCGGTACTGGGCGAGCATACCCAGGAGGTGCTGGGCGGGATGCTCGGCATGAGTGAGGCGGAGATCGCCGAACTCAAGGCAAAGGGAATCATCTGACCATGCGCCAGGGCGCCCTCCGCTACCTGTTGGCGCCCGGCTTCTTCACCCTGCGCTGGTGGGAATGGGGGCCGGAGGACGGCGCGCCTGTCCTCTGCGTCCATGGCCTGACCCGCACAGGGCGGGATTTCGACATGCTGGCGCGGGCGCTGGCCGGGCAGGGGCGGCGGGTGCTCTGCCCCGACCTGCCCGGGCGCGGCGCCAGCGACTGGCTGCCGGATCCGGCGCTCTACATTCCGCCGACCTATGTGGCGGCGCTGTCGCATCTGCTGGCGCGGCTGGACGGGCCGGTGGATTGGGTCGGCACCTCGCTCGGCGGTATCTGCGGGATGGTCGTGGCGGCGCTGCCGGGCAATCCTGTCCGGCGCCTGGTGCTGAACGATATCGGCAGCCATGTCCCGCAGGCGGCGATCGCCCGCATCCGCGACTATCTGGGCGAGATGCCGGCCGCCTTCGCCGATCTGCCGGCGCTTGAGGCCTATCTGCGGCAGGTCCACGCGCCCTTCGGCCCGCTGGCCGATGCAGATTGGCGGCATCTGGCCGAGACGTCCGCCCGCCCGGCGGCCTCCGGCTCCGGCCTGGTGCTGCATTACGATCCTGCCATCGTCCTTCCGATGCGGGCCGCGGAGCCGGAGGCGATGGACCTTTCCGCCTTCTGGGGGCGCGTCACCGCGCCGACCCTGCTGATCCGTGGGGCCGAAAGCGACCTGCTGCCGGCCGAGACGGCGCGGGAGATGGCCAGGCGGCCGCAGGTCCGGCTGGAAGAAATCGCGGGCTGCGGCCACGCGCCGGCGCTGATGGACGCGGTGCAGGTGGCGCTGGTCAGCGACTTCCTGGCCGGCTGAGCCTCACCGCGCCGGCAGCACCGCCTGCAGCGAGGTGCGGATCACCGCTGCCATCGGCCCAGGCGCGCGCAGCGCCTCCTCCAGCTTCGGCAGGTCTGCCTCGCTCTCCACCGCCAGCACCGGCACGCGGAAGGCCGAGCACCAGCGGAGGAAATCAGGGTTCTCCAGCGTGGTGCCGGAGACCCGGCCGGGATGCGCCCGCTCCTGATGGATGCGGATGCTGGCATAGCTGCCGTTTTCCGAGAGGAGCAGCTTCACCGGCACGCCGCGTGCGACCGCCACCGCAAGCTCTCCGCCTGTCATCAGCGCGCCGCCATCGCCGAGGGCACAGATCACCTGCCGGTCCGGATAACGCAACGCCGCCGCTACCGCCGCCGGCATGCCGAAGCCCATGGCACCGGAGACGGGCGCCAGCAGCCGCTGCGGTGGCACCCAGGCGGCCTTGCGGTAGAAGGGCGCGCCGAAGGTGCCGGCATCCAGCGTGACGATCGCATCCGGCGCCGCCACGCGCTCCACCAGCCTGGCGACTTCGGCAAATGCGATGCCGTCCGGGAAGCGGCGGGGGATCACCTCGCAATCGGCGAGGTGGATGGCGCGCAGGCGGGCATTCCAGGCCTTGCGCCCGGCCGGGGCGGCGGGTGCCTCGCCGGCGAGCGCGGCAATGGTGGCGCGGGCATCGGCGGCGATGGCGAGTTCCGCCGGGAATTGCCAGCCGAGGAAGCGGGGCTCGGCGCAGACATGCACCAGGCGCTGTCCGGGGGCAGGCCAGGTCCAGCCCTGGGTGGTGATGTCGGTCAGCCGGGTGCCCAGCGCCAGCACCAGATCGGCCTCGGCGAAGGCTGCGCGCTGCGCATCGGGGTTCCGCAACCCGAGATCGCCGGCATAGAGCGGATGGGTGTTGGGAAACAGGTCCTGCCGTCGGAAGGAGACGGCGACCGGCAACTGCCATGCCTCCGCGAAGCCCAGCAGCGCCTCCCGCCCGCCCGCTGAGTCGAAGGCATGGCCGGCGAGCAGGATCGGCCGCTCCGCACCGCGCAGCATCGCCGCGAGACGCGCCGCATCGGCCGGGGAGGGCGGCAGGGCGCCGGGCAGGGTGGCCGGGACCGGCGGCGCGGCGCACTCCATGGCCAGCACATCCTCGGGCAGCGACAGCACCACAGGGCCAGGCACGCCGCCCATGGCCATGGCATAGGCGCGGGCGATCAGCTCCGGCACCTGGTCCGGATCCGTGGCCTCGCCCACCCATTTCGCCACGCCGCGGAACATGTTGGCGTAGTCGATCTCCTGGAAGGCGTTGCGACGCAGGTCGCGCCGCTCCACCTGGCCGACCAGCAGGATCAGCGGCACCGCATCCTGCTCCGCCGTGTGCACGGCGATGCTGGCATTGCAGGCGCCGGGGCCGCGGGAGACCAGCACCACGCCCGGCCGGTGCGTCAGCTTCGCATCGGCCACCGCCATGAAGCCGGCGCCGCCTTCGCTGCGGCAGGTGACGAGGTCGATCCTGTCATGCCCATGCAGGGCGTCGAGCAGGGCGATGTAGCTCTCGCCCGGAACACAGAAGGCGCGGTCGATGCCCTGCGCGGCCAGGAATTCGACGATGCGCTCGGCGGCGGTCGGCATAAGGCTGGTACTTCCTTCGTCTCAGGGGCGGTGGCGGCGGATGAGGCGGCCGGGCCTTTCCCCGGTCATGCCCTCGCCGGCGCGGTAGGTTGGCACGCCGTTGGTCCAGACTTCCTCGATGCCCTCGGCCGGCAGGGTGGGCTCCTCGAAGGTGGCGCGGTCGATGATGCGGTGCGGATCGAACAGCACCAGATCGGCATAGGCGCCGGGGCGCAGCACGCCGCGATCCGTCATGCCGAAGATCGCGGCGGTGCGGCCGGTCATCTTGTGGATGGCGGTTTCCATGTCCAGCAGGCCGAGCTGGCGGCTGTAGAGGCCAAGCACGCGCGGGAAGGTGCCCCAGAGGCGCGGATGCGGATGCGCATCATGCGGAATCCCGTCCGAGCCGATGGTGCTGAGCGGATGCGCCATGATGCGGCGGACATCCTCCTCATCCATCTGGAAGGTGATGGCGCCGGCGGGCAGCAGCTTCTCGGCGGCGGTGCGGATATCGGTGTTCCAGCCGCGGGCGACATCGGCCAGATCCTTGCCCGCCATCTCCGGATGCGGGACGGACCAGGTGACGATGACGCGGCAATCCTCCCGCAACCGGTCCGGCATCAGCACGGTGGAGCCGGCGGGGTAGGGATACATGTCGAAGGCAACCTCCTGCATGGACGCCGCCGCCTCGATCAGCGCCAGGGTCTGCACGCTGCGACCGTAATTTTCCGGCATCGAGCATTTATGGTGGCTGATCCAGACCGGCACCCCAACCCGCTTGCCGATCTTCAGCGTCTCCTCGATGGAGGCGCAGACGCGATCCGCCTCGTCGCGCATATGCGTGACATAGATGCCGCCGGCGGCGCGCAGCGGCTCCGCCACCGCGATCACCTCCTCGGTCGTCGCATGCATGTTGGGCTTGTAGTAGAGGCCGGTGGAGAAGCCGGAGGCCCCCTCCGCCAGCGCCTCCGCCACCTGCTTGCGCATGCGCTCGATCTCCGCATCCTTTGCGGGGCGGTAGACATCGTCGCCCATGGCGCCGGCACGGAGGGCCATGTGCCCGACCAGGGCATAGGTGTTCACCGCTGGCGGCGTCTTCTCCAGCGCGCGAGCGTATTCGCCGAAGCTGCCGAAGGTGAACCAGGACTCGTCGCCCAGCAGGTCGAGCGGCGGGATGGGACGCTTCGCCATGCGGGTCGGCGCCAGGCTGACGCCGCAATTGCCGACGACGACGGTGGTGACGCCCTGGCTGGACTTGCAGCGCAGGCATTCCGGGCCGCAGAGCACGGCGCGATCGTCATGCGTATGCGCATCAATGAAGCCGGGGGCGAGGGCCTTGCCGGTGGCGATCACCTCCCGGTCCGCGCTGGCGCCGCCGAGATCGCCGACGGCCACGATGCGGTCTCCGGTGACGCCGACATCGCCGGTGCGGCGCGGTGCGCCGGTGCCGTCGAAGAGGGTGGCATCACGGATGATGAGGTCACAGCGGAGCATGCTCTGTATCCGTCCTTGCTGGGACAGCCCGATTATAAGGTGGTGGGACTTTGGCCGGCGCGGCCCGGCTTGTCATCAGGGCATCACGCCGCCAGCCTCTGCCGGGCATCCGCGCGCACCAGATCGGCGCATTTCTCGCCGATCATGATGCAGGCGGCATTGGTGTTGCCGGAGACGACCGTGGGCATGATGGAGGCATCGGCCACGCGCAGCCCCTCAATGCCCCGCACCCGCAGCGCGGGATCCACCACGCTCTCCGCATCGCCGCCCATGCGGCAGGTGCCGGAGGGGTGGTAGATCGTGCCGCCGGTCTGGCGGATGAAGGCGAGGATGTCCTCGTCCGTCGCTGCGGCATCGCCGGGGATGACCTCGGCTTCCACCCAGGCGGACATGGCACGGGTCCGGGCGAGGCGGCGGGCGAGCTTGACGCCCTCGATCATGCAGCGCCGGTCGGTTTCGGTGGAGAGATAATTTGCCCGAATGAGCGCCTTGGCATGCGGGTCGGGGCTGGCCAGGGTGATGGTGCCGCGGCTCTCCGGCCGCAGCTGGCAGGCGCTGATGGTCATGCCGGGGAAGGGGTGCAGGGTCTGCATCCCCTTGTCGGCGCTGAAGGGCAGGAAGTGGTACTGCACATCCGGGGTCTCACTGCCCGGCATCACGCGGGCGAAGAGCCCTGCCGTGCCGGCACTGACGGTCAGCGGCCCGGTGCGGCGCAGCATGAATTCCGCGCCCATCAGGAACTGGCCGAGCAGGCTGTGCCTCCGCGTGTTCAGCGAGACCGGCCGGTTCACCCGATAGGCTAGCCGTGCCTGGAAATGGTCCTGCAGGTTGCGTCCGACCTGGGGCAGGTCATGCACCACCGGGATGCCCATCTCCTGCAGATGCGCCGCCGGGCCGATGCCGGAGAGCAGAAGCAGATGCGGAGATGCAATGGCCCCGCCGCAGAGGATCACCTCCCGCCTCGCGCGCACGGTCAGGTTGGCGCCATTGCGCCTCACCTTCACCCCGGCCGCGCGGCGGCCCTCCATTACCAGGCCGGTGCTGTGCGCCCCGGTGACCACCGCCAGGTTCGGCCGCTTCGCTGCGGGGCGCAGATAGGCCTTGGCAGCGCTGCATCGCCAGCCGCCGCGCGCCGTCACCTGGTAGAAGCCGGCGCCTTCCTGGGTTGGGCCGTTGAAGTCCGGATTGCGCGGGAAGCCGAGTTCCACCGCGGCCTCAATGAAGGCGAGTGCCAGCGGGTTGCGGTCGCGCAGGTCGCTGACGGCGAGCGGGCCGCCCACGCCGTGCAGCGCATCCGGGCCCCGCTCCTGGTCCTCGGCCCGCTTGAAATAGGGCAGCACGTCCTCGAAGGACCAGCCGGTACAGCCGAGCTGCCGCCAGTGGTCGTAATCTGCCTGCTGGCCGCGCACGTAGAGCAGCCCGTTGATGGCGGAGGAGCCACCCAGCACCCGGCCGCGCGGCCAGGGGATGCGGCGCCCCCCCAGCTCCGGCTCGGGCTCCGTCTCCAGGTTCCAGGACAGGGTGGGGTGGAACATGGTGAAGGCATAGCCGATCGGCACATGCAGCCAGGGGTTCCAGTCCCGCGCTCCGGCCTCCAGCAGCACCACCTGGACGGAGGGATCCTCGGAGAGGCGCGCCGCCACCGCGCAACCGGCCGAGCCGGCACCGACCACGACATAATCCGCGCTTTCCGGCAGCACGTCGCCCATACCCGTCTCCTCCGCAATGATCCACCCAGGCTAGGCTCGGAGGCTTGGCCCGGCCAGGGGGTTGAAGCGGCAGCGCGTGCGGCGGAAACTGTGCCGCATGAGCCCTCTCGACTTGCTGGCCGAGGCCATCGGCCCCCGGAACTGCCTGCGCGATCCCGCCGATATCGCGCCCTATGCGGTGGACTGGCGCGGCGCCTATCGCGGCACCCCCCAGGCGGTTCTGCGGCCGGGGACGGTGGAGGAGGTTTCGGCCGCGGTGCGCGCCTGCCGGGAGCTTGGCCTGGCCATCGTCCCGGCCGGTGGGCGGACGGGCCTCTGCGGCGGCGCGGTGGTGCAGGAGAACGGCCCGCCCGCCGTGGTGCTGAGCCTGGAGCGGATGAACCGAATCCGCGAGGTGGACGCCCGCGACTTCTCCCTGGTGGCCGAGGCCGGCTGCATCGTGCAGCAGGTGCAGGAGGCGGCGGCGGCGGTGGACCGGCTCTTCCCGCTCTCCTGGGGGGCGCAGGGCTCGGCCCAGGTAGGGGGCGCGCTCTCGACCAATGCGGGGGGCATCCGCACCATCCGCTGGGGCAATGCGCGGGACCTGGTGCTGGGGCTGGAGGTGGTGCTGCCGGACGGCCGGGTGCTGAACGACCTGCGCCGCGTGCGCAAGGACAACAGCGGCTACGCGCTGCGCCATCTGTTCCTGGGCGGGGAGGGGACGCTCGGCATCATCACTGCGGCCGCGCTGCGCCTGGTGCCGGCGCTGAAGCGGGTGGAGACGGCCTTCGTCGCCGTGCCCTCGCCGGAGGCGGCGCTCTCGCTTCTCTCCCGCGTCATGGGCAGCGGCGCAGAGGTGATCGCCTACGAACTGATCCTGAAGCGCTGCATGGAGATCGTGGAGCGCTACGGCCAGCGCGTCCGCATGCCGATGCCGCTGACCAGTCCCTGGTATGTGATGGTGGAACTCGCCGCCGCGCATCCCGCCGTGCCGCTGCGGGAGATGCTGGAGGATACGCTGGCCGCCGCTGTCGAGGCCGGCGAATGCACCGATGCCGTGCTGGCAGAGAATGAGGAGCATCGCGCCGCCTTCTGGCGCATCCGCGAGCACTATCCGGAATGCGGCCGCGCCGCAGGCCCATCCATCACCACCGATACGGCCGTGCCGGTCTCCGCCGTGCCGGAATTCCTGGCGCGGGTGGAAAAGGCACTGACCGCGCGCTGGCCGGAGGGGCGGATGATCGCCCTCGGCCATGCCGGGGACGGCAACATCCATCTGGGCCTGCTGGCACCGGAGGGTATGTCGCGCGAGGACTGGCTGGCCCGCGCCGCGGAGGCAGAAGCGGTGGTGAACGCCATTGCGGTGGAACTGGGTGGCAGCTTCTCGGCCGAGCATGGCATCGGCCAGTCCAAGCGGCACGCCATGGCGATGCACAAGGATCCGGTGGCGGTGGATGTGATGCGGGCGATCAAGGCGGCAATCGATCCGCAGGGGATCATGAACCCCGGCAAAATGCTGCCTTAGGCGGCCGGTGCGCGATCATCGGCAGCAGACGCGCCTTTCCGTAATGAGGCGCGAGGGCCTGGCGGGGCGCTGAACCTAGGCTGCCTTCTGTCCTGCCCGGCGCACCGGGTGCGGCCGGCGGCCCCCCAGGCTTCCTGCAGGGCCGCCCAACCCCGGATAGTCGCGGCCACCAAGCGAAAGATCGCCAGATCGCCTGGGCAGTGCCGTTGCCGCCAGGTGTCCTGGCGTCATTCGACCGCAAGCTGGCCTGCGTGACAGGTGTCACGATCGAACTGGCCGCCGCGGCGCGAGGCAAATTTGCTTTGACCTTCGCGGCGCGGCGGGCCGACGATCAGGTGCCGGGTGTTGGGCATGGCCGGAACCAGCGGTTTGCCATTTTTTCCAAGACAGCAGCCCAACGACTGATCCGTCGCTTGATGAAGGGGACTGGTGGCCACTTCTGCCTTCAGCCGATCCCAGGACATGGGAGGTGAAGATGAACCCCACACCATCTTTGGCCGACACCGTCACCGAACTTGCAAAATCGTTTACCGGACAGCTCCTGCAGCCGAACGATCCGGGCTACGAGGACGCCAGGAAGGTGCATAACGGCTTGATCGACAAGCGCCCCGCCCTTATCGCCCGCTGCCATGGTCTGGCTGATATCGTCGATGCGGTGAGGATCGCGCGCGACCAGAAGCTCGAAGTCGCCATCCGCGGCGGCGGCCACAATGTGGCGGGACGCGCCACGGTGGATGGCGGCCTGATGATCGACCTGTCGCCGATGAAGGGCATCCATGTCGATCCAAAGGCACGGACAGCCCGTGCGCAGGGTGGCCTTACCTGGAACGGGTTCAACCGTGAAACGCAACTCCACGCCCTTGCCACCACGGGGGGTGTGGTTTCGTCGACCGGCATCGCCGGCCTGACGCTCGGCGGCGGGCTCGGCTGGCTCATGGGCAAGCACGCGCTCGCGCTTGACAACCTCCTGTCGGTGGAACTCGTCCTGGCCGATGGCAGGGTCGTCACCGCGAGCGATGACGACAATGCCGACCTGTTCTGGGCCCTGCGCGGCGGTGGCGGCAATTTCGGCGTGGCGGCATCCCTCGAATATCGCCTGCACAAGGTCGGGCCCATCGTCACCGGCGGCCTGATCGCCTATCCGTTCAGCGCGGCCTGGGATGTCCTACGGTACTGCCGCGATCTCACGGCGTCGCTCCCCGACGAACTGACGGTATTCGCCGGCCTGGTGCATGCGCCGGACGGATCGGGCGAGAAGCTGGCGGCGATCGTGCTGTGTCATTGCGGAACGCCCGCCGAGGGCGAGAAGGCGGTCGAGCCGGTCAAGCGCTTCGGCACGCCGGTGCTCGATGCGATCGGGCCGATGCCGTACTGCCAGATCAACATGATGCTGGATGCGGCCTATCCGCGTGGCGCGCTCAATTACTGGAAATCCAGCTTCCTGTCCGGTCTGAGTGACGACGCGATCCAAACGATGATCGAATGCTTTGCGGGGTGCCCGACCCCGATGGGCCAATTGCTGCTCGAGCATTTCCATGGCGCCGTGACCCGTGTGGGTGTTGCCGACACCGCATTCCCCCACCGCGCGGAAGGCTACGACCTGCTCGTCCTCTCGGAATGGATGGACCCGCAGCGGAACGATGCCTGCATCGCCTGGGCCCAGGAGTCCTACGCCGCCTTGCTGCCCTTCGCCAGCGCCGGACGCTATGTGAACTACCTTGACGCAGACGAACGCGGCGATGCGATCACGGCCGCCTATGGGCCGAACTACCGGCGCCTGCAGGAGATCAAGGCGAAATACGATCCCGAGAACTTCTTCCACATGAACCAGAACATCCAGCCGGTCCACTGAGCTGGGTGGCGGGATGCAGCGGATCTTTGACGAGGCACCTGGAAGGCTGCGCAGTGGCACCAGGCGCCTCGTCACCCTTCGGGCGGTCAGGCTGATTCTAACCTAGGCGGCTGTGGGTACTGCTCCGTGCGGGGGAAGGAGGTCAGCCGCCGCGCTGCGCGAAGGCGGCCAGCATTCGCGCATGGCTGCGCGTGCCCTGGTGCAGGCAGCGCAATTCGAATTTCTCATTCGGGCTGTGCACCTGGTCGTCGTTCAGGCCGAAGCCGACCAGCAGGCTGTCCATGCCGAGCAGGCGGCGCATGCTCTCCACCACCGGGATCGAGCCGCCGCTGCCGATCAGCACCGCAGGGCGGCCATACTCCTCGGTCAGCGCTGTCCGCGCGGCGCGAACCCAGGGGCTGTCCGCCGGCACCTCGATCCCCGGCGTGGTGCTGAAGATCGTCACCTCGGCGCGGGCATCAGCAGGCAGCCGGTCCTGCACGAAGCGGCGGATGCCCTCCGCGACCTTTGCCGGATCCTGGCCGGGGACGAGGCGGCAGGACAGCTTGGCATGCGCCTCCGCGGCGATGACGGTCTTGCTGCCCTCGCCGGTATAGCCGCCCCAGATGCCGTTCAGGTCGGCGGTGGGGCGTGCCCACATGCGTTCCAGCGGCGCGCGGCCGCGCTCGCCCACCGGGACGGAGAGGCCAATATCGCTGAGGAAGGTGGCCTCGTCGAAGCCGAGCGCTGCCCATTCCGCCGCCTGCTGCGCCGGGATCTCGGCGATGCCGTCATAGAAGCCGGGGATCTGCACGCGCCCCTGCTCGTCATGCAGCCCGCCGAGGATGCGGGTAAGGGCGTTGATGGGGTTCAGCGCGCTGCCGCCATAGAGGCCGGAATGCAGATCCCGCTTCGCGGCGAACAGGTCGATCTGCGCATAGACCAGGCCGCGCAGCCGGGTGGTGATGGCAGGCGTGTCGATGTCCCACATGCCGGTATCGCTGATGACGGCGACATCCGCCGCCAGCTCCTCCCGGTTGGCGGCGAGGAAGGCATCCAGGTTGGGGCTGCCGACCTCCTCCTCACCCTCGACCAGCACGGTCACGCGGCAGGGCGGGCCACCAGCGACGGCGTGCCAGGCGCGCAACGCCTCCAGCCACATCATGGTCTGGCCCTTGTCGTCCACCGCGCCGCGGGCCACCACCCGCGGGCCATGCGGACCCTGGACGATGGAGGGCTCGAAGGGAGGCGAGGTCCAGAGCGCCAGCGGATCGGCCGGCTGCACGTCGTAATGGCCGTAGAAGAGCAGATGCGGCGCCTGCGGACCGGGGCCGGGGTGATGGCCGACTACCACGGGATGCCCGGCGGTCGGTCGCAGCCCGGCGGTGAAGCCCATGGCGGTGAGCTGGTCCCGCACCCATTCGGCGGCGCGGACGCAATCCTGCGCATGCGCCGGCTGGGCGCTGATGCTGGGGATGCGCAGCCAGTCGCAGAGCCGGCCGCGCGCGGCTTCCGCATCGGCGTCGATATGGGCAAGGATGGCGGAAAGGGGCTGGGTCATGGCGGATATTCAGCACGCCGGGCCGGGTTGGCCAAGCCGGGCTGGCATGTCCTTCGGATCGAAGGCGCCGGGAAAGTGGCAGGCGGCCCAACGGCCCGGGGCATGCTCGGCCAGGGGCGGGGGCGTCTCGCATATGGGGCGGGCGATCGGGCAGCGGCTGCGGAAGGGGCAGCCGGTCGGCAGAACCAGGGTATTCGGCGGCTCGCCACGCAGGATTACGCGCCGGCCGGCTTGCGGCATGGCGGCATCCGGCACGGGGACGGCGGAGATCAGCACGCTCGTATAGGGGTGGAGCGGGCGGGCGAAGAGATCGGCGCTCGGCGCGCTTTCCATGACCTTGCCCAGATAGAGCACCACCACGCGGTCGCAGAGATGCCGCACCACCGCCAGGTCATGCGCGATGAACAGGTAGGTGAGGCCAAGGCGCTGTTGCAGATCCAGCATCAGGTTCAGGATCTGCGCCTGGATGTTCACGTCGAGCGCGCTGATCGGCTCATCTGCGACGACCAGGTCGGGCTGCAGGGCGAGGGCGCGGGCGATGGAGACGCGCTGGCGCTGGCCGCCGCTGAATTCATGCGGGAAGCGGCTGGTCCAGGCGGGATTGAGGCCGACGGTGGAGAGCAGTTCCGCGGCGCACTCCCGTGCCTCGGCACCACGGCGGGCCAGGCCATGCGCGACAAGGGGCTCGGCCAGGATGTCGCCCACTCGCATGCGGGGGTTCAGTGAGGCATAAGGATCCTGGAACACCATCTGCATCCGCCGCCGCAGCGGGCGGATGGCGGCAGCGGAAGCCTGCGCGATCTCCTGCCCGTCGAAGACGATGCTGCCGGAAGTCGGCCTGTGGATGCGGGTGATGAGGCGGGCCAGGGTGGACTTGCCGCAGCCGGACTCGCCGACGATGCCGAGGGTCTCGCCGCGCGCGACATCCAGGTCGATGCCGTTGACGGCATGCACCACGCGCTGTGGCGAGAACAGGGAGTCGCGCGGCAGGGGAAAGTGCTTGGTGAGAGCGCGGACGGAAAGGAGCGGCTGCCGGACCTCCTGTTTGGCCCTTGCCTCCCGGGGTGCCGCGAAGCCTGCACCCCCTGCCTTCGGCAGCACCTGCCCCGCCTGCGTCACCCAGCAGCGGGCAAGGCGGCCCGGTGCGACCTCCGCCAGCGGCGGGTGCTGCGTCTCGCACCGTGCGATCCGGAAAGGGCAGCGCGGGGCGAAGCGGCAGCCGGCGGGGAGGTCCAGCGGATCGGGCGGCGTGCCCTCAATGCTGGTCAGGCGGCGATCCGCGCCGAGGGGGCGGTCGATGCGCGGCACTGCATTGAGCAGCGCCCAGGCATAGGGATGGCGGGGATCGGCCAGCACCGCCTCGGTCGGCGCTTCCTCCACCACCTCCCCGGCATACATCACCGCGACGCGCCGGCAGACATTGGCGATGACGCCGAGATCATGGCTGATCAGCAGGATGGCAGTGCCGAAATCCTCGTTCAGGCCGCGCAGCAGGTCGAGGATCTGCGCCTGGATCGTGACGTCCAGCGCCGTCGTCGGCTCATCCGCGATCAGCAGGGCAGGATCGTTGGCGAAGCCCATGGCCAGCATCACGCGCTGGCGCATGCCGCCGGAGAATTGGTGCGGGAAGCTCGTCACCGCGCGTTCCGGCGCGGTGATGCCCATACGGCCGAGCAGGCCGATGGCATGGCGCCGCGCCGCCTGCGGGGTCTGCCGGCCGTGGGAGATCATGTGCTCGGTCAGTTGCCGCAGGATGCGGATGACCGGGTTCAGGCCGGTCATCGGGTCCTGGAAGACCATGGCCATGCTGTCGCCGCGCAGCGCCCGCAATTCCTCCGCCGGCATGGCCAGCAGGTCACGGCCCTGGAACCGGATCTCGCCGCCGATGATGCGGGCGGGCTCCTCCAGCAGGCGCAGCAGGGAGAGGGCGGTGACGCTCTTGCCGCTGCCGCTCTCGCCGACGATGCCGAGGGTCTCGCCGGCGCGGACGGAGAGGGAGACGCCATCCACCGCGCGGACCGGGCCTGCATCGGTCAGGAAGGCGGTGCGCAGGTCCCGCACCTCCAGCACGGGAGGCCCTGCGCGGTTGGCGTTGCCGGTCTGCCTGTCCGTCACCGGCTGCGCGCCTTCGGATCCAGCCAGTCGCGCACGCCATCCCCCAGGAAGTTGAAGCCAAGCACGATGCTGAGGATGGCAAGGCCGGGAAAGGTGGCAACCCACCACTGCTCCACCAATTCCCGGCCCTCGGCGACCATGGCGCCCCATTCCGGGGTGGGCGGCACCACGCCGAGGCCCAGGAAGGAAAGGCCGGCGAAGGTGATGATGGCATTGCCCACATCCAGCGTCACCAGCACCACCAGCGGGCCGATGGCATTGGGCACGATGTGCCGGCCAAGGATGCGGGAGGGCTTAAGCCCCAGCACTACCGCAGCTTCGACATATTCCTGGCCGCGCTGCACCAGGGCGAGGGCGCGGGCCAGGCGGGCGAATTTCGGCCACCACACCACCAGCATGGCGATGACGGTGTTGGTGGTGCCGATGCCAAGGGCGGCGGCGATGGCCAGCGCCAGGATGATGGGCGGGAAGCACAGCACCAGGTCGGTCAGGCGCATCAGCACCTCGTCCACCCAGCCGCGGGCATAGGCGGCGACCATGCCCACCAGTGTGCCGAACAGCGCCCCCAGCAGGACCACGGTGAAGCCCGCCAGCAGCGAGATGCGCGCGCCCCAGAGCAGGCGGGAGAGGCAGTCCCGCCCCAGCGCATCCGTGCCCAGCCAATGCGCGGCGGAGGGCGGCTGCAGGCGGTTCGCCACATCCACGAAATCCGGATTGTAGGGCGAGATCCAGGGCGCCAGCAGCGCCACCAGCAGCCAGGCCAGCACGATGCCGGCACCGATCCCCGCCAGCCCGTAGCGTCGCCACATCCGCCGGCTGCGGGACGGCGCAGCCGGGATGGCAATGCCAGCACCACTCATCGCCGCACCCTGGGATCGAGCAGCGCGTAGGAGAGATCGACCAGCAGGTTGACCAGCAGGTAGGAGATGCTGACCACCAGGGTGATGCCCATGATCGCCGGAAAATCCAGCGCCGCTGCGCTTCGGAAGGTGTAGCGGCCAAGGCCGGGCCAGGAGAACACCGTCTCCGTCATCACCGCGCCGGCCAGCAGGTTAGCATAGGCCAGGCCGCCGAGCGTCACCACCGGGATCAGCGCATTCGGTAGGATATGGCGGAAGACGATGAAGCGCTCCCTCAGCCCCTTGGCACGGGAGACCCGGACGTAATCCTGCTGCATCGTCTCCAACATCGCCGCGCGGGTGGTGCGGGTGATGAGGCCGATGGTCGCGGCGGCAAGCACGATGGAGGGCAGCACCAGATGCGCGGCGGCGTCGCGGAAGGTCTCCCAGTCGCCGGCCAGCAGACTGTCCACCAGGAACAGGCCGGTCACCTCATCCGGCGGGAAGGCGATGGGATCCAGGCGGCCCGGGCCGGGTGCGATCTGCAGCCCGCCATAGAACAGCGCCAGCATCACGAAGGCGAGCCAGAAGGTGGGGGAGGAGACGCCCACCAGCGACACCGCCCGCGCTGTCGCATCCACCCAACTGTCCCGCCAGACCGCCGCAGCGATGCCGAGCGGGATGCCGAGGCCGAGCGCGAGGATGAAGGCGATGGTCGCAAGCTCGATGGTGGCCGGTGCGTATTGCGCGATGTCCTCCAGCACCGGCCGCTGCGAGGCGATCGAGATGCCGAGATCGCCATGCAGCAGCCCTTGCAGGAAGATGCCGTAACGTTGCCATAGCGGCGTTCCGCATAGCAGGGGATGGAGAGGCTCACCTTCCGCGTTTTCAGCGCATGGCCCCAGCTATCGGCGCAGGCGCTCTCACCGGTGATGGAGAAGTCGTAGCGCTGGTAGCTCTTCCATTGCAGGCCGTTGATGAACAGGATCATCTGTGCCGGATTGGCGTAGAACAGGCAGATGTCCGGGGGATCGAGCCGCGCGCTGCGCAAGGGGGAGACGACCAGGCCGTTATAGCGCCCCGCCGGCACCCGCGGCATCTGCGCCTGGTGTGCCGCCGCGGCCTCGCGGTTCTGGAACCAGACCCCCTCCATCTTGCGGCCGGAGAGATACAGTTCGGAGGGCTCGTTCAGCCCGATGACGCCGCCGCAATTGGAGAAGGCGGGTACATTCTCATGCGTGATGCCAAGGGTGAAGCCGGCGATGCGTGCCTGGGTGACGAGCTGGCAGGTGGAGAAGGTCTTGCCCTTGGCCGGGCGGCGGAGGCCGGGGATCTTCTCCATTTCCTCCAGGCTCTCGAACAGCTTCATGCCAATCGGCAGGGTGCGCAGGCGCAGCAGCTGGGTGAGCTGCTCCGCGATCTGTGCCAGTACCTTCGCATCGGGCTGGGCTGCTTCCGCCGTCGCCGGGGCATCGTCCATGGCCGGTCCTCCTTCCATCCTGGCTGCATGCTAGCCTTTCCGGGCTAGGTTGGCGCGGGGATATGCGCAGGCTTGCAACCGTTGTGGCGGCAGCCCCAATCTTTCGGCCGCCGATGGCAGGGAGGAGCTGACGATGGGCTTTCTGACCGAGGAGGAGATCGCGGCGCTGCGGCCGGCACAGGAGGCGATGTTCCCCTCTCCGGTGCCGACGCAGGTGGTGTCCTCCGACGAATTCATGCCGGTTCCGCAGACCCCGCAGCAGAAGCAGGTGGAGGCGCGGATCAAGGCGCTGGCTGACGAGATCGGCGCGAAGCAGAACCTCTCGCGGCGCGGCTTCCTGGCCACCGCATCCGGCATGGCGGCGGCCTTCCTGGCGATGAACGAGGTCTATGGCCCGGTCTTCGGCGTGACCCGGGCCGAGGCGCAGGAGCGGGACCGGGCGGAGGCGCGCGCCGCCTCCCTGCGCGACCAGTTCATCATGGACGTGCACACGCATTTCCTGCGCGACGACACCCGTATCCTGGGCTTCGTCGAGATGCGCAAGGCGGTCGGCCGCGCCGGCTGGAATCCGGCGCTGAACCCGCAGGAGCAGACCATCGACAGCCTGAAATACGCGAACTGGTTCAAGGAGGTCTTCCTCGACAGCGACACCAAGGTGGCGCTGATCAGCGGCGCGCCCTCTGACGTGCCGGAGGACTGGTTCCTGACCAACCGGATGAAGTTCGAGGCACGCAAGCGCATCAACGATGCCGCCGGCACCCGGCGCGCGCTGAGCCATGCGATCTTCACCCCCGGCCAGCCCGGCTGGATGGAGCAGGTGGAGCAGGCGATCGAGGAGCTGAAGCCGGACAGCTTCAAGGGCTACACCATCGGCGACAACACCCATAAGGAACTGGCCCAGTGGCCCTGGCGGATGGATGACGAGAAGCTGGTCTATCCCTTCTACGAGCGCATCCTGAAGGCCGGCTGCAACATCGTCTGCGTCCACAAGGGCCTGTTCCCGCCAAGGGTGGAGGAGCGTTTCCCGCGCCTGCTGCCCTATGCGCGCGTGGACGACGTGGGCAAGGCGGCGAAGGACTGGCCGCAGATCAATTTCGTCATCTATCACTCCGCTTATCGCTTCGCCGGCGGCGGCACGGCGGAGCAGGGGCTGGAGCAGTTCGAGCGCACCGGCCGCGTCGATTGGGTGAGCGACCTGGCCGAGATCCCGGAGAAATACGGGGTCAGCAATGTCTATGGCGATCTTGGCCAGATCTTCGCCCAGAGCACGGTGGTGCAGCCGCGCCTCGCCGCCGCCATGATGGGCATCCTCATCAAAGGGCTCGGCCACGACCATGTGGTCTGGGGCACGGATGCGATCTGGACCGGCTCGCCGCAATGGCAGATCGAGGCGCTGCGGCGGCTGGAGATCCCGGAAGATCTGCAGAAGCGGCATGGCTTCGCGCCGCTTGGCGCGGCTGACGGGCCGGTGAAGACGGCGATCTTTGGCGGCAACTCGGCGCGAATGTACAAATACGACCAGCGCCGCGCCGGGCTGGAGACGGATGCCGTCAGCCGCGTGAAGGCGGAATATGCGGCGGCGGGAGGGGAGCGGAGCAACCTCGCTTACGGCTATGTCGCCGCCGGGTAGGGCAGGGCAGGTGGGGCGGCCGGCGCCGCCCCGCGGGAAGCGGGGCCGCTAGGCGCCGCCGCGCAGGCGCTGGCGTAGTTCGAATTTCTGGATCTTACCGGTGGAGGTCTTGGGCAGGGGGCCGAAGGTGACCCGCTTCGGGCATTTGAAATGCGCCAGGCGGTCGCGGCACCAGGCGATGACCTCGGCCTCGGTCAGGCCGGTGGCGCCGGGCGCAGGGGTGACGAAGGCGTGCGGCACTTCGCCCCATTTCTCGTCGGGCTGAGCGACGACGGCGGCCTCCATGATCTGCGGATGGGCATAGAGGACTTCCTCCACCTCCAGGGTGGAGATGTTCTCGCCGCCGGAGATCACGATGTCCTTGGCGCGGTCCTTCACCTCGATATAGCCGTCCGGGTGCAGCACGCCGAGATCGCCGGTATGGAACCAGCCGCCGGCGAAGGCGGCATCCGTGGCCTGCGGGTTGCGCAGATAGCCCTTCATCACCGTGTTGCCGCGCAGCATCACCTCGCCCAGCGTGACGCCGTCCGCGGGCACGCGGGCGAGGGTGACAGGGTCGAGGACCGTCGCCTCCTCCAGCATCGGGTGGTTGACGCCCTGGCGGGCCATGAAGGCGGCCTTCTGCTCCAGCGGCATCTCGTCCAGGCCGGGCTGCCAGAGGCAGATGGTGGCGGGGCCGTAGCACTCGGTCAGGCCATACAGATGCGTGACCGCGAAACCCATCTTCTCCATCCCGGCGATGACGGGGGAGGGCGGCGCGGCGCCGCCGGTGGCGACGCGCACGGTCTGGGCGAAGCGGCGCTTCTGTTCCTCCGGCGCATGGATCAGCATGGTCAGCACCACAGGCGCGGCGCACATATGCGTCACGCCATGCTCCGCGATGGCCGTGAAGATCGCCGCGGGCTCGACGCGGCGCAGGCAGACATGCGTGCCGCCCTGCAGGGTGACGGCCCAGGTATAGGTCCAGCCGTTGCAGTGGAACATCGGCAGCGTCCAGAGATAGACGCTGCGCGGGCTCAGTTCGAAGGCCAGGGCATTGCCGCAGGCGTTCAGATAGGCGCCGCGATGATGCGTGACCACGCCCTTCGGATCGCCCGTGGTGCCGGAGGTGTAGGAGAGGGAAATCGCCTCCCACTCATCCTCCGGCGTGCGGAAGGGGGCGGCGGGATCGCCGGTGGCGAGGAAGGCTTCATAATCCATGGCGCCGCAGGATTCGCCCGCGCCATGCGCTTCAGGGTCGGCAATGTCGATCACAAGGGGCGGATCGTCCAGCCCAGCCAGTGCCATGCGCGCGACCGGCGCCCATTCGCGGTCCAGGATGAACAGCTTCGCGCCGGAATGGCGCAGGATGAAGCCGATGGCCGCTGCATCCAGCCGGATATTGATGGTGCAGAGCACGGCGCCCGCCATGGGCACGCCGTAATGCGCCTCCAGCATCTCCGGGATGTTGGGCGCCAGCACGGCCACGGTGTCGCCCGGTGCGATGCCGGCGCGTCCGAGCGCCGAGGCAAGCCGGCGGCAACGCTCCATCATCTGCGCATAGGTGAAGCGCCGGGCGCCATGGATGACCGCGACGCGCTGCGGATAGATGCGCGCGGCACGGGCCAGGAAGGAGATGGGCGAAAGCGGGACGTAATTCGCCGGCAGTTTCGGCAGGGAGTCGTGGCCATCCATCGTCATGCTTCCTCTACCGGCCGAGCGCCTTGGGCGCGCTGACCGAGCAACGCAGCCGCACCAGCGCGGCCAGTGCCGCGGCCACGGCCGCGTGGTTGGGCGTGCCGGGATCGTGCCGCCCGGCGCGGATCTCGGTGCAGAGCTGAGCCAGCAGGGCCGCCGGTTCCGCCTCGGGCTCCCGGAGCAGGGCGCGCAACTCCGCCAGCGCTGGCGCCGCATCCGCCATGGATTCCCGCCGGGCGATGGCCATGGCATTCGCGACCATGCGGGCCTGGAAACGCTGCGCCTCCGGCAGATGTGGCAGCAACTCGTTCAGCAGCACCTCGCGCGCGGTGTCCAGCAGTTCCGGGCCGTCCGGTCGCTCAAGCATGCAGGGCTCCCGTCATGCGCAGCACATCCATCTCCAGTTCCGGCACGATATGGCCGGTCAGCGCCAGTTCCAGGTTGCGCTCCTTCCCCGAAAGATGGCGCGCAGCCTGGTCGGCGGCGATCACCGCCCAACGGATGGTGCCGGCCAATTCCCACCAGGCCACGCGGGCAGGCTCGATGAGGCGGCCGCTTACGGCTTCGTAGCCACGATAGAAGGCATCGCGCGGGCCAATGCCGCCGGCCTCCAGCGAGCGGTTGCCGAAGCGCCAGCAGGGGGCGCAGAGCCAGCCGAGATCCGCATGCGGATCGCCCCAGGCTGCGAACTCCCAGTCGAGCACCGCAGTCACGCGGCTATCGGTGACCATGATGTTGCCGATGCGGAAGTCGTTGTGGTTCAGCACCAGCTCAGGCGGGGGCGGCGGTGCCGTCCGCTCCAGGTGGCGCAGGCCCCATTCCAGGACGGGCCGCGGCGTGCCGGCGGCATCGAGCGCGGCGCGCTGCCGGGCGATGAAGTCATGAGCCGGATCGGCGGGCGGGGCGCCCAGGAAAGCCAGCTCCGGCCGCGGCGGGCGGATGCCGTGGATGCGCGCCAGCTCCCGCCCCAGGGCTTCGGCTAGCGCCCGGTCGCCGCCCATGCCCGCGGCCTGCCGCGCCAGGCGGTGCCCCTGGGCCATCCCGGCGACGCGCTGCATGACGAAGAAGGGCGCGCCGGTCACATCGGGATCGGTGCAGCAGAAAAGCGGCTGCGGCACCGCCACCCCGGCGGCGAAGGCGGCCTGCAGCAGGGCGAATTCCGCCGGGCGAGGCAGGCTGGCCGAGAGCACCGTGGCATTGTCCGTGCGCAGCACCCAGCGCTGCTCCGTCCCGCCCTGCGTCACGTCCAGCGCCCAATTCTGCTGGATGGCGCCGCCGGAGAGCAGCGTCATGCGCGTGATGAGGACCGGCATCCCCGCCGCGCCGGTCAGCCATCCCGCAAGCCGGGTGCGGGCATGCTCATCCATGCGTGGCGCCCCAGGAGAAGAAGTCCTTCCCCTCCCGCCGCAGCATGTTGGCCAGGACCATGCGGTGAACCTCGGAGGCGCCGTCCACCAATCGCGCCTGGCGGGCGTAGCGGTACATCCACTCGACCGGCGTGTCCTTGGAATAGCCGCGCGCGCCGAGCAGTTGCAGTGCCGTGTCCACCGCGCGGTGCAGCGCATCGGCCACCACGACCTTGGCCATCGAGATCTCCTTGCGGGCGCGGCTGCCCTGGTCCAGCGCCCAGGCGGCGCGCATGGTCAGCAGCCGGCCGATATCGAGATCCATCGCCGCCTGGCCGATCATGCCCTGCACGCTCTCCTTCTCGATCAGCGGCGTGCCGAAGGCATGGCGCTTCTCGATATGGGCCATGGCGACCTCCAGCGCCCTGCGGCCCATGCCGGTCCAGCGCATGCAATGCGTCAGCCGCGCCGGGCCGAGGCGGATCTGCGTTGCCTTCAGCCCGTCGCCGACGCCCATCAGCCGATCCTCGTCCGGGATCTCCAGCCCGTCGAATTCCAGCTCGCAATGGCCGCCATGCTCCTCCGGCCCCATGATCGGGATGCGGCGGACGATGCGCCAGCCGGGGCTGTCGGCATGGAAGAGGAAGGCGGTCAGGCCCTTGCGGTCGTCATCGCTGGTGCGGGCGATCAGGATGAAGTGCTTCGCGTCGCCCGCGCCGGTGATGAAGTGCTTACGGCCATGGATGACCCAGCGGTCGTTTCCCTTCCGTACTGCCCGCGTATAGGTCATGGAGGGGTCGCTGCCGCAGCCGTCCGGCTCCGTCATGGCGAAGCTGGAACGGACCTTGCCGTCGATGATCGGCTGCAGCCAGCGGTCCTTCTGGTCCTCCCGCGCCACCATGTTCAGCAGGCGCATGTTGCCATCATCCGGCGCCGCGCCGTGGAAGACGACCGGGCCGAAGATGCTGCGGTTCATCTCCTCATAGCAGGGCGCAAGTTCGGCCATGGAGAGGCCGCCGCCGCCGCGGGATTTCGGCATCTGCAGCGCCCAGAGCCCTTCCGCCTTCGCTTCCGCCCGCAGCTTCTCCAGCAGGGCGGGGGCGATGTTCTCGTGCTCGTCATAATTGGCGGGGTCGGATTCCAGCGGGATCAGCCGCTCCTCGACGAAGCTGCGGATCCTGCGGCGGATCGCATCCACCTCGGGGGCCAGGGAGAAGTCCATCGCGCGGCTCCTAGAGCGGGTTCACGGAATGGCCGCCATCGACGACCAGGGTCGCGCCGGTCATATGCGCGCCGGCGGGGGAGGCAAGCAGCAGCAGCGGGCCGGTCAGATCCTCCACCCTGCCGAGGCGCCGCTGCGGCACGCGCCGGATCATTGCCTGTCCGGCTTCGGAGGAGAAGAATTCGCGGTTCAGCGGGGTCTCCACATAGCCGGGGGCGAGGGCGTTCACCCGGATGCGGTGCCGCGCCAGTTCCACCGCCATCTGCCGCGTGAGATGCAGGAGCCCGGCCTTGGCGGCGGTATAGCCGGCAACACCGGGAATGACCCGCTGCCCCAGGACCGAGGCGATGTTGACGATGCTGCCCGGGCGCTGCGCCGTAACCAGGCGGCGCGCGCCTTCCGTCGCCACCAGGAAGCAGCCGCGCAGGTTCACCCCCAGCACGCTGTCCCAGTCCTCCGGCGTCTGTTGCAGCACCGGCCTGGTCACGGCGATGCCGGCATTGTTGATGATGACGTCGCAAGGGCCGAAGGCTGCTTCCGCCGCGTCGAAGGCGCGGGAGACGCCGGCCGGGTCGGTGACGTCCAGCGCGACGGCGGTGGCGCGCTCGCCGAGTTCGGCGGCCAGGGCGGCCAGGGCGTCCGCGCGGCGGGCGGCGAGCACCACCCGCGCGCCAGCGGCGTGCAGCACGCGGGCGAAATGCGCCCCGAGCACGCCGGAGGCGCCGGTCACCAGGGCGATGGAGCCGGAAAGCGAGAAGATTTGTGCCGGATCGGTCATGCTGTCGGCAGGCGCCAGCGGTCCCGGCGGCGCCCTTTTCCTCCTTGAGATTCGTTGGGCGCAGTTGACCACCTGCTCCCAGGGCCGGCAAGGCGCGGCTGGACGGCCGGGTTCGAGTGCTGGGCCGGCTTGAGCCTCCGCCGCGCGGCCTCCGCCCTCATGGGCACCGGGGTGGCCGGAAGCCCGGCTTGGCCATCTCCTCCGCCACTTCCGTCTCGATGGCGGAGAGCAGGCGGGCGGGGAAGTGGCGCGGGATGCCCTGGCCGATCAGGACGATCCGGCTGCGCCGGTCCGCCGAGGGCCAGTGTTCCAGCCATTCCGGCGGATGCACGACATGCTGGATGGCGTGGATGGCGGCGGGGCGTTCCGGCGCCTCGGCGATCCGCACCAGGCCCTTCAGGCGCAGCAGCCGGGCGCCGGCATGTTCCGCCAGCCCTTGCATCCAGAGCGTCAGGGCGAGGGCGGGGAGGGGCGCCTCGCGCTCGATGGCGATGCAGGCGAGGTCGGGGCTGTGCCGCACGGCATGGCCGGTGGCTTCAAGCCATGTGGCCAGGGCGGCCGGATCCGCGGCATGCTGTCCGGGAGCGAAGAGCCAGTGGGGCGGCACGGCCCCGTGCGTCGCGGTTTCAATGGGGGCGGCGGCGTTCAGGCGACGCAGTTGCGCGAGCAGCGGCGCCGTATCAGGGGCGAGGTCCGGCTTGGTTAGCAGGATACGGTCGGCCAGCATCGCCTGCCGTTCCGCTTCCGGGTGGCGTGCCAGCGTGGCGGCGCCATGCAGCGCATCCACCAAAGTCACCACCGACTCAAGCCGGTGCGTTGCTGCCACCGTCCTGTCCGTCATCAGCGCATGCAGGATGGGGGTGGGGTCGGCCAGGCCGGAAGTCTCGATCAGCACGCGGGCATAGGGCGGGATCTCACCGGCTTCGCGGCGGCGCAGAAGATCCAGCAGCGTGGCTGCCAGGTCGCTGCGCACCTGGCAGCAGATGCAGCCCGTGGAAGTGCTGAGCAGGATCTCCTCGCTCGCGGCGACCAAATTCATGGTCCAGTGGGACCTCGCCGAACTCGTTCAGGATCACGGCGCTGTTGGAATAGACCGGGTCACGCAGGATCCGGCGCAGCAGCGTCGTCTTGCCGGCGCCGAGGAAGCCGGTGATGACGGAGACAGGGATCATGTCTCCGGCAGCGCCACGCGCAGGCGGCGTGCGTCGCCCTCGCCGGCGCCCACGGCGTTGCGCAAGCCGCGCAGCAGGCCAAGGATAGAGGTGCAGGGCCGGCGCTGCCCTGGGCGTTCCAGCCACCAGCGCACCGGGTGTTCCGAGCGCCGTGCCGGCAGGATGCGGAGCGGAGTGCCATCCGGCGTGGTCAGGGCGATGCCATCCTCCGCCACCAGTACGCGCCCGGCGACGCCCCACAGCGCCAGGCAGTCGGCGATCAGGGCGCGCAGTTCGGGTGGCGTCACAGGGCAGCGCCGGCGCGGATCTCCTCGGGGATCTGGCGGGGCAGCCATTGGCCGCCACGCTCCTCGCCGACCCAGCGTTCATTCTCCACCATGACCTTGCCGCGCAGGATGGTCATGCAGGGCCAGGCATCCACCTCGCGGCCTTCCCAGGGGGTATAGTCGCTTTCGTGCAGCGCCTCCGCCCGCACGCGACGCTTCAGGGCAGGGTCAAGGATGCAGATATCCGCATCGCTGCCCGGCGCGATGGCGCCCTTGCGCGGATAGAGGCCCATGATCTTTGCGGCATTGGTGGACACAAGGTCCACGAAGCGCCGGATGGAATAGCCGCGCTTGCCGACCATTTCGGAATACATGACCGCGACGCGCGGCTCTACGCCGGAATTGCCGCCGGTGGTGTCGTCGATGCGCTTGCCCTGCGTCTTCACCGCCAGGCTGCAGCACAGCTCATCCGTGGCGACGCAATTGATGGCGCCGTCCAGCGTGCCGCGCCACAGCTCGTCCTGGTCCGCCTGCGACTTCAGCGAGGGATAGGTATGATAGATCTGCCCGTTCGGGCGGCGGTAGTCCTCCTGCGTGTAGAGCATGTACTGGTGCAGGGATTCACCATAGATGGGCAGGTTTTTCGCCCGTGCCTCGCGGATCGCCTGCACGCCGTTCGCGGCGGAAACATGCATCATGTAGAGCGCAGTACCGGGCACATGCTCCGCCAGGCGCAGCACGCGGCGGAAGGAGAGATCCTCGGACAGCGTGTTGTGGACCTCCGCCATGTTCTCGAAGCCGACGCGGCCCTCGCGGAACAGCTTGGCGTACATGTGCATGACAATGTCGTTGTCCTCGGCATGGATGACGCCGAGGCCGCCCTTCCGTGCCAGGACTTGGAACACCTCCCAGATATCGCCGAAATCCACCATCCGGCCCTTGCGACTGGGGGTGATGTCGGTAGTGAAGATCTTCACCGTGGGGTGGCCGGCCTCGATTGCCTCGGCAAGTTGGGCCGGGATCTCGGGGGGCAGGTCACCTTCGACCATGGTGTGCAGCGCCCAGTCGCAGGCGCAGCCATCGGCGGACCAGTCCGCCATGCGCTGCTCGATCGCCGCCTGGATGGTGCGGCCATGGGTCCAGCGGGTGAAGTCGATGATGGTGGTGGTGCCGCCGTAGAGCGCCGCCTTGCCGACCACCGACGGCCCCTGGGTGCTGCCGACCGAGCCATCCGGATTCGGCACCGGCCAGAGGCAATGCGTATGCGGATCGATTCCGCCCGGTATCACGATCTTGCCGGTTGCATCCACCAGCCGTGCTCCGGCAGGCAAGGGAAAGGCGCCGCGTGCCGCCACGGCCACGATCTTGCCGCCGGCAATGGCCACATCCGCCGGGCCAACCGCATGTGGGGTGACAACGCAATCCCCGGTGATGACCATCTCTACCATCGCCGATCCTCTCCCTGCGTTGCGCAGCGGCAAGGGTGCGCCGTGCTGGCCTGCCGCGCAAGCCGGGACAGGGCTTGACGCCGTCGCCCGCGGCGCGCCGACTATCCCCGGAATACGCCCCGGGACCGGAAGCCATGGCCAGCACCCTGTTCGACAAGCTATGGGACCAGCATGTCATCGCCGATCTCGGCGAAGGCTGGGCCCTGCTGCATATCGACCGGGTGTTGCTGCATGACCTCTCCGGCGCCCGTGCCCTGGCGGAGATCGCCGAGCGTGGCCATGCGGTGGCGCGGCCGGAGCTGGTCTTCGCCACGCCGGATCATGCCGTCTCCACCGCGCTGGGCCGCACCGGGGAGAGCTTCGCCAAGGGTGCCGCGACGCTGGCCGGCCTCCGCCAGCGGGCGAGGGAGACGGGGGTAAGGCTGTTCGACCTCGGGCAGCCGGGCAATGGCATCGTGCATGTCATGGCGCCGGAACTGGGTATCGTGCTGCCGGGGCTCAGCCTGGTCTGCGGCGACAGCCATACCTGCACCAATGGCGGCGTCGGCGCGCTGGCCTTCGGGGTCGGCGCCTCGGAACTTACCCATGTCCTGGCGACGCAGACGCTGATGCAGCGCCGGCCGCGCAACATGCGCCTGCGCTTCGAGGGCGCGCTTTCGCCGGGCGTGACGGCGAAGGACATGATCCTGCACGCCATCGGCAGGCTCGGCACAGCGGCAGGAACGGGTTTCGCGGTGGAATATGCCGGCAGCGCGGTGCGCGCCCTGCCGGTGGAGGCGCGGCTGACCCTCTGCAATCTCTCGATCGAAATGGGGGCGAAGATCGGCATGGTGGCGCCGGATGATGCCACCTTCGAGTTCCTCGCCGGCCGCCGCTTCGCGCCGAAAGGCGCCGCCTGGGATGCGGCGCTCGCTGTCTGGAAGCGGCTGCCGAGTGATCCGGATGCGCGCTTCGATGCCGACCATCTGATCGAGGCGGCGGAGATCCAGCCGCAGGTCACCTGGGGAACTAGTCCGGAACAGGTCCTGCCCGTCTCCGGCCGCGTGCCCGATCCGGCGGAGGCGCCGGATGCCGCCAGGCGCGCCGCCTGGGCGGCGGCGCTGGACTATATGGGGCTGGTGCCGGGACAACCGATTGCCGGAACCAAGGTGGACTGGGTCTTCATCGGCTCCTGCACCAACAGCCGCATCTCCGACCTGCGCGCCGCCGCCGCGGTGCTGCGCGGGCGCAAGGTGGCGGAGGGCGTGACCGCCTGGGTGGTGCCCGGCTCCGAACAGGTGAAGCGGGATGCGGAGGCGGAGGGGCTGCACCGGCTTTTCCTCGACGCCGGTTTCGAATGGCGGGAGCCGGGCTGCTCCCTCTGCGTCGCGGCGAATGGGGAAGTGGTGCCGCCCGGCGCCCGCTGTGTCTCCACCAGCAACCGCAATTTCGTCGGACGGCAGGGCACCGGATCGCGCACCCATCTGGCGAGCCCCGCCATGGCCGCCGCGGCGGCGCTGGCCGGACGGATTGTCGATGTGCGGCAGTTCATGGCCTGAGGGGGGAGGCAGGGCGTGGAGAAATTCATCACGATCACCGGGCCAGCGGCACCGCTGCTCTGGGCCAATATCGACACGGACATGATCATTCCGGTGCAGCGCCTGGTCGGGGCGTCGCGCACCGGCCTTGGTCCATATGGCTTCGAGCGGTTCCGCTACCGGGCGGATGGCAGCGAGAACCCGGACTTCCCGCTGAACCGCGAGCCCTTCCGTGGCTCTCCCATCCTGCTGGCCGGGCCGAATTTCGGCTGTGGCTCCTCGCGGGAAGGGGCGGTCTGGGCATTGATGGGCATGGGGGTGCGCTGCGTCATCGCGCCCTCCTTCGGCGACATCTTCTTCAACAACTGCTTCCAGAACGGGCTGCTGCCCGTGCGGCTGCCAGAGGAGGTGGTGCGCCGCATCGCGGAGGAAACCGAAGCCTCCCCCGGCAATGCCCGCACCACAGTGGATCTGGAACGGCAGGTGGTGGTCACGCCCTGGGGCGAGGAAGTGTCCTTCGCCGTGGATGCGCGGAAGAAGGAGGCGATGCTCGAGGGGCTGGACGAGATCGCCCTGACGAAGCGCCGCGCCGAGGAGATTGCCGCCTGGCAGGCGCGCGACCGGGCCGCGCGCCCCTGGGCCTGGGAGAGCGTGGTGGAGTAGCTAGACCGCCATCTGCCGCCCGAAGGCCGCCGCCCAGCGTTCGGCGAAGCGCGGCACGACCTGCGGATTGATGATCCGCGGCGGCAGGCGGCCATTCGCGGCATCGGCGAAGGCCAGGGCGGCGATGCGGGTGATGTTGGCGCGACTCTCATGCGTCACGCCGGCGGTGTGCTGGCTGGCGATCACATTCGGCAGGTGCAGCAGCGGGTGGTCGGGCGGCGGCGGCTCCTGTTCCCAGACATCCAGCCCCGCACCGGCGAGGTGGCCGGAGGTGAGGGCGGCATGCAAGGCGGCCTCGTCATGGATGCTGCCGCGGGCAGTGGTCACGAAGATCGCCCCCGGCTTCATCCGCGCGAAGGCTTCGGCATTCATCAGGTGGCGGCTTTCCGGGGTCAGCGGCAGGTGCAGGCTGACGATATCGCTCTCCGCGAGGAGTTGCGGCATCTCCACCTTCTCGGCGCCGCGTGCGGCAATGGTTGCCGCGTCCAGATAAGGATCGCAGGCCAGGACGCGGCAGGAGAAGGCCAGCCGGACGATCTCGGCGACCCGCGTGCCGATATTGCCGATGCCGACGAGGCCCACGGTCCGTCCGCGCAGCTCCCGCCCCATCAGCGCGCCGCGATCCCCGGCATTCCCCGCCAGCATGGCCGCATGCGCTTCCGGCATGCGCTTCAGCAGGGCCAGCATCATGCCAACGGCATGTTCCGCCACGCCTTCGGCATTGCCGCCGGCCTGGTTCACCAGCAGCACGCCGGCCTCGGTGCAGGCCGCCGGATCCACCGTGTCGTAGCCGGCGCCGGTGCTGGCCACCATCAGCAGCCTCGGCAGGCGTGCCAGCAGCGCCTTCCCGACATGGAACGGCTTCGGCAGCTCGTCGCGGGAGGCCATGACGTAATAGGCATCGCAGCCGGCCAGCGCCTGGATCACCGCCTCCTCCGGCTGTTCCAGCGGGATGCGCACGACCTCCATCTCGGGGTGCTGGGCGGCCGTGTCCAGGAAGGACTGGTGCGGCACATGCGAGAGATAGCCGACGCGGAAGCGGCGGGCAAGGGCGTGCGTGTCGGGCACGGCGGGTTCCTCATCCTGGACTGGCGCACGGGTTGTATCCTGTGCCCGGGCGGGCGAAAACCCGCCACAACCAAAGGAATGGAGGAAGTCCATGCCGACGATGCTGGTGGTCACCGCCCATCCGGGCGATTTCGTCTGGCGCGCCGGCGGCGCCATCGCGCTCCATGCGAGGGCGGGCTGGCGCGTCCATGTCACCTGCCTGTCCTTCGGCGAGCGGGGCGAAAGCCAAGGCGCCTGGAGGCAGCCGGGCGCGACGCTGGAAGGGGTGAAGGCAGCCCGCAGGGCGGAGGCCGAGAAGGCCGCCGGCATCCTCGGCGCCACGATCGAATTCTTCGATGCCGGCGACTATCCGCTCGGCCTGACGCCCGCGCTGATGGAGCGCATGGTGGACACCTACCGCGCCCTGCGGCCGGATGTGGTGCTGACCCATGCCGCCGAGGATCCCTATAATTTCGACCACCCGGCCGCAAACCGCTTCGCGCTGCAGGCGCGGGTAATCGCCCAGGCGGCCGGGCACAAGCCGGGACCGGACGCCGCCTACAACGCCCCTCAGGTCTATATGTTCGAGCCGCACCAGACCGAGCAATGCGGCTTCCGCCCCGATGCGATCCTGAATATCGACCCGGTCTGGGAGGTGAAGCGCGCTGCCTTCGAGGCGCTGCCGGCGCAGCAGCATCTCTGGCATTATTATGAGCGCGTGGCGCTGAACCGCGGCCAGCAGGGCGGCCGCAACACAGGGCGGGCAATGACCTACGGGGAGGCCTATCAGCGCTGCTTCCCCGAGGCGCTGGACCTGCTGCGCTAGAGGTTGACCGCGACCTGGCCCTGCATCAGCCGGCGCGCGGTACGGAACACCACCGCGCTGTCGGCATGCCAGCCGGCGCCGTCCTGCCGCACCTCCGCGCCGACGGTCAGCGTGCCGGAAGGATGTGCCACCCGGATCTCCTCCGGCCGCGGGCCCCGGCGGGCGAGCGCATGCGGGATGCTGCCGGCGATACGGCAGGCAACGGCGAGGCCCAGTGCTCCGCTGATCGGCACGGCACGGTGCGGCCGCTCCATGGACAGCATGCGCACCGTGATGTCGTGCCCGGCTGGATCCAGCACCTCCCCATCGAGCGTCCGCGCGGCGGCGGGGCCGGAGACCAGCGCCACGCGCGGGCTGGCGAGGCCGACCGCATCGGGCCTCGCCGCAAGCCCCATCGCCACACCCGCAGCCCGACGGATGCGGTCCAGCAGCGCCATCAGGTCGGGACGAGCTTCGAGCGCCTCGGGCGATTCCGTGCCGGTCAGGCGAAGATCCTCGGCGGCGATGAAGACCGCGGGGTTCGCGGCGTCCACCAGCGTGGCGCGGATGCGGCCGAAGCCCTCGACCTCCAGCAGGTCCATCGCCTTCCCGGTCGGCAGCAGCGCATCCGTCTGCGTCCCGCCAGGGGAGAGGAAATCCAGCCGGATGCGCGCCCCGGTGCCGGGAACGCCGGCGATGGCGAAATCTCCCTTCACCTCTGCGCGTCCGTTCCGGACCGGGAAGCGGGCATGGATCAGCTTGCGCGTGTTTACCTGATGGATGCGCACCAAGGCTTCCCTTGGCGCCTCGCCATCCGCGACGCGCACCAGCCCCTCATCCACGGCGAAGGGGCCGACGGCCGAGGAGAGGTTGCCGCAATTCCCCTTCCAGTCCACCACGGGCCGGTCCACGGCAACCTGGGCAAAGGTGTAGTCCACGTCCGCCTCGGGATGCGTCGGCGGCCCGATGATGACGCCCTTGGAGAGCGAGGAGATGCCGCCACCCATCCCGTCCAATTGCCGCCCATAGGGATCCGGGCTGCCGAGCACCGAGAGCAGGATGCGGTCCACCGCCTCCCGGTCCCTCGGCAGGTCCCGCGCGTGGAAGAACACGCCCTTGGAGGACCCGCCGCGCATGAAGACGGCGGGAATGAAGTCCTGGCTCATGCCGCCTTCCTTTGGGCGGCCAGGACACGCCACACCTTCTCCGGCGTCACCGGCATGTCTATATGCGCGACGCCGAGCGCATCGCAGACGGCGGAGACGACAGCCGGCGGCGCACCGCAGGCTCCACCCTCGCCGGCGCCCTTCACGCCGAGATCGTTGTTCGGACAGGGCACCACATTGAAATCCAGATCGAAGCTCGGCGCATCGGAGGCGCGGGGCATGCAGTAGTCCTGGAAGCTGGCGGTCAGGATCTGGCCGCTCTCCCGGTCATAGACCGCATGCTCCAGCAGCGCCTGGCCGATGCCGGTCATGATGCCGCCATGCGACTGGCCGTGCACCAGCAGCGGGTTGATCACATTGCCTACATCGTCCACCGCGGCGTAGCGGACCACCTGCACCTGGCCGGTTTCCTCGTCGATCTCGACCTCGGCCACATGGCAGCCATTGGGGAAGTTGCATTCGGTGTTGCGGGTGTAGAGGAGCTGCTCGTCCAGCCCCGGCGTTTCGCCATCCGGTGGATTCTGCGCCAGTTCGATCACCTGCTCCCAGCTTGCCTTCAGGTCGGTGCCGGCGACGCGGAACAGTCCGTCCTGGAACTCCACATCCTCCAGGCCAGCTTCCAGCAGATGCGCCGCCAGCCGCCGACCCTTGGCGATCACCAGTTCCGAGGCCCGCGCCACCGCCACCCCGCCCATCTGCGACGAACGGGAACCGCCTGTGCCGCCACCCTTCTCCACCACCTCGGTATCGCCCTGGACGAAGCGCACCTTGTCGAAGGGGATGCCCAGCTTGTCGTGCAGGATCTGGGCGTAGGCCGTCTCATGCCCCTGGCCATGGCTGAAGGTGCCGACGGTCAGGGTCACGGTGCCGTCCTTCTCGAAACGCACCCGCGCCCATTCGCTCGGCTGCCCGCCTGAGGCCTCGATGAAGTAGCCGATGCCGATGCCCCGCCGCTTGCCACGCCGCGCCGCCTCCGCCCGCCGCGCTGGGAAGCCGGCCCAGTCAGCCAGCTTCAGCGCCATCTCCTGCGTCTCGGCGAAGCGGCCGCTGTCGATCTCGTTGCCCGCGGCGTTGCGGTAGGGGATCTGCTCCGGCCGGATGTAGTTGCGCCGGCGGATCTCGTCCCGGCCGATGCCGAAGGCCAACGCCCCCTGGTCCAGCAGCCGCTCCAGCACATAGGCAGTTTCCGGCCGCCCGGCGCCGCGATAGGCATCGGTCGGCGAGGTGTTGGTGAAGACGCAGCGGACCTGAACGTTCAGCGCCTGGATGTCATAGACGGTGCCGTTGATCCGGCCGCCGGCCACGGTCGGGATGCGCGGGCCGAAATCCTGCAGATAGGCGCCCATGGCGGCGATGGTGCGGATCCTGGCGCCGAGGATCTTCGCATTCTCGTCGAAGGCCATCTCCGCCTGCGTCACATGATCGCGGCCATGGGGATCGCAGAGGAAGGTCTCAGTCCGGTCGCTGCGCCACTTCACCGGCCGGCCGACGCGCCTCGCCGCCCAGAGCACCATGCCGCTTTCCGGATGCACCTTGCCGCGCAGCCCGAAGCCGCCGCCCACATCGGGGGAGATGACGCGCAGCTTCTCGTTCGGCACCTTCAGGATCAGCTTGGCCAGCGCATCCCGCACCCGGATCACGCCCTGGGTCGGGGAATAGAGGGTATAGCGGTCCGTGTCCGGGTCGTATTCCCCGATGGCGACGCGCGGCTCCATCGGGTTGCCGACCAGGCGGTTGTTGATCAGCTCGATGCTGACCGTGCGGGCGGCCCTGGTGAAAGCCTCATCTGCCTCCTTTTCCCGGCCGCTGTCCCAATGGACGCAGAGATTGCTCCCGCGCTCCTCCCAGATCACCGGCGCGTCGGGGCTGTCGGCGGCGGCGGTGTCGGTGACGCTGGGCAGGATCTCGTAATCCACCATCACCAATTCGGCCGCGTCTTGGGCCTGGGCGCGGGTTTCCGCCACTACCAACGCCACCGGGTCGCCGACGAAGCGCACCTTCCGCGTCTGCAGCATCTCCCGCGGCGTCGGCCAGAGCGGCTTGCCGTCCTTCCCCGGCACCTCGACCATCACCGGGAAGTGGCCGATCCCGTCCGCTGCCGCGTCATGCCCGGTCAGCACTGCGAGCACGCCCGGCGCGGCCTTCGCCGCCTCCGTATCGATGGAGAGGATGCGCGCATGGGCATGCGGGGAGCGCACCACATAAGCATGCACCTGGCCGGGGCGGTCGATGTCGTCGGTATAGGTGCCGCGCCCTGTCAGGAGCCGCACATCCTCCTTGCGCCGCACTGGCTGGCCGATCCCGAACTTTTCCATCCCCATTGCCTTCCGTCTCGCGTCCCGCAGAGGAAAGCCGTCCCCGCTTCGCATGTCGAGAGGGGTGGCGCGATGGCCCGGAATCGGCCACTCAATGGGGGAGAGGGAAGGGGAGGAGGACCGGGATGGCCGGGCTGCGCTTCGACCTGCGGGACACGCCCGCAACGGCCCCCGCGTTGCGGGCCGAGCTTCGTGCCTTTCTGGCGGAGGCCGGGAAGGACTGGTCGCCCATGGTCCGGGCCTATTCCTGGATGGGCTTCGACCGCGAATTCTCGCGCGAGGTCGGCCGCCGCGGATGGATTGGCATGACCTGGCCGAAAGCCTATGGCGGGCATGAACGCTCCGCCCTGGAACGCTATGTCGTGCTGGAGGAGATGCTGGCCGTGGGCGCCCCGGTCGGCGCCCACTGGATCGGCGACCGGCAGAGCGGCCCGTTGATCCTGCGCCTGGGCACGGAGGAGCAGCGGCGCGAATTCCTCCCCCGCATCGCCAGCGGCGAACTCGCCTTCTGCATCGGCCTGTCGGAGCCGGATTCCGGATCCGACCTCGCCAGCCTGCGGACGCGGGCGGAGAAGGTGCCGGGCGGCTGGCGGATCAATGGCCGCAAGGTCTGGACCACAAACGCCCATCTCTGCGACTTCATGATCGCCCTGTTGCGCACCAGCCCGGTGACGGACCCCAGGAAGAAGCATCAGGGCCTGTCGCAATTCCTGATAGACTGCCGCCTCTCCGGCATCACCATCCGCCCCATTCTGGACCTGGCCGGCGAGGAAGGCTTCAACGAGGTCACCTTCGACAATGTCTTCGTCCCCGACAACATGCTGGTCGGCCAGGAAGGGGCCGGCTGGGAGCAGGCGACCGCCGAGCTCGCCTTCGAGCGCAGCGGGCCGGAGCGCTACCTCTCCTCCCTGCCGCTGCTGATCGCGGCACTCGACGACCTGCGCGCGGAGCCGGCGGCACCGGAAGTCGTCGGCCGCCTGCTGGCTCGTGCCGCGACGCTGCGGCAGATGTCCCTCTCGGTTGCTGGCATGCTGCAGGATGGCAAGGCCCCGGCGCGGGAGGCCGCGCTGGTGAAGGATGCCGGAAATGACTACGAGCAGGCGCTGCCGGAGAAGCTGCGCGACCTGCTGGACCCGATCCGCACGCCACCACAGGTGCAGGAAATGCTGGGCTACATCACCATGGTGGCGCGCAGCTATTCGCTGCGCGGCGGCACGCGGGAAATCCTCCGGGGCATCATTGCCCGCCAACTGGGGCTGCGCTGAGCCATGAGCGAGACCAATGACGACCTGCGCGGCATCCTGCTGGAGCAGGTGGAACGGCTCCTGACCGACCGCTCCGGCCCGGATCTGCTGCGCGTGGCGGAGCGCGGCGAATGGCCCGCGGCGCTTTGGGAGGAGATGGAGGCGCTCGGCCTGCCGCTGGCCCTGGTGCCGGAGGCGATGGGCGGCGCCGGCCTGGGCTGGGGGGATGCGGTGGCGGTCTGGCAGGTGCTCGGCCGGCACGGCGCGCCGCTGCCCCTGGCCGGGAGCATGGCCGCCGCGGCGCTGCTGGCCGCAGCCGGCATCACGCCGCCTTCCGGTCTCATCGCCTTGGTCGTGCCGGGTGAGGCGGTGCCCTGGGGCCGCCAGGCCGGTCATGTGGTGACGGTGGATAACGCGGGGCAGGTGGCGCTGCATGCCGCCGCCGGGCTGGATTGGCAACAGGGTCGTAGCCTCCCTGGGCGGGAGCCCGCGGACCGGGCCAGTTTCGGTACCCCGCAGGCCGCCGGCCGGCTGCCGGACCGGCTTGGCCCCGAAGCGGCGCTGCGCGCCGGCGCCCTGCTGCATGCGGCGCAGATTGCCGGCGCGCTGGAGGCGGTGCTGGCGATGGCGGTGGAATACGCCAATACCCGCCAGCAATTCGGCCGGCCCATCGGCGCCTTCCAGGCGGTGCAGCAGCAGCTTGCCCTTTGCGCCGCGGAGGTCGCGGCGGCCGGCGTCGCCGTGG
>Ga0182742_1001123_pt1 | contig 36028 bp, 33 predicted proteins | sample eDN5th37CBELigMG_FD_128880 | JGI IMG/M metagenome (GOLD analysis project Ga0182742, IMG submission 128880) | Enriched Miracle-Growth compost microbial communities from Emeryville, California, USA - eDNA 5th pass 37_C BE-Lig MG (version 2)... ... | reverse complement strand
GGTGCGCGGGCAGTTCTCGCTTGCCTTGAGGATCACCGCATTGCCGCAGGCGAGCGGCACGGCGATGGCGCGCACGCCGAGGATGATCGGCGCGTTCCAGGGCGCGATGCCGAGGATCACGCCGACCGGCTCGCGCAAGGCCATGGCGATGCAGCCGGGCTTGTCCGACGGGATCACCTCGCCGCTGATCTGCGTCGTCAGCGCGGCCGCCTCGCGCACCATGCTGGCGGCGAGGCCGAGGTTGAACATGGCCCAGCCCGCCGTCGCGCCGATCTCGCCCATCATGGCGGCAACGAATTCGTCCTTCTTCGCCTCCAGCCGCTCGGCCGCCTTCATCAGCACGGCGCGCCGTGCGTTCGGGCCCATGGTGGACCACGTCGCGAAGCCTTCCTGCGCCCGCTCCGCGATCTCCGCCATCTGCGAAGCCTGCATCGCTTCCGCCTGCGAGGCCGCTTCGCCGGTCACCGGGTTGCTGCGCTGGAATGAGCCTGCCTGCACGTTCATGAATCCTCTCCCTCGTCGTTGCACGGCCGCGATGATGCGGCATTCAGCCGAAGATGCGGTCTGCCAGTTCCAGCAAGCGAGCATTTCCGCTCCTGACGTGCTGGCGCATGGCCTCCTCGGCATCGTCCGGCCTTGCGTTCAGAATGGCCCGCGCGATCTCCTGATGGTCGCGATTGCGTTCGGCCAGATTGGCGATCGTCATCCCTTCGTAGAACTGCAACCGGAACAGCGGGACACGCAGGCGCTCCAGGGTGGCAGACAGCACCTCGTTGCCCGCCGCCGTCACGATCAGGTCGTGAAAGTCCTTGTTGAGCTGGGCGAACGTCACGGCGTCCTGCTGCTCGACGGCGGCATTCATCCGGTTGGCCAGACGCTCAAACTCCAGCGAGGAAGTCTCGTCCGGCTGCTTCTCCGCCGCCTGGCGCGCCGCAAGACCTTCGATCATCTCCCGCACCCGACCGATGTCGGTCGCGGTCTTGAGGGTGAAGCGGCGGATCCTGACGCCCTTCTGCTCCTCGAACTCGAGCAGCCCCTCGCCCACAAGGTTCCGCAACACCTCCCGGATGCGCCCGCGGCTCTCCCCATATTGTTCGACCAGATCCTTCTCCAGCAGGCGTTGCCCCGGCGCGTAAGCCCCTTGAGCAATGCGGGCTTTCAACTGATCGGCAATTTCCTGGAGCGATTTGCGAGCCATGGACGCTTCTATGCCAGAAATCATCGCGAACAGAACCGCTACCCTACCGCGCGCGGGATCAGGCGGACGGGGGTGCTGACAGGCCCCAGCTCCGGCAGCCTCGTCATCTCGATCTCGCCGTCGATGAGGATCGCGGACGTGCGCCCCAGCAGCTCTTCCAGGAAGATGCGCAATTCCAGCCGCACCAAACCACTGCCCGCGCATTGATGCGGGCCTTTTCCGAAAGCGAGATGCTCGCGGATGTTGGGGCGATTGAAGCGGAACGTGTCCGGGTCCTCGAACACCGCCTCGTCCCGGTTGGCGGAGGAATAGACCATCGTCACCGGCTCATCCTTGGGGATCACCCGCCCAGCGACCCTCACGTCACGCGTCGGTGTGCGAGCAAAGCCGCGATAGGGGCTGTAGAGCCGCAGCAGTTCCTCGATCGCCGCAGGGATGCGGGCCGGCTCTGCCCTCAGCAATGCCTGCAGATCCGGATCGCGCGAGAGGTGAACGCAGATGCTGCCGAACAGCGGGGGCGGCGCCATCAGGCCCACCACCAGCGCCTGCCGGATGGTGGCGACGATGTAGTTGAGCGGAATCGGACCGTCCGGCGTCTGCTCCGCCAGCAGGGCCGAGGCCGGGTCAGTCGCCGGCTCCCGCGGGGTGTGCCGCCGGTCTTCCACCAGCGCCTCCGCTATGTCGTAGAGGTTGCGGCTGGTCTGTGCGACTGCCGCTGTATCCTCGTTACGCCAGGCGACGTTATAAAGCCGTGCCACTTCGGCAAGCGTGCCGGCGTGCTCGCGCGGCAGGTTCAGCCACTCCACCGCGACCCAGGCTGGAAAGATCGTTGCGAAGTCGGTGGAGATGTTGCCACCGCCCGCCGCAATCATCCGATCAAGCTCCCGCACGGCATGTTCGCGCAGCTTGGGCTCCATGCCGGCGACCCGCACCGCGCGAAGCGTGCGGTCGAGCGCCTTGCGGTAGGGCGTGTGCTCCGGCGGATCCTTCCCCAGCGGCGGACGACGCTCGCCAAGCGACATGTTCGGGATCACGTTGATCCTGGAGGTGATGAAAGTGGCAGGGTCAGTGACGGCTTTTACGATGTCGGCATGGCGTGTCAGTGCCCAGAAGCCGCCATGAGCGTTGCTGTGCGCGACCGGGCATTCACGCCGCAAACGGCGATAGGTGTCATGCACATCGTCGAAGGTTTCCGGCGCGTGGGGGTCGAAGTCGTCTGTTCCACTCAACTGTCTTGGTCTTTCGGTCATTCAGCTTTCCCTGAGAGCATCGCGCGATACGCGTGTCGGCCCGCAAGCAGTGCCACGATGGCACTCAGTCCCACCGCCGCCGCGACGATCGTGATCGAGAAGCGCAACATGCTCTCGTCCCCGAACAGCTCGTCCGTCAGCAGCGCGATGAATGTCGGGCCGAGGGCGGCGCCGATCAGGTTGACGATGAAGAAGTACAGCGCCGCAATTTGCGAGCGCATCTGAGTGGGAACCACCGCCATCAGCGTCGTGACGCCGGTGGCCTGCAGGATGCCGCCGCCGATCCCCGCCGGCACCAGCACGGCGATGGCGAGCGCGGGCGTGGGCATAATTGCGAAGATGGCATAGCCGGGCGCCAGGAGAAGGATGCCGATCATCAGCGTTCGCAGGTGCCCGTCGAGAAACCGCGCACCCAGCGCGTCGACCAGGAAGCCGCCGCCAACGACGCCGATGGCGCCGACGATCATGGAAACAACGCCGTAGGTGGCGAGGTAGCTGCCCGCCTCCGCCGTCCCGAGGCCGAAGCTCCGCTGGAAGAAGGCCGGCACCCAATAGCCTACGCCGAAGGTCATCAGCGCACTCGCGACCAAAGGCCAGCCGATTGCCAGATAGGCCATCCGGTGCCGCATCAGGTGCGCACCCACCTCGCGAACGGGAAGGTTGACGATCCTCCCCTTTTCGTCGCGCCGCACCTGGCCATGTCGCTTGGGCTCCCGCACCGTGAGCAGAAGGGCAAGCATCAGGAAGCCGGTGACGCCCAGCATCAGCAGCAGCGCCTGCCACGGCAGGATCGCGCCCACCACGGGAAGCATGACAGGCTCCGCAGCGGTCAACGTGGGCAGGTATGCGCCGCCGACACTGTGCGCGAGACCGCCGCCGATCGACACGCCGAGCATGTAGACACCCATCGCCTTGCCCAGTGTGCGCCGGGGGAAGTAGTCGCTCAGCATCGGAACCACGGCCGGGTTGAGGCAGGCCTCCCCCAGCCCGACCCCCATGCGGGCCAGAAACAGCTGCGTGTAGCTGCGCGCGAAGCCGCACATGGCGGTCGCAAAACTCCAAACGCCGAGGCCGACCAGCACGAGATTGCGCCGGTTCGACCGATCGGCAAGACGGCCCATCGGCAGGCCCACGATCGTGTAGAACATGGCGAAGGCGAAGCCGAGCAGGAGGCTCATCTGCGTGTCGCTGATCGCCAGATCGCGCTTGATCGGCTCCACCAGCACGCCGAGAACCTGCCGGTCCACATAGGCCAGGATATACACCAGCAGCAGGACACCGACGACGTACCAGGCGTAGGCGCGGTTCGGATAGTCCTCGTCTCCCAAATGCTCCGCGGGTGCAACGGGGTTGCTCATGCGATGCGTCCGCCGTGCATCGGCCCTGGATCGAACGCCCTCTTGTGCCGCACCATCGTTCAGAACCGGGTCCGCACGCCGGCGAAGATCGTGCGGCCGCGCGCGTCGTGCCCGTTGGGATCGAAGGCGAGGTTGCCGTTGTTCACGTAGGGCGGCTGGTTTTCGAAGATGTCCTCCACATCCAGCGTCAAGGTGACGCCCTGCAAGAAGGTAGCCGGCCCTTCGATCGTGTAGCGCAGCGCGAGATCGAATTCCGTGTGGGAGGGAACGTCCTGCAGCGGAGCGACGCTGTCATTGTCATAGCTGCCGGTGTGGTTGGCGTAGATCGTGGCCGACAAGGCACCGACGGTAGCACCGGCATAGGCGCGGGCGATGAACTGCAGCGGATTGTTGAGCGTGTTGACGATATCGGTCAGCGGCGCATCCGGCGTGATCGCGCGGTCGAACTTCAGGATGTAGGCCGCGTTCACGCCGGCACGCCAGCTGCCCCATGAGGTGTCCGCCGAGTAGTCGCCGATGAACTCCAGCCCGTCCGTCCTGACGGTCCCGAGGTTGAGCTTGCGGCCGTCCACGATCGCCTCGATCGTCGCGGGGTCTTCGGGCACGCCCGCGAAACCCGGTGCGTTGTAGATCGCCGTCACCTCGGCGGCCGAGGGGTTGAGCGTGACCAGTCCCGCCAGCTCTGGCAGGGTCAAAGCGAGCGGGTTGTTGCCCGGCGTGGCGATGCGGTTGCTGTAATCGACATTGTAGTAGGTGAAGGAGAGGCGCAGCCCGTCGAGCCATGCCGGCTCGAAATCAGCGCCGACGGACCAGGTGGTTGCGGTTTCCGGCTGAAGCTGCTCATTTCCTCCGCGCAGGAAGATCACGCGGCGGAACCCGGTGGGAGCCGTCGGGTCCACGAAGTTGGCGAGGTTGTTGAACGGGTTTCCTGTGTCCGCCAGCGAAGGCGCACGAAAGGAGGTGCCGTAGCTTGCGCGGAAGGTCAGCGGCTCCACCGGACGCCAGGTGAGGCCGAACTTCGGATTGGTCGTGGACCCGATATCCTCGTAATCGTCGTATCGGACCGCGGCAGACAGGTTCAGCTCCTGGCCGAGCGAACCGGCATCGTCCGGCGAGAGCAGCGGCACGAAAAGCTCGCCGAAGACGGAGTTGATCCCGCGGCTGCGATCGTTGGGAAACGGGTTGATGTCGATGAAGCGGATTTCTTGCCGCGTCGCCCCTACGGCGGCGCGGAGGCTTCCGGCAGGCAGCTCGAACAGCGGCCCGTCGGCGGACACGCCATATTCCTGCAGCCGGTAATCGGTATCCACGCGGAACTCACCGACGAGGGATGCCAAGGTCGCAGGGTTCGTATTGCTGCCGTCCCCGAACGGATTGAACGCCGTCGCCGGGTTCGGATCACTCAGCGCCGCCGCGAGTGCGGTGGCATTGACATTGTTCAGGCCCGACCTCTCCCGGTCTTCGCCATAGCTGAAGAAGGCCTCTGCCGACCAGCCGCCGCCCAGCTCGAAAGTCGGGCCGCCGGTGATGAAGAACACAGCCTGCTGGCCGCGCCGATAGCTCGGCCCCAGATCATCATAGAACGAATATTGGACCTGCACGCTGCTCGCGCCAGGGTTGGTCGGGTGGACGAAGAAGGGATTGGAGGCGGGTACCGTCAGGGTGGAGGTCGGCGCGCTGAAGGCCTGCACGCCGTCGCGACGGGCGAGGAAGCCCTGCGCGCGGACGCTGATCCAGTCATTGATCTCCTGCTCGAAGGTGGAGGCAAAGGAGTACCGCTCCTGCTCCGGCAGGGCGTAAGCGCCGAGATAGGCGCTCTGCAGGTTGGTGGTGCCCGCTGTGAGATCACCCGGCTGGAGGTTCGTTCCGTCCTGTCCGGCCGGGATGGCGTAAGAGGTGCCGCCGACGACGATGTTGCCAGGGTTGGCGAAGGTCGAGCGCCGATCCGGCCCGCCCCAAGGACGCAGGTCATCGGTGTAGAAGTCGCGCTCCGATGCCGCGAGTGCGTCGCTCTTCAGGTACTCGCCAGCGAGCATGACGGAGCCACTGCCCCAATCGTGGCCAATCGCGCCGCCGACCTGGTACTCCTCCGCACCGTCACTGAACCCCACTCGGCCGTTCAGTTCGACGCCAGTGAAGTTCGTGCGCAGCAAGATGTTGACGACGCCACCGACCGCGTCGGACCCGTAGATGCCGGAGCTGCCATCCGCGAGGACTTCCAGACGCTCGATCGCGGCAGTCGGGATAACTGAGGGATCGAAGAACTGCCCTTGCGTGCCGGCCTGCGGCAGTCGGCGCCCATCCAGCAGGGTCAGCGTCGATTCGGTGCCGAGGCCGCGAAGGTTGATGCCGGTGCCCAGCGTGACGTTGGCGCTCGCATTGTTGGCGGCGCTGAACGAAGCCTCCGTAACGCCGAGATTGAAGACCTGGGGCAGCTGCGAGAGAAGCTCGGTCGTGGTTCCCGCGGCCGTGTTCTCCAGCTCAGCGCGGCCCAGGCCGATGACGGGAGAGCCCGTCGGCTCAATGCCGCGAATGCGACTGCCTGTAACGACAATCGGCGTCTCAGCGGAGGCATCGGCATCGAAGGGACCATTGTCTACACGTTGCTGCTCGGCAGCAGCTTGGGGGAGCGCACCAGCGGCGCTTTGCGCCCGAGCCTCCGCACCAACAAGCGTGCCCGCCGCCACCGCAAGTGCAGAAGCGCCAATCAATGTCCCGCGATTGCCCAGCATCATCTCTTACCCCCATCAACGTCTGTTTTGCGGGAGCGTCCACCTGGAAGGCCGCAAAGTCAACGATAATGTCGACATTAATGCTGACCCGAGAGGGTACTTAGGGGTTGATCTTGAGCTGAAGCCGTTCCGCCGCAGATCGGCTATCGCGGCGCAAGAAGTGCAACGAGGGGCGCAGACACGTCTGCACTTGCGAACGGTCCAGGATGTCTTCGATAAACGCCTAAGCTGCCGATCTGCTTTTTGGGCCGACTGCGATAAGTCCGCTTTGTTCAGCTCGACGGCTCAACCGGACCTTCGTCAGTTTTGCGCGAGCCTTGCCCGTTCCACGGAGGTCTCGACGGGTTCGTCCCGGTCCTTCCGCTCGGAATAGCGGTCTACCAGTTGCTCGGCGTGCGGCCGCAACAGGACGGTGAACCGCACCAGCTCTTCCATCACGTCGACGATCCGGTCGTAGTAGCTCGACGGCTTCATCCGCCCCTGCTCGTCAAACTCTTCGAAGGCCTTGGCGACGCTCGACTGGTTGGGGATCGTCACCATCCGCATCCAGCGCCCGAGAACGCGGAGCGTGTTGATGGTGTTGAAGGACTGCGATCCGGCGCAGACCTGCATCACGGCGAGCGTCCGGCCCTGGGTGGGACGAAGCCCCTTGTAGGCCAGCGGCAGGTGGTCGATCTGCGCCTTCATGATCCCAGTGATCTGCCCGTGGCGTTCTGGACTGCACCAGACCTGCCCTTCCGACCACAGCGAATGCTCGCGAAGTTCGTGCACTGCGGGATGGTCGTCGTTCTCGACCTGATCGGGTAGCGGCAGATCGGAAGGATCGAAGATCCGCGTTTCGCAGCCGAACAGGCGCAGCAGCCGCGCGGCCTCTTCCACCGCGAGCCGCGAATAGGAGCGCTCGCGGAGCGAGCCATAGAGCAACAGGATGCGCGGCGGTGGATCGAGCCTGCCGAGGCCCAGCGCCGGGCTCTGGCGGATGTACTCGCGCCTGAGTGCAGGGAGATGATCGGGATCGGGAAGGTTGCGGAGGCGGGTCATACGTCTGCCTGATCAGGTTGCCGGGAAGCGATCGCGCGTCCGGTTTGCGTAGGCGACCAGCGAGAGCATCACCGGGACTTCAACCAGCACGCCCACGACTGTCGCCAGTGCGGCCCCGCTGGTGAGACCGAACAGCCCGATCGCCACCGCGACCGCAAGCTCGAAGAAGTTGGACGTGCCGATCATCGCGCACGGTGCGGCGATGTTGTGCGGCACTCGCCATGCCTTGGCTGCCGCATAGGTCAGCGCAAAGATGCCGTAGGACTGGATGATGATGGGAATGGCGATCAGCAGGATCAGCAGCGGATTGGAAACGATCGTCTCCGCCTGAAATGCAAACAGCAGCACGACCGTCGCCAGCAGACCGACGATCGACCACGGCTTGAGACGCGCGGTGAAGGCATCCACCGCCGTTTCGTCGCCACCGTGGCTGCGGACGACCTGGCGCCGGGTTATCGCCCCGGCAACCAGCGGGATGACCACATACAGCCCGACGGAGAGCAGCAAGGTCTCCCACGGCACCTCGATATCGGTGACGCCGAGCAGGAGCGCGACGATCGGCGCGAAGGCGAAGATCATCACCAGATCGTTCACCGACACCTGCACCAACGGGTATGCCGGATCGCCCCGCGTCATCTGCGACCAGACGAACACCATCGCCGTGCAGGGAGCCGCGCCGAGCAAGATGAGCCCGGCGATATACTCTTCGGCTGCCGCCTCGCTGATCACGCCTGAATACAGATGGTCGAAGAACAGCACCGCCAGCGCCGCCATCGTGAACGGCTTGATCAGCCAGTTCACTGTCAGCGTGATGATCAGGCCCTTGGGCTTCCTGCCGATATCGCGGATGCTGGCGAAATCGACCGCGACCATCATTGGGTAGATCATCGCCCAGATGAGCACCGCGACGACAAGATTGACCGAGGCATATTCGAGCTCTGACAGCACGCCGACGGCGCCCGGCGCAGCCAGGCCGAGCGCAATCCCGGCCACGATCGCCAGCGCCACCCAGACGGACAGAAAGCGCTCGAACGAGCCCAAGGGTGAGCTCTTGGGCGCGCGCGCGGCAAGTTCAGGGGACATGCTGCTTCCTCGCCTCACGCTCACCCGACGCGCTGGCCGTCGGCGCCGACGACCTGCTCGCCGTCTTCCTTGGTGAACGCGCCTTCCTGCGGCGCAGGAAGAAGATCGAGCACTTCCTCCGAAGGCCGGCATAATTTTACGCCGAGCGGCGACACCACCAGCGGGCGATTGATCAGGATCGGGTGCTCCATCATGGCATCGATGAGCTGTGCGTCGGACAGGCCGGGCTCATGGAGGCCCAGTTCGGCGTAAGGTGTTCCCTTCTCGCGGAGCAGATCGCGTGGGGTCAGGCCGGCGCGTGCGATCAGGCTCTCGAGCATCCTGCGCGAGGGAGGCGTCTTCAGGTACTCGATGACGTGCGGCTCGATACCCGCATTGCGGATCATCGCCAGCGCGTTGCGCGAGGTCCCGCATTCGGGATTGTGATAAATGATGACGTCGGCGCTCATCGGGCACCCTCCGCTTTCTGGCTCGCGCCTTCGGTCCGACCGATCTCCGCCAGCTTCCCGCGCATCGCCATCTCGTCTATGCTGGCGAGCGGCAACATCAGAAACAGCTCAGTGCGCTTTCGCAGGTAGCGAAGGGCGTCAACGAAGGCCTGGCGCTGGCCTTCGCCCTCGACCGCTGCCGGATCTTCGACGCCCCAATGTGCTGTGATGGACCTGCCCGGCCAAACCGGGCAGCTCTCGCCCGCCGCGTTGTCGCAGACGGTGAAGACGAAATCGAACTCGGGCGCGCCCGGCTGGGTGAACTCGGCCCAGTTCTTCGAGCGCAGCCCCTCGGTCGGGTAGTCGAAGCTGGACAGCACTTCGAGCGTCATGGGATGAACTTCGCCCTTGGGCTGGCTCCCGGCGCTGTAAGCGCGGAACCTGCCTTCCCCCATCTTGTTGAGGAGCGCCTCGCCCAGGATCGAGCGGGCTGAGTTCCCCGTGCAGAGGAACAGCACGTTGAAGGTCTTTTCAGACATACCAGCCTTTCACGATGTGCATTCAAGGGCGCTGGCCAGGTCCGCGCACATCTCGGGTGCGCCCTGGCAGCAATCCTGCATCAGGAAGGTCAGGAGGCGCCGCATGCCGGCGTAATCCGCGCGGTAGCGGATCAGGCGGCTCTCCCGTTCGGAGGTGACGAGGCCGGCGCGCTCCAGGGTCGAGAGGTGATGCGACATGGTCGAAGGCGGGACGCCCGCGCCGCTGGCGATCTCGCCTGCCACGAGGCCATCGGGCCCGGCCTGCACCAGCATCCGGAACACCAACAGGCGCGTCTCGTGAGCGAGCGCCCCGAGGGCGTCCACCGCCCAGACCTGTTGTGCGAGATCATCCATCGCCCCACCTTTCGATTGTGGTCGAAATACCAATGGACACCAAATCTTGCAATCGATGATTCGAGAATTGTCGAAATTTGACCGCGACGGCTGCCACTCGGCAGGCGCTCGGCTGAGGCGCGCCGGGGCGGACTTTCCGATCCTCGACAGCGACGAAGTGCTCGGCGGGGCTTTGGCGGGCGGTCACTGTGCGCTGCCCCTATTCGCGTCGTCTCAAGCCCTCGAAAGCGCTGTCACCCCCACCACCCACGCGGAGCATGAATGCCACGATGATTGCGGCACTACACGCTCTCGGGACGGAAGATGCGACGCCCAACGACCTTCTCGATCTCGAGAGCAAGAAACAAGAGCACTCCCAAGGCGATGATTCCCGCTCCTTCGAAGAAGCTGAGCGGGCGGGTGTCGAACACCCGCTGCAGCAACGGCAAATAGGTGAAGGCCAATTGCGCCCCGAGGACGACCACCAGCGCAATCAGCACCGGGCGTGTGCCCAGTGCCCCCCGGAGGGTAAGGGAGCGCATGTGCAGGAACCGCACATTGAACAGGTAGAAGATCTCCGCCACCACGAGCATGTTGACAGACATCGTGCGGGCCTTCTCCATGCTGGCGCCGATCGCCTGAGAACCGAAGAACACCAGCAGCACGGCTGCGGCGAACAACACCGACACCAACACCACGCGCCACAGCAGAAATCCGGTGAGCAATGGCGCATTGCGCATGCGCGGTGGCCTCTCCATGACGCCGGGCTCGGGCGGCTCGAGCGCCAGCACGAGGCCCAACGTCACTGCGGTCACGAGATTAACCCAGAGGATCTGCGTCGCCGTCAGCGGCAGGGCGAAGCCGGCCAGGATGGCGAGGACGATCACGATTGCCTCGCCCCCATTGGTCGGCAGCGTCCAGGCGATGACCTTGCTGATGTTGTCATAGACGGTTCGGCCTTCGCGAACGGCAGCAACGATCGAGGCGAAATTGTCGTCGAGCAACACCATTTCCGAAGCCTCGCGTGCTGCCTCGGTGCCGGCGATGCCCATCGCGGTGCCGACATCGGCCTGCTTCAGCGAGGGGGCGTCGTTAACCCCATCGCCCGTCATGGCCACAATGTGCCCGTGAGATTGCAGCGCGCGCACGATCCGCAGCTTGTGTTCCGGACTGGCGCGCGCGAACACCGAAACCTGGGGAACGAGCCCAGCGAGTTCCTCGTCGCTCAGGTCCTCGATCTGCGCGCCTGTCAGTGCTTGGGGATCGTCGGCCAGTTCGAGCTGGCGAGCGATCGCCAGCGCGGTCGCGGCATGATCGCCCGTGATCATCTTGATGGCAATGCCGGCAGACCGACATTCGGCGATGGCGCGCTTCGCCTCCTCGCGCGGCGGATCGATGAACCCCATCAGGCCGAGCATTTCCGCGCCTTGAAGGTCTTCGTGGTCAATGCGCTCGCGCTTGCCCCCGAGGTCCAGCACAGCGAACCCCAGCAGGCGCTCGCCATGTGCGGCCGAGCGTTCGATAAGGCTGTGCCAGTCGAGTGCCTGCGCATCTTCGGCGCACAGCGCCAGCACCGCCTCCGGAGCGCCCTTTACGAAGATTACATGGCGGCCGTCTGGCCCCTGATGCAGCGTGGCCATGTAGCGGTAGGATGCGTCGAACGGGATCTCATCCAAGCGTGGCCAGTCAAGTTTCAAGGCCTCGGTTTCAATCCCTGCCTTCGCGGCAAGTGAGAGCAACGCCCCTTCCATCGGATCGCCGCCAACGGCCCACTGCCCGCCTTCCCTGACCAGCCGCGCTTCGTTGCACAAGGCGCCGCAGCGGATCAGGTCCACCAGGCGCGGGTCTTCCCTGGGCGGACCCACGGCAGGTGTCACCTCGCCCTCAGGCGCATAGCCGATGCCGGTGACGCCATACTCCCCTGCAGGAGTGAACAGGCGCACCACAGTCATCTCATTGCGAGTCAGCGTGCCTGTCTTGTCGGTGCAAATGACACTGGTGGCACCCAGCGATTCCACCGCCGGCAACTTGCGGATCACGGCGCGCCGTGCGGCCATGCGCTGCACGCCGATTGCCAGCGTTATGGTAATCACCGCAGGGAGACCTTCCGGAATCGCCCCTACCGCCACGGCGACCACGGCAATGAGCGCATCGGCCCAGGCGAAATCCCGCACATAGACGGCAAAGGCAAACAGCGCCGCACCGAAGGCGAGGATCACCAGCGTCAACAGGCGAGCAAAGGAATCGATCTGCCGCAGGAGGGGCGTCACCAGCTTGGGCACCGTCTGCAGCATACCGCTGATCTTGCCGATTTCCGTCCTACTGCCGGTCGCCACGACCAGCCCTGCCGCTTGGCCGCGCGCGACCAGCGTGCCCGAGAAGGCCATTGAACTGCGATCGCCCAGGGCAGCGTCCTCGGCGACGGGCGCCTCCTGCTTCTCAGACGCAACTGACTCGCCGGTAAGCGCCGCTTCTTCAATCGCGAGGCCCCGCGCACGCAGGATGCGCAAGTCGGCCGGAACTCGGTCGCCCGCCTCGATCAACACGATGTCGCCTGGGACGAGACACGTCGCGTCGACGTCACGCTTCTCGCCGCTGCGGATAACATTAGCGCGAGGTGAGATCAGCCTGCGCATTCCGCTCAACTCCTTCTCTGCCCTTCCCTCCTGCACGAAGCCAACGACCACGTTGACCAGCACCACCAGCAGGATGACCACGGCGTCAATCGCATGGTCGAGCACGAACGCCGCCGCGGCAGCGGCAAGCAAGAAGTAGATTAGGGGATTGTTGAACTGGCTGAGGAAGCGCAGCAGCGGGTGAACGGACTTCGCCTGCGGCAGGCTGTTGGGCCCGTATTCAGCCAGCCGTTCTTGAACGACCTCAGCGACCAGGCCCTCGCGGCCCGAACTCAGCGCCGCAAGCACCTCGTCCGCCTCGCACGCGTGCCAGCTGCGCTGTGTTTGGGTCACCATCTCGAAGTCTCCGCTGTCCACGTGAATTCGTAATCTATCGGACCGACCTAATTGAACGGTTTGAGCTCTACGCGCGCTGCACCGAGGTCTTGGCTCGAATGCCTGCCTCTTTGCGGGGCTTGCAACGAACGGTAACCCGGCCGCCGGACCGAGATGCTGCATCCCTGCCATCCACCTTCAGAGCCGAGGCATCTTCTGGAGCAGCATCGCCGAGACGCTCGACTCGCCGGCTTGGAACTCATGGACGCGTCCGGGCCAGCACACATCGTCCCTCTGCTCTTTCCTCTCCCCTCCTGTCCTGACGGCTCCCGACGATGCGCAAGCCCGCTCACGCTCGTCGGCTGCGAGGTGCTGGCATCCTTTCCCTTCACGTTCAGCCGGTCGATCATCCAATTGAGGATCGACGGCACAACGCGGCGCACGCCACCGGATGATCGCACCGAAGGCCCGATAATATCGCCAGCTTCATCCGATGTTGTCAGGGGGGAGGCAGCGACCGGCCAAACTCCTATCGGACAATGCGTGCGTGACGGCGAGCGCAAGCGTGAGACGTGGCCCTTCACGCGCCTCGCCAAGCCGACGACGAATACAGCATGCTGCACCGTTGTGGGGCGACCCTTGCTGGGTTCTACCCCACTGCCGCACCAAACAGCCATCCGACGCCCGCGGTGACACCCATCGCCAAGGCGCCCCAAAAGGACACCCGCAGGATCGACGGGTAAGGTGGCGCGCCACCCGCTTTCGCGCCGAGCAGGCCCAGCAAGGCTAGGCAGGCAAGCGACACGAGGGCGACCGAACCGACCAGCATGTTTGCCGGCGCGAATGGGACCACGACCAGTGGGGCCGCCGCGCCGGCGGTGAACGTCAGCGCGGAGGTCAGTGCGGCCTGGAGCGGTCGCGCAGCGGTCGTGCCTGAAAGCCCTAGTTCGTCGCGCGCGTGCGCCGCGAGAGGGTCTTTCGCCATCATCTGTTCGGCTACGATCCGCGCAGTGGCCTGATCCACTCCCCGCTGCTCGTAAATCCGGGCGAGTTCTTCGCGTTCGAATTCAGGCTGCTGCTCCAGCTCAGCCTTTTCGCGAGCAAGATCGGCCCGCTCCGTATCTGCCTGTGAACTCACCGACACGTACTCGCCGGCCGCCATGGACAGGGCCCCGGCAAACAGCGCCGCGACGCCGGCAACCAAGACGCTGGAGCGGCTGCTGTCCGATGCCGCTACCCCGACGATCAGGCTTGCAGTCGACACAATCCCGTCATTGGCGCCGAGAACGGCGGCGCGGAGCCAGCCGATGCGGGCAGTGACGTGCCTCTCTCGATGCGGAGGTAAGCGGGTCATCTGATCTCCATCTTCCACTGCGGCGCCATGAGGACGCCCCGCTGCGAGCCATCTCCGGCATGCTGCCTACTGCCCGAAGCACCGCTCCCTGTTGAGTGAACGAAAGCCGGGTAGTCTGGTTACTCGGCGAGCCACAATTCATGACTGTCGATCCGAAGCTTTGTGATCGCGCGAAACGCTTCGGTTCTGTTGGCTGCTTCAGTGCGAAAGGCATCGTGGACCAGGCGTTCGCCTATTAGCAAGTCGGCCAGATCGATTTCGCCAAGTTCGTGCCCCCTGCGCAGCTTGGCAAGCGCGGCGAGCTGCGCCTCGACGCCTTCGCACGCCCGCTGCCAGGCGGTGAAGCGGTATTGCGCCTCCGCCACGTCGCTGGCAGCGGTCTCGTTCACCTCGAAGTTCCTCAGGGTCGCCTCGGAACTCTCAGCGTCCGCCACCGCGAGGGCGCTTTCCGCCAGCGCGGTGCGATGCCCGCCGCCGAGAGGCATGGAAAACAGCACGCCCGCGCCGCGCTCCGCGCCACCCCGTTCGGAGAACAGGCGTATGCCGACCGATGGATCAGCCACCCGGTCCCTCTGCAGGCGTTCCGCCTGGCTGGCCATGCGCTGCATGCGCGCGCGCGCGGCGGCGATTTCGTGGCTGTTGGCGATTACGGCTCGGCGCAAGAACTCCAGCCCCTGCTGCGGAATGGCCGGCTCGGGAATCTCGGGCGCGTCTTCGGGCAGCGGGAGCGCCGGGAATTGAGCCTGCAAACGGGCGCGCGCCAGCTGGGCCCGCCCTGCCGACTGCTCCGCCAGAGTTCGTGCCCCGGCCAAGGCCGCGGCCGCCTGGTCCGCGTCGAGCTGGGCGGCATCGCGCAGTTCCACGCGGCGCCTGATGGTTGCAAGAGCGCGCTCATAATTAGCGACCGCCTGCGCGTCGATCTCCGACTCCGCCGCCGCGCCGAGCCAGTCAATCCAATACCCCATCAGCCTCAGCGCCGCCTGGTGCCGGACATCCTCGGCAAGGTTTTCCGCTTCCTTGATCCCCAGCGCGCCGATCTCGCGGTCCAGCCCCGCCTTGCCCGGCAGACGGAAGGCCCGGCTTAGCTGGGTGTCGAACTCGTCATACTCGCCCTCGCGCTCGACCGAGCGGCGAACGTAACTGCCGGAGAAGGCCACTTCGTGAGGCCCCCGGGCGAGCGCCCGCGCATCCGCCTGCGCCGCCTCGACCCGGGCGCGTGCGGCGAGCACGCTCGGATGCTCCCCGAGCGCGCCCAGCACCGTCGAAACTTCGGGCAGGCCCGGCTCGGCCGTGACCGGACCGGCCAGCACCAGGAGCGGGAGAACAAGCCAGCAGCGCATCCCTTCAGCCCTCCACCGCCGCATCGGCGCGCAGGCCGGCCTCGCGCTCCGCCCGGCTTTCGCCGAACCGCTCGTAGAGGATCGGCAGCAGCACGAGCGTCAGCAACGTGGCCGATACCAGGCCGCCGATCACCACGATCGCCAGCGGCTTCTGGATTTCAGACCCCGGTCCGGTGGCGAACAGCAGCGGCACCAGACCGAAAGCGGCAATGCTGGCGGTCATCAGCACCGGCCGCAGCCGCCGCTGCGCCCCACGACGCACCGCCTGTGCCAGCGGCACGCCTTCCTCGCGCAGCTGCCGGAAATAGCTGACCATCACCAACCCGTTCAACACGGCGATCCCGAGAAGCGCGATGAAGCCGACCGAGGCGGGTACCGAGAGGTATTCCCCAGACACTGCCAGCGCGATCATGCCGCCAACCATCGCGAACGGGATGTTGGTGAGGATGAGCAGCGAAGCCCGCAGCGAGCGCAGGGTGAAATAGAGGATGGCGAAGATCATCAGGACGGAGATCGGCAGCATCAGCATCAGCCGGGCGCTGGCACGCTGCTGGTTTTCGAACTGGCCGCCCCACACCAGCCGGTAACCGGAGGGCAGCTCCACATTGCGAGCAATGTCCGCCTTGGCTTCGTCTACGTAGCCGACCAGGTCTCGGCCCGAGACAAACGCCTGCACGAGGGCGAAGCGCGAGCCATTCTCGTGCTCGAGCTTCACCGGGCCTTCGATCCGCTGCACCCGCGCGACGTCACTGGTGCGCACGAGCACGCCCGCGGGCGATTGATAGAGCTGGTCGGCAAACATTTCGGGCGAGAGCGTGCGCCCTTCAGCCGAGCGCAGCACGATCGGCACCCGGCGGTTATCCTGCGCCACCACGCCCGCACGGACGCCCTCGACCTCAGCGCGCATCATGTCCTGCAGGTCGGCAATCGGCATTCCCAGCCGGCCGGCGGCGACCCGGTCGATGTCGAACTGCAGGTAATCCACCTGATCGTTCGCCATGGTCATCGCCTCGCTGGTGCCGGAAATCGTCTCCAGCCGCGCCTGAATTTGCCCCGCCAGCCGCGACAGCTCCTGGAGGTCAGGGCCGAACAGCTTGATGGCCAGGTCGCCGCGCGCGCCGGTGAGCATTTCGGAGGTGCGCATCTCGATGGGCTGAGTGAAGCTTGCCTCGATGCCGGGGAAACGGCTCGTAACGGCGCGCAGCTCTTCCACCAGCCAGTCCTTGTCGCGCACGCGCCACTCCGATCGTGGCTTCAGCTGCAAAAAGGCGTCGGTTTCATTCAGCCCCATGGGGTCGAGCCCGATCTCATCCGACCCGACGCGGGCGATGATCGCCTGCACCTCCGGCACCTCGCGCAGGATCGCCTTCTCGATCTTCAGATCCCCGGCCACGGAGTGCTCGAGCGAAACGGAGGGCAGCTTGGCCAGCTGCATCACAACCGACCCTTCATCCATCGTGGGCAGGAAGGTCTTCCCGGTAACCGTGTAGGCGAGAGCGGTGACGGCTAGCGACGCGGCGGCGATGCCGAAGACCAGCTTCTTGCGGGCAAAGGCCCGGCCCAGCAGCCGTTCATAGCGAGGGCCGATCTGGCGCATCAGCCAGGGTTCGTGATGCCCGTGCTTCACCTTGAGCAGATAGAGCGCCAGCACCGGGATCAGCGTGAGCGACAGCACCAGTGCCGAAGCCAGCGCCAGCACGATGGTGAGCGCCACGGGTGAGAACAGCTTGCCCTCCAGCCCTTCCAGGGTGAGCAGCGGCAGGAACACCAGCGCGATGATTGCCATGCCCGAGGCCACCGGCTTGGCAACCTCCGCAGCGGCAATGAACACGTTGTGCAGCTTGCCCGCTTTGGCATTCCTTTCGTCGGAGAGGCGCTCGACCACGTTCTCCACCACCACCACCGCGCCATCCACCAAGATGCCGACCGCGATCGCCAGTCCCCCCAGGCTCATCAGGTTCGCGGTAAGCCCCACGACGCGCATGAAGATGAACGTCAGCAGCGCGGCCATCGGCAATGCCAGCGCGACGATCACCGATGAGCGGATGTCTCCGAGGAACAGGACCAGCAGGATGACCACCAGCACCGTCGCCTCGAGCAGAGCTTCCTGCACGGTGCCCACTGCGCGCTCGATCAGTTCGGAACGGTCGTAGAAGACGTCGATCTTCATTCCTTCCGGCAGGCTCGGCTGAATCTCCGCGAGGCGTGCCTTCACCCCGTCCACCAGCTTGCTCGCATCGGCTCCGCGCAAGCCGATCACCAGGCCTTCCACGGCCTCGCCGGCGCCATCCCTGCTGACGGCGCCATAGCGGGTGAGGCTGCCGATGCGGATTTCGGCCACGTCGCCGAGGCGGACAACAGCCCCGTTGTCCGCCTTCACCACCGTGCCAGCGAGATCGTCGAGCGTGCGAATGGCCCCGATCGAGCGAACGATCAGCGCCTCTTCTCCGGCCGCGAGCCGCCCCGCCCCATCATTACGGTTGCCGCTTTCGATTGCGGCGGCCAAATCGGCCGTAGTGAGGCCCGCCGCGGCAAGCGCGGCATTGTTGGGGGCAACTTCGAAGGTCTCGACGAAGCCGCCGAGCGCGTTGACGTCGGCCACGCCGGGCATGGTGCGCAGCGCGGGGCGGATGATCCAGTCCAGCACGCGGCGCTTCTCGGCCAGGCTTTGCGGCCCTTCGAGCGTGAACATATACATGTCGGACAATGGCGTGGAGATCGGCGCCAGCCCGCCCTCCACCGTTTCCGGCAGGTCGCCCGTCACCGCGTTCAGCCGCTCACTCACCTGGCTGCGGGCCCAATAGATGTCGGTGCCATCGGCGAAATCGATGGTGATGTCCGCGATCGCGTATTTGGCGACCGACCGCAGCACCGTCTGGTCCGGAATCCCCAGCATCTCCATCTCGATGGGCGTGATGACCCGGCTTTCGACCTCCTCGGGAGTCATTCCGGGCGCTTTCAGGATGATCTTCACCTGCGTGGCACTGATGTCCGGAAAAGCGTCGATCGGCAGGTTCGCGAACGACCAGCCGCCGAGCGCGGCGAGCAGCGCGGCAAGTCCCAGCACCGACAGGCGCAGCTGAAGAGCCGTCTCGACGAGCTTGCGCAGCATCGGCCCGCTATTCCGCCGCCGCTGCCTTGAGTTCGGGGATGGAGCTGACCGCTACGACGTCGCCGGGCCGCAGCCCTTGCGTAATCACAGCGCGCCCGCCCGCCTCGGCGGCCACTTCCACTTTGCGCGCAGCAAACCGCGTGCCGCTGCGCACGAATACGTAATCCTCGCCTTCGATCCGGGCCACGGCCGCGCCTGGCACTTCCACGCCGCCAGTCGCCATGCTGCCCTGGATGGTGACGCTGACATTCTGCCCGGGGACCAGCCCCGGTACGGCGCCGATCGTCGCCTTCGCCAACACCGAGCGGGTGGCCGGGTCGATTGAGGGCGTCACCGAAAGGATGCTCCCGCCCACGATCAGCGGATCGCCCCCGTTCACCGGCAGGCGCACCTCGATGCCCATGCCGGGCGTGATCGAGCGCGCCAGCCGGGCGGGCACTTGCAGGTCGAGGCGATAGGCCCCGGCATTCTCGACCACGAAGGGCGCGGTCATCGGGTCAACCGGCCCGCCCGTCTCCACCGCCACTTGAGCGACCCGCCCGCCGATGGGCGACCGAAGGGTCATTGTCCCGTCAGCACCCGCTCCGGTCAGCGATGCTATCCGCTGGTTCTCGCTCACGGTGACGCGAGCCTGCTGAAGCTGCGCCCGCGCCTCGTCCAGCCGCGCACCGGCGATGATGCCCTCATCGGCCAGCTGTTGAAGGCGCCGAGCACGCGCTTGCGCCAAGAAGAGCTCGGCCTGTGCCCGGGCGAGATCGGCGCGGATCTGCACCGGCTCCGCCGCTCGCACCAGGGCGAGAGGCTGCCCCGGGCGCACAGTCTCACCCTCGATCACGAACACTCGCAGGGCCGCGCCGGGGAGAGGCGAACTTACCGCCACCCGCGCTTCCGGGGGCAGCGTCACCGTGCCGGGAACAGTGCCGACCGGCAGAGCTTCGGCCTCCTGCGCGACCGCTGTCTCCACGTTCAGGGCGGCTTGCGGGCCCGCCTTTTCGGGAGCCGGATCGGCCGCGGCACCCTGCTGCTGGCCGCCTTCCGAGCAGCCGGCGATCCCGGCGAGCGCAGCAGCAGCCGCGAGCGAAAGGAGAATGCGAGTGACCATGGCTCGACCCTGAACCATCAAGCTGACAACAACTTGTCAGGTTGCCAGCCTTTTGTCAGTTTCGGCTCCTATCGCTCCCCATCCGAAGCCGGAGATCACGCCCATGCGCCTGCTCCTCGTCGAGGATGAGCCCGAACTGGCCCGCAGGCTGGGCGAGCGGCTGCGCGCCGGAGGCTTTGCGGTGGATGTGGCATCGACCTATGGCGAGGCGGAGAGTTGGCCGGATATCGACAAGATGGCCGCGATCGTGCTCGATCTCGGCCTGCCGGATGGAGACGGAATCGACCTGGTGCGCCACTGGCGCGCCCGGCGCATGGATTGCCCGATCCTGATCCTCACCGCGCGCGGCAGCTGGCAGGACAAGGTCGAAGGGTTGAACGCGGGCGCCGACGATTTCGTGGTCAAGCCTGTCCGCTTCGAGGAATTGCTCGCGCGGCTCAATTCGCAGTTCCGGCGCCATTTGGGCGTGCGCGAGAACGTACTTGAGGTCGGGCCACTGCGTCTCGACACGCTGAGCCACGAGGTCAGCCTCGATCATCAGCCGGTGACTCTCAGCCGGCAGGAATTCCGGCTCCTGCAACTGTTCATGCGCCGCGCCGGGCAAATCCTCCCGCAGGCCGACATCCTCGAACAGCTTTACGAGCTGGAGATGGAGCGGGAACTGAACACGATCGAAGTGCTGGTGGGGCGGCTGCGGCGGAAGATCGGCAGAGACCGCATCACCACCATTCGAGGCCTCGGCTACAGGCTCGAGAAATGACCCGGCGCGTGCACCTCGGCTCCAACACGCCCAGCCTGCGCGTCCGCATTGTGGCCGCCATCTTGATCTGGGTGGCGCTCGGCATCGGAGGAATCTGGTTCTCCGCCACGCGGCTGTTCGAACGCCACGTGGAACAGCTGTACCACGAGGAACTGGAGGTTCATCTCCGAGAGTTGGTGCGGCTGACGCGCATCGGCAGCGATGGCAAACCCGAGTTGACCCGGCCGCTGTCTGACCCGCGCTACGAGGTGCCCCTGTCCGGCTTCTACTGGCAGGTGACGGCACCGGGCCAGAGGACGCTGAAGTCGGACTCTCTCACGCGCGGCCCTCTCGACGAGGAGGTCGCGCATTCTCCCTCCATCGTTCACATGGTTGAGCAGGGCCCCACAGGCCCCGCGATCACCTACGGCCTCATCCGACGCGGACCGGGCGGTACGCCGATCCACTTCGTGATCTCAACAGACCAGGCCGAACTTGACCGGCTGATCAACGAGTTCACGCGGGAACTGACCGCGTGGCTGGCCGCATTCGCCGCCCTGCTGGTGGTGACCGGCATCGGCATCATCCATTTCGGCCTCCGCCCGCTCGATAAACTCGGCCGCGCAATAGCCGAGTTGCGCGGCGGCCAATCCGATCGGCTGGAAGGCACTTATCCTTCCGAAATTGCACCGCTTGTCTTGGACCTCAACGCCTACGTCCAGCAGAACAGCGAGATGATCGCCCGCGCACGGATCCAGGCAGGCAACCTTGCCCATTCACTACGCACCCCGCTTGCCGTGATCGTCGACGAAGCCGAGCGAGTGGCAGAGGGAGCGGAACCGCGCAGCTCCGCCTGCATCCTGCTCGACCAGGCGCACATGATGGAGCAGCAGATCGACTACCAGCTTGCCCGTGCACGCTCGGCAGCCGGAGCGAAGCTGGGCGGTCCCGGTTCGCAGCTGCCCGAGTTGCTGACGCCGATACTCGCGGCCATGCGGCGCCTGCACCCGGAGATCATGTTCGAACTGGTCAATGAGGAGCGCATCGAGGGCACCCTGCCGGTCGATCCGGTGAACCTGTCCGAGCTGCTCTCGATCCTGCTCGACAATGCCGGCAAATGGGCGGCCTCGCGAGTGACGAGCGTTCTGCGAAGCGGTCAAGAAGGCACTCTCGAGATTGCCATCCGGGATGATGGCCAGGGCATGACCGAAAACCAGATCGCTTGCGCGTTCGAAATCGGCAAGCGCTTCGACGTGCGGAAGGCCGGCTCTGGTCTGGGGCTGGCAATCGCGAAGGATCTCGCCGCGGAAATGGGCGCGGAAATCAGTCTCCATGTCGAGCATCCAGGATTGGAAGCCACTGTGCGCTTTTCCGGGCACGCCTTCCACCCTGAGCGAGGTCTTTCTTACGCGCGATGAAGGGGCGTGATCGCCGGCCGCCGCACATCCGAGTTGCGGCGCGTTTCCGGAGAAGTCGAACCGTTCGTATGGCCCTTCGGCGGTGTTGTCCGACCTCCACAAGGTCAGGCAACCTTGGGGGTATAGTCGCCGAGCCCCTTGATCGTGTATGTGATCCGCCCGTCTCCCTGCCATGCGCTGGAGATCGTAAACGGATGGGCGCCTAAGCAGTCCTCGAGGTCGAGAAAGGCAAACTGGCTGCTGAACGACGCAGCAGGCAACCTGGCACCGTCGTTCGCACAGCCGCATTGAGACCCTGTTCAGCCCATGAACTGCACTGGGCTCACAAAGGCCTTTTCTCGCCACATCCCGTCGCTAGGGGGGAATTCATCGGGCTTGAGGTGAGAGTTCTTGTTAGGCAGTGCCGGCCAACACAGGCAGGCGGCGGAAGCTCAGTTCGGGAAAGACCCCAAGTGTCGCTAAATCAGCCCTCTGGCCATCCAGAGGTCGTCCCGCTGTGAACGGGCTTCTTCTTCGCCTCTCCTGATCAGGTTGGAGAAGGCTTCGTCCTGCGACAGGAAAACCTCGCCGCTGAGCTCTTCAAGAAGCGATGAGCGTTGCAGGCGATCCATGACGGGCCCCTTTACCTCAGACAGGTGCAGCTTGATGCCCGCATCGGCCAAACGATGGTTGATCGCCTCTAGACTCTCGAGCGCCGAGGCATCGATCGAGTTGACTGCAGAGCACATGAGCACAAGGTGCCTCGCTCTCGGATGCTCGGCCACCGCTTCAAGCACGAACTCCTCCAGCCAGCGGGCGTTGAGATATGTCAGGCTTTCGTCGATGCGGATCGTCAGGACGCGCGGATCGGTCAGCACCTTGTGCCGCTTCACATTGCGAAAGTGCCCCGTCTCGGGAACGCGACCAACAATCGCCGCGTGGGGCCGTGACGAGCGCCAGAGATAGAGAGCCAGGCTGAGCCCCACGCCGGCAATCACCCCAGGCTCAACGCCGAGAAGCAAAGTCACCGCGATCGTGGCAGCCATGGCGGCGAAGTCTGTTCGCGAATAACGCCAGATCGTGCGCGGTGTCTTCAGGTCCACTAAACTGAGCACCGCAACAATGATGGTCGCGGCGAGGGTTGCGATCGGCAACGAGTAGAGCAGCGGCGTCAGGAACAGCGCGGCTATTGCGATACCGACTGCAGTAAAGGCTCCGGCAGCCGGCGTCTCAGCGCCGGCGTCGAAGTTCACCACCGATCGCGCGAAGCCGCCCGTGACCGGATAACCGCCGGAGAACGAGGCGGCGATGTTTGCCGCGCCGAGGCCGATGAGCTCCTGATCCGGATCGATCCGCTGCCGCTTTTTCGCCGCGAGTGTCTGGGCGACGGACACGGACTCGACGAAGCCGATGATCGACAGGAGCAGTGCCGGGATGGCAAGTTGTTGCCACAAGCCGATGTCGAACACCGGAACCGTCAGCGGCGGAAGGCTTTGCGGAATTTCGCCCACCACTCGCACGTCTTGCCTTTCGAGATCGAACACGACGACAGCGAGGGTCGCCGCTGCAACTGCGGCGATCGGCCCCGCCTTGGCGACGAGGTCCGCGGCGCGCGGCTGGAGCCCCGTCTTGATGAGGAGCGGCTTCAGGCCCCTGCGCACCCAGAAAAGGAAGGCCGTGGAGAGCAGGCCGATCACCAGTGTCGGCAGGTTGGTGCTCCCAAGATTGGCAAACAGCGTCCCGATAAGTTCGGGCATCGCCTCGCCTGACGCCGATATGCCGAAGACCGCCTTGAGCTGGCTCGTGGCGATGATGATGCCGGATGCCGTAATGAAGCCGGAGACGACCGGATGCGAGAGCAGGTTCGCGAGGAAGCCAAGCTTGAACACCCCCATCAGCAACAGGATCAGGCCGGATAGCAGCGCCAGCACCAGCGCGGCGGCAATGAACTCGGCGCTCCCGGGAGGCGCGACGCTGCTCGCGGCCGTCAGCGTCATGAGCGAAACGACCGCAACCGGCCCCACCGCCAGCGCACGGCTGGTACCGAACAGCGCATAAGCGATGATCGGCAGGATCGAGGCGTAAAGCCCGACTTCAGGCGGGAGTCCGGCCAGCATCGCGTAGGCGAGGCTTTGCGGGATCAGCATGATGGTGACGATCCCGGCCGCAACCACGTCGTTCGTCAGCGCCGAGCCATTGTAGGCGCGTCCCCAATCGAGGATGGGGAGATACCGGGTCAGCCGCGGCATGATCACCTGTTCTCCGTGAGGTGGTTGCTCAAGCGCGCTCTTCGTGGCGCATCTTCGGCTGAGCCAGCCATTCACGCCCCTTGAGCATGATGTCGAAGTAGATCGTCGGCATCAGGTCCTTTTTCAGGATCCAGCCGAACCGCGTCGGGCGCGTGCCATCATTCAGCCAACTCGGGAAGCTTGGCTGGAGAGCGCCGCCGTAGCCGAATTCGGCCAGGACAACGCGGCCCCGCTCCACAATAAGCGGACAACTGCCATAGCCCCCATAGATCGCAGGCGGCTCCTCACGGTCGAGAATCGCGAGCGCGTTTATCGCAACCACTGGCGCTTGCTTGCGCACCGCAGCAGCCGTTTTCGCGTTGGGCATTCCGCCGACGTCGCCGATGGCAAAGACGTTGAGATAACGTTTGTGCTGCAGGCTGGCAGGGTCGACGTCCACGTACCCCGCTTCATCAGCCAGCGCGCTGTCTGCCACCACTGAGGGCGCTTTCTGGGGCGGCGAGACATGCAGCATCGCGAAGTCGCGAGTGACCTCCCCATCCGCTGTCTTGAACGTCGCCCGGCGGGAGGGACCATCCACCGCCACCAGATTGCTGCCGAGGTTCACGTGGATGCCATAGCGAGCAACTGCTTCCTCAAGCGCGGGAACATACGCTGGCACGCCGAAAAGAGTCGCGCCGGCCTGTGGAACTCCACTTCGATATCACCGAGCACTCCGCGCCGACGCCAGGCATCGCAGGAGAGATACATTGCCTTCTGCGGCGCGCCCGCACATTTGATCGGCATGGTTGGCTGGGTAAAAAGCGCGCGACCTTCGCGCAGCTTGTTGACCAGTTGCCACGTGTAAGGCGCGGTATCGAAGCTGTAGTTCGATGTGACGCCGTTCCTTCCCAGCGTTTCGGCCAAGCCGTCAACGAGCTCCCACGCGAGCCTGTTGCCCGTGGCGACGATCAGAAGATCGTAGCGTACCGAACTGCCGTCTGCGAGCTGTACTGTGTTGGTTTCGGGAGAGAAAGTGGCGGCCGATGTCATTAGCCACCGGACTGCCCGCGGCATAACCTCCTTCATCGGCCGCACGGTCTGATCCCGCGTGAAGACCCCTCCACCCACCAGCGTCCAGCCGGGCTGGTAATAATGCACCGCGCGGGGCTCGATCACGGCGATGTCGAGCGAAGGGCGGCGGTGCAGCAGGGAAGCCGCGGCGGCCAGACCGGCCGCGCCTCCGCCGACGATGACGACTTGGTGAGACAGTGACCTGGCGCTTTCCATCATGCGGCTCCTCGAGTGGCGGGTTCAGCCTTGGGCCAGTCGCTCGCGCAAGGGCGAAAGGTCGTAGCCCGCGTCTGCGGCGATGCCGACGATCTCGTCGGCTGGAAGCTTCCCAGCGTTCGCCAGCGCCCAAAGCGTGGCCGATCGGGTCCCCGTGCGGCAGAAGGCGACGATTGGCCCCGGCAACTCCTGGAGCGCCGCCGCAAACCTGCTCGCGTCTTCGTGGCCGATCGAGCCGGGGGCAACCGGGATGTGCCGGGCCACCATTCCAGCATCGCGCGCAGCGCGTTCGATCGCTGCCCAGTCCGGCTGGCCTTCCTGTTCTCCGTCGGGACGGTTGCTGATCACGGAGCGGAACCCGGCGTCGGCCAAGGCCTGTATGGACGCAGGGGCGATTTGGGATGTGACGAAAAGCTTGTCGGAGAGGCGCTTGGGGTTGTTCATGATTGGGTGACCTTTCGTTCCATGGTGATCTTCTGGATCAGCATTCCGATGAGCATGGCCGCGACGAACGGGATCGCATGCGCCGGCGACAGGACGAGAGAGGCGACGGCTGGACCGGGGCAGAGCCCGGCGATTCCCCACCCGATGCCGAACAAGGCTGCCCCCGCAAGAAGGCGCGGATCGAGATCGGTTCGATCAGGAAGAGCGAACTTCTCGCTGAACATGGGCTTCGCCATGCGCGCCTGAATGCGCCAGGCGATCGCCATGACCAGAACCGCGCCTCCCATGACGAAAGCGAGCGTCGGATCCCACGCGCCGAAGACATCAAGAAATCCCCGCACCCGCTGCGGATCAGTCATTCCGGAGACAGTCAGGCCCATTCCGAAGAGGAAGCCTGACGCGATTGGCGGCAGGAGCTTGCGGATCAGGGACATCTCAGTCTCCTAACAGCGAAGTGAAAAAAACGGTGGCGATCCCGGCAGCCATGAACGTGGCGGTCGCTACGATCGAGCGCTGCGACAGCCGGCTGACGCCGCACACGCCGTGGCCACTGGTGCAGCCACTGCCCATTCGCGTGCCGAACCCGACCAGCAGGCCGGCGACGATCAGCAGTGGCCAGCCTGCGAACACGGCGGGCTCCCAATCGCTGCCGAGGCGGATCGCCAGCGCGCCGAGCGGCAGGCCGACGATGAACCCCCAAGCGCTCGTCCGTGCCATGCTGCCTTCCGCGATCCCGGTGCTGCGGGCGAGGATGCCCGAGACCCCGGCGATCCGGCCGGCGCCGAGCAGCATCAGCGCTGCCGCGAGGCCGATCAGCACGCCACCTGCCAGGCCCTGCAGCGGCGCTGCGTCGGGAAATCCCGGCAGCATCACAGTTTGTTCACCGGCAGCTTGAGGTAGGACACTCCGTCCTCCTCGGGCGGAGGCAAGTGACCGCCGCGCATGTTGACCTGTATCGAGGGCAGGATCAGCGGGGGCATCGCCAATGTCGCGTCGCGTTGCGTGCGCATCTCGACGAATTGGTCCTCCGTCACATCCTCATGCAGGTGCACGTTTGCGGTGCGCTCGGCGAGCATGGTGGTCTCCCACACGAACTCCTCACGGTTGGGCGCCTTGTAGTCATGGCACAGGAACACGCGGGTCTTGTCCGGCAGGCGCATCAGGCGGCGCACCGAGCGGTACAGCTTGCGCGCATCGCCGCCCGGGAAGTCCGCTCTCGCGGAGCCGTAGTCCGGCATGAACATCGTATCGCCGATGAATGCCGCATCGCCGATGACATACGCCATGTCGGCCGGAGTATGGCCGGGCACGTGGAGCGCGATCAGCGGGATTTCGCCAACCTTTAGTTCCTCCCCGTCCGCAAGCAGGCGGTCGAATTGCGAACCATCTCGCGCGAACTCCGTGCCTTCGTTGAAGATCTTGCCGAACACCCCCTGGACCGTGACGATCTCGCGCCCGATGGCGAGCTTGCCGCCGAGCTTTTCCTGCAGATAGGGCGCAGCGGAGAAGTGATCAGCGTGAGCGTGCGTCTCCAAAATCCAGTCAACTGTCAGACCTTGCGCCTGCACGTAGGCGACGATCTCGTCGGCGGATTCGAAGCTGGTGCGCCCGGAAGACTGGTCGAAATCCCACACGCTGTCGATGATGGCGGCGCGCTTGGTTGCATCGTCACTCACCACATAGCTGGCAGTGAAGGTCGGCTCATGGAAGAACGCCCTGACGTGCGGCGCCCGCAGCGAGCCGGCGAGCACGGCGTTCACCTGATCGATAGCTTTCTCGATGGCCGGATCCTGAGTCATGCTTTCTCTCCAGATTGGTGGCTGGGCTTCGTTTCCCGGCCAAGTTCGGGGCAGAAGATCTGGTGGAGCAATGCGAGCACCTGTTCGGCCTTCGGATCACAGACGCGATAGAACACCGTCTGCGCCTCCTTCCGGGTGGCAACGAGCCCCTCCTCGCGCAGTCTGGCCAGGTGCTGTGACAGCGCGGACTGGCTCAGTCCGAGGCGATCCGTCAGCTCACCGACCGACATTTCGCCGGCGTCGGCGAGATAGCAGAGCGCCAGCAGACGGCACTCATTGGCCATCACCTTGAGCAGGCGAGTTGCCTCACCAGCCTGACGAGAAAATTCAGATCTTAAGGGTTCGGCCCTGTTCACGCACTCACTCCATTAGGTTTCTCTAATTTAGAACATCCCGATAAATATGCAAGGGGTTCCCCCCTTCGTTTGCAGGAGCAAATGGAGCCTTGCGCAAACTTCGTACCCCGCCACGGCGAGCCCACGGTTCTCGATCACCTGCATCGAAGCGGCGGGATCAATGGCCGCCGCTGCATGCTGAACAAAGCCGCGGCTCGTCGGTTGTGCTGGCATGGCGCGCAAAGCCGCACAAAAGCCGCGCAAGGGCAGGCTAAAGGTCTTCCGGACCGCCATCGGGTTCCACGATGCCTACGTCGCCGCACCGAGCCGCAAGGCCGCTCTTGAAGCGTGGGGTACTGACAAGGACCTCTTCGCTCGTGGCGCGGCCGAAGAGGTAAATGACCCAGATCTGATGGAGGAACCGCTCAGCTCGCCTGGTACGGTCTTTCGGCAGATGCGCGCGATGCCTCCCGAGGAGCCTCAAGGGAAGCGCGGTAAATCGACCAAGCGCAAAGCTGCTAACGACTCAGCTACGAAACACTCGATGCAGCCTGTTCCGCCGGCGCCGGCACCTCCGCGGCCAAGCGATCAGGAAGTGAAGGACGCGCAGCAGGCGGTCGACACAACATGCAAACAGCAGGAGCAGGAGCAGCGGGAGTTGGCTGCCCGCGAACGCGAGTTGGCGAGCGAACGTCGTGTCATGGAGGCACGCCAAGCCAGCGAATTGCGGCAGCTGGAGGGGCAGCTGAGCGCGGCCCGGAAGGAGTACGAAAAGCGGTTCGAAGCCTGGCGGCGCGCAATCGAGTGACCTTCGAGCCTGTCAGGGTTTGATGGCCTGAGGAAAGCGCGGCCACTCCAATGCCCACCCCGCCCCAGCAAGCGTCACTCCTGCAGGCCTCACCCCCGCCAGGTGGATGAATCGTCCTCCTGCGCCATAGGTGCGAGGCCGTGGGCGATCGAGGTCAGTTCGCCACACCACGTTATCCGGCCCTGAAGAAAGGGCTGGCGAACAAGCGAGGCACCGCATGCTTGCTCACTGCACTGGATCGCCGGCTTCAAGCCGAAGCCGGCGACAAGAGCTCCTTGAGGGAAACAGCCGTGTCCGCCAACGCCCGGGGATCCAGTCGGCTACCCTGTTCCACCAGCTTCCTTCCTTGCACGTAGTCCTTGACCGCATTGACGCAGTCGAGCGCGATCACGCGGCCGTCCCGGAGGTAAATGACGGAAAAGCTGCGCGTGCTCGGATCGCCGCGCAGCACGCCCACCTCATACCCGGTGCTCAAGCCGACCGTCTGAAGCTTGAGATCATACTGGTTGGACCAGAACCAGGGCACCCCTTCGTACGGTTCAGGCTTACCGCAGATCACCTTCGCGGCCGTCACCGCCATGTCGTTCGCGTTCTGCACGCTTTCCAGCCGCACGAGCGCCCCATCCGCATAGCGGTTGCGGTGCACCGCGCAGTCGCCGATGGCATAAACGTCCGGCAGATTGGTCCTGCAGAAGGGGTCCACCTGGATTCCATTGGGCGCGTTCACGCCAGTTGCAACGAGCGGTTCGGCTGCGGGCACAATGCCGATGCCGACAATGACCAGATCACAAGGCACGATCTCGCCACCCGACAGCCTGACCCCCGTCACACCACCTGCGCTTCCTTCAATGCACTCGAGGTTGGCATTCAGACGCAGATCGACGCCGTGCGCCCGGTGCTCCGCTTCGTAGAAGCGCGACAGCTCCTCGCCGGCCACCCGCGCAAGAACTCTCGGGAGCGCCTCCAACAAGGTGACCTTATACGCCAGCTTGGTGAGGACCGCGGCGGCTTCCAGACCGATGTACCCACCACCGATCACCGCGATGCGCTCCGCCCCCGCGTCGAGTTCGGCCATGATCCTGTCGACGTCGGCTCGGGTACGAACCGAGTGAACGCCCGACAAGTCTGCCCCTGAACAGGTCAGCCGCCGCGGATCGCCCCCCGCAGCCCAGATCAAGGAGCCGTAGCTGACGCTCTCCCCACTCGAGAGCGTCACCACCTTGTCTTGAGGATCGACAGCGGAAACGGTTTCTCCGAGCCGGAGCTCAATACCCTTGTCGGCCCAGAACTTCTGCGGACGAATGCAGATCCGCTCGAACGGCTTTTCGCGTGCGAGGTATTCCTTTGACAAGGGAGGACGCTCGTAAGGCGGTTCCGCCTCGCGTCCAATCATCAGGACTGACCCTGTATAGCCGTGCTGCCGCAAGGCGATGGCGGCCTGCGCTCCGCCATGCCCTGCCCCGACAATGATCACATCGGCGGACTGCATCCTAGCCCTCGGGGGCGATAAGGACGCGCAAACTGTCAAAATCGGCAGCTAGCGGAATTTGACATGAAAGGCGGGAGGTCTCAGTTCGAAACGACGAGCTGTCCAGCAGTTCGTCCTCATCCTCGGCCAAGGCCGGAAGGAAATCGACGAAGCTGGGATCGACATGGACGTGGCATGTCGCACACGAGCAACAGCCGCCGCACAGCGCCAATAGCTCGTCGATACCCGCATCGCGGATTGTCTGCATGAGGGTGAGCCCGGCTTCGAAGGGAAGCCGGTGCTCTTCACCCTCTCGGGTGGTTACGACTACTTCAGGCATGGTCATTCCTGCGAATGCCCGGCAGGCCCGCTGCCGGGGGAGAGATGATTGCTGAAAATGGGCTTCCGCGTTTCCGCGACCTAGCCCGCGGATGCGAGCCCAAGGCGGCTCATCATCGGCCGACTATGCTACAGCAGGAAAAAGGCCGAAGGCTTCAGCTAACCCGCTGCGGCGGCGCGTTCACGAGCAGACGCCGCGCGCAGAAGCGAAACTCGCTTAACTCTTCTCGAGGGCCACAGCTTCTTCGGCCGCCTGGAAGCCGATCTTGCTATGCTGGCCGTCGCAGAACGGCTTGGTCGTGGAAGCGCCACAGCGGCAGAGAAAGACGCGCTTCTTACCTTCCAGACTATAAGGGTTACCGGCGCTGTCACGCAGGTCGAGAAGGCTGAGGTCGCCGCTGATGACGTATGGACCATTGGCTTTGGCGACAATCTCTACCGACACTTACTTCTCCTCAGGATTGGAACGCCGTTGCTGCGGTCGGGAGGTGGACAAGGGTTTCGCCCCCCGCTTCCGGCCTTTCGATGTAAGAGTTCGACGCTTGCCCCGGATAGATGACGCTTCCCTATGCCGCCCATTGATCTGATCTATACACCTAAGCGCCCCGTGCCGCACAATAATCCCGCCCGAAATGGTTTACTACACCGCCTCATAGGACATGCCTATGCCCCTCATCATGAGTTTGCGTCTGCCGTAACGGCTGACAGGAATGCAGTCCTTCGCATCCAAGGAGATGCGCATGCGATTGTCGCCAAATGCCCGTTCCCGAAATGGCATCAAACACTCTGCATCCTCATGGATTGCCAAAGTGGGCGCCAAAGCGCTCCAGCTGATGCTGGAGGGAATCTCCGCACGGGCGCAGGCGATCAGTAGCCTGCCCGCGAACAGGCAGAGCGCTGCTGACGGGCTGGCCCTGCCCTATGATCGGCGCTGATACCGCACTCGCCTGATCACTTCGTCCCAGAATAGCTGCGTGGCGGTATCCCTCGCAGGCTCGGCGCGAGCCAACAGGAAGACATCGTAGGCCGGCTCCAGATCGGCGTGCAGCATTGGCCAGAGCCTGCCCTTCTTCACCTCCTCTTCCGCCGCGAGCACCGGAAGAAATCCGATCCCCACACCTTGGACGATGAGACGCCGCGCCTCATTGATGTCTTCGGACAAGCCGGTCACCCGCGTGCCCAGCCGATAGAGACGCCGAAGATGAGTGATATGCTCGATCTCATCGTCGCCGGTGAGAACGAAACCCTCGTCCTTGAGCTCGTGGGGGCGGCCGATGCGATAGCCGAAGTACGGGCTGCTTCGAGAACAGTAGAGCTGCTGCCGCTCCACAAGCAGGGGCTCGTATATAAGGCTCGCGCGGACCGCGCTGTCGTAGCCCACCCCAATCTCCACCTCGCCCTGCTCTATCGCGTCCAGAACCTGCCGCCAGGGCGAGACCCTGATCTCGATGTGAATAGCCGGGTGCCGCCGGTGAAAGCTGGCAATCGCATCGTCAAACTCCGGAGAACCGAGACCCGACACGATCTGGATGCGCACCACGCCCGCCACGCGCTTTGTCGCCTGAGCTACCTGGTGCGGCATCAACTGCACCGTCTCCAGCATGTCCTCGCACAGCGCCAGGATCGCCTTGCCCGCCTCGGTAACCTCGACGCCGCTTGCGGAGCGGTGCAGCAGAGTCGTGCCAACGTGCTCCTCAAGCCGCTTCAGAGCGGCGCTGATGCTAGGCTGCTGACGATTGAGCTTTCGCGCTGCCGCGCCGATGCCGCCAGCCCTGACGATATCAACAAAGGTGCGCATCAGGTTCCAGTCCACCCGACTGGCGAACTTCTTATCAGTCATCGACATCTGCTCGCTCACGCACTTGTCCCCTGCACATCCCGAACGGCCTTCTTAAGGTCGCTTGCCCCGAGTCATAGATAGAATCAATGGCGTACCTAAAAGATCGAGGCCTACCTCTATGACCTGGCCTTTGCTCAGTATATTCCGCATGGATGATGCAAAGCAGACCACCTCCTTCAGAAGCTCCTTTTTGGACGGCTTTGGCCAGAAGCCCGCTCGAATGAACCTCCGCCAGGTGGTGCTGGGGGTGACAAGCGCGGTTCTTTTCGGAAGCCTTGCCGCCCCGGCAAACGCCGCGGAACAGCCCCGGGCAAAACTCGTTAGCTGCGGTGCCGAAAGTTGCCTGCGCATCGCCGGTACGCGCCCAAGCCAGGGCTCTGTGGTTGCCATCAATGGCCACGTCGTGACCGCAGAAGGCAGGCGCAGCTGGAAAGTTGACTTGCCGATCGAAATGGTGCGCCAGTGGTCAGCGCCACATGCGCGCACGGTGGAAGTTTCGCTGCACGACCCGGCCACACAACGTGAAATCAAGGCGATTGTCGTTCTGCCGATAGGGCTGCTGGGCGGCGTGACCGATCTGGCTTTGCTGGTCGTGAGCTCGGGATAAGCTTACGCCCGCTCGGGGGCCTTTCGAAAAACTTGTGAGTTCCTGCACTGGGATCTATGGCGCGAGCAAACCGTCATAGAGCGGTGATACAATGTGCAGGAGATGATGATGAATAAGAAAGGCCTGTTGGCGTTGACCGCGGCTGCGCTCGTTATTTCGGCGCCCGCCGCCGCCACGGAAAATCCATTTGCCAAAGACGAGACGATCCTGCGTCTCAGCGGGCTAGACCTGTCTACCGTGGAAGGGCAGCAGCGTCTCGCGGTTCGCATGGACGCAGCAGCTCGCGCAGTGTGCGGAGACCGTCTATCCAGCGTGCATCTGGAGCTGGGCGCCCGCGCTCGCGAGTGCCGCACCGCCGTGCTTGAGGACATCCGCGCCCAGATCGAAAACCGCGCAGCACTCGCCGCAGCCTCTTCACGGACACAGCTCACCTACAATCGGTGAGCCTAAGGGCCGCCCGCTTGCATTAAGGGACGGGCGGCCATCGAATTCCCGCGACGCGCGCCAGATGTTACGTTTGCGAACGAACGTAACACTCCATATGCTCCTTGGATGAGAGCGGCGGTCTTGGAGATAGCGTGACGTTGGAAGAGCAAGCGCGGGCGGCACTCACTCGCGGCGATCTGGCAGCTGCGGCGAATGCTGCAAGAGCATTGATCTCGGAAGCCCCGGAACGAGGAGCGGGCTTCTTCCTGTTGGGGATGACGGCCGCACAAGCCGGACGGACCGCCAAGGCGATTCCCCTGATCGAAGCTGCGGTAGAGCGCGACCAGAACCCCGAGCATCTGGCCCAGCTTGCAAAGCTCCTCATTCTTCAGCGGCGGGACGGCGAAGCTGCCGCTGCGGCGCATAAGGCGATGGAGCTTGCGCCGCACGATCCGCTGACACTCGATACAATTGGATGTGTCCTGGCCCGGTTGGGGCGGCATGAGGAGTCAGTTGCTCCCTTCACCACAGCGGTTGCGGCGGAACCGGGTAATCTCGAGTACCGCTACAATCTGGCAGCCGCCAGCGGCTTCACAGGCCGAGTGGACCATGCGCGGCAGCACTACGAGGCAATTCTGGCGAAGAATCCTGGTGATGCCCGAACGCATTATGCGCTCGCCATCCTCTCCCGGCAGACTGCCGAGAGCAATCATGTCGGCAGGCTCCAGGCCGCTCTCGCGGCGGCCAGAACTCCGGACGATGTGCTCCGTATCAGCTACGCGCTGGCGAAGGAGCTGGAGGACATAGGACAGCCGAAGGAAGCCTACGCGCATCTCTCCGCCGCCAATGCCGCGCACAAGCAGACCATCCGGTATGAGTTCGCGCAGGACGAGGCGATCTTCAATGCGATCGAAGCGCTCTTCTCGCCCGGAACAGCGACACTCTCGGCTGACGCTGGCCGAACCGATGCATCGCCCATCTTCGTGGTGGGCATGCCCCGTACCGGCACCACCTTGGTGGACCGCATCCTGTCCTCACATCGCGAGGTTCAATCCGCAGGCGAGTTGCAGGCGATGCCTCTGGCGGTGAAACGACTGTCCGGCACATCGTCCCGCACGATTATCGACCCGGCGACGATCATGGCCAGCGGCAATATCGATCCGGCGATTGTAGGAGAGCATTATCTCACCCAGACCGATCATCACAGGCCGGCCGGCACTCCGCGCTTCATAGACAAGCTGCCCGCCAACTTCCTCTACATCGGCCACATAGCGCGTGCCCTGCCCAACGCACCGATCGTGTGCCTGCGCCGCAACCCGATGGATACCGTGTGGAGCAACTACAAGAACCTGTTCGCCAGCAGGTCCGCCTACTACGCCTATTCCTATGACCTTATGGATACGGCGCGATATTACGCCAGGTTCGACCGGCTGATGGGCATGTGGGAAAAGCTGTTTCCAGGCCGGGTTCTGCAATTGTCGTACGAGGAACTGGTGCACGACCAGGAGGGGCAGACCCGCCGCCTCCTCGATCATTGCGGCCTTGTATGGGACGAAGCCTGCCTGTCTTTCCACGAGAATAGCGCAGCGGTTGCAACCCCCAGTGCAGCGCAGGTGCGACGCCCTCTCAATGCCGATGCGGTGGGGAAGTGGCGCCTGTACGAAGAGCCATTGCGGCCGGTCGGCGCGTGGCTGGAAGCGCAGGGCATCTCGACAGAGTAGTGAGCCCGCAAGGACCAAGAGGTTGGGGGCGCCGGCCATCTCGGCATGCGCCCCCAACCCACTTGCGAGATTAGAACTTGTAGCGGCCCTCGATACCGACAGTGCGCGGACTGATCACCGCCTGGCGATAGTAACGGACCGCAATCCCGTCGTTCACGCCGATGCGTGAGCGATCGTTCGAAACCGAGGCTACCGCATATTTGTCGAAGATGTTGTTGGCGAACAGACTGATCGTGTAGTCCTCAACCTCATACGACAGGGTTGCGCGATGCAGGACGTACCCGGGGATCTTGTCGCCATAGGCCCGATCCCAGCCAATCCGCGACACGACGTTTCCGCGATAGGTCGCCGTCCAATTAGCAACCAGGTCGCCGTCCAGGATCGGCGTCGTATAAGTCACGCCAAGGCTGCCCGAGTTCTTGGCGGAGCCCGGCAGGCGGTCTCCTTCCAGCGCGTCAAGCTGCACGAAGCGGTTGGAATAATCGCCCGGCGTCTCGCGGATCGTTATGATCCCCGGCACATCCTCTGTCAGCTTGGCATCCGTATAGGAATAGGTGCCCTGGATCGACAGTTCGGCAGTGGGCCGCAAACGGAACGAGCTCTCGAAGCCGCGTGACTTCGCACCGCCACCGTTCACCGTGATGCCGGTCGCGCCATAGACGGTGGAGGAGTCGACCTGAATCCCTTCCCACTTGATGTCGAACACATTGAAGTTGAACGTCAGCATCCGGTCGAACAGTTCCGTCCGGATGCCGATCTCCAGGTT
>Ga0182742_1001121_pt1 | contig 36070 bp, 36 predicted proteins | sample eDN5th37CBELigMG_FD_128880 | JGI IMG/M metagenome (GOLD analysis project Ga0182742, IMG submission 128880) | Enriched Miracle-Growth compost microbial communities from Emeryville, California, USA - eDNA 5th pass 37_C BE-Lig MG (version 2)... ... | reverse complement strand
TGATCGCGCCGGGCGTGCCGGCGACGAGGCGCCCGACCGGCCACCCGTCGATCTCCCCGGCCCGCTCAGCAGGCACGGCGGCGAGCAGGCCGCCCGAGGTCATGGCGTCGCAGCACAACCGACGCAGCGGCTCGTCAACGCCGCCCCACGACGTGAACGTGTCCGCATCGGCCCGATTGCGCCGGGAACCACCGGCCAACGCGCGCTCGTCGACGAGCAGGTCCAGCACGCCGTCGATGGCGGGCACGGCCCCGGAGTCGATCTCGGCCGCCAGCCCCGAGGCCGACGCCAGCTCGTGCGTGTGGCCGAGCAGCCCGAAGCCCGTGACGTCCGTCAGCGCACGAGCGCCGGCCGCCCGCGCCTGCGCCGAGGCGACGTCGTTCAGCTCACACATCACCTCGACCCCGCGCGCGACGAGCTCGGGCGAGGCGAGCCCCCGCTTGATCGCGGTGGCGATCGTGCCCGCCCCCAGCGGCTTGGTCAGCACGAGCACGTCCCCCTCGCGCCCGCCCGCGTTGGTCAGCACGGACCGGGGATCGACCGTGCCCGTGACCGCCAGCCCGTACTTGGGCTCGGGGTCGTCGATCGAGTGCCCGCCGACGATCGAAGCGCCCGCGGCCGCGACCGCATCCGCGCCACCCCGCAGGATCTCGCGCAACACGTCGGGCCCCAACGTCTCCAGCGGATAGGCGACCAGGTTCAGCGCGCTGACCGGCGTCCCGCCCATCGCGTAGACGTCCGACAGGGCGTTCGTGGCCGCGATCCGCCCGAACGCGTACGGGTCGTCGACGATCGGCGTGAAGAAGTCCACGGTCTGGACGAGCGCCAGGTTCGGGGTGAGCTGGACGACCCCGGCGTCGTCGGCGGTCTCGGCCGCGACGAGCACGCGCGGGTCGGTCGGGCGCGGCAGCCCGGCGACGATCGGCCGCAGGTCGGCGGCCGAGAGCTTGCAGCCGCAGCCCGCGCCGTGGCTGAGCGAGGTGAGGGGCACGGACATCGTCGCTCGTATGATGGCCACTGATGGCGGGTCGCCGTGAATACACCGACGCCGAGGTCGACGCGGCCGTGAAGGCCCTCAGCGACCCCGGGCGGCTTGAGCAGGCGCAGCGGGTCGTGGAGGAGAACGCGCCGGCGCTGCAGCGCATCCTCAACCAGGCGCTGAGCGAGGAGAACTGGTTCGACACGGCGCACCAGCAGGTGGTGCTGGAGGCGGCCGGCAAGGCCGAGATCGAGGAGCGGCTGCAGGCGGTACGGCTGCTGCTGGCGGAGGAGACGCGCGTCTCGATGCTGATCGGCGTCGCGGTCGGCTTTGAGCTGGCGCACGAGCTCATCGACAACGAGGAGACCTGATGGCTGCGAACGTACGCTGGCTCGGGCACTCCGCATTCCACCTCTCCGGGGGCGGCGCGGACGTGCTGATCGACCCGTTCCTGACCGGCAACCCGAAGGCGGCGGCGTCCGCGGACGAGCTGCCCGCGGACGTGATCGCGCTCACGCACGGCCACGGCGACCACCTCGGCGACACGGTCGCGATCGCCAAGCGCACGGGCGCCAAGGTGCTGGCGATCGTCGAGCTGGCGGCGGAGATCGGGGGCGAAGGCGTCGAGGACGTCGTCGGCTTCAACCTCGGCGGCACGGTCAAGTTCGACTGGGGCTGGATCAAGCTCGTGCCGGCCTGGCACACCGCGGTGTCGCCCAAGGGCACGCCGCACATGCCCGCGGGCCTGCTGATCCACTACGGCGGCCACCTCATCTACCACCTGGGGGACACGGCGCTGTTCAGCGACCTGAAGCTGATCGCCGGCCGCGGCGACCGCGTGGAGCTCGCGCTGGTCCCGATCGGCGGCCACTACACGATGGACCGCTTCGACGCGGTCACGGCCGTCGAGCTGATCAACCCGTTCCAGACGATCCCGATCCACTACGGGACGTTCCCGCCCGTCGAGACCGACGCGCAGGCGTTCAAGCAGGACGTCCAGAACGCGGGCTTCAGCGAGGTGCTGGTGCTCGAACCCGGCGACACCCACGTGCTGCGATGACCCACGCCGTCGTTCTGATCGGTGCCGAGCGCACCGCGATCTCCGACCTCGGCGGCAAGCTGGCCGACGTCGAAGGCGTCGCCGAGGCCTACAGCGTCACCGGCGAATGGGACTTCGTCGCGATCCTGCGCGTGCGCAACCCGGAGGAGGTCGCGCAGGTCGTCACGCACCGCTTCGCGGACATCGAAGGGATCGAGCGCACGCACACGATGGTGGCGTTCGAGGTCTTCTCCCAGCACGACCTCGAGGCGCTCTTCAGCATCGGCAATTGATCGTCGCCCCCGAACACCGCCCCACGCTGCGCGAGGAGCTCGCTCCGCTGCGCCCGCGCACGCGCGCGGCGGTGATCGGCGTCATCGCCCTGCTCGCGCTCGCGCTCGTCGTCGCGCTCGCGCGCGGGACGACCGCCGCCGGCACGCGCCCGGTGGTCCAGGGCCCGGGCTTCGCCTTCAACCTGCGCTACCCCGACCAGTACCAGCGCGTCGACCCGCGGGGCGACGAGCTGTTCCGGATCGAACGCGAAGGCCTCGACTCGTTCGTGGTCGAGCCGCTCGAGCTCCCGCCCTACGAGGGCGACGTCGGCGGGATCCTGCCCGTCGTCGCCGCGCGCGAGCTCGACGCGCTCAAGCAGCGCTTCCCCGACCTCGAGCCCGTCGAGGAGGGCAAGACGCGCATCAACCAGGTCGCGGGCTACACGCTCGCGTTCCGGATCTCGCGCAGCCCGCGCGAATACGGCCGCCTGACGCTGCTCCCGGAGCCGGTCCCGGGCGCGCGCCGCGGCCTGAAGATCCTGATGCAGGCCAACCCGGACGCGGGCGTCGGCAAGGCGGCCGACGTCGGCACGCGCGGGCGCCTGAAGACGCCGTATCGCTCCACACGCTTCGGGACGGAGGGCCCATGACGATCGACTACGACCAGTTCCTCGCCGTCGACATGCGCGTCGGCCGGATCGTCGAGGTCGAGGACTTCCCGGAGGCCCGCAAGCCCGCATGGAAGCTGCGGATCGACTTCGGCCCCGAGATCGGGGTCAAGCGCTCCTCCGCCCAGATCACCAACTACACCCGCGAGCAGCTCGAGGGCCGGCTCGTGGTGGCGGTCGTGAACTTCCCGCCGCGCCAGATCGGCCCGGTGCGCTCCGAGGTCCTCACGCTCGGCGCGAGCGACGAGGACGGGCGCGTGATCCTGCTCGCGCCTGACGCCGAGGTCCCCCTCGGCGCCCGCATTCACTGATCGGCGGGCGGCGGCTCGGGCGTCGCGGTCTGCTCGGGCGAAGCCGTCGGCGTCGGCGTGACCGTCTGGACCGGCGTGGGGGTCGGGGCCGGCGGCGGCTCGGGCGTCGCCGTCTGCTCGGGCGTCGGCACCGGCGTCGGCGTGGCCGGGGTGGGCGTCGGCGTCGGCTCGACGGCCGAGAGCACCGGGCCCGAGGGCGGCGCCGGGGTCGACGGCGGCGTGTAGGAGCCGCCACCCGGCTGCGCGGTGCCGAGCGTGTCCGTCGGCAGCGCGGTCGTGTCGCCGTCGCGGCCCTCGGCCGGCGGCGGCGTCGTGGTCGCCGTCGGCGTCGGCGTCGCGCTCGGCGTGGCCGTCGGCGTCTCCTTCGGCTTCTCGGCCTCGTCCGCCCGCTCGGTGTCCTTGATCTTGCGCTCGGTGTCGGCGGCGACCGCGTCCTCCTGCGGGCCGGACGCGCTCAGCACGGGCGCGACCGTCGGCGCCGCGGTCGGCGCGGGAGGGACCGCCGTCGGGGCGGGCTTGGCCTGGGCGACCTGGGTGGCCTTCTCGGCGCGCGGCTTGGCGGCGTGCTTGACCTCGACCGCGCCCGCGGTGACGATCGCCGCGGCGGCGATGCCGGCGGCGGCCTTGGAGGCGACGGTGCCGAAGCCGACCTGCAGCGCCGCGCCGGCGCCCGCGCTGGACGCGCCCGCGGCGGCCGCGCTGCCCGACGAGGCGGCGGCGGTCGTGCCGATGTGGGCCAGCAGCGTCTTCTTGAGCAGGAGCAGCGGCCCGACCGGGTACAGGGCGGCGAGCGCGCGGTTGGTGGAGCGCAGCTGCTTCTTGAACGCCGCGCAGCGCTCGCAGCCGCGCAGGTGGCGGCGGACCGGCGCGGTCGTGCGCTTGAGCCCTTCCGCGACCTCGCCCAGCTCGAGCCGGACCTCGTCGCAGGACAAAAGGCGCGCCTCGGCGGCCTCGGCGAGCGACACGCGGGCGCGCACGAGCAGCGACTTGACCGACGGGACCGTGGTCTCCATCGCCTCGGCGATCTGGTCGTAGGACAGCGCGTCGATCTCGCGCAGCAGCAGCGCCGTGCGCTGCGTCTCCGGGAGATCCTGCACGTCCGCGATCAGCAGCCGGAACTCCTCGCGCTTGTGGACCTTGTCCGCGGTCGTCAGCCCGCCCTCGGACAGGTGGATGTCCATCGAGTCCATCCCGACCGCCTGCGTGCGGCGCAGGTGGTTGAGCGAGCGGTTGCGGGCGATCCGGTACAGCCACGGGCGCACGTTGATCTCGCGGTCGTCGCCGAGCATCGCGTTGAACGCGGCGGCGAAGACCTCCTGCAGCACGTCCTCGGCGTCCTCGCGCGAGGACAGCATGTGCCGGCAGAACGCCAGCAGCCGCGACTGGTAGCGGGCAACCAGCGCCTCGAAGGCGTGGTGGTTGCCGCGCCGGATCAGCGCGACCAGGCGCTCGTCGGACTGCAGGCGCAGCAACGGCGAGCGACCGTGGAGACCGGCAGCGCCGGCGTGCTGTAGAGCAGAAGCTTCCAAAGTTGGACAGGGTGGTGCGTGAGCGCCCACTCGCGAGAACCTCCGGCGAGCGGGGAAGTTGCGGCGAATCCCAGGGTAGTAGCCCCGCCCACTACGATCCTCGGCGGCCCGGGTGGCGGAATTGGTCAGACGCGATCGGCTTAAACCCGATTGTCCTCAGCGGCGTGTGGGTTCGAGTCCCACCCCGGGCATGGGGCGCAACTCTGCGCTTCCCGGACGGTTCACCCGGTGAACGAGATGCCTGACCTGTCCATCCGACTGCAGCCGCGCGCCCGCCGCGACGAGGTCGTCGGCGAGCGCGCCGGCGCGATCGTCATCCGGGTGACCGCGCCCCCGGTCGACGGCAAGGCGAACGCCGCGCTGTGCGCGTTCGTCGCGCGCGCGGCCGGCGTGTCACCCTCGCGGGTCAGCGTGGTCCGAGGTCAGACCTCGCGCGACAAGGTCATCCGCGTCGACGGCGTCTCCGCGGAGACCTTAAGAACTGCGTTGTTGGGTCAGCGTGAGAACTAAGCCGCAGCCGTCGCTGCACGGGACCGTGCATGCGTGAACCCGTCGAGCACCGCGCCGGCGAGCCCGTCGCGGCCCGAGATCTGCAGCGACTCGGTCGAGCCTTCCGGGCCCAGCGCCCGCACCCACGCCTGCACCGTGCCGCGCACGGTCGCCGTCGGCTGTGCGCCGCCGACCTCGGAGATCTCCACGCGCCCGCCCGAGAGCGTGACCAGGTACTGGCGCTCGGGCGCGTCGCCCTCGGCCTCCACGATCAGCTCGACGGTGCCCTCCAGCCCCGCGGGCGGGGCCAGGATCCCGGGCGCCAGGCGGAAGATCGCGCCGATGTTCACGTCCTCGCCGGGGCGCGGCGCGGACCACGTCCAGTCGTAGCCCCAGCGCGCGAGCGCGCCCAGCACGGGGATCAGCTCCCGCGAGCGCTCGGTCAGCTCGTAGTCCACGCGCGGCGGCACCTCGCGGTAGCGCTGGCGCGTGAGCAGGCCGTCGGCGACCATGCGGTTGAGCCGCGACCGCAGCTGCTCGGTCGAGATGCCGGGCAGCACCCGCTGCAACTCGACGAACCGGCGCGGACCGGCGGCAAGATCACGGATGATGAGCAGCGTCCATTTGTCGCCCACGAGGTCCAGCGCGCGGGCGTCCGGCGACCACTGATCGTACGGGTGACGTTTGGGCGGTGGGACAGGTGGTATGAGAGGCCTCCCTGGTGCGGCCTTGGGTGTGGGCAGAATACTCGTTTCAACGACGGAAGGTTGCTGCTATCGACATCGGCGGCCGATCACAAGGCTGTGAAGACGAGCGCAAGTTCGGAGCCCCTCGCGCGTTGTATGGCTGCGTCGGGGGCAACCGCTCTCGCGTCTGCAGAACGACTCGAGACTGAGGATGTACGGAATGGGTGATGTCATACGGCTGGAAGACCGCCGTGCGCGGCGCCGGCCGGATGCGGTCGCGGGGGAGCCGGTGCGGGCCGAGTTCCTGTTCGACCTTGCGTCGCCGTTCACGTATCTGGCGGCGGAGCGCGTCGAACGCGCCTTCGACCAGGTGACGTGGACGCCGGCGTGTGCGCGCACGCTGCGCTGCGCCGCCATGCCGGCCAACGACCGCGAAATCGACGCGGTGATGGCGCACGCGACCGAGCGCGCGGCCGCGCTGCGGCTGCCGCTCGAGTGGCCCGAGCGCTGGCCGGCGCCCGTCCCGGCCGCGATGCGCGTCGCCCACTACGCCGACCAGCAGGGCAAGGGCGCGGCGTTCGTGCTGGCCGCGACGCGGCTCGCGTTCGCCGGCGGCTTCCACCTCGACGACCCGGAGATCCTCACCGAGGCCGCGGCCGCCGCCGGGCTGCGGCTGGACATGTGCCTGCAGGCCGCGCGCGAGGACCGGCGCGACGGCGCCATGGAGGCGGCCGCCCGCCGCCTGCTCGGCGCCGGGGCCGACCGGCTGCCGGCGCTCGCCGTCGAGCGCGGCGTCTTCTGGGGCGAGGATCGCGTCGGCGACGCGGCGGCGACGGCGCGGTTGCACGCGGTCGCTAGGGGCTGACCAGGCCCGCGAGGATCTGCGAGTCCAGCGACTCGCGCGGCTCGCGGCCGACCTCGCCGCGCGGCGTGCGCAATATCGGGTCGTCCCGGTCGGCTTCGCGCAGCAGCAGCGCGAGGTCCGCGTCGGTGAACATGGGCTTCGGCTCGGCCATGCGCTGAAGGTATGCCCGCTCGCACGCGCGCGCTCACGTCCAGTCGGCGCTACCCCCCGGGCGGGGGGATAAATTCCGCCCTTCATGACTGACGAGCCGACCCGGCTGCACGGCGGCCGGCTGATCGCCGAGCGCCTGAAGGCGCAGGGCATCCGCCACCTCTTCACCCTTTCCGGCGGCCATCTGTTCTCGCTCTACGAGGGCTGTCGCGACGCGGGCATCGAGATCGTCGACGTCCGCCACGAGGCGACCGCGACGTTCGCCGCCGAGGGCTGGGCGAAGGTCACGCGCGAGCCGGGCGTGGCGGCGCTGACCGCCGGCCCGGGGGTGACCAACGGGATGAGCGCGATGGCCTCGGCGCTGCAGAACCGCTCGCCGGTCGTCGTGCTGGGCGGCCGCGCGCCCGCGTTCCGCTGGGGCCAGGGGTCGCTGCAGGAGATCGACCACCTGCCGTTCGTGCGGCCGCTGGTCAAGCTCGCGGCGACCGCGGGCGCGACGCCCGAGATCCCGGGGCTCGTCGACGAGGCGTTCGCGGTCGCGCGGCGCCCGCACACCGGGCCGGTGTTCCTGGACTTCCCGCTCGACGTCGTCTTCTCGGAGGCCGAGGTCCAGGAGTTCCCGGACGTGGCCGCGCCGCGCGCCCTGCAGGCCGACGGGCCCGCGCTCGAACGCGCGCTGGCGCTGCTCGACGACGCCGACCGGCCGGTGATCATGGCCGGCTCGAACCTCTACTGGGGCCGCGGCGAGCAGGCGCTGCAGGCGCTGGCGGAGCGGCGCGGGATCCCGGTCTTCCTCAACGGCCTGGCGCGCGGCTGCGTGCCCGCCGACCACGAGCTGGCGTTCGCGCGGGCGCGCCGGACCGCGCTCGCCGAGGCCGACGTCGCGCTCGTCGTCGGCGTGCCGATGGACTTCCGGCTCGGCTTCGGCGACGTCTTCGGCCCCGACTGCGAGCTGATCGCGATCGATGTCGCCGAGCCCGAGCGCGACCACCCGCGGCCCGTCGCCGCCGAGCTCTACGGCGACCTGACGAGCACGCTGCACGCGCTGGACGGCGAGCCGCTGGAGACGGTGCGCTGGGTCGCGCGGCTGCGCGAGCACGAGAACGCCAAGCGCGAGACCGAGCGCGCCGAGCTCGAGGACCCGCGCGCGCCGCTGCACCCGATGCGCGTCTACGGCGAGCTCGCGGGGCTGCTGGACCGCGACGCGATCGTGATCGGCGACGGCGGCGACTTCGTCTCCTTCGCGGGCCGCGTGGTCGACTCCTACCGGCCCGGCTGCTGGCTGGACCCCGGCCCGTTCGGCTGCCTCGGCAGTGGGCCCGGCTACGCGCTGGCGGCCAAGCTCGCGCACCCGGACCGCCAGGTCGTGCTGCTGCTCGGCGACGGCGCGTTCGGCTTCCACGGCCTCGACTACGACACGCTCGTCCGCCACGGCGTCGCCGTCGTCGGCGTGATGGGCAACAACGGCATCTGGGGGCTGGAGAAGCACCCGATGGAGTGGCTGTACGGCGGCTGGTCGGTGGCCGCGGACCTGCGGCCCGAGACGCGCTACGACGCGGTCGTCGAGGCGCTGGGCGGCCACGGCGAGCTGGTGCGCGAGCCCGGCGAGCTGCGGCCGGCGCTCGAGCGCGCCTTTGCGGCCGGCAAGCCGGCGCTCGTGAACGTGCTCACCGACCCGAACGTGGCGTATCCGCGGTCTTCCAATCTGGCGTAGGGCTCAGACCCGGCCTCGCCGGGAGTGCGGAGGCCGGGTCTGGTCCCGAAAAGGCGCCGCCCGCGGCGGGGGCGGGCGGCTGCCAAGTGGCCCCGTCAGGACGGGCAGGGGTACGTGCCTTGATGGGGCCTATTGAGTGGTCCAGGCGGCGGGAGGCGCCGATGATGCGGCATCGCCCGGACCTATGTGTCGGTGGACGGCGGCGGGAGGCACGACCGCCCTTTCCGACAGGCGGGATTCTCCACCCTCGCAGAGGGCCGCGGCAATCGAACAGATGTCCATCGTCGGACAATCTGGTCGGCGGCTTCAGGCGGCGGTTCTGGTTGAGCGAGCGAGACCCCAGAGGATGTCGTGCTCGGAAGCTTCGACGCCGTTCAGACGGAAGCAGTTGATGACTTCTAGCAGGATCGTGATGCCCGCGACGATCACGGGTGCACGCGCGGGGTCGAGGCCGCGCACCCGCCGAAGCGCCGCGAGCGGCAGCGGCGACAGCTCCTCGTAGAGCTCGCAAAGCCGCATGGCAGCAAGGAAATGGCCCTCTACGGCGGCGGGGTCGTAGGGGTCCAGGGCGAGGTCGATCGCCGCGCATTGGGTGGGCGTTCCGGCCACCGCGATCCCGCGGATTTCGTTCGGACGCGAACATTCCGGGACGTGCGCCGCCAGGTCGGCGCGGACGTCCGCGGCCAGCGCGGCGAGCTCCGCGGCGGTGGGTGGATCCGAGCGCAGGTGGCGCTCCGAGTGGCGCACGACGCCGATCTGGGTGGACACGTGGAAGCCGCCGCCGAGCACGAGCTCGGTCGAGCCGCCGCCGATGTCGATGACCAGGAACTCGCCGTCGCGGCCGGCGGTCGCGCCGTCGTAGGTCAGCCGCGCCTCCTCGTCGCCGCTGAGCACCCGCGCCTCGAAGCCGAGCGTCTCCTGCACGCGCCGGGCGAACGCGGCGCCGTTGGCGGCGTCGCGCACCGCGGAGGTCATCACGGCCGCGGCGTGCTCGCAGCCGTGGGCGGCGATCGTCTCCCGGTAGCCCGCGAGCACGTCGAGCACGCGCTGCTGCGGCGCCTCGCCGAGCCGGCCCGTGGCGTCGACGCCCTCGCCCAGGCGGGTGACGATCGAGTCGCGGGCGACCTCGTGCTCGCCCTCGGCGATCAGCAGCCGCGTCGAGTTCGAGCCGATGTCGACCGCCGCGACCCGGCTCACGACGCCGGGTGCGGCATGTCGCGGCCGGCGAGCGCGGCGAGCAAATTGTCGACCGCCATGTCGGCCATGCGCGCGCGGGTGCGGAACGTGGCCGACCCGACGTGCGGCATGACGAGCAGGTTCGGCGCGGTCAGCAGCGGGTCGTCGGGCGGCAGCGGCTCGGGGTCGGTGACGTCCAGGCCGGCGCCGGCGATCTCGCCGCGCACGAGCGCCTCGCGCAGCGCGGCCTGGTCGACGACGCCGCCGCGCGCGGTGTTGATCAGGTAGGCCGTGCGCTTCATCCGCTTGAACTGCGGCGCGCCCATCAGGTGGCGCGTCTCGGGGGTCAGCGGCGTGTGCAGCGACACGTAGTCGGCGCGTTCGAGCAGCTCGTCGAGCGGGATCCCCGAGGAGCGGCTGGAGTGGATGACCTCCATCCCGAAGCCCTCGCCGCGGCGCGCCATCGCCTGCCCGATCCGGCCCCAGCCGACGATCCCGAGCGTGGCGCCGGCCAGGTCCCCGCCGACCATGTGCGTGGGGTGCCAGGGCGCCCAGCGGCCCTTGCGGACCTCGCGCTCGCCCTCGCTGAGGCGGCGCGCGATCCCGAGCAGCAGCGCGAAGGCGATGTCGGCCGTGGCGTCGGTGAGCACGCCCGGCGTGTTGCCGACCTTGATCCCGCGCCGGGCCGCCTCCTCGAGGTCGATGTTGTCCGTGCCGACCGCGAGGTTCGCCACGGCCTTCACCGACGGGGCGGCGTCGAAGAGCTCGGCGTCGACGCGCTCGGTGATCATCGTCAGCAGCGCGTCGGCCTGCTGCGCGCGCTCGCGCAGCGCCTGCGGGGGCGGCGGCGTGTCGTGGTCCCAGATGTCGACCTCGTGCTCGGCCCGCAGGCGGTCGAGCGCGTCGAAGGCGAACGAGCGCGTGATGAAAACCCTTGCCACGCGGCCCATGATGCCGGTTAGGGTTGCGCGATGACCCTGCGCTCAATGCTTCCGCTGCTCGTCGCCGTCGTGCTCGCGCTGCCCGCGAGCGCGCAGGCCGCGAGCGGCATCACGATCCTCTCCCCCAAGGCCAACGCGAAGATCGCCGTCGGCGAGCGGCCCACCTTCAAGCTGCGCGTCAAGGGCTCCGGCCAGGTCTACGTGCACGTCTGCAAGAACAAGAAGAAGGACGCGAAGGGCGTCATCTGCAACAACGGTGACACCGAGGACATCGGCCGCGCCAAGCGCAAGAAGGGCATCTACCAGTACAAGGGCAAGTTCTTCGACTTCCCCGAGTACTGGCTCAACAGCCCGGGCACCTACTACTGGCAGGCCTATCGCATCGCCTGCGAAGGCGGGAACACCAGCGATTGCCTGCAGGAGAGCAAGATCGTCAAGATCAAGGTCGTCGGGTAGCGCACCCGGTCCACGTCGGCTGCTCGGGCTGGCAGTACCGCGACTGGCGCGAGGCGTTCTACCCGCCCAAGCTGCCGCAGCGCCGCTGGCTCGAGCACTACTCGTCGGTCTTCGACACCGTCGAGGTCAACTCCACCTTCTACCGGCTCGCCAAGCCCGAGGCCGTCGCCCGCTGGGTGGCCGAGACGCCCGCGGACTTCGTCTTCGCGGTCAAGGCGAGCCGGTACATGACCCACATCAAGCGCCTCGCCGACCTGCCCGGGTCGCTGGCGAAGTACTACGACGCGATCGCGCCGCTGGCCTCCTCGCCCAAGCTCGGGCCCGTCCTGTGGCAGCTGCCGGCGAACTTCCGCCGCGACGAGGACCGGCTCGCGGACGCGCTGGAGCGCCTCCCGCCCGGCCGGCACTGCTTCGAGTTCCGCGACCCCTCCTGGTTCACCGGTGACGTGCTGGCGATCCTGCGCGCCTACGGGGCCGCGCTCGTCTACGGCGACCACCCCGACCGGCCCTGGCAGCCGCTCGAGCTGACCACCGACTGGACGTTCGTGCGCTTCCACTACGGCCACCGCGGGCGGCGCGGCAACTACTCCCCGAGCGAGCTCGAGGCGTGGGCCGAGCGGCTCGATCGCGTCCGCCGCGAGGCCGAGATCTTCGCCTACTTCAACAACGACTGGGAGGCGTTCGCGCCCCGCAACGCGCTGCGTCTCCGAGAGCTTCTCGAGCGTCTTGAACCTGCGTGACGTGGTGCTATCGTTTTCGGCCCGCCGCGGGGTGGAGCAGTCAGGTAGCTCGTCGGGCTCATAACCCGAAGGTCGCGGGTTCGAATCCCGCCCCCGCTATCAAAGGTCCCGGAAACGGGGCCTTTTTTGTTCGTGGTCCACGCGCGGACCGCGGTGGCAATGGAAACGGCGATACGGGGCCGCCCGAGAACCGCTCCGTTCCGGGTTCGAGCCGTTCTCGTCAGTCGTCGGGAACTGCCGGAATCCCGCTGTGCAGCCGGGCCCGGGAACGGAGTTACTCGGTGGCTCGGGGGCGAATCGTCGCGAGCAGACTTTCCCTTGAGGGCCTGCAAGGAAAGCTTAGTCCGGATCCTTTCCTTATAGGGCCGGAACGGATAGGGTCACCATGACCGAGCCGAGAGAGGATCGCCGTGCGCGGGCAGTACGTCCATCACATCTGGCAAGCGGACCCGAGGGTCTATGCGCCTCCGCGCTACCGGCGTGCGTGCGAGTACGACGCCTTCATCCCGGACGCGGTGGCCGATCTCGACCTCGTACTGCCGGGCGATGTCGCCGGCGTGGTTTCCGACGCGGAGAAGGCGATCGCCGAACTGAACCGCGCAGCTGGAACCGAGTTGATGCCGCTCGCGCGGCTGCTGCTGCGCACCGAGTCGATCGCGTCGTCGAAGGTCGAGGGCATGCAGGTGGATGCACGTAGCCTTGCCCGCGCCGAAGCCAACCAGGAGACCGGGCGCAAGGTCGGCTCAGGCGCAGCGGAGATCCTGGCCAACATCGACGCGATGCAGCTCTCGATCGAACGAGCTGCAGGCCTCGAGGGGATGAAGCCCTCGGACTTCCTCGACATCCACCGGGTGCTGCTCGCACGCGCACCGAACGCGGAGATTGCGGGACGATTCCGCACGTCGCAGAACTGGATCGGCGGCAACGACTACAACCCCTGCGGCGCGGCGTTCGTCCCTCCGCCGCCGGGGGAGGTCGGGCGCCTGCTCGACGACCTCTGCGCGTTCGTCAACGACGTTGCGCTGCCGCCGCTCGTGCAGGCTGCGATCGCGCACGCCCAGTTCGAGACGATCCATCCGCTTGAGGACGGCAATGGCCGGACCGGACGCGCCCTGGTGCAGGTCGTGTTGCGCCGACGCGGGTTGACACCTGCATTTGTCCCGCCGGTAAGCGTGGTGCTCGCGCGCGACAGGGACCGCTACCTCAAAGGGCTGACGTTGTTTCGCGAGGATCGCCTCGTCGAGTGGATCGAGCTCTTCGCCGCGGCTGCCGCCGAGGCGGCGACGCTCGCTGCCCACTACGTGACTCGCGTGCGTGAGTTGCAGGACGCATGGCGCAACCGGCTGAGGGAGCACGCCAACCCTCGTGCTGATGCCGCCGCATGGGGCCTGATCACCGCTCTGCCGGCCCACCCGGTCATCACGGTTCCCGTCGCTGTGGCCGCGACGCGACGCACGAAGCCGGCCGTCGCGAACGCGATCGACCAATTGGAGACCGCCGGGATCCTGACGCGCCTGACCGAATCGGTGCGCAACCGCGCTTGGGAGGGAACAGGACTGCTCGACCTGATCGTCGGGCTCGAGGCCGGCGTGTCTTCGATGGGCCGCGCGTGATTTGTTTATAAACGTACGTTCGGTTATGTTGGTCGCATGCCAAGCGATCAGAACCCGCTCGCCGGCCGCGTCGCGCTCGTGGCCGGTGCCACGCGCGGCTGCGGCCGGGCGACCGCGATCGAGCTCGGAGCCTTGGGAGCCACCGTCTACGGCAGCGGCCGCTCGACGCGCGCCGGGCGCTCGCCCATGAACCGTCCCGAGACGATCGAGGACACGGCCGAGCTGGTCACCGCCGCCGGCGGGGAGGGGATCGCGGTCCGCTGCGACCACTCCGACCCCGACGACGTCGCCGCGCTCGTGGACCGGATCCGCAGCGACCACGGGCGGCTGGACGTCCTGGTCAACGACGTCTGGGGCGGCGACCCGTTCGTCGAGGACAAGCCGGTCTGGGAGCACTCGCTCGACGCGACCCTGAGCGTCCTGCGCAACGGGATCGAGACGCACCTGATCACGGCGCACTTCGCGATCCCGCTGATGGGCGAGGGCGGGCTGCTGGTCGAGGTCGGCGACGGCAAGGCCGACGTGCCGTACCGGACGAACATGTCCTACGACATCGTCAAGACCGCGGTCGTGCGGATGGGCCTCGGGCTCGCGCACGAGCTGAGAGCCCACGGCGTGACCGCGCTGAGCGTCACGCCGGGCTGGCTGCGCTCGGAGGCGATGCTCGAGTACTACAACGTGACCGAGGAGACTTGGCGCGAGGTGACCGACCGGCTGCCGTACTTCGCGCATTCCGAGACCCCGCACCTGCTCGGGCGCGGGATCGCCGCGCTGGCCGCCGACCCGGAGCACAAGCGCTTCGCCGGCCAGTGCCTCGGCTCGTGGGAGCTGATGCGCATCTACGACCTCGTCGACGCCGACGGGTCCCGGCCCGACTGGGGCGCGGTCGACCGCGAGTCGCGGCTCGAGATGCTCGAGACCGGGATCCCGGACCTGGCCTGATGCCGCGCCCGCGGACGATCAGCGACGAGGCGATCCTTGACGCGGTGCTCGAGCTCGCGCACCGCGTCGGCCCCGCCGCGATCACGTTCGCGACGGCGGCCGCCGAGTGCGGGCTGTCGGCGGCGACGCTCGTGCAGCGCTTCGGCAGCAAGCGCGAGCTGCTGCTCGCCGCCGACAAGCGCGGGGTCGACCTGTGGGTGAGCGCGCTCGACCGCGCGAGCGCGGACTCGCCGCTCGCGCGCGTGGTCGAAGGGCTCACGCTCGGCGTCGCCCCGCACGCCACGCCGGAGCGGCTGGCCAACGCGGTCGCGATGCTGCAGCTCGACCTCGCCGACCCGGACTTCCACGCCGAGATGCTGCGCGGCGCGCGCGCCGTCCGCGCCCGCATCGAGCGCGACCTTGACGCCGCGCTGCAGGCCGGCGAGCTGCGCCCCGGGACCGACGTCACGACGCTGGCCAAGCTGGTGGAGACCACCTACCACGGCGCGCTGATCGGCTGGGCGGTCCACCGCGAGGGCGCGCTCGAGGACTGGATGCGCGAGCAGCTGGAGGCCGTGCTGGCGCCGCACCGGTAGGGGTACCCGCACCCCAACACGTTCGCCCGCGCAAGATTGGGGTGGGTGCCTGACGTCGCGGCCCGCCCGCGGCGGCACGGTGTGCCCATGCACGACGCACCCAGCTTCCTCCGGCGACGGACCGCCGGTCTCGCCGCGGCCGCGCTCGCCGCGCTCGCGGCGGCCGCCCCCGCGGCGCACGCCGACTCGCTCGCCTACATCAAGGCCGGCAACGTCTTCCTGTCGACGACGGACGGCGCGCGCAGCTACCAGGTGACCTTCGACGGCGGCTACTCGACCGTCTCGCAGGCCGACTCCGGGCGGATGATCGCCCTGCGCGGCGACAAGCTCCGCCACCTCGAGCGCGACGGCCGCGTGATCGCCGAGATCGTCACGCCGGTCTCGATGACCAAGGACCCGAGCATGAGCTTCCGCGGGCCGTTCGACCCGGAGATCTCCCCGGACGGGCGCCGCGTCGCCTACACGTACTACTGGCAGTACACGGGCTATGACCCGTACTGCAACGTCACCAACGACTGCTACGTCAAGCGCCTCTACCACGGCACCGCGTTCACGGACCCGAACCGGCTGACGGCCTGGGACGAGCCCGGCTTCCTGCGCCGCTCGGGCTGGATCGACGCCGCCTGGGTCGACAACGGCACCGTGCTGCTGTCGGACCCGTACATCCAGCCCAACGAGGACACGGTCCTGTGGTCGCCCGACGACAAGGACTCGCTGCGCCGCTGGTTCCAGGACCCGCAGTACCCGGGCGACGTCGCCGAGGCCGCGATCTCGCGCGACAAGTCCGCGATGGCCACGATCACCGACAACGGCGGCGGGATGAGCGTCCTGCGCAGCGCCGGGCTCTTCTACCCGGACTATCCCGTGCGCTGCTTCGAGGGCAAGATCGAGGAGGCCGGCGACGGCTTCGCCAGCCCGACGTTCAACGCCAACGGCACGCGCCTGTTCTGGGCCTCGGCCAAGGAGGGCATCAAGGCCGCGACCCTGCCGCGCTTCACCGCGACGGACTGCGGCGTGCTCGAGGACGGCGGCCAACTGCTGGTCGCGGGCGCGACGAGCCCGTCGTGGGGCCCGGCCGGCGTGCCGCCCGCGCGCCCCGCGCCGCAGAAGCCCACCCCGGTCACGCCGGACACGCCGGCGCCGCCGGTCGCGGCCCCGACCGCGCCCGTCCCCGCCCAGCCCGCCGGCCCGCTGGCCGCGGTCGAGGTCAAGCTGGCCGTGACCAAGGCCAAGCTCCGCGCGGCGCTCAAGAAGGGCCTCGCGCTGCGCATCACGGGCGCCCCCGGCGGCCGCCACACGTTGGCCGCCAAGTACGGCAAGGCCACGGTGGCCAAGGGCACGGTGACCGTCGGCGCGAGCGGCACGGCCAAGGCCACCCTGCGCTTCACCGCCGCCGGCAAGCGCAAGCTCGCCAAGCGCAAGCGCGCCGCGCTGCGGATCACGGGCGCCGGCGCGGCGGTGACCGTCACGCTCAAGCGCTGACGCCACCTACCCTGTGCCGCCATGCCCGGCGGCCTGCTCTCGCGCGAGGAGGAGCTGGCCGCCGTCCGTGAGGCCGCCGGCGCGGCCGTCGACGGCTCGGGGGCCGTGCTGATCCTCGAAGGGCCGGCGGGGATCGGCAAGACGGCGGTGCTGGAGGCCGCCCGCGGGATCGCCGCCGAGCGCGGGGCGCGCGCGCTGACCGCGCGTGCCTCCGAGCTCGACCGCGGCTTCGGCTTCGGCCTCGTGCACCAGCTGTTCGACCGCGTGGCCGCGCCGCACCTGCTGGGCGGCGCGGCGGCGCACGCGGCGGTCGTGCTCGACCCGTCCGGGCCGGGTGAGGACGCCGGGTTCGCGGTCCTGCACGGCCTCTACTGGCTGACCGCCAACCTCGCGGACGAGCAGCCCGTCGTCCTGCTCGTGGACGATCTGCACTGGGCCGACGAGCCCTCGCTGCGCTTCCTCGAGTACCTGGGGCGCCGGGTCGACGGGCTGCGGGTGGCGCTGGTCGCGACCACCCGGCCGCACGAGCCCGGCGCGCCCGCGGAGCTGCTGGACGAGCTGCGCGCGGGGCCGGCGGCGCGGGTCGTCCGCCCCGGCCCGCTCCCGCGCGAGGCCGCGGCGCGCCTGCTGGGCGCGGCGCAGCCGGCGATGGTGGAGGCCGCGCTGGCGGCCACGGGCGGCAACCCGCTGCTGCTGTCGGTGCTCGCGCGCGAGGCGGCGAGCGCGGGCGTGCAGACGCCCGAGCGGCTGGCCGAGCTGGGCGCGCGCGGGGTGGCGCCCGCGGTCGAGCGGCGGCTGCGGCCGCTCGGCGCCGCGGCGCTGGCGGCGGCGCGGGCGGCCGCCGTGCTGGGCGAGCGCGCGAGCACGGACGACGTCGCCGCGGTTGCCGGGCTTACCCCGGACGAGGCCGCGGGCGCGCTCGACCGGCTCGCCGCCGCCGAGGTGCTGCGCGGCCGCGCCTTCGTCCACCCGCTCGTCCGCGACGCGGTGCTCGACGCCTGCCCGCCCGGCGAGCGCGCCGCGCTGCACCGCGCGGCCGCGCTGCGGCTGCGCGAGCGCGGACTGCGGCCGGGCGCGATCGCCCCGCACTGGCAGGCCGCGCCGCCGGCCGGCGACGAGCGCGCGGTCCACGACCTGCGGGCCGCGGCCCGCGAGGCCGCCGCCGAGGGCGCCACCGAGCTGGCGGTCGGCCAACTCGCCCGCGCGCTGGAGGAGCCGCCCGGCGCCGAGCGCGCCGCGATCGCGCTCGAGCTCGGCGAGCTGGAGGTCCGCGCCCAGCGCCCCGAAGGGCCCGAGCGGCTGCGCGCCCTGCTGCGCGACGGGCTCGACGGCGACGCCGCCGCGCGCGCCCACGCCGCGCTCGCCAACCAGCTCGTGCACGCCGACCCCGTCGCCGCGGTGAGCGAGCTCGAACACGCCGTCGCGGACGCCACCGACCCGGCGCTGGCCGTGCGCCTGGAGGCGGCGCTGCTGGAGGCGCTGCTGTTCGTCGACCCCGAGCACCTGCGCGCCCGCATCGAGCGCGGCCTGCCGTCGCTGGCCGCGCTCGCGCACGCCGCCAACGACGGCGCGCTGCGCGGCCTGCCGACGCCCGAGCTGCTGGCGCTGTGCGAGCGCGCGCTCGCCGGCGGCGAGCTGCTGGCCACGGTCGGCCCGGCGAGCTCGACCTGGAACCTGGTCACGCACGCGCTGCGCTTCGCCGAGGACGCGCGCGGCGCGGCGCGCGCGCTGGAGGCCGGCGACCGCGCCGTGCGCGAGCAGGGCCTGCTGGCGGCGACACTGTTCGTCGAGCAGGCCTGGGGCTACTGGCACCGCGACTTCGGCTCCGTCGCGCTCGGCGCGGCGCGCTCGCGCAGCGGCCTGGAGGCGATCCAGGGCCAGGGCATGGTCACGACCGTGCCCGCCCTGAGCGCCGTGCTGGCCGAGAACCTCGTCGAGCTCGACCGCCTCGAGGAGGCCGCCGCCGAGGTCGACACGGACCTGGGCGCGGCGGCCGGCACGTTCATCGAGCCGTTCGTGCTGTCGATCCGCGGCCGCGTCCGGCTCGCGCTGCGCCGCTTCCACGAGGCCGAGGCCGACCTGCGGCGGGTCGTGGCCTTCGGCGACGCGCGCGGCTGGGCGGCGCCGAACGCGACCCGCGGGCGCCTGCGCCTGGCCGAGCTGCTGGCCGCGACCGGGCGCCGCGACGAGGCGCTGGAGCTGATGGACCACGACGTCGCCGCCGCCCAGGCCGCCCAGCGCCCCGGCTGCCTCGGGATGGCGCTGCGGCGCCGCGCGCTCGCGCAGGACGGCGACGCGGCGATCGCGACGCTGCACGAGGCGGTGGCGGCGCTCGCGCCGACCGACCTGCGGCTCGAGCACGGCTGGGCGCTGCACGACCTCGGCGCGCGGCTGCGCATCCGCGGCGAGCGCGTGCAGGCGCGCGACCCGCTGCGCCAGGCGCTCGAGCTCGCGGCGCGCACGGAGTCCGCGCTGCTGGCCCGGCACGCGCACGCCGAGCTGGAGGCCTCGGGCGCGCGCCCGCGGCGCGAGCGCCTGGAGGGCGTGGAGGCGCTCACGCCCGCCGAGCGGCGCGTCGCGCAGCTGGCCGCCGAGGGCCTCACGAACCGCCAGATCGCCGAGACGCTGTGGGTGACGCTCAAGACGGTCGAGGTCCACCTCGGCCGCAGCTACACCAAGCTCGGGATCGCCGGGCGCGGCGAGCTCGCGGGCGCGCTCGGCCTGGCCTGATCGGTCTACATTGCGCCCCGTGCGCCCCTGGTCCACCGAGCTGCAGTTCGCGTACGACCACGGCCACCTGTACGTCGGCGACGCCGGGCGCCACTGGAGCGAGGCCGAGGTCGACGTGCGGATGCCGCGCAGCGCGAACTTCTTCGTGCCGCTGGTGATCGAGGGCTGGGGCGGCCGGCCGCCGCTGGACCTCGACGGCTGGGACCAGGTGCTCGAGTTCTCGCTGCCGGTCCCGTCCGGCCGGCTGGCGCTCGCGTCGGGCGGCGTCGACGAGGTCACGGTCGGGATCGCCCCCGGCGCCTACCGGGCGCGCTGGAGCGGGCGCAACCTCCGCGCCGCCGCGGCGTGCGCGGACGACCAGGCGCCCGACCGCTACCGCCTGCAGCTCTGGCCCGGTCCGGCCGCCGCGCCCGCCGCCGAGCTCAAGCGCTGGTCACCCGCGGCGCGGTGCGCCGAGCTCGGCGACCTGCCCGCGCTGCTCGCCGACCCGGGCCTGGACGCGATCGGGACGCTGGACGGGGTCGAGCGCACCAGCGACGGCCTGATCGTGCACCTGCGCCTGGCGGGGACCGGCGGGCGCAGCTGGAACCGCACCGTGCGCGCCGACGGGGTCGTCCGCTGGGCCGTCAGCAGCACGCCGTTCCGCCGCGCGAGCGTGCACACGGACCATCCCGCGCTGCTGCCCTACGCCGACGAGCACGGGCGCCTGTCGTTCCGCGGCGCGCCCGCGGAGCCCGAGCGGCTCGCGCACGCGCTGCGCGCCGAGCACGCCGAGGCGGTGGGCCCGCACGTCGCGTTCGAGGACGTGGTCAACACGATCTACGCCGGGCGCCTGGAGGTGCTGCTCGCGCTCGGGTTCGGTGAGCTCGCCAACGGCCCGGTCACGCTGCTGCGGCGCTACGCCGCGGTCGCGGCCGCGCACGGCGTCGAGACGAGCCTCGTGGTGACGGGCCCGGGCCGCACGGGCCTCGGGCTGCTCGAACTGGGCGAGTCGTTCGTCGTCGGCGAGCGCTTCAGAGCTCTCGCCGGCGCTTGAACTCGTCGTTCTGGCGCTTCTCGCCCTTGGTCAGGAACAGCGCGTAGCCGATCAGGCCCTGGACCAGGACGGGGAACAGGACGAGCCAGATCGCGATCGAGACGAGCGTGGTGTTGAGCGCGTAGTCGGCGAGCAGAGCCATCGCCCGAGAACCTTAGCGGCGGGACGCCGGGGGTGCCTCGTCGTTCACCAATTCGAGCCACACGCGGTGGCGCTCGCCGCGCTCGCAGCCCCAGCGCTGCGCGGTGCGGTCGACGAGGTACAGGCCCCAGCCGCCGCGCTCCGCGGGCGCCGCGACGGGCCGCGCGGGCGGGTCGAAGCCCGGGCCGTCGTCGCTCACGCTCAGGTGCACGCGGTCGCCGTCCACGCGCAGCTCGAGCTCGACGGAGCCCTTGGCCACGCCCGCGTGGCGGACCGCGTTGCCGACGAGCTCGATCGCCAGCAGCCGCGCGTCCTGCGCCGTGCGCGGGCTGAGCACGCCGGCGACCGGCGCCAGCGCGGCGGCCACCTCGCGCGGCGCTTCCCGCGAGGCGGGGAAGCGCTCGCACACGAGCGGCGGCGCGACGATCCGCAGCGCCAGGCAGGCGATGTCGTCGCGCGGGTCGCCCTCGGCCAGCGCGACCGCGGTCGCCTCGAGATGCCCGACGACGGCGGCCGCGCCCTCGCCGGCGCGTTCGGCGACGAGCGCCGCGACGTCGTCCTCGCCGAGCAGGTGCCGGGGCGCGGCGGCCTCGGTGACGCCGTCCGTGTAGAAGGCGAGCAGGTCGTCGCGGCGCATCGTGAACGCGATCTCGGGCAGCTCGGGGCGCTCGATGATCCCCAGCGGCGCGCCGACCTCGCCCACGGGCGCGCCGTTGAGGATCGGCAGCGGGTGGCCCGCGCTCGTGAGCTCGACGCGGGCGAGGTCGCCGTCGAGCTCGACGCGCGCGGCGGCGACGGTCACGAACCCGGGCGCGCGCTGGCGCAGCAGCGCGTCGTTGAGGCGCGTGAGCAGGTAGCTCGGCCGCAGCCCGGCGACGGCGTGCGCGCGCAGGGTGTAGCGCGCGAGCGCGGTCACGGCGGCGGCCTGCGGGCCCTTGCCGCAGACGTCGCCGATCACGACCGCCCAACTGCCGTCGCCCTGTTTGAAGACGTCGTAGAAGTCGCCGCCGACCTGGTTGCCCTCGCCCGCGGCGCGGTAGCCGGCGGCCAGCTCGACGCCCGCGATCTGCGGCAGGTGCGGCGGCAGCAGCGCGCGCTGGAGCGTCTGCGCCGTGCGCGTGCGCTCCTGGTACAGGCGCGCGTTCTCGATCGCGATCGCGGCCTGGGACGCGATCCCCTCGACCAGCCGCTCGTCGTCGGCGGAGAACATCCCGGGCTCCGGGTGGCCGAAGAACAGGCCGCCCGCGACCTCGCCGTCGGCCATGATCACCGGCACCGCCAGGTAGCTGCGGACGGGCAGGTGGCCCTCCGGCATCCCGTGGTAGGGCGGGCTCTGGCCGTAGCGCGGGTCGGCCAGCACGTCGTCGAGGCGGACGATCCCCTCGCCGTTGAACGTGGGGGCGAAGATCGCGGTGTTGCGCGGCATCGGGAAGCGCTCGAACGCCGCCCGCTCGACGCCCGACAGCGTGTAGAGCATGTAGGCCTCGCCCGCGTCGGAGATCACGTTGTAGAAGAACGCGCCGAAGCGCGCCGGGGTCAGCTCGCGCGCCGCGTCCGTGGCCAGCTGGACGATCTCGTGCAGGTCGAGCCGGCTCGCGATCGCGCTGCCGACGGCGTGCAGCGCCTCGGCGTGCTGCTTCTCGCGCAGCAGCCGGCGGCCGGTCTCCTCGGCCTCCAGGCGCGCGGCGTGCTCGCGCCGGAGCGCCTCGAGCGTCTCGATCGCGTTCGCCGCCATCTGGGCGAGCTGGGCGACGATCGCCTCGTCGTCGGCGGTGAACGGGGTCGGCTTGTCCCAGAGCTCGATCAGCCCGAGGCTCGCGCCGTCGCGGCCGAGCAGGGGCGCGACCAGCCGCGGGCCAGGCGGCGCGCCCCCGGGGCCGCGGCGGGCGACGCCCTGACGCGCGCCCGTGACGTCGCGGGCGGCTTGGGCGACGATGGCCAGCACGGCTTCGTCGGAGGCGGCCGCCGTCACCGCGCGGGCGGCGTCGGCGAGCGAGCGCAGTGGATCGCTCATCGCGTGCAGATCGTAATTCCGCGGCGCTCGCGTGGCATCATCAGAGAGATGAGCGACATCGAGCGCCGCGGCGGATCAAGACTCACCCGAGAGCAGCGCGTTGATCGCGCCTACAAGCTCGTAGTGGCCAGTGGCGCCTTCGGCCTGGTCGGCGTCGCCGGCCTCGTCCTGGCGATCGTGGGGATCATGAGCTCGGGTTGGCCGATCCTCTCGCTGATCATCGCCGCGATCCTGTTCATGGCGTTCAAGCGCTCCGTGCGCTAGCCCGGCGGGCCATCAGCAGCCCGGCCGCGCCGGCGATCAGGCCGAGCGCGCCGACGATCAGCGCGGCGATCGCCAGGCCGTCGCCGCCGCCGTCGTCGCCGGTCGTCGCCGCCGCGGGCGCGGCGGTCGACTGGGGCGCCGCAGTGTTCGCGCCGTGGGCGCCTTCGCCCGCGGCCGCGGTCACCTCGACGGTCGGGGCGGGGTTGTCGGAGTCCTCGGCGCCGATCCAGCGCACGACCTCGCCGCTCGTGTAGGTCTGCAGCGCCTTGAACGTCAGCGCCTCGCCCGGCTGGTCGGGGATCCGCACGGACAGGCCGAAGTCGCGGAAGCCACCGGGCGGGATCGCGTCGTCGGAGTCCTCCGCGGTCCAGGTGATCTGCTTGATGCCCTCGGTCAGCTCGCCGTCGTCGGTCTGGATCGGCTGCGCGAACTTGCCGCGCTCGACCTCGACCGTCCAGCCCTCGACGGGCTCGTAGGACGCGGACGCGAAGCCGTCCGGGAACTGCACCTCGACCTTCTGGGTCGACGCGTCGTCGCGCTCGTTGGGCACGCGCACGTCCAGCCGGGTGTAGCCGCCCGCCGCGGCCGAGTTCGGCTGCAGCGTGACGTGCGCGTGCGCGGCGGCCGGGATCGCGAGGGCCGCGATCACGCCGGCAGCGAGTGCGGTCCTGAGCATGTGTTGCCTCCCTCTATTTGATCGGCACGGTGAACCGCGCCTCGTACTCGTCGAAGTCGGACACCCGGTCGACGACCGAGATCTCCCAGTCGCCCGCGACCGACAGCGTCGCGCCGTCGACCACGTAGTGGCCGGGGCCGGCGACGTAGGGCTCGAGCGTGATGTCGGCGATCTCCCGCTCGGGCAGCTCGGCCGTCACGCGCAGCTCCTCCGTGCCCTCGAACGGCGCGCCCGTCTGGCGGTCGAAGAGGTAGAAGTGCATCTCGTTCGGGCCGATCTTGGCCGGGTCGACGGTCACCTCCAACCGCGCCGGGCCGATGTTGACGTTGGTCGAGAACGGGCCCGCGGACTCCGCCGTCGACGGGGCGTAGCTCGACAGCGCCGCGGTCGCGGCGAGCGCGGCCACCCCGAGCGCGAGCTCGAAGCGCAGCGTGCGCCGGATCGCGACCCCCGCCTTGCCCGGCGTCGTGCGGTTCGCGGCCGCCTGCTTGAGCTGCGGGACCAGCTTCTGGCGGTTGACGAACCCGATCGCGACGATCGCGACCGCGACCGCGATCTTGATCAGCACGGAGCGGCCGAAGGCCGTGTCCAGCAGCGCGGGGAAGCTGCCGACCTCGATGATCGCCTGCACGATCCCGGAGGCCAGCAGCAGCGGCAGCGCGACCGTGGCCAGCGCCGAGAAGCGCGCGACGGTCCCGGCCAGCAGCGGCGTCCGCTCGTCGGGTGCGAGCTGCGAGGTCGCGGACCGCAGCGCGAGCACGAGCACGGCGATGCCGCCGAGCCAGGCGCTCATCGCCAGCACGTGGACGACGTTCGCGGGCAGCAGGACCGCCACGGGCTCCTGCACGCTCGTGTGGCCGCCCAGCGAGGGCAGCAGCGAGAGCGCCAGCAGCGGCGCGGCGAGGGCGAGCAGGCGCGGCGTGAGCGCGGGCTTGGCCGCGGCCGGCGCGGGCGGTGCCGCCGTGGCGGCCGGCGCGGGCCGCGCGCCCTCGGGCGCGCTCGCGGCACCGACGAGCACGGGCTCGCCGCCGTTGGCGGGCGCGGCGTCGCCGCCGCCGGGCTGCCCGGCGTCGTCGCCGCCCGAGGCACCGCTCCCTCGCGGCGCCGCCCCGCCCGCGGTCTCGCCGCCCCGCAGCGGGCGCGTCGCCAACACGGCGAGCACGACGATCCAGGCAAGCGCGCCGATCGCCCACGCGCGGCCGAAGCGGGTGCCGACGACCTCGCTGACGACGGACGGCTTGAGCGCCTCCCAGAACGAGCTGCCCGAGCCGACGGCGCCCTGCAGGACGACCGCGGCGGCGGCCGAGAGCACGCCGACGACGGCGGCGACGAGCAGCAGGCGCTCCAGGCGGGCCGCGAACGGGCGCGAGGCGCCGCGCCAGCAGGCCAGGAAGAAGATCAGGAGGCCGAGGCCGAGCGCGATCGCGGCGTACTGGAAGCCGCGGGCGATCGCCAGCGCGGTGTTGGTGACCGGGCCCGTCCCGCCGCCGGCCAGCAGCTCCTCGAGCGATTCGGCAGGCGCGGTCGAGTCGCCGACCGAGAACACGAAGCCCGAGGAGATCGGGTGGCCGTCCGCGGACACGACGCGGTAGGTCGCGGTGTAGGCGCCGTCGCCGAGGCCGGGCTTGATCCGGATCGCGATCTCGCGGCCGCGGCCGCCGGGGTGGAACGCCTCGCCGGTCTGGACCTCGTTGCCCTGCGCGTCGAAGACCTTCAGCGCGCCGAAGGCGGCTTCGACGGGCTCGTCGAAGCGGAAGACGACCTGCTCGGGCACGGCGTCGAGCTTCGCGCCGCGCTGCGGGACCGTCTCGATCAGCGTCGCGTGCGCCCACGCGGTGGCGGGCAGCAGCGCGAGCGCCACCAGGGCTGCGACGAGCGCGCGGGTCACCACGCCTCCGCGACCTCCTTCTCGCGCGGCGCGCCGCCGTCGCCGTCGTCGTCACCGCCGGCGCGGCGGCGGCGGACGAGGAAGACCACGACCGAGAGCACGATCACGAGCGCGGCGAAGGCGAAGATCGCGCCCAGCGGCAGCCCGGAGTCCTCCTTGCCGACCCAGGTCAGCGTGCCGGTGATCTCGCCCGGGCTGCCGTCGACCTGGATCGGGATGACCCAGTTGTCGTAGATGACCGTGCGCTGGCTCTTGTCCTTGAGCTGTGGCGGGTCACCGGCGCCCATCCAGTGCATGCGGTGGTCGTGCCACTCGTAGCGCCCGCTCTTGGAGACCTCCTCCCAGGCCGGCTCGGCCGGGAGGTCCTTGGGCACGTCGGTCTCGCCCAGCCGGTCCTCGTTGAGGTAGTAGGCCTCGGAGTTGGTGTTCACGAGGACCGTGCCGTCGGCCTTCATGTCGACGTACGGCTGCTGGTTGTAGTCGAGGACCATGACGTCCTTGCCGCTGGTGTTGCGCAGCAGCACGGCGTCGTCGAAGTTGAGGATCTCGGCCGTCAGCCCCTCGGTCTCGGGGCTGATCGCCTTCACGACCGAGCGGTAGTTGGGGTTGCCCTGGTGGGCGAGCGCGACGGGCGCGGCGAGCAGCAGCGCGGCCGCCGCCACGGTGCAGGCGAGGGTCCGCACTGGGACCTCCTTGACGTAGTTCGTGGGGACGGGGTCAGCTGAGGTGCGGCGCGAGCGCCGGCGGCCCGCGGAGCAGGCGCGTGCTGCGCTCCAGCAGCGACCCGAGCGGGCGCTCGCGCACGGGCGTCCACGACCGCGCGGCCGGCCGCAGCCGGACCGCGGTCGCGCGCCGGGCGAGGATCGCCTGCTCGCCGATGAAGCGGCCGCTGAGCAGCAGGCCGATCAGCAGCAGGAACGGCCCCGCGAAGAACACCAGCTCCTGGATCCCCGTCAGGCCCTGCACGCCCGCGAGCGCCAGCGCGGCGAAGCCGAGGATGAGCAGCAGTGCACGGGGCGTGCGCATGACCATCACAAGAGTAGTCGCGTATGGTTGCAAGCGTGAAGCTCCGCCTGTCCCTCGCCGTCGTGCTCACCGCGTTCGCCGCCGGCTGCGGCGGCGGTGACGACGAGCCCGAAGCCACGCCGCCCGCGTCGTCCGGCGGTGGGAACGCCCAGCAGCTGTTCACCGACAACTGCGCCAGCTGCCACACGCTTGCCGCGGCGGGCGCCAACGGCAAGGTCGGCCCCGACCTCGACCAGCTGCGCCCGAGCGCCGACCTCGTCGAGACGCAGACCACCAACGGCGGCGGCGGGATGCCCCCGTTCAAGGGCACCCTGACGCCCGAGCAGATCAAGGAGATCGCGACGTACGTCTCCGAGAACGCGGGGAGTTCGTAGACGAACCCCCCGCGGGGGCCGCGAGGCGCGCCTAGCTGCGCGCGTGCGGGCGACCGCCGCGCGAGCGGCGGCGCCGGTTGCGCGCCGTGCCCTCGGTGGCGTGCGGCCGCGCGGAGCTCGCGAAGCCCGCGACCTCGAACTCGCGGTGCAGCTTCAGCGCGGCGGCGATCCGGCCGACGTCGTGCGCCTGCTCGGCCTCGACGAACGTGATGCCCACGCCCGTCCGGCCGGCGCGGCCCGTGCGGCCGACGCGGTGCACGTAGCTCTCGCGGTCGTCCGGGGCGTCGAAGTTGATCACGTGCGAGATGCCGGAGACGTCGATGCCGCGGGCGGCGACGTCGGTGGCCACGAGCGTGTCGATCTCGCCCGACCCGAACGAGGCGAGCGCGCGCTCGCGCTGGTTCTGGGACTTGTTGCCGTGCATCGCGACCGCGCGCACGCCGCGGCCGCCGAGGCGCTTGACGAGCCGGTCGGCGCCGCGCTTGGTGCGCACGAAGACGATCGCGCGGTCGCAGCCGCGCAGCTCCTCGACCAGCGCGTCCAGGCGCGTGTCGCGCGAGACGGCGCGGAAGCGGTGCTCGATGTCGGCGCGCGTCTCGGGCGCGGGCCGGTGCTCGTGCATCACGGCGTCGGTCGTGTAGGAGGCGGCGACGCGGCCGGCCTCGCCGTCGAGCGTGGCCGAGAAGAAGAGCGTCTGGCGGTCGGACGGGCACTGCGCGACGATCCGGTCGACCGCGGGGCGGAAGCCCATGTCGAGCATGCGGTCGGCCTCGTCGAGCACGAGCACCTCGACCTCGGACAGCGACAGCGCGCGGCGGCCGAGCAGGTCCTCGAGGCGGCCGGGCGTGGCCACGACGATGTGCGCGGCGCGCGCGTTCTTGATCTGCTTCTCGAACCCGACGCCGCCGTAGACGGAGGCGACGCGCAGGCCGCGGGCGGCGGCCAGCGGCGCGGTCTCCTCGACGATCTGCGAGACGAGCTCGCGCGTCGGCGCCAGCACGAGCGCGGAGGGCCGGCGCCACGCGGGGTCGAGGATGTCGGCGATCGGCGCCGCGAACGCGATCGTCTTGCCCGAGCCCGTCGGGCTCTTGGCGAGGACGTCCGCGCCGTCCAGGACGTCCTCGATCACGAGCGACTGGATGGCGAAGGGGGAGGTGATGCCGCGATCGGCGAGCGCGCGCACGACGGGCTGCGACACGCCGAGTTCGGCGAAAGACTTGGTCAAGAGACTCCTTGCAAAAGAAAGCGGGAGACCGCGGTTAGGAGCAAGGCGGCCTCGCGGGCGTGGAAACCCGTAGTCCCTACGCTAGCAGCGTGGCCAATCGCAGGGCACAGCGAGCCCTCCAGATGGGGGAGGACGTGGCGGGCCGCGTCGGCCGCGCCTACCGCAGCGTCAAGCGCAAGCGCAGCAAGTCCCCCGAGCCCGAGGCTCCGCCCAAGAACGACGCCGAGCTCTTCGACCGCGACCGCCGCCGCGAGCTCGAGCAGCTCGGCCACGCCAACATCCTCGTGATCGGCCAGACCGGCGTCGGCAAGTCGACGCTGATCAACGCGATCTTCCGCAAGCCGCTCGCCGCCGCGGGCATCGGCCGGCCCGTCACCAAGGTCGTCCAGCGCTTCGAGGACCCCGACGTCCCCGTGACGCTCTACGACACCAAGGGCGTCGAGCTCGGCGACTCCAAGCGCCGCGTGATCCGCGACTACAAACGGCTGATCGCCGACAAGCGCAAGGGCCGCGCCGAGGACCACATCCACATCGCCTGGTACTGCATGGACGCCGGCCAGACCCGCGTCGAGGACTACGACCTGGAGATCATGCGCGAGCTCGCGCACGAGGTCCCGGTGATCCTGGTGTTCACGCAGACGATCGACGACGAGCGCGCCGACGGCCTCGAGCGCGCCGTCCAGGACGTGCCGCTGATGGGCTGCATGCGCACGCTCGCGCAGCCGCGCACGATCGGCACGCAGACACTGCCGCAGCGCGGGCTGGAGGAGCTCGTGCGGCGCACCAACGACATCCTCCCCGAGGCGGTGAGGCGGGCGTTCGTGAACGCCCAGGGGGTAGTCCTCGACCTCAAGGTCGACCAGTCCCGCGCCGTCGTCGTCGCCGCCTCCGCGGCCGCCGCGGGCGCGGCCGCGGCGCCCATCCCGATGTCCGACGCGGCGCTGCTGCGCCCGATCCAGCTCGGGATGCTGGCCTCGATCACCGCGGTCTTCGGGATCGACATCAAGGCCGACAAGGTCCTGAGCCTGGCCAAGGGCCTGGTCGGCCAGGGCGGGATGGAGCAGGCCGGCAAGCGGCTCGTGAAGGAGCTCGCCAAGCACGTGCCGGGCGGCAACGTCGTCAACGCCGCCGTCGCGGGCACGCTGACGGGCGCGCTCGGCGAGGCCTACATCCGGCTCTGCGCCGAGACGCTCCGCCGCCAGGCGGACGGGCGGCCGCTGCCCGACGCCGAGTTCCTGCTCGACGCCTACCGCGGCCTGCTCGCTAAGCGGGCTTCACCGCCCGGACCTGATAGACCGACATGAAGCCGCTCTCGAAGCCCTGGCGCGAGACGCGCAGGTAGATCCGCCACACGCGCACGCGCTCGTCGCCGGCGATCTGGCGCGCGCGCTCGATGTTGGACTCGAAGCGCTTCTGCCACTCCAGCAGCGTCCGCGCGTAGTCGTCCGGGAAGTCCTCCACGTGGCGCGTGTGGAAGCCGGCGCGCTCGAGCGCGAGCTGGATCCGAGACAGGTGCAGCGGCGCCGCGTCCGGGAACACGTAGCGCTCCGAGAACGGGCCCGCCTCCGGGTCGCCGACGCGCAGGCGCGCGATCCCGTGGTTGAGCAGCCGCCCGCCCGGCTTGAGCAGCGCGTGCAGGTTCGCCGCGTAGCGGTCGATGTTCACCGACCCCACGTGCTCGACCATGCCGATCGAGGCGATCGCGTCGAACGTCTCACCCCGGATCTCGCGGTAGTCCATGACGCGGATGTCGACGCGGTCGGCGACACCCGCCTCCGCGGCGCGCTCGCGCGCCAGCGCGGCCTGCGGCTCGCTGAGCGTGATCCCGGTGACGTGCGCGCCGTGCTCGCGGGCGGCGTGGAGCGCGAACGACCCCCAGCCGCAGCCCACGTCGAGCACCCGGTCGCCCGGCTGCAGCGCGAGCTTGGTGCAGACCAGTTCGAGCTTGGTGCGCTGGGCCTCCTCGAGCGTCTGGGCGCCGCGCGAGAAGATCCCGCACGAGTACGTCATCGACTCGTCCAGGAACAGCGAGAAGTACTCGTTGGAGAGGTTGTAGTGGTGCGTGACCGCGCGCTTGTCGCGCATCAGCGAATGGCGGCGCCCCTTCGGGCGCAGCTCCATCGCCGGCACCTTCGGCACGCGCCGCAGCGCGCCCGCCTTGACCGCGGCCACGCCGATGCGCGCCTTCATGCGGTTGTCGATCGGCGGTGGCGACCAGTCCGCGATCACCTCGAGCGCGCGGTCGATGTCGTCGACCTCGATCTTGCCGCTGACGTACGCGCGGCCGACGCCGAGCTGGCCGGGGGCGCGCAGCACGTGGCCGAGCGCCTCGGGCGAAGTGATGCGGAAGGTCGGCCCCCCACCGTTGGTGGCGTCCAGCCGCGTGCCGTCCCAGAGCTCGATCGAGAACGGCCGGTCCGGCAGGGCCTCCGCCAGTGCTGCGCGCAGGTCCTCGGTCACGTCGCGAGCTTCGCCGCCTGGCGTTCCGGAGGTATCCGCACGACGTCCCACGCCAGCCCCACCTTCTCCAGGCCCCAGATGACCCACGCGGAGGGGTCGAACTGCCAGCGCCGGAGCCCGTGGCGGGCGGAGGTCGGGAACGCGTGGTGGCTGTTGTGCCACGCCTCACCGAAGGTGAAGAACGACAGCCACCAGAGGTTGCGCGACTCGTCCGTGGTCTTGAACTCGCGCTTGCCGAAGAAGTGGCAGAGCGAGTTGATGCTGTAGGTCGCATGGTGCAGCACCAGCATGCGCACGGCGCCGCCCCACAGCAGCCCGGTCAGCGCGTGGCTGATCGTGCCGCCGATCAGCCAGCCGAGCATGAACGGCGCGGCCAGGCCGGCGAGCACCCACACCAGGAACGTGCGGTTGATGAAGCTCACGACCGGGTCGGCGAGCAGGTCCGGCGCGTAGCGGGTCTTCAGCCCGCGCTGGGTGTGGATGAACAGCCACCCGACGTGCGCGTGCCAGAGCCCGCGCAGCGCGCCCTTGAGGCCGTGGCCGTGGTCGACGTGCGGCGAGTGCGGGTCGCCCGGTTTGTCCGAGAACGCGTGGTGCTTGCGGTGGTCGGCGACCCAGGAGATCACCGGGCCCTCGATCGCCGCCGAGCCGAGCGCGGCGAGGATCGCGCGCACGGCCTTGGTCGTCTTGAACGCCCGGTGCGTGAACAGGCGGTGGAACCCGACCGTGATCCCCAGACCGGTGCTGATGTACATGATCGCGAACACGATCAGGTCGCTCCAGCCGAGCAGCTCGGCCCACACCTGCCAGGCGACGACGCCCAGCGCGAGGATCGGGACGACGGTGACGGTCCCGGTCAGGAATCGGTCGAGTTTTTCGTTGGCGACGGGTTGGACATCGTCGCGCTCAGTCGCGGTTGCGGCCATCGGGCGGGAGTCTGGCATGTCGGTGCCCCTTCACGACGCGTGCTGACCATTGGTTCTCATTTGACGTGATTGCCCCCGGGGACCGGGTAGGCGTATCAAGACGTGCGGCCGGACGCCGCACCCCGGGCGCCGCGCTCACGTTCCCCTCTCCGTGAGCGTGGCGCTGTCGCTTTCTTCTTCTTGGGCTTGGCCGGCTGCGTGACCCGGATCGAGCGCGTCGCGACGCCGAGCGGCCCGCTCGGGCCCTGGGCCTCGATCCGCAGCCGGTAGCGCCCGCGCCCGGGCGGCTTCCAGCTGACCGAGTGCCGGCCGCGGGCGAGGTCGAGGTCGCGCGAGAGGCTCATCCCCCGCGAGCCCCAGACGCGGACCTTGACCTTGGAGATCTTCGAGATCGTGAAGCGGATCGTCTGCGTGCGGTCCCAGCGGACCTTGCGCAGCGGCGGGATGCCGATCCGGGTCGGCTCGCGCTCGTAGCGCTTGAAGCGCTTGCCGGCGCTGCAGTAGCTGCGCTTGCGGACGCGGTCGCAGAGGTTGCCGAGGAAGCCCGCGATCAGCGAGTGGTAGTTGAGCGTCGCCTCCGCGCCGCGCTCGGAGTACAGCGACCAGGCGCCCGTGTCGAAGTCGGCGATCTGACGGCGAGCCGCGCGCTCGCCGCGCTCGAACAGCCGCTCCGCCCGCTTGGAGTGCAGCAGGGCGGCGGCGTCACGCAGGCCGATCACGGCCTGCAGCCCGCCGTTGAAGACGCGGTGCGTGGGCGCGAACGAGTACAGGACGTAGTGGCGGCCGCCGGGCGCCTTCACGGAGACGCCGGACGGCGGCGCCTGCTCGAACGCGCCGAGCGCGCGCAGCGCGTCGCGGCGCCAGCGCGGCTTGCCGAGCGCGCGGTAGCCGCGCGCGAGCGCCTGGACCGCGGTCGCCTGGGCCATCCCGCTCACCCACGGCGGCGTACCCGACCCGTAGGCGAAGTAGTACTCCCATGCGAGGTAGCCCGAGCGGCGCGCGCCGAGCGCGGACAGGCGGTCGAGGCTCTTGGCCAGCTTGGCCGAGCGGCAGCGGTCCTTGCGCGTCTTGCTGCGCAGCGCGTCCAGGCAGGCGCCCGCGACGGCGTTCGCGCGGCCCCAGCTGGCCAGCGGCTGCAGCTGCAGCCCGCGGCCCGGGTAGTACTGGAAGATCGCGGGGTCGCGGTTCGGGTCCGTCCGGTAGCCGGACGCCGGGATCGGCTCGTTGGCCCAGAAGCGCGTGTTCGTGCGCAGGATCAGGAACGTCGGCCGGATCCGGTCGCTCGTCAGCGCGCGTGAGGCCGCGAGCGTGCGGATCGAGGAGATGACGTAGTCCAGCTCCGCGCGGCGGACGCCGCTCAGCTTGGCCAGCGTCGCGTTCGCGCGGTCCCAGTCCCGGCGCAGGCTCTTCTCGAGCGCGGGCGTGATCCGGCCGGTCAGCCGCGCCACCTTGAGCGCGGCTTCGACCGTCCGCGAGCGCCGCGTGCGTTTGATCTCGGCGCGCAGCCGCGCGGCGGCCTCCTCCTGGGCGGCGATCCGGGCCTCGTACGCGCCGGCCTTGGGCGGCAGCCGGTCGAGCATCAGCCCGGGCCGGCCGGTCGGCTCCGGCGGTCGCTCGGCGGCCTCCGAGCAGCCCGCCAGCGCGACGATCAGGACAACAACAGCGATGAGGCGGGGCATCCTGCCCGGGTGATCGGCGTCCGGCACGGCACGTTCAGTCTGCCCGCTCGCGGCGTCGGGAAGCTAACCGCAGGACGAGGGTACGCTTCGGCCACTCGAGGAGAGAAGGAGCCGCGATGCAGGGTTTGATGCAGTCCTATCCGCTGTCGCTGACGCACGTGTTCCGCCGCGCCGAGCGGCTCTTCGCGGACAAGGGGATCGTGACCGTGACCGCGCGCGGGCGCGAGCGGCGCAGCTACGGCGAGTGGGCGGAACGCACCCGGCGGCTCGCCGGCGCGCTGGACGCGCTCGGCATCTCCGAGGACGGCCGCGTCGGCACGTTCGCCTGGAACACGGGCCGTCACCTCGAGCTGTACTTCGCCGCGCCGTGCTCCGGCCGCGTGCTGCACACGCTGAACATCCGGCTGTTCGCGGACGACATCGTCTACATCGCCGGGCACGCCGAGGACGAGGTGGTCTTCGTCGACCGCTCGCTGCTGAAGTTGTTCTGGCCGCTGCGCGAGCGGCTGGAGACGGTCAAGCACGTCGTCGTGATGGACGACGGCGCCGACGACGAGATTCCCGACGGGGCGCTGGACTACGAGGCGCTGCTCGCCGACGCCTCGCCGATCGAGTTCCCGGAGCTCGACGACGAGAACCGGGCCGCGGCGATGTGTTACACGAGCGGGACGACCGGCCACCCGAAGGGCGTCGTCTACTCGCACCGCTCGACCGTCCTGCACTCCATGGGCGCGCTGGTCGCCGACTCGGCGGCGGTCTCCGAGCGCGACGTCGTGATGCCGGTCGTGCCGATGTTCCACGCCAACGCGTGGGGGCTCTGCCAGGCGGCGGTGATGGCGGGCGCGTCGCTGGCGCTGCCCGGGCCGGCGATGCAGCCCAAGGCCCTGGCGGAGCTGATGGAGTCCGAGCGGGTCACGCTCGCCGCCGGGGTCCCGACGATCTGGATGGGCGTCCTGGGAGAGCTCGAGGGGCGCGACCTCTCGGCGCTGCGCGACATCGTCTGCGGCGGCTCGGCCGTGCCCAAGTCGCTCTCGGAGTCCTACCGGGAGAAGATCGGGCTGCCGATCCTGCAGGCCTGGGGGATGACCGAGACCTCGCCCGTGGCCTCGACGGGGCGGATCAAGTCGACCCTGCTCGACCGCTCCGAAGAAGAGCTCGCCGACCTGCGCGCCGCCCAGGGCCTGCCGATCCCGCTGGTGGACCTGCGGATCGTCGAGCCGGGGACCGAGGACGAGCTGCCCTGGGACGGCCAGGCGCGCGGCGAGCTGCAGGCGCGCGGGCCCTGGATCGCGGCCGGCTACTACAACGACCCGCGCTCGGGCGAGTCGTTCACCTCCGACGGCTGGCTGAAGACCGGCGACGTGGCCACGATCTCGCCCGACGGCTACGTGCGCTTGGTGGACCGCACGAAGGACCTGGTCAAGTCCGGCGGCGAGTGGATCTCCTCCGTCGAGCTCGAGAACGCGATCATGGCCCACCCGAACGTCGCCGAGGCCGCCGTGATCGGGATCCCGGACGAGAAGTGGAGCGAGCGCCCGCTGGCCTGCGTCGTGCCCGCCGGCGAGATCACGCTCGAGGAGCTGCAGGAGTTCCTGGCGTCGCGCGTGCCGAAGTGGTGGATCCCGAACGACATGGAGATCATCGACGAGGTTCCGAAGACCTCGGTGGGCAAGTTCTCCAAGAAGACCTTGCGCGAGCGCTTCGCGCAGCGCACGGCGACGGCCTGAGGCGCGTCACCCTCGGGCGCTTCGGCGGTATTTTCGACGGCGGCATGTTGAAGGGATTCGGAGTGGTCGCCGCGGGCTGCGCGGTGATGCTGGCTGCCACGGCTCCGGCGCTCGCCGCGGAGCCGACGCCGGACGGACCGGCGACGCTGATGAACCGTTGGACCGGCGCCTCGACGTTGGAAGGCCGTCCCCCGGCGGTGCTCGTCGGCGTCGGGGTCGTCGTCGGCGAGGGCTCGCGGGCGGGGACGATCCGCGTGCGCGCGAGCAACGGCGACGCGAGCGGCGTCACGGATCCCGTCGAACTGCCGGCCGCGCCCGGGGAGTACACGCTCCCGGCGCCGCAGATCCCGTGGGACGATCGCACGGGGTCGCTCGGGATCGACCAGACGACCGGCGGTCACGCCCTGATCGGCCGGGCGCCGTGCAGGCCCGAGCTCGGGAAGTGGGCCGACCCGTGCGAGATCCAACGCGTCGAGGTCTTCGCGCCGGGCGACCTTGCGAAGCCGACCGACGCGATCAAGGGCGGCAGGCTCGCGCTGACGGGGCTCTCCGAGCCCGACCTCGACCGGGACCTGGCCGGCGACAAGACCCAGGACCGGACCGACCTGCGCGCCAGCGCGACCACCACCCGCGGTGCGGACGGCCGCCTGCGGACCGCGGTGACGGTCACCAACGCCGGCCCCCGCACCGCCGACCTGCCCGCGCTGCTGACCACCCGGTCGTTCTCGCGCGAGACCGACCCGGACTGGGAGGCCGGCTGCAAGAACGCGGCGTGGCCCGTCGTCTACGACGTCCCTGCGTGTCTGTTCGACGCACTTCCCGTCGGCGCCTCGCGCACGCTGGTCTACATCTCCGACGGCCCCGGCAGGATCACCGTCCGGGCCGAGGGCCCGGACCTCGCCCCGGCCGACAACGTGGTGCCGATCCGGGCCCCGCGGCTCGAGCCGACCGTGCAGTTCGCGGGCAAGCAGTCGCTGCGCCGCGGCATCAAGGTCCGCGTGATGGGTGAGGGCCGCGCGCGCGTCACCGCGGCGTTGAAGGTGCGCAAGCGCACCGTCCGGATCGCGCGCGCCGTGACGCTCCGCCGCGGCATGGAGCGGACGGTCACCCTGCGCGCTCGCGGCGCGAAGCTGCGGACCTTGAAGCGGGCCGCAGCGCGCGGGCCGCTGCGCGCGACGGTGACGGTGCGCGCGCCGGGCGCGGCGGCCGCGACCGCCGCGACCACGGTCAGGCGCTGAGTTCTTCGTCCTCGGGGCGCGGCGGGCGGTAGGGCTCGC
>Ga0182742_1001118_pt1 | contig 36126 bp, 30 predicted proteins | sample eDN5th37CBELigMG_FD_128880 | JGI IMG/M metagenome (GOLD analysis project Ga0182742, IMG submission 128880) | Enriched Miracle-Growth compost microbial communities from Emeryville, California, USA - eDNA 5th pass 37_C BE-Lig MG (version 2)... ... | reverse complement strand
GTGGACGGCGTCGACCTCGATGTCGCAAGCGGCCAGACGGTCCTGCTCATCGGAGCCAACGGGGCAGGCAAGTCCAGCCTGATCAACGCCGTCATCGGACTCGTCAGGGCGCGTGGCCAGATCAGGTTTGATGGACGCGATATCAGCAACCTGTCGAGCGAAGCCCGCGCGCGGCTGGGCATCGGCTATTCGCCCGAAGGCAGGCGCGTTTTCCCCACGATGTCCGTGCGCGACAATGTGTTGGCGGGCTGCGTGCGCCTTCCGGCACGCGAGCAGGGCAAGCGATGGGACAACATGGTGGAAGCTTTCCCATTCCTTGGAGAGCGCCAGTCCCAGCCTGCAGGCCAGCTCTCGGGTGGGCAGCAGCAACTCGTCGCGATCGCCAGGGCCATGGGGGGCGCGCCGAGGCTTCTTCTGCTGGACGAGCCGTTCCTCGGATTGGCGCCGGTGTGGATCCAGCAGATTTCCGCGGCTGTCAGAAAGATGCAGGACGAAGGCATCGCCGTTCTGATGACGGAACAGATGGCGCGTCCCGCACTCAAGATCGCCCACTACGGACACGTCATGCGCGGCGGCCAGATACGCAGATCAGGCTCCACCGCGGAGATAAAGGGTGCGGCCCTCGCCGAGGAATACCTCTGATCCAGCGGGTCGACACCAATCCAAAGGAGAAATGAATTGATGACTTCCGCACCGCTTCGCGGTCTCACGATTCTTGAGCTGGGTCACAGTGTGGCTGCCCCCTATGCCGGCCTCATCCTTGCCGAGTTGGGGGCGCGGGTGATCAAGGTCGAGAATCCTGCAACGGGCGACTACGCTCGTGGCTGGGGGCCGCCCTTCTACAAGGAGGACGCCACAGCCTTCCATGCGCTCAATAGGGGCAAGGAGAGCATCACTCTCGATTTCGCGGATCCCGCCGATGCGGCGATATTGAAGCGGCTCATCGGTGATTCCGATGCGGTGATCCAGAACCTGAGACCCGGTCTGCTGGAAAAGTTCGGCATCGATGTCGAACAGATACGGCAGGAGAAGCCGGATCTGATCTGGTGCGATATCGGGGCCTTTGGCAAGGACGGGCCTCTTTCGCGCAAGCCGGGCTACGATCCGCTCGCACAAGCCTCTTCCGGCATCATGTCGGTGACCGGTGAGGAAAACCGCCCGCCTGTCCGTGTTGGTGTATCCATCGTCGACATGGGCTCCGGCATGTGGACGGTGATCGGTCTGCTTGCTGCGCTCTACGAACGTCAGCGCACCGGCAATGGGGCGCGCGTCGCCACCTCCCTCTTCGAGACCGGTCTTGCCTGGATGACCATCCCGCTGGCTGCTCACGCAGTATCCGGCGAGGTCCGCAAGCCGCATGGCTCCGGGCTGGCCGAGATCGTTCCCTATCAGGCCTTCGAGGCGAAGGACGGTTGGGTGATGATCGCTGCCGGCAATGACAAGCTCTTCGGCAAGATTTGTGAGGCGCTGCCGGGCTTGAAGCAGCTCGGAAAGGATCCGCGCTTCGCCCGCAACCGGGACAGGGTCGAAAGGCGCGGCGAGCTTCTGCCGCAGATCGAGGCCGCCGTGAAGAAGATGACGGTGGCCGAGGTCGGGGAAGCTTTGGACGCGGTCCAGGTGCCCAACTGCCCGCTTCTGCAAATCGATCAGGTCTGGAGGCATCCGCAGACGGAGGCGGTCGGCATACTGGTCAAGAGTGACGACCAGAAATGGGTGGGACTGCCCTTCACGCTCGATGATGAGCGCCCGACGTCTGGTGGTACGTCTCCCGCGCTTGGAGCCAGCAACGAGGCCTTGAGGCAGCAATACCAATGACTTCGAACTATGAAACGTTCGTGCTCGAGCGCGTTGACCAGCACGTACTGCTGATCCGTCTGAACCGGCCGCACGCCGCAAACGCGATGAATACGCGCATGGGCGAGGAACTGATGGACCTCTTCGAGGGGTTCCAGCTCGACACCGGCGGCCTGCGTGCGCTGGTCATCACGGGAACGGGCGAAAAGGCCTTCTGCGCCGGCGGAGATCTCAAGGAGCGCAACGGCATGACCGACGAACAGTGGCTGCGACAGCACGCCATGTTCGAACGGATGTTGCGTGCGATCGTCGCCTGTCCGATCCCCCTGATCGGCGCCATCAACGGTGCCGCCTATGGCGGAGGATGCGAGCTTACTGCGGCGCTCGACTTCGCCTACGCGTCGGAAAATGCGCGTTTCGCGCTGACGGAGGTCACGCTCGGCATCATGCCCGGCGCCGGCGGGACCCAGAACCTGCCGCGGGCGGTGGGCGAGCGGCGCGCCAAGGAGATCATCCTGACAGGGCTTCCGTTCACGGCGCAGGAAGCCTTCGAGTGGGGGCTCATCAATCGCGTCCTCCCTCAGGCCGAGCTGCTGGATGCGACGCTGGCGACCGCGCGCCGCATTGCCGGCAACGCGCCGATCTCGGTGCGCCAGGCCAAGCTGTCGATCCATCGCGGCCTGCAGATGTCCCTGGCCGATGGGCTGGCATTCGAGATCGAATGCTACAACCGAATGGTCCCGACCGCAGACCGCCTCGAGGGCGTGCGCGCCTTCAACGAAAAGCGCAAGCCCGTTTTCCGGGGGGTGTGACATGGCGGAGCAGGTTATCCTGCGCGAGGTCGGGCTGCGCGATGGCATCCAGATGGCCAAGCGCTTCCTGGAAACCGAGCGCAAACGCGAATGGGCGCTGCGGCTTAAGGATGCCGGCATTCGCGAAATCGAACTCACTTCCTTCGTCCCTCCGAAGGTGGTGCCGCAATTTGCCGACGCAGACGAGCTGGCGAAGTGCATTCCGCTCCTGTCGGGCGTGGTGCCTTCGGCGCTCGTGCCCAACCTCAAGGGGGCCGAACGGGCGCTGGCGGCGGGCTTCAGGCACATGAACTACGTGCTTTCCATTTCCGATGCGCACAGCCAGTCCAATGTGCGCCGGTCGACCGATGAGGCGATCGCGGAATTCGACCGGATAGCGGCGCTGAAGGAGACGGAGGCTGGCCGCTCGATGGTGCTGGGCGTGGGCCTGGCCACCGCCTTTGGCTGTACGCTGCAGGGGTATGTCGATCCTGAACGGGTCTGGCAGGTCGCCCGCCATGTCGTCAAAGGCGGCGCCGACGAGCTGATCGTCGCCGACACCGTCGGTTACGGCAATCCGGCGCAGGTAAAGATGCTGCTGCCGCCGATCATCGAGATCGCAGCGGGGCACCGCGTCATCTGCCACTTCCATGACACGCGTGGCCTGGGACTCGCGAATGTCGCGGCGGCCTTGGAGACCGGCGTGAGGGTGTTCGACAGCTCGCTCGCAGGGCTCGGCGGATGCCCCTTTGCGCCGGGCGCCACCGGCAACATCAACACCGAGGACACCGCCTTCATGCTGGAAAGCATGGGCTACCGCACCGGCATTTCGATCGAGGCGCTCCTTGAATTGCGCCGCGACGTGGAGAGCTGGCTCGGCGACGAACGCTACAGCGGCGCCATTGCGCGCGCCGGCCTTCCCAAGACCTATCAAGCCGTACAGTGAGAGACCGGATATGGGTGGAGAGCACATCGCACTCGAACTCGGAGAAGACTATCCCGAGCTGCGCGAGTCGGTTCGCAAGATATGCGAGAAATACCCGCTTGAGTATTGGGCGAAGCTGGAAGAGGAATCCGGTTATCCGTCGGACTTCGTGAACGAACTCACTGAGGGCGGCTTCCTCGCGGTCCTGATTCCGGAGGAATATGGCGGTTCGGGCCTGCCCCTGCGCGCGGCCGCCGTCATCCTGGAAGAGATCAACGCCTGCGGGTGCCAATCGAGCCCGGCCCATGCGCAGATGTACATCATGGGCACTCTTCTGCGGCACGGCAGCGGGGAGCAGAAGCGGACCTACCTGCCACAGATCGCCAACGGGTCGCTGCGGCTACAGGCCTTCGGGGTTACCGAGCCGACGACCGGGTCCGACACAACGCAGCTCAAGACGCGCGCCGTGCGCGACGGCGATCACTACGTGATCAATGGGCAGAAGGTCTTTACGTCGCGAGCGCTGTACTCCGATCTCCTTCTCCTCCTCGCACGCACGACGCCGCTGGATCAGGTCACAAAGAAGACGGACGGCATCTCCGTCTTCCTCGTCGATTTGCGCGAAGCCCGAGGTAACGGGCTAGAGATCCGGCCGCTCAAGGCGCTGATGAACCACAACACGACGGAGATCTTCATCGACAACCTGAAGGTACCGGCCTCGGCGCTTGTCGGCGAGGAAGGCAAGGGCTTCCGCTACATTCTCGACGGGATGAACGCCGAGCGCATTCTCGTTGCGTCGGAATGCGTCGGCGACGGTCGCTACATGATCCGTCGCGCGGTGCAGTACGCGAACGAGCGCATCGTGTTCAAGCGCCCGATCGGTGCCAATCAGGGGGTGCAGTTCCCAATTGCCCGCGCCTTTGCCGAGCTGGAGGCGGCGGATCTGATGTGCCGGAAGGCGGCGGCGCTGTTCGACAGCCATCAACCCTGTGGCGGCGAGGCCAACATGGCCAAGCTGCTTGCGTCGGAGGCGACTTGGAAGGCAGCCGATACCGCCATGCAGACCTTTGGCGGCTTCGGCTATGCGAAGGAATACGGCATCGAGCGGAAATGGCGCGAATGCCGGATCTACCAGACCGCGCCGATCTCCACGAACCTGATCCTCGCCTATATCGGCCAGCACATGCTGGGCCTTCCCCGCTCCTATTGAGACCGGACATGGACGCGATTACCCGAAAGGCCGCGAAGTTCGTTGCACAGGCCGACGCGACGTCGGCGCCCGCGGAGGCGCGTCAGGCAGCCCGCATCGGCATCGTCGACTGCGTGGGCGTCATGCTGGCAGGCGCCCGGGAGCCGGCAGTGGAACTGGTCGCCAAGATCGCCACGCCGGTGTCAGGCAGCAACGAGGCGCCGCGCGCGGTTGACGGCAAGTCCTATGGCGCGGCGGATGCCGCTCTCATCAATGGTGTGGCGGCGCATGTGCTGGACTATGACGATGTCGCGCTTGCCGGTCATCCCAGCACCGTTCTGGTCCCCGCCATCCTTTCCGAGGGGCATCATGTACGGGCGTCCGGCAAGGACGCGATCGACGCCTATCTGGTCGGCTACGAGTTGTGGGCTCATTTGAGCAACCTCGAGCCCGGCCATCTCCACGATCGCGGTTTCCACCCCACCGCGGTGATGGGGACGCTGGCCGCCGGGGCCGCAGCCGCACGTCTCAACCGGCTTTCGGTGGAGGAAACCGTGAACGCGCTGGCGATCGCGGCCTCGTTCGCATCCGGACTGGTCGCTAATTTCGGTTCGATGACGAAGTCGCTCCATGCCGGTCGCGCTGCTCAGGCGGGTATCCAGGCTGTCCGGCTTGCAAAGGAGGGCTATACGGGAAGTTCCGACGCCGTGGAGCACCGTGTCGGCTTCCTGAACGCCTTCTCGCCGTCGGGTTCGCCCAATCTTGCTCCAGACGCCTTCCGCATCGGCGAAGAATGGATGGCCGCCCGGTTTGGCGTAAACATCAAGCGGTATCCGACCTGCTACGCCACGCACCGCTCCATTGACGCGATGCTCGACCTTGCGCAGCAGCACGATCTCAGCGCCGAGGGAATCGAGAAGATCAACGTGCAGACCGGCATCACGCAGCGAACGATGCTGCGCAACTCCCGGCCCAAGACGGGCCTGGAAGCGAAATTCTCGATGGAATTCGCCATGGCCAGCGCGGTAATCGCCCGCAAGGTGGGGCTGAGCGAGCTTACCGACGGGTTCGTGTGCCGTCCCGACGTCCAGTCCATGCTGGAGCGTGTCGAAGTCTCGGTCAGTGATGACAAGGCAGGCGCCGACCTTCCGTTCGCGCCTTTCGATCTGGTGTCGGTGACGTTGAAGGACGGCGTCACGCACCGTCATGACCCGGTGGAACACGCCAAGGGGAGCTGGCAACTACAGCTCGGGCGGGACGAGTTGAAGGACAAGTTCAAGGAGTGCGCACAGCTTCGTGTGTCGGAGGAAGAGGCGGACCGACTCTTCGAACGGCTCTACCGGATCGAAGAGGTCGGTGACCTCCGTGAACTCGCTATATTCTAACCGGCAATTGCTGGAGATTGCGGAGCCCATGCATGGCTAGCCTGCCAACAAAACAGATCCCCGGCGTCTATCACCGCCGCTTCGGTGACATCCTCGTCACCGCGCTGTCCGATGGCTACGTCGAAATGGGCTACGACATCTTCCGCGAGTTCTCGCGGGAGGCCGTCGATGAGATGATGGCGCGCGATCATCGGGTTTCGCCGCCGCGCATTTCCATCAACTGCTTCCTGCTGCGCGGTCCGGCGGGCACAGTGCTGATCGATTGCGGCTCACAGGAGAAGTTCGGCCCGACGGCCGGAAAGCTCTTCGAGAACCTTGCGGCCGCCGGCGTCGATCCGGGCGAGGTCGAGCATGTCCTGCTTACGCACTGCCATCCGGATCACTCCTGCGGGCTGACCGATACCCGGACCGGCGAGCGACTGTTTCCCAACGCCACCGTGGTGGCGAACCGAAAGGAGATCGAACACTGGTTCTCCGACGAGCAGATGGCCGCAGCGGACGAGCGCAAACGGGTGCGCTATTTCGGCTGGGCGCGCGAGCAGGTCGGACCGTATCGCGATGGCAGGCTCAAGCTGGCCTATGACGGCATGGAGGTGCTGCCCGGCATCACCCTGGTTGAATGCGCCGGCCATACGCCCGGCCACAGCACGTGGCTTGTCTGCTCGAAAGGCAAACAGATGATCGTGTGGGGCGACCTGGCGCATGTGCCCGAGATACAGGTGGCGAAGCCCGAGATCTCGATGAGCTTCGATCACGACCCGGATCTGGCCGCTCGCAATCGCACGGCCCTGCTGGCGCGGATCTTCAAGGAAGACATGCTCGTCGCCGGCATGCACATTCATTTCCCCGGCTTCGGCTACCTGGTGTGTGAGGGCTCGGGGTATCGCGTCGCCACGGAACAGTGGAACTTCGAGATCTGACGGATTGAGCATGGCCAAGCCGCCGACCATACGAGATGTTGCCATGCTGGCGCAGGTGTCGATCGGCACCGTGTCGCGCGTGATCAACGACGTGGCCGATGTGAAACCCCACATCCGCAAGGCGGTGGAGGACGCCATCAAGACCCTGGGGTACGTCCCCAACGCCGCCGCCAAGTCCATGCGCATGGGACGGACGCGCACGGTCGGATGCATCCTGCGCGAGATCAACATCGCCCAGCTCGGCGGCTTCGTCTCGACGGCGCAGAACGTGCTCAACGAGTCTGGCTACGCGCTGCTGATATCCAATTCCGATGGGCGCGCGCAGCGCGAGATCGAACTGCTGCGCAGCTTCTCCAGCGGACAAGTCGATGGCGTCCTGATGGGGCCGTACACGCCGATCAAGGGCGAGTTCGAAGAGATCCTTCGCAATCTGCCCATCCCGCTGGTGATGATCGACCGGGATCAGCCGGAATGGTGCGACGCGGTCTATGCCGATCACGAAGGCGGCACCTTCGCGGCGACCGGGCACCTGCTCGATCTCGGTCACAGGCGGATCGCCCTGCTGACGGGGCCGACGCGGCTTCATCCCGGTGCGGCGCGCGTGCGGGGGTTCGAGCGCGCACACCGGGTTCGCGGTCTCCAGACTGTCCCCGAACTGGTCATTTCGGAGAGCTTCCTGCGTGACCATGCCTACCGGGCCACGTCCTTCCTGCTCGGCATGTCGAAGCCGCCGACTTCGATCATCGCGGGGGGCATTGACATGCTTTCGGGGGTCCTGCGCGCCATACGAACACGCGGTTTGACGATCCCGCAGGACATTTCCGTCGTTGCTTCCGGACAGAGCGATCTCTGCGACCTGCATCAGCCGCCCATAGGGGTCGTCGGCTGGGACCAGAACGAAGTGGGCGCAACCGCAGCCCGGCTGCTGCTCGACACTATGACCTACGGCAAGAGGGAGGAACCGCGCCGTGTCATCATTCCGACCACCTTCAATCCGCAGGCCTCGTGCATGCCCCCCAAGGGAGTAACGCTCGGCCCCCTGGTCGACTGACGGCCAGCCAGATCCTGACCCAGTCCGCCGCCCTGCAAGGGGCGGACGGAGAACTGTTGCCTGAAAGGCGGCAACGGGCGCTGCCAGAACGGAAGTCGCGAAATGGAGGAATTGATGTCGCCGGACGTGAAGCTCTTCTCGGAGTTCAGCCTTCGCAGCGTGACGCTGAAGAACCGGATCGCCATCTCGCCCATGGGGACCTACTCGGCCGAGAACGGCATGCTGCAGCCGTTCCATCACACGCACTATGCGAGCTTCGCCATGGGCGGGGCAGGACTTGTGATGATCGAGCAGACATCGATCACGCGTCGCGGCCGCGTCACCAATGGCGACCCCGGCCTGTGGGAGGATGGCCAGATTGCCGGAATGCGCGCGCTCGTCAGCCACGTGAAGAGTTACGGCGCGAAAGTCGGCATCCAGCTCAATCACGGTGGCCGCAAGTCCAGCATGCAGCGCGCCTTCCGCGGCAACGGTCCGCTCACCGAGCGAGACCTTGCCATGGGGGAGGAAAGCTGGACACCGCTGGCGCCTTCAGCCCTGCCGCTGGCGGAAGGCTGGCTGACGCCGGAGGCAATCAACGCAGATCAGCTGGACGGCCTGCGCCAGGCCTTTGTCGCCGCCGCGCAGCGGGCGGTGCTTGCGGGCTTCGACCTGATCGAAATCCACATGGCGCACGGCTACCTGTTGCAGAACTTCCTGTCGCCGCTCGCCAACCATCGCGACGACGACTACGGCGGCTCGCTCGAAAACCGCATGCGCTTCCCGCTGGAGGTGGTGCGCGCGGTGCGTGCCGTCATCCCTGGATCGATGCCGCTCTTCGCCAGGATCTCGGTGACGGACTGGATCGAGGGCGGCTGGACCGAGGAGGACAGCCTGGTTCTCGCCCGCGCGCTCGTCGAGGCCGGTGTTGATCTCATCGACTGTTCTTCGGGCGGCAATCTGAGAACCGGGGCCACCAATTCCAACCTCGGTCGTGGTCCGGGCTATCAGGTGCCTTTTGCCGAACGGATCCGCAGGGAGGTTGGCGTCCCGACCGCGGCCGTCGGCATGATCCGGACGCCGCAGTTCGCCGAGCGCATCCTCGCCGAAGGCAAGGCCGACCTGATCTTCATCGGACGCCAGGCCCTCTTCGATCCGTTCTGGGCCCACCACGCTGCCGAATCTCTGGGCGTCAACAAGGGCTTTGTGGACTGGACGCCGCAATATGGCTGGTGGCTCGAGAAATGGGCGAGGGCGCTGGCCGCGAACGGGGAGACGCCCATGGGGCCTGAGGTTTTTCCGCAGTCGCCGACCGCGCAGCACGAAACGGCATCCGCCACAAAGGAAATGGCTCGCGCCTGAAACGCGTGGCCGAAAACGGGGAAAGCCATGCCCATTCGCATCTGGCATCAATCGGTAAACGAGCTGAGCCGCATAGCCGCGTACAAGCAGGGCATCGAACGGCATGCCGGCAAGTTTCTCGGTGCAGAGGCCGATGTGCATGTGCAGGGCCTGCCTGAAGGGACGTACGGCAGGCTGAGCCCCAGCGATGCGCTGGGGAACGCCTATACCTACCATCGGGTGCTGTCGCCGCTCATCGAGATGGCCGTCGAGGCCGAACGACAGGGCTACGACGCCTTCGTGTTGGGGTCGTTCAGCGAGCCCTTCCTGCGGGAGATGCGCACCGCCGTCGACATCCCGGTCGTTTCGCTCACCGAGGCGGCGCTGCTTGTCGGTTGCTCCCTCGGCTCGCATATCGGCCTGATCTCCAATGCGCCGAACGTCGCCTACATGACCCGGCTCTCCGTCGCCAAGCATCATCTCGAGGCTAGGGTTCTGGACGTCACGGCGATTTCGCCGGGCATGGACGAATACGAACTGATCGCCGCCCGCGACGATCCCACGAAGCTCGTGGAGGCGTTCACCCGGACGGCACGGGAACTGATCGCACGGGGTGCCGATGTCATCGTCCCGGCGGAGGGCGTCATGGCGGAGATCTTCGCCCATCAGGGTCTGCAGCGGATAGACGATGCGACCGTGGTCGACGTCTTCGCGGCCGCATGGAGCCATGCCTTGAGCCTCGTGCGCCTCAGGCGCGCCGGCATCAGTACCAGCCGCGCCTGGCTCTATCGTCGTGGCTGAACCAATTCGATGAAAGCGGGAAGAGGACCATGAAACCAGCCGGCCAGATTCTTAGCGACTTTCTTGCAGGCTTCAGCAAGTTCGAACTCGAGGCGGACATCCGTGAGAAGGCGCTGATCTGCCTGCTCGATACGCTCGGCCTTGCCATGTCTGCTCGCAACGAGCCGACCACGCGAGCGGCACTCGGGTTGTCGCAGCGGCTTGAGGCGGGTGGCGCGACATCATGGGCGTCCGGCGCGCGACTTCCGGCCAGCGAGGCCGCATTCGCCAATGGCGTGGCCGCCCATGCCCACTTCCAGGATGACACCGATCACGATTCCTGGACCCATCCGGGATCGCTGGTGCCGCCCGCGGTCGTGGCTCTCGGTGAGATGCGGGGAGCAAGCCTCGACGCGGTCCTCGCGGCGCTCGTTGCCGGTTACACGACCATCAACTGGCTGGGACGCGACGAGGTCGTGGCGCGCAGCCTCATTCGGCGTGGCTTTCGCACCAGCCCGACCTTCGGCACGATTGCTGCGGCGGCGGGCAGCGCCGTGCTGCTGGCCTTTGATGCACGTCAGGCCGCTTCCGCCGTCTCGATCGCGGCGAGCACGACGGGCGGGACGCTCGAGCCCGTGCGTTCGGGGAGCGACGAATGGCGGGTCCAGAACGGCCGGGCTGCGCAGGGCGGATTGATCGCTGCATGCCTCGCGGCAGAGGGCGTGACAGGCGCACCGGAGGCGCTGGACGGGCCGAAGGGCTTCCTGGCCACGGTGGCGGGGCTCGATTCGACGCCCGACGTCTGGGCGACACCGCCCGATCCGGCGATCATGCGCACCATCATGGCCAAGCCATTTGCGACGCTCGGCGACAACATGCCGGCGGCGATGGCGGCGCACAAGCTTTACCAGGAGGGCATCGACCCGGCGGCGGTCCAGGCCGTGGAGGTGACGCTCTGGGAGCCCTACACGGCCTATCCCGGCACGAACTACAAGGGCCCCTTCGAGCGCCTGGTTCAGACTCAGGCGAGCACCGCCTTCGCGGTGGCGACGATGCTGTCGAGCGGTGACATCACCTATGAGATGGGCGAAACGCTGCGCGAGGATCCCGTCATCCTCGACCTCGTGGCGAAGACCACCGTCCTGCCGGACGCTGTCGGCGGTGCGCTCGATTCGCGCGTGACGCTGATCATGAAGGACGGCAGCCGTCGCGAGGCTCATTCCTCGCAGGCGCCGCGCGAGTTCATTTTCCTGACCCGCGCGCGCTGCCTCGACGTGTTCGAGGCGCGGCTCTCGCGCCTGGGTGCGGCCGCCGGTTCGGCACGCAGCCTTGGCGAGAAGCTGTTTGCCGGTCTCGGAGCGCCGAAGGGGCCGTCCATCTCCGATGTCCTGGCCGAGATTCTCACGTTGACGCGATGAGCGACAACCGACCGATGCGACGGGAGACAAGCATGCCCAGCGATCCGCTCCTGTTTCGCCCCTATACCTTGCGGGGCGTGACACTGAAGAACCGCATCGTGGTCTCGCCCATGGGCACCTATGCGGCCGAGGACGGGCGGCTGACGCCGTTCCAGTTCGCGCACTACCAACGGATGGCGATGGGCGGGGCTGGGCTGGTCATAATGGAGCAGACCTTTGTCAGCCGCGCGGGACGCGTCAGCAATGGCGATCCGGGCATCTGGGCGGACAGCCACATCGAGCCGATGTCCCGGCTGGTCAGCGAGATGAAGCGCTATGGCGCCAAGACCGGTATCCAGATCAGCCACGGCGGTCGAAAGGGCGGCCAGCAGCGTGCCTATGAAGGTAACGGGCCGCTCACCGACCGCGACATCGCCGCCGGCAGCGAACGCCTCTATCCGATGGGGGCCTCTCCCATTCCGCTGTCGGATGGCTGGCTGACGCCGATCGAGATGAACGAGGAACAGATCGAAGGCGTGATAGACGCCTTTGTGGCGGGCGCGCGCCGCGCCATTCTCGCGGGATTCGATCTGCTGGAACTGCATATGGCCCACGGCTACCTGCTGCAGAGCTTTCTCTCGCCTCTGGCCAACCAGCGGACTGACCGCTGGGGCGGATCGCTCGAGAACAGGATGCGCCTGCCCCTGACCGTCGTCGCACGCCTTCGAGAGATCATGCCGAAGTCAATGCCACTGCTGACTCGGCTTTCGGTGACTGACTGGATCGAGGGTGGCTGGACCGAGGGCGATAGCGTCGTTCTCGCGCGCAGGCTGAAGGAGGCCGGGGTCGACCTGATCGACTGCTCCTCGGGCGGCAACATGCGCAGCGGCGCCACGAATTCGAACCTGTCGCGCGGGCCCGGCTATCAGGTTGCGCTGTCGGACCGACTGCGGCGGGAGGCTGGGATCGCGACCGCGGCCGTGGGCATGATTCGCACCCCTCGCTATGCCGAGCAGATTCTCCGGGACGGGAAGGCTGATCTGATCTGCATCGGCCGCCAGATGCTCTTCAATCCGTTCTGGGCGCGACACGCCGCCTGGGAGCTCGGCGTGGAGCGCGATTTTTCGTCATGGCCGGAACCTTATGGCTGGTGGCTCGCCAAATGGGCGCAATCGCTGGCGGCGAACGGCGAGGATCCGCTCGGTCCCGAACGCTTTCTCGAGCCGTCATGAGGGGGGCAGGGCACAGACATGAATTGGGGAAGTGATCTCGCCGCCATCCGTTTCCGTTACGGGGAAAACATCGGCATCGTCGATGCGGAGGGACGCCACACCATTGCCCAGGTGATCGACGGGGCGGCGGCCATCGCGTTGCACCTGCGGGAGCTCGGAATCGGCCCCGGAGATTTCGTCGCAACGGCTTTCCACAACTCGGCCCTCGCGGCTTCCGCAAGCTACGGCGTCGCGCTTTCGGCCGGGGCCGAGGTGCCGCTCAACCCGATTCTGAGCCAGGCCGAGCTGGCACATGCCCTGGCCTGCACGGGGGCCCGTTTCGTGCTTGTTGACGGGATGGCCGATCCGCTCCCGGAGCTCGCGGTGCCGACGATAGACGTACGGACGATAGAGCCCAGGCCGATGACCCTTGACGGCTGGCCCGATGTGGACCCGGATGCGCCCAGCCGGATCGTGTTCACCAGCGGCACCACGGGCCCCGCCAAGGGCGCGATCCACAGTCATCTGGGAAGATGGGCCGGCACGCTGCTCCTGCGCGCGTCGCTGCCGCTCCTGCCGGATCGCAGCAACCGGATCTTGCTGATGACCCCATTTTCGCACGGGAGCTCGCTTCTGACCTTCGCCTATCTGGCGCACGGCGCGAGCGTGCACCTCATGAAGGGGGTCGATCCGGCTCGCGTGCTGCCGCTTCTGGCCTCAGGCGAGCTGAGCGAAATGTTTGCGCCGCCGACGGTCCTTGCCAAGCTCACGGGCGCGGCAAACGATCCCGCCTTCTCGAACCTGCAGCCCAGGCTGCGGATGATACTGACCGGAACGGCCCCGCTTACGCCTACGCTCTACCGGAATGCCGTGGCCCGCTTCGGCGAGATCATCCGCGTCACCTACGGCAAGAGCGAGATATTCAATCCCATCACTGTTCTAGAGCCGATGGAAACGGAGAGAGCCTATGCCGAAGCGCAAGACGAGGGCCTCTGTGTCGGTTGGCCCGCCACGGGCGTGCGCATCGAGATCCGTGACGACGACGGCCGCGTTCTGCCCCCAGGCGGGGTCGGACAGATCTATCTCCACAGCCCGCACCTCTTCAAAGGCTACATGACGCGGGATGGGGTGAAGATGCTGGCCCCCGGCGAGTTTCACGACACCGGAGATATCGGCAGGATCGACGAGAGGGGGCGACTCCATCTGATCGCACGCCAGTCCGACATGATGAAATGCGGCGGCTACAAGGTCTCGCCGGACGAGGTGGAGCGCGCGATCGCTCCTGCCTTGCCCGGTACCGAGCTTGTGGTGCTCGGCTTTCCGTCCGAATACTGGGGAGAGATCGTCACCCTCGTCGCCCAGAATCCGCCTGCCGACTGGCAGCAGAAGCTGGCGCCGACAATCGAGCAGATGACCTCCTACAAGCGGCCGCGCCTGTTCGCCGCGATCGCGACCCTGCCGCGAAACGCCATAGGAAAGATCGCCCGTGCCCAGCTTCGCCGCTGGCTGGCGGAAGAGTTCGACCTCGTCGAGCGGCCGAGACCGGCCTTCATCCCCAAGAACCGAGGAACGGGAGGGCAATCGTGACAGGCTTCCAGCAGGTTCCGGCCATCTACCACCGGCTGGTGGGAGACGTCCTGGTCACGGCGCTTTGCGACGGTTACATGGCCTATGACACCCTCGACATCATGAGGGAGCCGGATCAAGCGAGGATCGAAGCCTTTCTCGCGGAGGAGAAGCGTGTCTCGCCGCCGGTCGTCTCGATCAACGCCTTTCTCCTGCGCGATGGCAAGCGCGCCATCCTGGTCGACTGCGGCTCGGGCGATATCATGGGCCCGACCTGCGGGCGGCTACCCGGCCTGCTCGAACAACTGGGACTGGCGCCCACGGACATCACCGACGTCCTCCTGACGCATGTCCATCCCGATCATTCAAATGGCCTCACCGATCCGTCCACGGGTCGCAAGCTCTTCCCGGCCGCGACGGTTCACGTGCATCGCGCCGAGATCACGCATTGGTTCGACGACGAACAGAAGGCCAAGGCGACGGAGCGGCAGAAACGGGTCTATTTCGATGCCGGCCGAATTCAGCTCACGCCTTACCTGAACGATTCAGTCGATGCGTTCGAGACGGAGCACGAGGTGCTGCCTAGCATCACCGCCGTGCCATCTGTCGGCCACACGCCAGGGCACACCTGCTACATCCTGCGCTCGGGCAGCGAGAACATGATCGTCTGGGGCGATACGGTTCACGTTCCCGAAGTTCAGCTTGCCGATCCCGACATCGGCATGATCTTCGATAGCGACACGCCTGCGGCGGCCAGATCGCGTCGGCGGATACTGCAGCGCTGCGTCGACGAGGATCTCCTCGTCGCTGGCATGCATATCCATTTCCCCGGATTTGCCCGCATCCGTCCCGGTTATCGGGGCGAGTTTCGTTTCATCCAGGAACAGTGGTTTCATGCCGAGAACCACGGGCATCGCCCGGAAACCCGGCGTTCCTGACACAGGGTCGAAGGAGGTTTCGCATGCCAATGATGAAAATCTGCCATGCGCCCGAGCCAGGTGGCCCGGACGCGCTGCGGTTCCTCGACGTGGAGCGACCCCGGCCGAAAGCCGACGAGGTCCTGATCCGCGTCGGTGCTGTCGGCGTCAACCGGCTCGACGCGATGCAGCGGGCCGGGGTGTATCCGTTGCCTCCGGGCGTCAACCCCGTTCTCGGCGTGGAGTGTGGCGGCGAGGTCGTGGAAGTCGGCGCGGAGGTGCAGGGCATCTCGCCCGGAGCGCGGGTGGCGGCGCTTCTCTCGGGCGGCGGCTATGCCGAATATGCGGTGGCGCATTGGCGCCACGTCGTGATGGTGCCGGGCGATTGGGACGACGTGCGCGCCGCGAGCGTCATCGAGACGTTCTGCACCGCGCACGAGACGCTGTTCGAGCTTTCGCGCCTGACGGCCGGTGAACGCGTTCTGATTCAGGCGGGCGGCAGTGCCGTCGGCAGCACGGCCATCCGGATGGCGCAGCATGTCGGCGCCGAGATCGTCACGACCACGGGGCGCGAAGACAAGGCTGCGCGGTTGCGCCAGTGGGGAGTGAAGCACGTCATCAATTACCGCCAGGTGGACTTCGCTGATGCGGTTCGCCAGATCTATCCCGACGGGATCGATGTCATACAGGACTTCGTCGGCCCGGCCTATCTTTCGCGCCACATATCGCTCCTGCGCTGGCGAGGGCGGATGGCCTTCGTCGGCCTGTTGAGCAGCGGTCTCGCCGAAATCGACGTGGCAACCGTGCTCACGAAAATGCTCCAGTTGCGAGGCTTCACGCTGCGCCCGCATTCGAATGAAGAAAAGGCGGCGGTCGTCGAACGCTTCCGTTCGATCTGGCTGCCTGTCCTGGAACGTGGAGAAATCGAACCCGCCATGCATGCCGTGTTGCCCTTCGGGCAGGCGGTCGAGGCGCACCGGATGCTCGAGTCTTCCGACAACTTCGGAAAGATCGTGCTGAAGCTCTGATTGCTCGCGAGCGGGGTTCGGCGAAATGTGCCGCGCCCGCATCGCTGCGTTGCACAATCGCCGCTTGCAAATATTCCCGGCCTAGGCCATATGCGTCGGCATGGGCGCAGGGGCCGCATGGGCGGCTTTCCTTCGATAGGACTGGTTGCGTCTGTCCTCTCTTCCCCGGCCATGCCGGACATCGGGAGGAAGCCCCCCGGCAAGGGCCGTGGGCACGACAGCGCAGCCGCGCGGACGCTGATGTCCGCCGCCTTGTCGTTTCACAACATGCTCAAGACGGCGGGTTGCGCCCCGCCGCAACCTCATTCGCGGCTTTATGCCGTGCGAAAGAAGATTGAATTGACTCACGAATCCAACACCGCCGCCGAGGGCTTCGGCGCGCTCGGCATTGTCGGCGCCCTGCTCAAGGCCACCGAAGCGGCCGGTTTCACCACGCCCAAGCCGATCCAGGTGCAGGCGATCCCGGTGCAGCTCGAGGGCCGTGATATTCTGGGCATCGCCCAGACCGGCTCCGGCAAGACCGCCGCCTTCAGCCTGCCGATCATCGCCAAGATCGCCGGCCTCGGAACCAAGCGCCTGCCGAAGACGGCGCGCGCGCTGATCCTTGCGCCGACCCGCGAGCTCGCCGTGCAGATCGAGGAGACCATCCGGCTGCTGTCGAAAGGCCTGCACATCTCGACCGCCCTTGTGCTGGGCGGCGTCTCGCGCAACACCCAGGTCAAGCGCATCGCCCCCGGCGTCGACTTCCTCATCGCCACGCCCGGCCGGTTGACCGACCTCGTGCGCGAAGGTGACGTGCGGCTTTCCGAGACGCGCTGGCTGGTGCTCGACGAGGCCGACCGCATGCTCGACATGGGCTTCATCAACGACGTGCGCCGCATCGCCAAGGCGACCCATCCCGAGCGCCAGACCGCGCTGTTCTCCGCGACCATGCCGGCCGAGATCGCCGAGCTTGCCAAGGGGATCCTGAAGGACCCGGTGAAGGTCGAGGTGGCGCCGCAGGGCACCACCGCCGCCGAGATCCACCAAAGCCTGATCCTGGCCCGTCTGAAGCAGAAGCGGCAGATCCTGTCCACGCTGCTGGCCGACGAGGCCATGCGCTCGGTGCTGGTCTTCGCCCGCACCAAGCACGGCGCCGACCGCGTGGTGCGCGACCTGGAGCGCGACGGGTTCCAGGCCGCCGTCATCCATGGCAACAAGTCGCAGAACGCCCGCCAGAAGGCGCTGAACGGCTTCCGGGACGGCGATGTCCGGATCCTCGTGGCCACAGACATCGCGGCGCGCGGCATCGACGTTCCCGGCATCACCCACGTGATCAACTTCGACCTGCCGGACGAAGCGGAAAGCTACGTCCACCGCATCGGCCGCACCGGCCGCAACGGAGCCGACGGCATCGCGATCACGCTCTGCGCGCCGGACGAGGCCGCCAAGCTCAGGCAGGTGGAGAAGATCATCCGCATGAAGCTGCCGGTCGTCGCGGACCATCTGGCCGAGCCCGACCCGCAGCCCGCGCCGCGCGCGCAGGCTCCGACGCAGGAAGCAGCCGCGCCGCGCGAGCATCACCGGGCCGGCAGGCCGGGAGGCGCGGAAAAGCAGCGGCCGGCCCCGGCCAAGAAGCGCTTCGGCAAGCCGGGCGGCGGTCAGCCTTTCGCGGCGAAGCCGGCAGGCGGCAAGCCCGCCGGGGGCAAGGGCCGCTCCTTCCGCCCGCGCCGGCAGCACCGCGCCGCCTGAGCGGGGCGAAGCAGTCGCCCGTATAGGACGGGCAAGGGCATCCCCACCACTTGCCCCTCCCCACGAGGGGGGGCCTTCGCAGCGTTCGGCTTGCCGGTCCGGCGACGCTAGAACTTTGCAGGCGTTCGCGCTCATCGCCCATAATGAGATTGTATGGTCCCGGCCGTCGTGCGACAGCACGTGCGGAGGGTTGGCGATGGACATCAGGCAGCTTCGCTATTTCGCGAAAGTCGTTGAGAACGGCTCCTTTTCCAAGGCCGCCAGGCAACTGCGCGTCGCCCAGCCGGCGCTGAGCCAGCATGTGCGCAGCATGGAGGAGGAACTCGGCGTCGCCCTGCTCCATCGCAGCGCGCAGGGCGTATGCCCGACGGAGGCCGGCGAGCGCCTCGCGCAGCACGCCCGGCGCATCCTCGCCGAGTTCGCCGAGATCTCCGACAGTGTGCGGGGAACGACGGTTGCGCCGCGCGGCGAGGTTCGCTTCGGCCTGCCAGGCACCGTAAGCGAACTGCTCGCAGCACCCCTGATCGAGGCGGCCCGCGCCCGCTACCCGCAGGTGCGCATCCGCGTCGTGGAGGCGATGAGCGGCTACATCCTCGACTGGCTGAGGCGTGGCGAGCTGGATCTCGCGATGATCTATTCGAAATCCGATCCGCGCGGCCTGGCGTTTCATCATGCGCTGTCGGAGGAGATCTGCCTGTTCTCCGCCGCTTCCGTCGAAGTCGATGCCGCGTTGTCGGGCAGGACGGCCGTGTCGCTTCCGGAGGCGGCGCGCCTGCCGCTGGTCGTGCCGGGACCGGGCCACGGCCTGCGCGAGCTGATCGAGGAGGCGGCGGGCGCCGAACACGTGGCGATCGAGCCGGCGGTCGAGATCGACTCCTACGGCCAGATCAAGAAGCTGGTGGCGCGCGGCCTGGGCTACGGAATCCTGCCGCGCATGGCGGTGGACCGGGAGGCCGCCGCCGGCGTCTACCGGATCTGGCGCCTGGAGAAGCCCGCGATCACCCGCAAGGTCTACCTCGCCTATTCCACCGAACGCATGCTTCCGACCGCGCCGCGCGCCATCGGCCAGCTCGCCTGGGACATTCTGCGCGACCTTGTCCGCGCCGGCGAGTGGACGGCCACGCTCGGAGACGAGGGCCAGCGTCCGGCGCTCTACGAGTGACGGAGGAGAGAACGACGATATACCCCCTATCGCGAAACCATATTTGACTTCGCGGTGCCTCGTGGGCGATGCCCGACGGGAGGCGAAGAGGTCGGCATGAGCGGAGCACTCGAAGGCATCACCGTCATCGCGCTGGAGCAGGCCGTGGCCGCGCCGATGGCAAGTTCGCGCCTCGCCGACGCCGGCGCGCGCGTCATCAAGCTGGAGCGGCCGGAAGGCGATTTCGCCCGCGGCTATGACGCCTATGTGCACGGCCAGTCGAGCTACTTCGTCTGGAACAATCGCGGCAAGGAATCCTGCACGGTCGACCTGAAGCGGCCGGAGGATCTCGCATTGGTCGAGGCGATGCTGGCCGAGGCCGACGTGTTCATCCAAAACCTCGCGCCGGGCGCGACGGATCGGCTGGGCATCGGCAGCGCCGACCTGCGCAAACGCTTTCCGCGCCTGATCGTCTGCGACATCGGCGGCTATGCGCCGGGCACGCCCGACTATGACCGCAAGGCCTACGACCTGCTCGTCCAGGCAGAGGCGGGGCTGGCGGGGATCACCGGCTCGGCCGAATCCGGCCCGACGCGGGTGGGCATCTCGATCTGCGACATCTCCACGGGCCAGGCGGCCTATGCTGCGATCCTCGAGGCGCTGCTGCGCCGCGAGCGCACGGGGCAGGGGAGCCACCTGCAGCTCTCGCTGTTCGACACCATCGCCGAATATCTCAACGTGCCCTATCTCGCCCGCCGCTATGGCGGCAAGGAGCCGGCGCGGCTCGGCCTGGCGCATCCCTCCATCGCGCCCTACGGCGTGTTCCGGGCCAAGGATGGCGACATCCTGATCTCGATCCAGAACGAGCGCGAGTGGGTGGTGTTCTGCGAGAGCGTGGTGGGTGACGCCTCGCTCGCCACGGATCCGCGTTTCAACCAGAATACGTTGCGTGTGAAGAACCGCGCGGAGCTCGACGCGCGGGTGCAGGAGACGTTCGGTGCCCGCACGATGGACGAGCTGACGGCGCTGCTAGAGGAGGTGCGCATCGCCTATGGCCGCGTCTCGACCATGGGAGACCTGATCGCCCACCGCAGCGCCACCACCGCGACCGTGCAGACTCCGGCCGGCCCGGCCGAACTGATGGCGCCGCCGGTGATCGTCGACGGCAGGCGGCCGGAACTGCGCCCCGTGCCGGCGCTGGGCGAGCATGACGCAGCGTTGCGCGCCGAATTCGGCGCCAGGGCGCAGAAACGGCGCGGCGAAACGGGAGGAGATGGCTGATGACACTGACCCGCGACCTCGTCCGGCTGATCCGTTCGAAGCCGGTTAGCAGGCAGGACCTCGACTGGGCGGCCTTCTTCGTGCTGGACACGCTGGCTTGCGCGCTCGGGGCGCTTAAGGCAGGGCCGGCGCGCATGCTGGAAGCCGTCGCGCCGCCTGCGAGCGGCGACGTGGCGCGGCGCGCCTTCTACCTCGGCGGGATCGCCCACATCCTCGAGATGGACGACCTGCACCGCGATTCCGTCACCCATCCCGGCTGCGTGGTCATCCCGGCTGCCTGGGCCGTAGCCGACGACCGCGATCTCGGCGGCGTCGCCTTCCTGAAGGCGGTGCTGGCCGGCTACGAGGCCTGCTGCCGCGTTGGCATGGCGGTCGGCAAGGCCCACTACCGCGTCTGGCACAACACCTCGACTTGCGGGCCGTTCGGCTCGGCCATGGCGACCGCCGATCTGATTGGCCTCGACGAGGACAGGGCCGTCTGGGCGCTCGGCAACGCCGGCACGCAGTCCTCCGGCCTGTGGCAGTTCCTTGAATCCGGGGCCATGAGCAAGCACCTGCACACCGCACGCGGGGCGGAGTCCGGCGTGCTGGCGGCGCTGCTGGCCGCCGAGGGCTTCACCGGCGCGGGCGACATCCTCGAAGGCAGCAAGGGCTTCTTCGTCGGCCTGTGTCCGGACCCGGTTCCCGAAGCGATCGCCGCTGGGCCAGAGCGGCCGTGGGAGCTGATCCGAACCTCCATCAAGCCGTGGCCGTGCTGCCGCCACACCCACCCGGCCATCGACGCGGCCATCGAGCTTCACGGCCGCCTCGACGGTGCCGAAATCCGGTCAGTGCGCGTGGGCGCCTACCGGGCCGCGCTCGACGTCTGCGACCGGCCGGACCCGCAGGATCCTTACAGCGCGAAGTTCTCGCTGCAGCATTGCGTCGCCATCGCGCTGGCCGATGGCAAGGTGGTCCAGGAGAGCTTTGACACGGCTGCCCGCGCCCGCATGGCGGGTGAGCGGTCGAAAGTCACCGTCGAGCTGTCGCCCACGGTGGACGGCGCCTATCCGCGCTCCTGGGGCGTCGAGGTCGAGGTGGAAGCCGCAGACGGCCGCCGACTGACGGCAGAGCGCAAGGAAGCCAAGGGCGACCCAGAGAACCCCGTGACCCGCGACGAGCTCTCCGCCAAGGCGCGGGCGCTGCTCGTCGACGGCGGCATGGCGGAGGGTGCGGCCGACCGCTTCATCGCCTCGGTCTGGGCGCTCGCCGAGGACGCGCCCGTCCGCAACCTGAACCTGTTCGCGCGCCGGGGGGACGCCGGTCCGACGCGCCTTGCCCGGAGTGCCTGATGTTTGAAGCGCAAGACCACGCCGAAATCCGCGAGGCGGTTCGCAAGCTGTGCGAACGCTTTCCGGGCGAGTACTGGCGCAAGCTCGACGCCGAGCGCGCCTATCCGGCGGAATTCGTCGCGGCGCTGACCGAGGCAGGCTACCTCGCCACCCTCATTCCCGAGGAATATGGCGGCGCAGGCCTGACGCTGTCGGCCGCCGCCGCGGTGCTGGAGGAGATCCAGCGCGCCGGCTGCAATGGTGCTGCCTGCCACGCCCAGATGTACGTGATGGGCACGGTGCTCAGGCACGGCAGCGAGGAGCAGAAGCAGAAGTACCTTCCGCAGATCGCCGCCGGCCAGCTGCGGCTGCAGGCCTTCGGCGTCACCGAGCCGACCAGCGGTACCGACACCACCTCGATCCGCACCTTTGCCCGCCGCGAGGGCGACCACTACGTGGTCAACGGCCAGAAGATCTGGACCAGCCGCGCTGAATATTCCGACCTGATGCTGTTGCTTGCCCGCACCACGCCGCGCGACCAGGTGGCGAAGCGCACGGACGGCCTGTCCGTCTTCATCCTCGACATGCGCGAGGCGCTGGGCAACGGCCTGTCCATCCGGCCGATCCGCACCATGATGAACCACTCCACGACGGAGGTGTTTTTCGACAACGTCAGGGTGCCGGCCGAGAACCTCGTAGGCGAGGAGGGCAAGGGCTTCCGATACATCCTTTCTGGGATGAACGCCGAGCGCATCCTGATCGCCGCCGAATGCGTGGGCGATGCCAAGTGGCTGATCGAGAAGGCCGCGACATACGCCAAAGAACGCAGCGTGTTCGGTCGACCGATTGGCATGAACCAGGGCATCCAGTTCCCGATCGCGCGCGCCTACGCCAACATGCGCGCGGCCGAGCTGATGGTGAAGGAGGCGGCGCGGCTCTACGAGGCTGGCAAGGACTGCGGCGCGGAGGCCAACATGGCCAAGATGCTGGCCGCCGACGCTTCCAACGAGGCGGCCAACGCCGCGATCCAGACGCATGGCGGTTTCGGCTTCGCGGAGGAGTACGACGTCGAGCGAAAATTCCGCGAGACCCGACTCTATCAGGTCGCGCCGATCTCGACCAACCTCATCCTGTCCTACCTGTCCGAGCACGTGCTCGGCATGCCGCGGTCCTACTGAGATGCGTGGCGGGGGCGTTGTTCGCTTGCGTTCGGACGCCCGCGCCACCCCTCAGGCCCGCTCCACCCCTGCAGAACACCCTCAACAGCGGTGTCCAAATGACTGACGCGACCCAGAGACTCTTCGCCGAGTGGATCGGCCGCACCTCCGAATCCGAGGACGACGTGAATGCGCGCCTTGACGCCAGCTTCCGCGCCATCTTCGCGCCGAACCTGGCGCCGGTGGGCGAGGGCGAGGCGCCGCTCGGCATCCACTGGTGCCTGTCGCCGCCCATCGCCTCGATGGCCGAGCTCGGGCCCGACGGCCATCCCGCGAAGAACCTCAACCTGCCGCCGGTGCCGCAGCCGCGCCGCATGTGGGCGGGCGGCGAGATCGAGACGCTCGAGACGATCCGGGTGGGCGACCGGGTGCGGCGCGTCTCCACCATCCGCGACATCACCTGCAAGCAGGGACGCAGCGGCGAGCTCTGGTTCGTCGCCGTCGGCCACGAATACTTCACGCCGCGCGGGCTGGCGATCCGCGAGCGCCACGACATCGTCTACCGCGAGGCGGCGAAGCCCCAGCAGGTATCTCCACTCCCTGCCCCTCCCCGCAAGGGGGAGGGGGGCGGCATCACCATCGCATCCTCCGCAACTGCCGCACCCGCGCAGGCGGGGGCCGAAGCCTCCCCAAGTTCCCCTCCTTCTTGTGGAGAGGGGCCAGGGGTGGGGGTGCCCGGCGCGAGGGGGGGACACAAGCCGCGGGACGGCTGGCTGGTCGAGACACCGCCGACGCTGCTGTTCCGCTACTCGGCCATCACCTTCAACGGACACCGCATCCACTACGACCTGCCCTACGCGACGGGCGTGGAGGGCTATCCGGGACTGGTCGTGCACGGGCCGATCCAGGCGACGCTGCTCTACAATCTTGCGGCAGTTCGCGCCGGCAAGCCCCCGAAACGCTTCACCTATCGCGGACTCTCGCCGGCCTTCGCCAACGCTCCGATCCTGGTGCGCCCCGACCCGGAACGGGAGGGGCGCCTGCGCACCGAGTCGGTGTCCGGAACCGTTCACATGGAAGCCGTCACCGAGTTCGCCTGACGCCGGCCGGCGACCGCGCCTGGCCGGCTACGCGAACTCGACGATCTGACGAACGGCCGACCCGTCGTGCAGGCGGTCGAAGCCCTCGTTGATGGTGTCGAGCGTCAGCCGGTGGGTCAGCAGCCGGTCGATCGGCAGGCGTCCGCGCCGGTAGAGGCCGAGGAAGCGGGTGATGTCGCGCGAAGGGACGCCCGAGCCGAGATAGCTGCCCTTCAGCGTCCGCTCCTCGGCGGTCAGCGAGACGGCCGGCAAGGTCAGCATCGCGGACGGATGCGGCAGGCCGGCCGTCACCGTCGTGCCGCCTCGCCGGGTGATCGCATAGGCGAGTTCCAGCGCCTTCGTCGAACCGGCGAACTCAAGCGCCACGTCGACGCCGCCCCTGGTCGCCTCCCGGATGAGCCCGACTGCTTCGGTGTCGGCGACGAAGGTGTCCGTCGCGCCGAGCGAGCGGGCCAGGTCGAGCTTGTCCCGCAGCCGGTCGACGGCGACGATCCGCTCCGCGCCCGCCGCCACCGCGCCCAGCACGGCGGCAAGCCCCACGCCGCCGAGGCCGACCACCGCCACCGTTCCGCCGGGCTTGACGTCGCCGCCATTGAACACCGCGCCCGCGCCGGTCAGCACCGCGCAGCCGACCAGCGCGGCGATGTCGAGCGGCACCTCGCGATCGATCTTCACCAGCGAATGCCGCGAGACGGTGGCGTGGTCGGCGAAGGCCGACACGCCGAGATGATGGTTGAGGGGGCTGCCGTTTCGCGACAGCCGCCGCGCGCCGCTGACCAGGTCGCCCTTGCCATTGTGCTCGGCGGCCGGCTCGCACAGCGCCGGACGGCCGCCGGCGCAGGGCGCGCAATGGCCGCAGCTCGGCACGAAGACGCACACGACGTGGTCGCCCGGGGCGAGGTCGTCGACGCCGCTTCCCGCCTCCACCACCACGCCGGATGCCTCGTGGCCGAGCACCATGGGCAGCGGCCGCGGCCGGTCGCCGTTGATGACGGAGAGATCCGAGTGGCAGAGCCCGGCCGCAGCGATGCGGATCAGCACCTCGCCCGGACCGGGGCCGTCGAGGTCGACCTCGTCGATGGTGAGGGGCCGGGAGGAGGCATAGGGCATCACGCGGCCCGATTCCTCCAGAATCGCTGCTCTGATCTTCATGCACGTCTCCGTCCGATTGCGGCCGGACCATGCCATGCGCCGGGCTGGCTGCGAAGCCATGATCGATTCCGGTGGACAGGTCTGGCGCACCGGGCCGGAGCGATTGCCCGCGCGGGCGGACGGTGCTTTGCCGGGGTGTTCTCGGCCCGCTTCCGCGGTGGCCGGGGCCTGAAGCGTGGATTGAGGAAGGAAGAGCGGAATGGCTGTGACGATCTACGGCATCAAGACCTGCGACACGGTGCGCAAGGCGCGCGCCTTCCTCGATGCCGAGGGCATCCCGCACCGCTTCCATGACTTCCGGGTCGAGGGGCTGGACGCCGCGCTGCTTGACCGCTGGATCGACGCGCTCGGCTGGGAGAAGCTGCTCAACAAGACCAGCACCTCGTTCCGCGCCCTGCCGGAGGATCGCAAGGCTGTCTCCGACGCGGCGGCCGCGAAGGCGCTGATGCTCGATCAGCCCACCATGATCAAGCGTCCCGTCCTCGACGCCGACGGCCGCCTGACGGTGGGCTTCAAGCCGGAGGCGTGGAAGAGCTTTGTGGGGAAGTGAGCGAGAGGCGGCCGGCCTGTGGCCGCCCGATCCCTTTCCTTGGCCGTCCTGCCGGCCGCTGATCTCATCGGCTTCCCGGCGCCTGACTGACGCAGGAGGCAATGCACGATGGCTGCGCGTGCCGCAGATTCGCCGTCTCGGATGAGAAAATTCTCGGCCACAAACCTCGCGGCCGGCAAGGACTTCCCGATCAAGTCCTTGATTTGAATGGTCGTGGAGCCTGTCCAGAGCGAACCCGTCTCTGGTTGCGTTTCCCTGCTCTGAGGGAAATCTGCAGGGAAAAGAATTCGTTTCGCATTGTCCCCGGCTCGGAACGCATCGCGAACATGTGACATTTTGGCCAAAGATGCGTTCCTGGTTGACGGGGGGCTTTCGACGCGTCTAATCATGCCCTCGTCTTATCAGGAAGCACGGTTCAGTCCGGGCATTCGGAGACAACGAAGCGAGCAATCGGCTCGCCCCTTGCAACTCATGGTTGCTGGGGCGTTGTAATCGTATGTCCAGGAGTAGCCCACAATGGGTACTGAACCGAGATACTCTACCTGCCCGCTCGTCGACGGCGCCGCAAAGCCTTGAGTTTGCGATGTGAAGTGGAGATTGGGTGGCGCCACGATCGGCGCCGGTGGTGACCCCGCCTACGCTACGGAGTTGCAAGCAAGGTCAATGACTTGCTGCAGTTTCGAATGGGAACTTTTGCGCAGCCCGCAGCCGGACTATCCCGACGCCACAATGGTCTAATTTTCCACCGCCGTTCTCAGTTCGCGGCGTATAGTGCCGGTTCGCAGATCGCGCAGACCAGCCCCTGCGATGGCAGCGGCCGCAAGGCAAAGACCGCGCTGCCGGCGGTGGGGTCCATCATGAGCCTCCCGGACGTCGAAACTCTCCCCCAGTGCGGGTCAGAACCGATAGGACAGGCGGGCGCTGGCGGTCTGGCTCAGATAGGAGTTGCCAAAGTCGGCGATGTATCCCGCTTTCACCTCGAAGCCACCCGAATGGTAGAGCTGCATCCCGACATCGAGTCGGCCGAGCACTTCCGGCATGTCGATGTAGGCCCGGAACGAGCCGTTGTTTGTGGTCGCGTTGGCGAATCGGGCCTCGAAGTTCCGTGTGCTGTCCGGGAAATAGCTCACCCCCATGGAAGCGTAAGGCCTGAGCGTCGTGTCGGAACCAAGGGTCACTCTTCCGCCGACGTCCATCATCAGCGACAGCGCTACACTGGTCTTGCTCGCGGGCTCGACACCAAGGGCGTAGATCGAGCTGCCTTTTTCGGTGACGCTGGGCTGGTGGGTGTAGATGAGATCCGCGTCGGCTTGTGGTCGGACGTACCACCCGTCGAAGGTAAACTCATAGCCGATGCGTAGGCGTGCGCCGGCAAGGAAGATACTCGGGTCGCTGTCCAGCGTCTCGAAGGCGAAGGGCAGGGTGATCCGGCGATGCGAATCGAAGGAGCCATAGGCCATCGCCAGGGAGCCGGCAAAGAACCAGGACCCCTGCACATATTTTAGCGCGATCGAGCCATCTACCGTATGCCCGTCTCCCCAAGAGCCGTTGTCCGTTGAGGACGACGTATCGCCGTACGCGATAGTGCCGCCGAGATACCAGGTGGACGCAATCTCTCGCTGCGCGCCAATGCGGTAGCTCCTCGTGTCCACCTCGTAACCCAGAGTGGATCCCATGGCGTCCTGATCCATCCAGTGCCCGGAGATGCTTGCCCAGGCGCAGTTGCCTTCGCCGAGCAGCACGCCCTGACTGACGAACACAGGGCAGCTCATCGGGGCACCTAGGATTGCGCCGGCCGAATTGATCAGCGCAAGCGACTGCGCCTGGATGGCCTGGCCCGAAAGCTGGTTCAGGATCGTTTTGTATTCCGACGCGGTCTCTACCTCCGTGAGGCCGGCGAACGGTAAGGCGAATGTGGTATCGGCATTGTTCCAGGCCCGCGTGAAATAGCTGGCAAGCGAGGCCTGACTGTGGTTCAGCGACACCCCTTCGGGGGAGAAGTTGGAATTGGGTGTCAGGGTCAGCGCGTTGCCAGACTGCGCGACCTCCCAATCGAACAGCAGCGCATCCCGAACGTCTGCGGTCAAAACCATGCCACTCGCCCAGGCAACGGTGACCGTGCCCGGCAGCAGGCTGGTCGCTGTCGGCACGATGAGGCCGGCGATGGCGGCGGAGCCGTCAATCTGCAGTTCGTCGGCGGTGCCGGCAAGGGAGTGGACCGTGATACCGAGCAGGCCGTTCTCGGTTTGCGTGAAGTTGCCGGTAACATGGGTGGAGCGCACCTCGTAGGGGAGGCCGACATTCATCACTCCATCATTCGTCACGTGGGCGTCGTTGATGCTGCCGGTGTTATGGACACCGTTCTCGTTGTTGAAGATGCCGCCAGCGAGATATGCCGCGCCCGTGACGGTGCCATTGTTGGTGACATTGGTAACGCCCCCGCCGGTCTGCCAGATCGCGGTGCCCTCCGTACCGAGCCTGGTTGTGAGTGTGGCGCCGGTGTTGACGGTGACAGTGTTGTCTGAATTGCCGCCATCGATCCAAATGCCGGCCGCCCCCGCCTGCGAATCTGTGGCGGCGGCTCCGTTGCCGCCCGTCACATTCGCGTCTACGGTGACAGAAACCGTTCCGTTCGCACCTGGCTCGCCTTGGCTTTGCGCGAAGATGCCGATGCCATTCGTGCCGGTGGCCGACACGTTGGCGTTGGCAATGACTGTGACATTACTCCCGCCCATACACACAAGTGATGTGCAGCCATCCGACGCCGATGCCGCCGTACCCGCAAAGATCGCGCCGTCCTCTATCAGCACGCCGCCGCCACCACCGAGCGACTGGGCCAGAACGCCGACCGAACCCGGACCGGTAGTTGTTACGCTGCCGCCCACGAGGGTAACGTTCACGTTGCCACCGTCGCCGGATCCCGACGTGAGACTGTCAGAATCGGAGTCGCTCCAACTGGTGGTCAGCGATGGTGTCGCCGTCGAGCTGGTTTCGGCGACACGGACGTAGCCCCCTCCGCCGCCGATCGACTGGGCAACGATGCCGTGCGCGGCTATACCCTGGGTAATGAGGTTAAGGTTGTTGGCGTCGATCGTGACTTCGCCGCCGTTGCCGCTCGACATCTGGCCACCGAGGTTGACCATCACGACGTCGGCTGTCGGTTGGACGTTGATCATGCCACCACCGCCGCCGATTGACTGCGCCAAGAGGCCGATCGAGTAATCGCCCTGCGTGGTGACATTCAGGATCGCATTGTTCTCCCACTGCTGCAGCTGAACTGTTCCGCCATCACCTCCTGATCCGGAGTTTCCACCAGCAGTCAGCGACCACTGTTTGGATGTCTTCCTTATTCCTGCGAACAGGCTGGAACCCGCGCCGCCGATGCCTCCGCCGCCGCCGACCGACTGGAGGATGATGGCGTCTGCTGCCAAGCCCGAAGTGGCGACGGTCGAGCCATTCGTGTCCTCATAGTAGAAGTAAACAGGCCCGCCACTGCCGCCGCTGCCGGCGCTTCCGCCCCCGTCCTGGCCGAGGGTGATGGCCCCGATCGCACTATCCGAACCATCCGCGCCTATACCGCCACCGCCGCCGATGCTCTGTGCGATGATGCCGCTCGCGGCGTAGCCGGAGGTCTGAATGGTGGCGTTGCCCTGTTGCAGATCGATAAGCACTTCGCCTGCATTGTTTCCCGAGCCGCCCTTGCCGCCGAGCGCTACGGTCGCGTTGATGGTGATCTCGGGAATCTCGCCGGTGCCGCTCGCCGCTGCCGTGCCGCCCTTGCCACCGCCGCCGCCAACAGATTGGGCGAGAATTCCGCTTGACCAATCACCGCTCGTTGTAATCGGAGCCGACACCACGATTCCGACGTTCCCACCCGTCCCACCTTGGGCACCCTCGCCGCCAATGGACACCCCGAAGCTGGTGTCAATGGAGGGGATGTCCGGATTCTCGTCCGAGAAATAGTTCTCTAGGGCGCTGGCAACCTCGCTGGAAAATTCGCGACCCGCGAGGCCGTTGTTGCTTTCGACAATTGGATTGTCGGCGGAGCCGTCCGAACCGGCGGAACCACCCGTCCCACCGCCCCCGCCGATCGATTGCGCCAATACGCCGACAGCGTCGCCACCATGGGTGATGATCGGCGCCCCGATGTCGATGTTAAGATTGCCCCCCTTGCCCCCGTTGCTGTTGGAGCTGGCACCGAGGTTCACGGTCATACTCGGCTTGACCGTTACGCTGTTCGTGACAGATACCGTCTGGGCGAGGCTGATTGAGCCGCCTTGCGAGGTGCCGCCGCCACCACCGATCGACTGTGCGAGAAGGCCGGCGGATCCTGACCCCCAGGTTGTGATGCCGTCGCCGGGACCTACAAAGGCATAGATCTGGCCTCCATCTCCCCCAGCGCCCCCCTGCGAGCCCAGTGTCACCGAGATCGAGGTACTGCTTCCGGTGCCGAACGATTGGGTGTTACCGGCGCCGAAGCCGGCATCGCCGCCGCCACCGCCGATTGACTGTGCCGTCATGCCGTTGGCGTAGTCGCCATAGGTGGTAATCGAGGTCGGCGCACTTCCAGCCGGATCGTTGGTGAAAACACCGGTACTGTTGATCGCGCCGCCAAGTGCGGCCAGAACCTCGCCGCCATCGCCGCCGCTGCCGCCGTTGCCGCCCACGGTATAAGCCACTGTGACAGCGAGCGAAGAGGCTTCTCCCTCCCCCATGACCCCGGCGTCGTCAGGCGGATCGATCTTGTTTGGCGCATCGTAGCCGAGCACGGATGCATTGGCCGAGGAGTCGCCGCCCGCTCCGCCGCCTCCGCCGATCGATTGCGCGAGGACACCACCAGACCCTTGGCCATAAGTGGTGATTTTGCTCCCCTGGGTCAGGTAGAACTGCGCCGTGCTGCCGTCGCCGCCACCCCCGCCGGAACCGCCCGTCGCACCGCTCACGGCTAGTCCGACCTGATTTCCTGCCGGATCGACAGGGATGGCAAGCACCAGCGACTGTGCGGAGGCGCCCCCGCCAAGGCCGCCGCCGCCGCCGATGCTCTGCGTGACGACGCCGTAGCTGTCCACCGGGAGCAGGTTGCACTGGAGTTCCTTGCAGTGCCCCTGGCTGATCGCGATGCCCTCGTTGAGCAGCTTGATCTGCTGTCCTGTGACTACCGTTGTGCCCGAAAGGATGACAGCGGAGGTCGAGGCGTTTCCCCCGGTGCCGCCGTTGCCGCCGACGGCCCAGGACGCGCCTAGCCCCGCCGACACCGAAGAAGACATCGCCCAGCCGGCCCTGCCGCCACCGCCACCTAGTGACTGCGCCACGATCCCCGGTGCCTTGGTGCCCGAGGTGACGATGGAACTGTCGTTGGAGTTGACCGTAACCGCCCCGCCGGTGCCGCCGCCCCCGGCATTGCCACCCAAAGCCACCGTCAGAAAGACGCTATTGGCACTCGCGTTGCCACCGGTACCACCGCCGCCCCCGATCGATTGCATGACCACACCGGCTGCCCCGTCGTCGACGGTGCGGATTTCGGTTCCGGAGCCGAGAACGGCCGTGACATTCCCGCCCGACCCTCCAGCTCCGCCATCGCCGCCGATCACGACATTGCCGCCATTGCCGCCACCACCGTCGCCGCCACCGCCTCCGATCGACTGTCCGAGCACGCCGATAGCGGCGAAGCCGTCCGTCACGACGCTGCCGCCGTTCGAGGTGAAGATGATATCGCCGCCGTCCGACTCGTTGGGTGTATCGCTGGCGCTGCCCCCAACGATGTGGAAGGAGCCGCCAGCCTGACCGCCGGCACCGCCACCGCCGCCAATGGATTGCAGTAGCGCGCCGTGGCCATTCGAACCATAGGTGAATATGGCGCCGCTGTTGTTCGCGGTGGCCGCGCCGGCGGTACCCGCCGCTGCGCCGCTGCCACCTTCACTCTTGAACGTGCCGTAGGAGTAGCCCCCGCCGCCGCCGGACCCTGCGATGGATTGCGTCACGATCCCGCGGGCCGACGCTCCGACCGTGATGATGGTGGCGGCATTGTCCACCATCGCATCGCCGGCATTTCCTCCGGCACCGCCGGTACCGGCATGGGCATGCCCGCCGCTCGCTGCGCCGCCATCGCCGCCGCCGCCGCTCAAGCTGGTCGCCACGACGCCCGACGAAGAAAGTCCGTATGTTGTCAATTTGACGTCGGGGGCAAGTGTAACCGTCACGTTGCCCGACGCCCCGCCATCCCCGCCATTGCCGCCATGTTGCTCAATGGTGCCGCCGTCGGCCATGCCCCCGTTTCCTCCGTCTCCTCCTTCCGAGAGCGCGTAGATGCCGATCGATTGATCCTCCTGCGTGGTTACGGTAGCGCCGGTCAGCTCCACCTGCACCGCGCCACTGGAACCGCCCCGGCCACCATCGCCGGCCGTGATACTGTCGTAACTGTCGGACGCGGAGGCGCCGTCGGCTCCGGGGCTTCCAAGGCTGGAGGCTGAAATTCCTGGGGAGTTTGTTCCCTGCGTCAACACGGCCACCGACTGGCCCGTCCCGAGAAGGTTGACCTCGAGCGTCGGTAAGACACTCCCGCCGGCGCCACCGTTGCCGGCTGTGCCGGAGTGCATAATGAGGCCCCCTTGTCCCCCGCTGCCCCCTTGCATCAGTGCGAGAACCCCCGCGGAATTGTCGCCATTTGTGGAGATGGTGACCGGGATGTTCTGAGCGGCGATCGTGATGCGGCCGTCTGCGTCGAGGTAAATGTCGCCGCCGGCGCCTCCGTTACTGCTGTAGCTGCCGGGATGGCAGCTGCTTTGAGTCTGGCAGCCAGAATAGCCGCCGGTACCACCCTGCACCAGAAGGGCGAGGGCTGGCAGCCCGCTGCCACCGGTATTGACGCTCGCATCCAGTATGGCGACGCCCGCGCCCGCGCCCTGGGCGCCGTCTCCGCCGTCCCGAACCCCGGTCCCCCATTGCCGCCAAACGTTCCGGCGAAGAGGCCAGCGCCTTGCAGCGGGGTGCCGGGAGAAGCGACATTGAGAATGGAGAGACCTGGGATGGCGACTTCATGTGGCGTCCCGTTTGCAGTCACGGTCACGTCGCCGCCGGCATACAGAACGATTTGTGACACGCCGGCCTGGACACCGTCGCCGCCCGTCTCGTTCTGGATGATGGCGCTCGCGCCGTTGCCTCCGGTGGACATCGCCTGAATACCGAACACGCCGCTGTTGTTGCCGACATTCTGCCATGTCCAGTCGACGGTGATCGGCGCCACGTTGAGAACGGAAACGTAGCCTCCCGAACCCAAAGCATTACCGGTTGCGCCCTGGTAAGCGCCGATAGAGAACACGTCGATACCGGCCGCCCCCTGCTGGCCGGTCGCTGTGACAATGATCGCGCCGTCATTAAAGACTGAGGCGCCGTGGGAGTTGCCGGCATTCGGTCCGCCCAGGTCACTCGCCCAGATGCCCACAGCTTCCACCACCTGGGTGTCAGGTGCCGGAGCGACGGTGACGGTGCCGTGGTTGTATACGTGCGCGCCCGCTGAACTCGAACCGGCTCCGCTGGCGGATTGCTGCGCCCAGATTCCGTAGAGATTGTAGGTATAGGTTCCGGCCTCGCCCTCTGCGAGGGAAATTGCACCGGAGTTGACGATATTCATTCCGGATGTGTTGCCGCCATTGACTGAGGTGTCGCCGGTTATCGAGGCACCCAGGCCGTAAACGCCGCTCGCCGTGGAAGGTACGGTTCCGACTCCGATGCCGATCGTGCCGGCATTGTTCACTGTGAGCACCGAACCGGACGGCACATCGCCCGGTTCGGTGACCGTAACGGGCGATGTGTAGGTCCCCTCGGCAATGGAGCAGGTATAGCCGCCGTCCGACGCATCGCAGTTCGCCTGTGCCGCCGCCTGTCCGGGAAGCGCAAACCAGGCGGCGCTCATCAGGAGGCCGGTCAGCAGGCGGCGGTGCACGCCCGACGATTCAGCCCTGGGGGGCTGCGGCCAGGGGAATGCCTGGACCATCGATGCAAAGATTGGACTAGATTCTGCTGAACGAGTGACCACGCAATTGATGCCAGGCATTCCGACGGTCATTGTGTCCACCCATTCAGCCGGCCGGCCGGCACTGCTAGCTTCGTCCGAAGGCACAAGCGGTTGTCACACGCGCCTAGCCTGCCTAAGCATGTAGTCGATGCACGTTCCGATTGAGCGATGATGCAATGCAGGTGGTAGATCCGACCATTACTCGAAAGAGTGAGGCTAATCAAAAAGGTGAGGCGGACGACGGGGATCTCAATACGGAGATCATCCGGCTTTACGAGGCGGAACTGGACCTGATCAGCTTGCCGCGGGTCCTGTTCGACCGCATCGGACGGCTGATCGAGGCCGATGTTGTGACCTATACCGAGTTTCATCACGCCAGCGGCGAGTTTCGTTCTCTTCTGTCTGTCGAAGACGACCCTGATCGGCGTGCGGGTGCGATGGCCGCCTTTGCGCGTCACATGAACAGCCACGCCTTCTGGCGCTCCGATCCCGCCTTCTTCGGCGAGCGGGCGGTGCGCGAATCGGATATTTTCGGAGAGGAGGAGTTCGTTTCACTCCCGATTGTGCGGGAAGTGTTCCTGCCTTCCGGGGCCCGTCGCATCATGTCGATCGTCATGCAGAACGGGGACTACGTTCTGAACGTCTCCGGACACCGGGTGGTTGGCCGTCCAGCGTTCACCGACCGGCAACGTGATCTGCTAGCGGCCTTCAGACCACACATCCTGCGCTGTCATCGCCAGGCTTGCGAGCGAACACTCGCGTCGTTGACGCCTGCCGATCGGCTCCGCATCGCCTTTCCAGAACTCACCCCGCGGCAGCTCGAGGTTGCATCCTGGGTGGCCAGAGGCAAGTCCAATGAGGATATCGCGGCGATCCTCGACGTGGGTATCGAAACGATCAAGGCCCACGTGAAGGCCATTCACGCCAAGATCGGCGCGGACGGGCGCCTGGCGATTGCGGTGATCGCTCACACGGCCCCGCCCTTCGGTCGCATGCCGCCGCTCTGGCGCATCGGCGAGGGGGCGTGGGGCGCTCAGTGAATGCGAGCATCGGCGGGCGCACGCGGCTTTCGGTCTCCTCGACGCCGTATCAAACTCAGAGCTGCTGATCACCGTGCCTCCACGGCACCTGAAGTCCATCACCACAGGCGTGGCGTTCGTGGCGTGGTTGCTCGGCCGAGACCCAGGCAAGCGCATCATGGTGGCGAGCTACGGCGACGAACTCGCCTCAAAGCACGGTGAGCACACCCGTATTGTCATGACGTCCGACTGGTACCGCCGTCTGTTCCCGAAGACGCAACTCACCCGACAGGTAGCGAATGGGCTCCTGACCAGCAGCGGCGGATTCAGAAAGGCGGTGTCGCTGGGCGGTGCCGTGACGGGTTCGGCGCGGATATTCTCGTGCTGGATGACATGATGAAGGCGGGTGATGCCGGTTCGGCAACGGAGCGGCAGCGTGTGAAGGACTACTTTGATCAGACGCTGTTCAGTCGCCTCATGACAAGCAGAATGGTGCAATCGTTGCCATACAGCAGCGACTTCACGAGGACGACCTCGCGGCGTATCTGCTTCACAAGGGCGATTTCGAGCATCTCAACCTTCGTGCCATTGCCGAAGTAGACGAGCGCCCCCGGATAGCCCACGGATGGCATGATCGTCGCAAGGGCGGATCGTTGTTTCCGGCACGTGAGCCCTTGTACCTCCTGAGGAAACCCAACGTCGCCATTGGTACGTCTGCCCCCGCGGCACAGTTTCAGCAACACCCGGTTCCACCTGGCGGCAATCGCTTCCGGATTAATGGATCCCCTCCTATGAACCTGAGGAGCTACCAGGACGGAACGAGCTTCTGGCCGTCGTCCGGAGCTGGGACACCGCAACGAGCAGCCAGCCCAATGCCGACTGGTCGGCATGCACCACCTAGGGCTTACCAAGGACCACGTCTGGCTAATATCCACGTTCATCGACCGGAGGCCCGCCACAGAAAATCGCGTTCCACATCTAGTTCGCCCATCGTGGCATGAAGGTGCTCGACCCCGCCTCACGATCGGCCTGAACCGCATCGGCCTTGCCGGAGAAGGCCCCGGACAGGCCTTCCATCGCCTGCTTCTTCCAAGCGTTTATCACCGCCTGATGGATGCCGTGCTTGGCGGCGAGCTGCGCCACCGTCATCTCACCTCGGATCGCCCCAGCGCCACCTTCGCCGGGAAATCCGCCGAATATCGCTTCCGCTTCCCCGTCATCCGGTCCGTCCTTTCTCTGGGCAAACCAGGCTTATCCAACTGTCCGGGAAACCGTGACGTGCCCCCGCAGAATTGGACCAGTTTGAATTGGAATTTTCCACTTATGATCCCGGTGTCGGGAGAGGGAGAGTTCCATGAAGGCATCGAAGTTCACGGAGGCGCAGATCGCCTTTGTCT